>Ga0134123_10001488_pt1 | contig 15241 bp, 13 predicted proteins | sample KB303_FD_96460 | JGI IMG/M metagenome (GOLD analysis project Ga0134123, IMG submission 96460) | Terrestrial soil microbial communities without Nitrogen fertilizer from Kellogg Biological Station, Michigan, USA - KB3-0-3 | ecosystem: Environmental > Terrestrial > Soil > Unclassified ...
AAAGAATCAAGCGAAGCGTATCATGAACTGCGAAGCAATCACGAATGCCTAATCAATAAATAAAAGGAATGAGTAATGCCATATAGAAAAAATAAAAAAAGAAATGAGTAAATAAAAAAAAGAAGGGCTTTGAGAGGTAAACATTCCGCCATGGCGGACTAATAAACAGTGTAGGTAAACGAATCCGCCTAAGGCGGATGCTTCCTCCGAAGGAGTCCCTTCGGGATAAACCCTTCTTTTTTTACTTCTGTCATTGCACAGGCTGGCTCAAACATGCACTGCATGTTTGCCGTCCCTTCTTCGTTATGCGCAATGCTTGGCGCTTCGTAGCAATGGTCATAGTTAATTGAAAGTGATTATAAGAAACTAATATGAAAATAATAATACTATCTCTATCCTTCTATTTTTTAATTTTGAAAATTACTTTTGCCCAAAATCCATTGATAAAACAATGGGATAAGCGATTTGGGGGTAGTAGTCGAGATAGAGTTTCGACAATATATCAAACAAGCGATGGCGGATTTCTTGTTGGCGGAAGTTCTACTTCTGATAGCAGTGGAGATAAAACCCAGAATTGTTGGGGGCTGCTCGAAGACTACTGGATTGTAAAAACGGACTCGCTGGGCAACAAGCTATGGGATAAACGATTTGGAGGAACGGATTATGATATACTGAATTCTATACAACAAACCTCCGATAGCGGTTATATTTTAGGAGGGCATTCCTGGTCAGGGATCAGCGGTGATAAAACAGAGCCTAATTGGAATGCAGTATTTCAAGCGCCAGATTTTTGGGTAGTAAAAACAGACTCGCTTGGCATTAAGCAATGGGATAAAAGATATGGAGGAGATAGGTGGGATTGGGAGGGAAAAGTTTATCAAACTAATGATGGAGGTTATATTATTGGGGGTTTCACCAATTCTCCGATTAGCGGAGATATCACGCAAAGTAATTGGGATGCCTCCCTTCAAACATATGATTACTGGATTATAAAAGTAAGTTCAAGTGGTGCTAAACAATGGGATAAACGATTCGGAGGTAATGATGATGATCAGCTAACTTCAATTCAACAAACCTCTGATGGAGGATATATTCTGGGAGGTTCTTCTCTTTCTGACAGCAGTGGTACTAAAACACAAAACACCAGAGGCTATTATGATTATTGGATTGTGAAAATAAATGGAGGGGGTGTACAACAATGGGATAAACGATTTGGCGGTTCTGGTGGAGATTTTCTTTCTTCTTTGCAGCAAACTAAAGACGGTGGATATATTTTAGGAGGCAAATCAAATTCAGGTATCAGCGGAGATAAGACACAACCTAATTGGGGGACCTCGAGTAATACTTCTGATTACTGGATCGTGAAAACAGATTCGCTTGGTAACAAGGAGTGGGATAAACGGTTCGGGGGAACAGGAGATGAAAGTGTATTCGCAAATATTTCTCAAACAATTGATAGTGGTTATTTGCTTGGCGGAACATCATATTCTCCTCTAAGCGGAGACAAGACGGAAACGAATTTGGGGGACAAACAGACATGGGTTGTAAAAACTGATTCACTTGGCAATAAGCAATGGGATAAAACGATGTTTGCTTTATATACAGCTTGGGATGACGAACCCGGATTAGCCATTCAAACGAAAGAAGGATGTTATATGATGGGAAATTTTATTCTTAAAGGAATAGGTGGATATAAGACACAACCCGCATGGGGAGGTGACGATTATTGGATCATTAAATTCTGTAATTGTACCGGCAGCCAATTGCCCAATGCAGTAATTGGTTCCGATAAAACTGAAACATGCAATAACACATGCATAAAATTTATCGATTATTCAGATTGTTCCATTTCACGGCAATGGCAGTTTCCAGGAGGCACTCCTGCTTTTTCAACCGATGAAAGCCCCATTGTATGCTATCATGATAGTGGATACTATGATGTTACATTGATCTCAACTAACTTAAATGGAAGTGATACAGTTTTTCAGCATAATTTTATTTACGTGCGCAAACCAGATAAGCCAACAATAAATATTATTGGAGATACTCTTTATGCAATATCAACCGAAACTATTTACCAATGGTACGATAGCGTAAATGTTGTAAGTACAGCGCAGAGTTTTGAAGTTCCTCATACAGGGTGGTACTATCTCTGCGTATTCGATACTTTTTACTGCCAGAATTGTTCCGACTCAATATTTGTTCAATTTTTAGGCATTAATGACCCTAAAGGTGAACAATCCATTATAATCATTTCTCCAAACCCCTTCACCACCACCCTTACACTAATAGGCACCAAAGAAAAAGGCGAAGCCATACTTTATGATGTGATGGGCAAAGAAACACTTCGCCAAAAAACCACAAGAGGTGAAACGCGTCTCAATACTTCGTATCTCGCTGCGGGCTTTTATATGCTGAAATATTCTGATGGAGTTAATACTGCGAACACTAAAATTGTGAAATTCTAATCAAGAGTAGCACGAACGCATAACAGCAAGATTAAAAGAATTAAGCGAAGCGCATCATGAACCGCAAAGCAATCACGAATGCCTAATCAATAAATAAGGAATGAGTAATGCCATAAAGAAAAAATAAAAAAAGGAATGAGTAAATAAAAAAAAGAAGGGCTTTATTAACGTCTTTGTTATTTAGAAGGTGTTAATGAATCTTCGATTTGAGAGGTAAACAAAGAGTTGAGTGGCGAGGTAAACTCGCCATCGCGAGCAGAGCCTCACGACTTCTATACCCTTCTTTTTTTACCTCACTTACACAAGGGCTCCGCTCAAGCATGCACTGCATGTTTGCCGTCCCTTCTTTGTTATCGGAAACCCATTACGCTTCGAACAAACGGCACAGCTAACTTCAATAGTATGAAAAGAAAACTAATAATAATTTTTACCCTTCTGAGAATTTCTTCATATGGTGACTCCTGGACACAGAAAGCTGATTTTCCTGGAATTGGAAGAGCCGAACCTTTTTCTTTTTCAATTGGGAATAAGGGATATGTTGGTACCGGAAGGGACAGCAATAATAATAAATTGAGTGATTTTTGGGAGTATGATCCACTTACAAATGTTTGGACACAAAAAACAAACTTTGGAGGTGGCTTAACATTTCGATCACAGGCATTTTCAACTCAAAATTATGGTTATGCGGGTTGGGGACAAAGTGCTGATTGGTGGAAGTATAATCCATCTTCTAATACGTGGTCCCAAATTCCCAGTTATACTGCGGGTGCTATATATTGGGTAGCGGCATTTTCAATTGGAAATTATGGATATGCTTATACCGCACTTTATTCATTGAGTCAAGAGCTTTGGCAATACGATGAAGGTTCAAATGCCTGGACGCAAAAGGCAAATTTTCCAGGAATTATTCGTGCAAATACACTTGCATTTTCAGCTGGAAATAAAGGCTATTTAGGATCAGGTTGGAACAGTGGAAATACCCTTCAAGATTTTTGGGAATATGATCCTGCATCAAATACTTGGTCACAAAAAGCAAATACTCCTGGACCGGCACGCTGCGATGCTGCCGGATTTTCAATTAATGGCAAGGGATATTTTGGAATTGGAGATTTGTATCCGGGATGGGCGAATGATTTTTGGCAATACGATCCAGCATTAAATCAATGGGTTCAGAAGGCAAGCTTTCCGAGTTCAGTAAGGGATGAAGCTGCCTTTTTTTCAATTGGAAATAAAGGATATATCGGATTAGGTGGAGAGCCTCAAATGTATACAGATTTTTGGGAGTATTGTCCTGATGGTGTTAATTGTGCTACTGGAATAGATAACTCAATAATTTCAAGCATTCAATTTTCCATTTTTCCAAATCCAGTAAACTCTAACCTTACAATCACAACGAACCATAAAGAGAATATAAAAATAATCAATCAAGTTGGTGAAATTGTAATGATGCGAAATATAGCAGGGAAATTTGACTTAGATATTTCAACATTAACTTCGGGAATTTATTTTATTAAAGCTGGCAACGAAGTAAAGAAGTTTGTGAAAGAATAAAAACTCAATTATGTTCGTGGTACGGGCATTCCGATAACATCCTGATTAAAAGAATTAAGCGAAGCGTATCATGAACTGCGAAGCAATCACGAATGCCTAATCAATAAATAAAAGGAATGAGTAAAAAAAAAAGAAGGGCTTTGTTAACGTCTTTTTTATTATTTTAGAAGGTGTTAATGAATCTTCGATTTGAGAGGTAAACAAAGAGTTGTGGTTTTAACAAACAGTGTTGCGTATCCACCTCCGCTAAAGCTATGGTGGATTAAGACGAACAGTAGTGCTTCTAACCCCTTCTTTTTTTTACTTCGCTTGCACACATGCTCCGCTCAAACATACACTGCATGTTTGCCGTCCCTTCTTCGTTATGCGAAACCCGTGCGCTTCGATTTAAAGGCACAGCGACTTCAAACTGACTACCTTTGTTCAAACATGAATTACATCAACTAAAAAATTAATATCATGAAAAAAAGTATTACTCTCATTGTATTGTGTTTGGTTACAAATATCATTAATGCACAAACTTGGAGCGCTGTTGGTAACGGTGTAAATGGCAGAGTAAGTTGCTTTGCCATTTATAATGGAGAACTTTATGTTGCCGGACAATTCAATAATCCGGGAGGTGTTTCACCTGTTGGGTTATTTAAGTGGAATGGAACTGCATTTGACACATTACCTGGAAATTATTTATTTGGTGCTTCGAGAGTAGAAGCAATGGCAGTTTATAATAATGAATTATATTTAGGAGGAGGCTTTACAACTTTTAATACAATAAATCCTTCCGTTTTTGATTTTATTGCCAAATGGGACGGAACAACATTTACTTCTGTAGGGACGGGATGCGATAATGTGGTATATTCATTGGCAGTATATAATGGAAATCTTTATGTTGGTGGTGACATGCATTCAGCGGGAGGAATTAATGTAAATGGAATTGGAAGATGGAATGGTACTCAGTGGTCAAGTGTGGCTGGCGGAATAAATTATTATGGAAGAATATTTGAATTAGAAGTTTATAACAATGAATTATATGCTGCAGGGAACTTTTATTTCGCTGCTCTTAATACATCATGTATTGCAAGATGGAATGATGTAACATGGAATGAAGCGGGGCCCGGAGGTATATCAGGCGTAGTTTACTCGTTGGGAATATACAATAATGAACTTTATGCGGGAGGGCCTTATTTTACGAATGCTGGTGGAGTTGCTGTAAATGAACTGGCAAAATGGAATGGAGCAACGTGGGCTCCTGTAGGTAGTGGTATAGGAAACAACACTGCACACATATTTGCTCTTAAGGAATATCATAATGAATTATACATAGGAGGAACTTTCCATGTAATTAATGGAGACAGTTTGAGAAGTATAGCAAGGTATGATGGTGCTGTTTGGGACTCTGTTGGAACAGGGGTTGATTCAACAAATATTCCTGTTGATACTGTGATTACTCCATTTGACACCACATATATATATCCGGATCATCAAATTAGCGCCTTCATCGAATTTAATAATTGTCTGTATGTCGGAGGAATTTTTAATATGATTGGTGGAGTGGCGGCACACAGTGTTGCAGAATGGTGCACTCCCGTTGGAGTTGAAGAATTCTCTGCGCTCAATTCAATTTCTGTTTTTCCAAATCCAACAACCGATAAAGTGACAATTAATTGTAACGGGCAATTTACTTTTTATGAATTAAACGATATTAGTGGTAAACTTTTAATTAGAAATAATATTACTGCACATAATTTTGAAATTGACTTGCGAAGATTTAAAAGCGGATTGTATTTTCTTTCTATTGGAAGCGAAAAGCAACTAATGCACAAGAAGATTTTTAAAGATTAATAACTGATTGCCAAATCTAACTATATTGTTTCTTAATCACGGTCGGGTATTCGCATAACAGCAAGATTAAAAGAATTAAACGAAGCGCATCATGAACTGCGAAGCAATCACGAATGCCTAACCAATAAATAAAAGGAATGAGCAATGCCTTAAAGAAAAAATAAAAAAAGGAATGAGTAAATAAAAAAAAGAAGGGTTTTGAGAGGTAAACAAAATTGTCTGAACCATGATTAAACGGATTAAAAGATTACATGATTAGAGCATTAAAACCTTTCTTTTTTTTACTCGCCTGCACACTAGCTGGTTCATCTGCCTCAGGCGGATGCCGTTCCTTCTTCGTTATGCGCAATTTTAACGCTCCGAACAAACAATAGTGCTAACTTTAAAATTACAAGCAATGAAAAAACTTCTGCTACTAATTCCGTTGATGTTGATTTCAGTGGTATCCTCAGCACAATTCTACTTTTATACTCTTGACTTTGAAGATACGGCTGCATTACATCATCTGAGAATTGATACTGCTTCTAATCCTAATAACATTTGGCAGGTTGGTGCTCCTCAAAAAACAATTTTCACAAATGCCTACTCAAGTCCGAATGTTATTATTACAGATACCATTAATCCATATCCAATAAACGACACTTCATCTTTCACAATTGTAAACGTTGCAGGTACCGGTTATACATCTCCTCATACTGCTTCTTTGCAGGGAGTATACTCTGTTAACTCTGATACTTTGACTGACTTTGGCACGATAGAGTTTTCACCAAACAACGGAACTTCATGGTATAACATTGTAAACGATACCTTCATTACAAATCACATTTTTATGCCTCCCGGTTGGGTTACATTGACAGGCAACTCAAATGGGTGGCAATCTTTTTATGTAAACCTTGCTGCATTAGGACCGTTATTCAATATTCAACTTTTTGACACAGTTCTATGGAGATTCACATTTATCAGCGACAGTATTCAAACAAATAAGGACGGGTTAATGTTTGATGATTTACATTTTGAAGATTACGTTGAAGGCATACCAGAAATACAAAATGACAACTTGATTTCAATTTCTCCAAATCCGACTTCTGAAGAATTGAGTATTCACAGAACAAAAGTTAACGGCAATCAAACAATTCAAATTTTTAATTACACGGGACAAGTTCTTTATGACCAAACAAATTTCAAAGAGGATTTAATTGACACACGGCATTTGCCAAACGGAATTTACTTGTTGAAATATTCGGACACGAAAAATTTCTCTGTCAAACGGTTTGTTGTGCAACATTAAACGACAGACCTTCGGATGAACAAAAAAACTGCGCATAACATCAAAATTAAAAGAATTAAGCGAAGCGCATCATGAACTGCGAAGCAATCACGAATGCCTGATCAATAAATAAAAGGAATGAGTAATGCCATATAGAAAAAATAAAAAAAGAAATGAGTAAATAAAAAAAGAAGCCCCGATAGCTATCGGGGTTGAGAGGTAAAGAAAATTGTCTGAACCATGATTAAACGGATTAAATGATTACATGATTAAAGCATTAAAACCCTTCTTTTTTTACTTCGCTTGCGCACTATCTGGCTCATCCGCCTCGGGCAGATGTCCTCCCTTCTTCGTTATGCGTCATGCTTTGGCGGCCTGCAAACTCCGAACTGTGGTGCAAAAAATTAACTTTGACAAACTAAGTAGAAAACGGGGATGCTGAAAACCGAATAAGAGTAAGCACAAAATTTAAACAAACAGCAATAAAAAATTATTTACAACTTTGACAATTCTTGTTGGCCAAAGTAAGCAACCTGTAATTTTATATTTTATATGAACGTACAAGAACAAATCAAAAAGTATATTACCAGCCAACCTGAACCAAAACATAGTGATATGCAGGCGTTGCACCGCATCATTCTGCAAGTAATGCCAGCATGTAAATTATGGTTCCTGGATGGTAAAAACAGTGAAAATAAAACGGTTTCTAATCCTAATATAGGATATGGATCTCAAACCATAAAATATGCTGATGGAAAAACCAGAGAGTTTTATCAAATTGGTATCAGTGCAAACAAAACCGGAATCTCTGTCTATATCCTTGGTATTAAAGATAAGAAATACTTAGCCCGGACATATGGAAAAAAACTCGGCAAGGCGAGTGTGAGCGGATATTGCATTAAGTTCAAAACGCTAAAAGATATAAAAATTGATATACTTGAAGCGGCAATACTATATGGGGTTGAGGCGACACGATAACGAACTTCTAAGAACCTTTGGTGCGAACTTCAAACAGTTGTGATTTGAAAGAGCAGTAGCACGAACGCATGCACCAGGATTAAAAGAACTGCGAAGCAATCACAAACACAATTAAAAAATAAAAAAAGGAGTGAGTAATTAAGCGAAGCGCATCATAGCCTGCCCCGCCTAAGCGGGAAATGCCTTAAAGAAAAAATAAAAAAGGGAATGAGTAAATAAAAAAAGAAGCCCCGATAGCTATCGGGGTAAACCCCTTCTTTTTTTTACTTTTGGCATTGCACAGGCTGGCTCACCCGCCTCAGGCGAATGCCCTCCTTCTCCGTTATGCGTCATGCTTGGCGGCATTGGAACTTTCAACTGACTGCAAGAAATTAACTTTGACAAACTAAACCCAAACGAAATAATTTATGGCTTTCGGACTTTCACCTAAATATATTCAGGACTTACCTCTTGGCGACTTGACGCCAGAACAATTTCTTGTGGTGGCAATTGAAGCGGCAAAGAAACTTGATTGGAATATTGGCTACACAAGTGAAACTGGTTTCATTGCTTTTACAAAATTCTCAATGAGTTCCTGGAGTGAGGAAGTCAAAGTGAAAATGGATGGCAATAATGCAAACTTGAAAAGCGAATGCACTGGCAGTCAAATGGCGGACTGGGGAAAGAACAAAAAGAACATTGAAAACTTAGTTGCGGCAATCAACGAATTAAAAAACTCTTTTACTCCCGAAGAACTTTCACAAAAGTATGAGGAAATGAAACCAAGTTTGGTTTCAAAGGAACAAGATGTTTTAAGTCAACCCCCACCGACAACAAAAGAAAAACTTACAAGTGCTTTTGCAATCGTCAAACCGACACAAGGTTATTTTATAACCCCGATTTTAATCAATCTGAACATTGCAATTTTTATTCTCATGGTTATTTCGGGAGTTAATTTTATGCTTCCCGATAACGAAAGCTTAATAAAATGGGGAGCAAATTTCCGGCCTGTCACACTAGAGGGTGAATGGTGGCGGCTAATTACAAATTGTTTTCTTCACATTGGCATCCTGCATCTCCTGATGAATATGTATGCTTTGCTTTATATCGGTTTGCTTTTAGAACCACATTTAGGCAGAACAAGATTTACAGCAGCGTATCTTCTTACAGGCATCACTGCAAGTATAGCAAGTTTGTGGTGGCACGACCTGACAATTAGTGCAGGTGCATCAGGAGCAATCTTCGGAATGTATGGAGTGTTTCTTGCAATGCTTACAACAAACCTGATTGAGAAGTCAGCTCGAAAAGCATTGCTGACAAGTATTGCCGTTTTCGTTGGTTACAATTTAATCAACGGACTGAAGGGAGGCATTGATAATGCGGCACACATTGGAGGTTTAATCGGAGGACTTGTTATCGGTTATGCTTATATTCCAAGCTTGAAAAAACCCGAAGTAACAAATTTGAAATATTCTATCATTGGAGTTCTTACAGTTTTAGTTCTCTCAACTTCTTTTATTGTTTACAAAAAAATTCCAAACGATATTGGACAATACGATGAGAAAATAAAATCTTTTATTTCAATGGAAGCAATGGCTCTTGAAATTTACAATATGCCACAGAACACACCCAAGGACAAATTACTTTCGGAAATTAAAGACAGAGGAATTTATTATTGGAACGAAAACACAAAGTTGCTTAACGACCTTGAGAAATTAAATCTGCCGGACGAAATCCATGAAAGGAACAAAAAACTTCTTCACTATTGCGACTTGCGGCTAAAAAGCTACAACTTAATTTACAAAGCAGTTGATGAAGATACTGACAGATATAAAGACAGCATTGAGATTTACTCGAAAGACATTGAAGCTTTGATTAAAAGTTTGACGGGAAAATAAACGACAATCATCATAGTGAAAACTTCAACCGTCCGACATGAAAATTGACAATAATTTAAGTAAAATAAAATGAGAAAACTAATTGCAGCAATCAATATGACACTTGACGGATTTTGCGACCACACGGCAATGATTGCAGATGATGAACTACATCAACATTACAATGAGCTGTTAAGCAACGCTGACACCCTTTTATATGGAAGGATAACATATCAACTTATGGAAAGTTATTGGCCAACTGTAGTAAAAAACCCTACCGGCAACAAACCAATGGATGAATTTGCAGTACTAATAGATAACATTTCCAAAATTATTTTTTCCCGCACGCTGAAAAATGTTGATTGGAAAAATACAACATTGAAAAAAGAACTCATTAAAGAAGAAGTTTTAGAACTCAAGCAACAAGCGGGTAAAAACATTTTAGTTGGCAGCCCGAGTTTAATAGTATCCTGCATGAAACTTAATTTAATTGATGAATACCAACTCTGTGTTCAGCCAATTATTTTAGGAAACGGTTTACCATTATTTAAAAACATAAATGATAGACTTAATCTTAAACTCTTAAAAACAAAAATATTTGGCTCTGGTTCAATAACGCTTTACTATGAGCCGACAAAAAAATGACTGATAGCATAATACGGTTTCGGATGAAGTGTAGCACATGCGCATAATAAGATTAAAAGAATTAAGCAAAGCGCATCATGAACTGCGAAGCAATCACGAATGCCTAATCAATAAATAAAAGGAATGAGTGATTAAGAAAGGAAAGGTCATCCATCGCTAAAGCTATGTGTTTTCGCCACCCAAAAGAAAAACAAATATCAAAAACAAACAGCCCCGTTTTCGGGGCTGTTTGTTTCTAAATTCTTTCAGCAAAAAATATTTTCTTAAAAAAACTTGTGCAATCAATTTGTTGCATATATATTTGCAACCGATTTATTGCATAATAAACCATTCATTAAAATGAGAAGAGATGTATTTCAGGCATTAGCCGACCCGACACGAAGAGCAATTTTGCTTTTGCTTGCCTCACAGGCAATGACACCAAATGCAATTGCAGAAGAATTTCACAGCAGCAGACAAGCTGTTTCAAAGCACATTCAAATGCTTTCTGAATGTGAATTGGTAAAGCAAGAACAGAAAGGAAGAGAAATTTATTATCACATTAACGCAAACAAAATGAAAGAGATTGATAAATGGGTTGAACAATTCAAAAAGATTTGGGAGACAAGATTCAATCAACTTGACAAAGTATTATTAACAATTAAAAAACAGAAAAAATGAAAAACAATTTGCTATTTGATTTTACCGTTGACAAAGCAACAAAAACGGTAGTTGTAAACAGGGAATTTGCTGCCGGCCTTCCGCTGGTATGGGATGCTTTCACCAAACAGGAAATTCTTGACCAGTGGTGGGCACCAAAACCCTGGACATCAAAAACAAAATTTATGAATTTTGAAGTTGGGGGGCGAAGATTTTTTGCGATGGTAAGCCCGGAAGGACAAGAGCGTTGGTCAATTCAGAAATTTACTTCCATTACTCCAAAAACCAATTTCAAAATGACGAATGCTTTTGCAGACAAAGATGAAAACCCTGAATTACCGGGTTCTGAATGGGATTTGAATTTCAGCGAACAAAACGGAACAACAAAAGTCAGTATTAGTATATACAATGAATCCCTTGACCGCTTAGAGAAAATGATTGACGGCTTCAGGCAAGGATTTACTACGACATTGAATAACCTGGAAAAATTATTGGCAACACAATCGCAAAAATGATTTTCGTTTTCAATACGTCTGTCAAAACAAATAAGAAAATAAACAATTTAATAATCTAAAAAATAAAAATTATGGCACTTATCAATCCTTAGATTCACTTCAAGGGAAATGCCGGAGAAGCATTACACACAGGCTGGCTCATCCGCCCCAGGCGGAGGCCGTCCCTTCTTGGTTACCGGATATGCTTTCGCCTCGAATAAATGTCTGCTCATCCTCCCCCAATTGTTTTTTAACACGTGCAGCACATGCGATAACAGCCGAGTAAAGAAATTTTTTAAAAAGTGTTTTGTTCAGTAATGAAGTGAAGCGGTGTTTAGTTATATTTGCGGATAATGAAAGAGTGCGCAAGCAATTCCTTTTTAAAAAACTTCCTTAATCCCTTCTTCGTTATCAGTAATTTTAACACTCCGAACAAACTATAGTGCTGATCAACCGACACCATGAATAAACGAATCTGCCTGATCATTTTGATGTTTTCCTGTTTCTGCAAATGGACAACGGCCCAAATACTTTGTATTTACTGTTATGACCAGAATGATTCTATAAGCAACGGAGTAAATAATCTTTTGCTGAACGGAAGTTTTGAAAATGGTACATGCGTCCCCGCTCAGGGTATAATAGGTGATCTCACCTCCTTTTGCCCAAACTCAATGGGATATGTATGTGACATTACTAACTGGACATGCACGGGTGGTGGCGACAGCACCTATTCTTGTCTTTATGACAACACCTTGTCAATAATTCCGGAAGGAACCAAAGCGATTTATTTTGGTAATTACTATTGCAATGCCTGCTCAGCTTTGCAAAATGATACACTTTGCCTCGTTAATACAGGCTGCACAGTAACCAATATTCCTTCGGGATACCCTGTTAATACTTTAGGTTTTGGCGGAACTGCAGGAGTGAGTTTAAACCAAACTATTAACGGGCTAATTGCGGGCAGCATATATGTATTAGAATTTTGGGCCGGAGGAGAAGATGTGGGTTTTGAAAAAGGGTTGTTCGCAGTTGATGTGGGATTTGGCGATACCTTGTTGAGAAATAAGGCTACCCCGACCGGATTTGGAACCCGCTACATTATTGAATTTATTGCAACCTCATCCTCTCATACAATTAAGTTTACAAACTGGGGACATATTTGCAGCAACTGCACAGAACTCGTCCTGGATGACGTAAGGTTATATACCCAGGCCGAGTTAGACCCTTTTGTTCCGCATTGCACAGTAGGAATACATACTCCCGATTTTCAAAATGAAGAATATCTTTTTCCAAATCCTGTTACAAACGAATTAAATATTATAACAAACACCACCGTACTTTCAGAAATTATTCTTTATGACATCACATCAATAAAACTTTTACAACAGGAATTTATAAACTCTGCTTCTTTAAATACAGAACACCTTATAAAAGGAATTTATCTTTATGAAGTGAGAAATAAAAACGGTGTGATTAAGAGAGGGAAGATTGTGAAAGAATGAGAATGTACTTTCACAATATTAAACCGTTTTGAGATTGAATATCAAATCAGGATTTATAATAGTTTTATTTACTTCTTTTTTTTCTACTGGAAATTTTAAGAAAGTTTTATGCTCTCATCCATGGAAAGCGGAGTATATAAAAACTATTCATGGGACCCATGATCCATATTCAAAATTACCTGTATCTGAAATGCATAATACTCCGCCTCTTTGCGGGCAAAGTATTACATTTAAAGAAGATTCGACATGCCTGGTACAAAACAGGGGACAGGGATGGTGGAGCGAAGTGGACAAATACAATTGGTCGATAGACGATTCATCAGGGAATCTTAAGTTCAGAAACAAAGGTTCCCGCTTTCAATACCAATTTGGTTTGCGAGTGCTGAGTTTTAATGAAGATTCAATAATATTTTATACACCAAACACAAGTTTTGAAGGCGGGCATTTATCCGTAACAGTTTACAAATTAAAAAAGGTAAAAGTTTAATAGAAAGTTAAAATATGCAAAATTACCATGAACAAACTTTGACGGTACTTTATAAGTTAGCTCCTCTTTTGAATAAAACTATGAATTTGAGTTATAAAAAAATCAAATGTGTGAATTATGTAACTTATTTCTAAAATTTTGTAAGAATTTTCAGTTGAAATATACTCACCTTTACATGGAAGCATTTTAAAAAACCATTTTTAATGAACATGATCGGAGAGGTGCATTGACATTTAAATTCAAAGTTCGTGTTGCTGACGCGGAAACGCTTTTTGCCATTTTACCTTCCTCCAAGCTTTTAACATTCAATTTACCCGCAAATGCAGGCGGATTGGTGGAAGTAATACTGACATCAGCAATAGATTCCTTAGAGCTGAAAAAATTAATACACCAGGTAACGAATGAACCTGTTCTGATAGATTCACTTAAAATAAATTATGATTGAAGTTAAAAAAGAAGGAATTTTATTAAAAAAAACCGGAGCGGTTTTTGAAAATGATGGTGTGCTGAATCCCGCGGTAATAAGGGAAGATGGTATCATCCATCTTTATTACAGGGCCGTACGAAAAGGTAATTATTCGAGCATAGGTTACTGTAAATTAAATGACCCGTTAACTGTTGCAGAGCGCTGGGAGAAACCAATCATTTCTCCTGAATTTGAGCGTGAAAAGCATGGTATTGAAGACCCTCGCATCACGAAGATTGACGATTTGTATTACCTCACCTACACTGCTTATGATGGAATAAGCGCGCTTGGTGCATTAGCTGTATCAAAAGATTTAGAGCACTTTGAAAAGATCGGGTTAATTGTTCCGCAATTTAAATATGAAGAATTTAAGAAGCTTACAGAGCAGAATGGAAAATTAAATAATAAATATCCGCGTTACAATAAGAAAAACCCGTTGGTATGGGATAAGAACGTAATTTTCTTTCCCCGCAGGATCAATGGCAAACTGCATTTTTTACATCGTATCAGGCCGGACATACAAATTGTTTCGATTAACAGTTTAAACGAACTTACCAAAGAATTCTGGGAAAATTATTTTTTGAATTTTGAAGAAAAGATAGTACTCACCTCTAAATATAAGCATGAGCTGAGCTACATTGGCGGAGGATGCCCCCCGATAGAAACACAATATGGCTGGTTACTGATTTATCATGGTGTACAGGATACAACTAAAGGATATATATACTCAGCCTGTGCGGCATTATTAGATTTAAATAATCCGCAGAAAGAAATTGCCCGGCTGCCTTACGCTTTATTTAAACCCGAGCTCGAATGGGAATTAAAAGGCGAAGTGAATAATGTGTGTTTTCCCACAGGAACTGTATTGATAAATGATACAGTATATATTTACTACGGAGCCGCAGATGAGCGTATTGCCTGCGCTTCGCTCAGCTTATCAGCTCTGTTAACCGAATTATTAAGTAATAAAAAATGAAGACTATATCCATGCTGCATAATATTGATGAGCTGACGGATCGCGGTAGCGGGTTAGAAATTCTCAATCGCTT
>Ga0134123_10001490_pt1 | contig 15235 bp, 11 predicted proteins | sample KB303_FD_96460 | JGI IMG/M metagenome (GOLD analysis project Ga0134123, IMG submission 96460) | Terrestrial soil microbial communities without Nitrogen fertilizer from Kellogg Biological Station, Michigan, USA - KB3-0-3 | ecosystem: Environmental > Terrestrial > Soil > Unclassified ...
AACGCGGCGCATTTTACGGCATCCTTCTCGGTCATGAGCACCGGCAAGGTATCGCCGAAGTCGAGATCGCCGGATTTGTAGGCGTGGTGATCGGGCATCGGGTGCTCGTACACCGTCAGGCCCGCCCCGCGCAGCGTGTCGAAGAAGCGCTGTGGATTGCCGATACCCGCCACCGCGTGCACGCCATTGCCACGAAAACTCGAAAGCGCGCGCAACGCGCCCGCCCCCGCCACCGGGCGCGCATCGCCGGGCCGCATGTGCATCTCGAACGCCGTGTGCGTGACGAATTTCGGCAAACTGAAGCCGGGCGCGGTGAGATTGCCGTTGACCACCACAGCGTTCACGCGTCGCAGCCGACGCGGACTCTCGCGCAGCGGACCGCGCGGCAGCAGGCAGCGATTGCCAAAGCCGCGCTGGCCGTCGATGACCACGATCTCGCAGTTGCGCACCAGCGCCAGGTGCTGGAGTCCATCATCCGACAACACGATGTCGGCGCCGTCCGCCACCGCGGCTTTTGCGGCCGCGACCCGGTCGCGCCCAATGAATACCGTAGCGTGCGCATTGCGTGCCAGCAGCAGGGGTTCATCGCCCACCTCGGACGGCCGGCTGTGCACCGTCACCCGCGTGACGCCCTTCGCCCGGCCGCCGTAACCGCGCGAGACGATGGCCACGCGCATGCCGACCGCCGCCAGCTTGCTCGCGAGCCAGGCCACCAGCGGAGTCTTGCCCGTGCCGCCCACCGTGAGGTTGCCAATCACCACGACCGGCACGCCGACCTTGACGCGGTGACGCAGGCCCATGCGATACAACAGGCTGCGGATCGACATCACGGCGCCATAGAGCACGGACAGTGGCGCAAGCCACAATGGCCGCGCCTCGCTGTACCACATCTTTTCTATGCGCGACGCCATGCTCCGCCGGGTTCAGCCACGGAACTCGGCGCGTTTGAGACTGGCATAGGCGCCCTCGCGGGCGCGCAACTCCGCGGGCGTACCACGCTCGACGATACGCCCGTCCTCCATGACGATGATCTCGTCGGCGTGCTCGATGGTGGACAGGCGGTGCGCGATCACCAGCGTCGTACGATTCTTCATCAGCTCGACCAGTGCTTCCTGGATGCGGCGCTCGGATTCATTGTCGAGCGCGGAGGTGGCCTCGTCGAGGATCAGGATGGGCGCATCCTTGAGCAGCGCGCGCGCGATGGCGATGCGTTGCTTCTGCCCGCCCGAAAGAGACGAACCGCGCTCACCGACCTGCGTGTCCATGCCCTGCGGCAAGTCGTTGGCGAACTCGTCGACATAGGCGATGCGCGCCGCCTTCTCGACCGCGGCCGGATCCGGAGCCGCCACGCCGAAGGCGATGTTGTTGCGGATCGAGTCGTTGAACAGCAACACGTCCTGGTTGACGAGTGCGACGTTCTGCCGCAGGTCCTGCAAGTTGCACTCGCGCACGTCGTTGCCGTCGACCAGCACGCTGCCCGAGGTCGCATCGTAGAAACGCGGCACCAGCGAGACCAGCGTCGACTTGCCCGACCCGGAACGCCCGACGATCGCAAAGGTCTTGCCCGCCGGCACGCGCAGCGTCACCGAATGCAGCACGCCGCCCTTTTCGCTGGTGTACTCGAAACTCACGTCGCGGAATTCCAGCTCTCCCGCGATGCGCCCCAGCGCGCGGCCCGATTTCAGATCCTCCGGCGGCTCATCGAGCAGCTGGAAGATGCTGGCCCCCGCCGCCAGTCCCTGCTGCATGGGCGCGAACGAGTCCATGAGTCGCTTGAGCGGCGCGGTGGTGCTCAACACGCCCGCGATGAATGCCATGAACTCGCCGGGTGTCAGTTGTCCGCTCTGGATCTGGTGCAACGCCACCCAGAGAATGCCGCCGAGGCCGAGCGAGGCGATGAACTGCACCGTCGGATTGCTGATGGCACGCGCCGCGATCAGCTTCATGTTGCTGCGGCGGTTGTGCTCGTTGACCTTCTCGAACTCGAGCGCCTCGGCGTCCTGCGCATTGAACACCTTGATGACGCGATGGCCGTCGAGCGCTTCCTTGACCGAACTGGTGACGTCGCCCATCGAGGACTGGATGCGGCCGCTGTAGCGGCGGAACGAACGGCTGACCTGGCGGATCAGCAGGGACAGCGGCGGCGCGAGCACCAGTACGAACAGCGACAGCTTCCAGTTGAGGTAGATGATGATGCTGATCAGGAAAACGATGGTGAGCGTGTCGCGTATCAACGAGGTGATCGACTTGGTGACCGCCTCGGCCACCTGCTCGACGTTGTAGGTGAGACGCGAGAGCAGATGGCCCGTGCCTTCACGGTCGTAGTAGCGCGTCGGCAGCGCCAGGTAGTGCCGGAACAGGTCGCCGCGAATGGCCTTGATGACGCGGCGCCCGACACGTCCCGGGAAATAGGTCGACATGTAGTCGCCGAGTCCGCGGAACAAGAACAGCACCGGTGCGCCGATGGGCACCAGCCACAGCACGCGCGCATTCCTCTCGTAGAACGTGCCGTCGATGAACTGCTTGACGAACAACACCAGCGCGCCGTCGGTCGCGGCGAACAGCGCCATGCCGAGGACACCCACCAGGAACGTGGCGCGGAATGGCCATGCGTACGACAACAGCCGGCGATAAACCTGCCCTGGGCTCATCTCCGGCGTTGGAGACTGGCTCATTTCTGCGGCGGCTTGGATTCGTCGACGGTCGCGATGTTGATACGTACGAACCCGATCTTGCCCAGCACGTCCATGGCCGTGACCACCGACTGGTGCGTCGCGCGCCCATCGGCACGCACGGTGACGGGTTTGTCGCGGCCGGGACCCGCGACCTCGAGGATCGCGGCACGCAGGGTGTCGGGCGAGGAATTGATGAGCTCGCGGTCGTTGACGCGGTAGCTGCCGCTCTGCGTCACCGAGATCACGATCGGATCGCTCTTCTGCTTGCCGGTGGGCGCGAGGCTGGCCTGCGGCAGTTCGATCTTCAGCCGCCCTTCCTGCATGAAGGTCGACGTCAGCATGAAGAAGATGACCAGCAGCAGGGAAACGTCGATCAGCGGGATCAGGTTGATCTCCGGATCGTCTTTCAGCTTTGGGCCCCGCAGTTTCATGCGGTGCGCGCGATGCTGCCGTCGGCCTCACCAGCCTGGGGTTCCGCGCCCAGCGAGTCCGCGAAATTCACCGCGATCTTTTCCATTTCCACCACGATGCGCTCCACCTTGCCGCGCAGGTAGCGAAACGAGATGTAAGCCGGAATCGCCACCGTGAGACCGGCGGCGGTGCACACCAGCGCTTCGGAAATGCCGCCCGCCAGCATGCGCGGGTCGCCCATGCCACCGAGCATGACGGCATTGAAGGAACGGATGATGCCGGTCACCGTGCCCAGCAGGCCTAACAAGGGCGAGATGCTGGCGATGGTGCCGACGGAATTGACGAAGCGCTCGAGCTCGGAGACCACGTGCCGTCCCGTATCCTCGACACGCTCCATCATGATCTCGCGCCCGCGATGGCGGTTGGCGAGCGCCGCGGCCAGGACCCGGCCCAGTGGCGAGTTCTTCTCCAGCGCCTCGATGACCTTGGGGTTGACCTGGTTACGATCCGCGAGCTCCGACACCTTCTTGATCAGATCGTGCGGCAATACCCGCTTGCGTTGCAGTGTCCAGAGGCGTTCGAGAACGATACCGACCAGCGCGATCGAGCAGATGATGATCGGCCACATGAATGGGCCGCCGGCCCGTACGATTTCCCACATGGGCCCGGACTATACCGGACCCGCCCCGAAATCGTCAGTCAACGCGCCGCCAGGCGAACGGATGCCGCGCCGAGCGCGCCGTCGCGAGCGTGGTGATGCCATGCGTCCCGATTCCGATCTCGATTCCCCCGTCCACGCGCGTATCGAGGATCCGCGCGCCCGCACGACGCCAGCGTGCGAGGGTCTGCTCTCGCGACTGGCTGCCCGCGACTCCGCCGCTGGCGATGACCCAGCGCGCGCCGGTGGCTTCTATCCACTGTGGGCTCGAGGCCAGCGCACTCGCGTGGCGCGCCGTGAACGCGAGGTCGCTCGCGAGCGCAGCGGCGGGCAGACGCGCGATAAGTCGCCGTTCGGCGGCCGCATCGAGGTCGCCGGCCAGCAGCAGGCTGAAGCGACCCGCGGTTACGCGCAACACGCAGAGCTCGTCGTGTCGTCCGGCCACGAGGAATTGCAGGTCCACGCCGTCCCATTCGAGTCGCGAATCACGGCAGGTCTCGACCGGCAATGACGTCGCCGGCCAGCCGCCACCCACCACCACGCGCTGCAGCCGGCGCTCGCTGGCTAACAATGCCGTTGCCTGCGCGCGGTCGGCATCGAGCGCCGGCAGCACCAGCACGTCGACGTCGCGTGCCGCGACGGCATCCAGCGCCGGCAGCACCCATTGCGCGAGTCGGGTGCCGTGGGTGTTCCAGCTGTCGCCGGTGTCGAACAGCAGCCGGTGGGAATGCGTGGCCAGCAGCACGGCGCTGCCGCGCCCGGCATCGAGCACGCTGACCTCGAGCTCGCCGGGCGCCGGCGATCGCGGCGGCACGAACAGCAAGGGCAGCACTGCGGCCACCGCGGTCCAGCGCAGCGCCGCGGGCCAACGACGCAGTATCAGCAGCACGGCCGGGGCCGCGAGCGCGTACCACCATGCGTGCACTGCCACGCGCCACTGCGCGAAGTCGAGATCCGCCGCCCATACCATCAGCGGCCACAACCACTCGTACAACCTGGCGGCCGCGCCGAAGAACAGCCCATCTGACGCCGGCCACACGCAGGCCGCCAGCGCTCCGGCCAGCACCAGCGGCACGAACACGAAGGACACCACCGGGATGGCGACGAGATTCACCGCGAGCCCCGCAAGCGACACGGTGCCGAACACGGCGAAGGTCAACGGCGCGAGCGCCAGCATGATGGCGAGCTGCAGCGTGAGCGCGCGGCGCCAGCGGGAAACCCTGGCGAGCGCCGTTGATTCGACCAGGATGATGACGCCCACCGCCACGAAGGACAGCCAGAAGCCGGCCGCGAGCGGTGCGAATGGGTCCGCCAGCAGCACCGCGACCAGGGCGAGCGACCAGGTGCGCGCCCCCGGCACGACGCGCGCCGCCAGCCGCGCCACCACGAACACCGCGAGCATCAGCCAGGTACGCAGCGTAGGCACCGACATCCCCGCCAGCAGCGCATAGGCGCCCGCCGCCGCCAGGGCCAGCAACAGCGTGCAGGGTTCGCGCGGCACGCGATGCGCGCCGGGCAGGTGGCGCCAGGCGAGGCGCGCTCCCCACAGCGCCAACATGGCAAACAGGGTGACGTGCAGGCCCGAGATGGCCACGAGATGGGTGGTGCCGGTGGCATTGAAGATGCGCCACTGGTCGCGGCTGACTCCGGAGGTGAGTCCCACCGCGAGCGCCGTGATGAGGCCGGCGGCATCCGGATCGGCGACACGCTCGCTGACGCGACGCGCGATGCGGGCGCGTAGCCCGTCAATCGATGCATCCGCAACGCCCACGCGCCGATTCAGCGCGGACGCGAGCACGTCGGCGTGCAGGTGCACGCGATCGCGGAATGCCAGGCGCGCGGCATCGATGCCCGCGAAATTTTGCGCGGTTTGCGCGGCCTCGAGCCGCGCCAGCAGCTGCCAGCGTTCACCCACCTGCGGCGCCTCTTCGACACGCCACGAAAGACGCGCGTGGCGTACGCGGCCGTCGCGTGAGCCCGGTCCCTCGAGCACGCGCACCTCGGCATCGAAGCGCAGCTCCTCGCCCTCGCGCACCGGCACGGAATCGATGACGGCGTCGAGCAGCACGCGGGTGTCGCGCTCCGCCGGCGACAGTTGCAGCGCAAGCCAATGCCGCGACGACTCGCCGCTGAGTACCAGCCCGAGCAGCGCCCAGGCGAGGCAGCGCACGGCGTGGCTGTTGCGCGCCACGCCCAGCAGGGCCAGCGCCGCGGCGAGGCCAGCCACCATGCTCCACGCCGGCGCCGTCAAATGCGTTGCCGCGAGGCCCAGCAACACGCCTGAAAGCAGCGAAAGTGCGGCAACCACGGGCGTCAATGGCGGGTGCTAAAGTGCCCGGCGATGCCACGAGGACTGTTCCGCCGGATCACCCCGCGCAGCGAAACCCTGCGCTCGCACTGGATGCTCAAACCCTTTGCGCGCTTCCTGGGTGATCCGCGCCTGTGGTCGCTGCAACGTCGAACCGTGACGCCGGCATTCGGTGCGGGGCTCGCGATCTGCTTCGTACCGCTGCCGATACACATCCCGCTGGCGGCCATGGTGGCGATCTTTTGCCGCATCCACATCCCGACCATCATGCTGGCGCTGGTGTCCGTGAATCCGCTGACCATCGTTCCCGCCTACCTGCTGGCGTACAAGGTCGGAGTCATCGTCACCGGGGCCCACGAGCGGCACTTCAAGTTCCACATGAGCTGGGATTGGGTGCAACACGGCCTCGGCCCCATGTGGAAGCCCTTCCTCGTCGGCTGCGGACTCACGGGCGCGTTGTTCGGGCTGGTGGGCTATGCCCTGCTCGACGTCCTGTGGCGCTACAGCGTGCGCAAGAGATATCGCGAACGCCCGGGCGCGGCCAGCCAGCAATCAAGTCTTTTCGACTAGATTCCCGCGCTTGATTTCCAGGATGCGGTCCATGCGGGCCGCGAGCCGAGTGTCGTGCGTGACCACGACCAGGCTGGTGCCGAATTCACGATTGAGCTCCAGCAACAGCGCGAACACCGATTCGGCATTGGCGCCATCGAGGTTGCCGGTGGGCTCGTCGGCCAGCACCAGGCGCGGTTGCGTGACCAGCGCGCGCGCCACCGCGGCCCGCTGCCGTTCGCCGCCCGACAGTTCCTGCGGCCGGTGTACCAGCCGTTCTCCGAGGCCCACGCGCTCCAGCACCGCACGCGCGCGCTGCTCGGCCTCGTGCTTCGGTTCGCGCCGCACCAGCAGCGGCATGGCCACGTTCTCGAGCGCCGAGAACTCCGGCAACAGGTGATGAAACTGGTAGACGAATCCCAGCGTGCGGTTGCGCAATTCACCGCGCGCCTTCTCCGACAGCGCGTGGATGTCGCTGCCCGCCACGCGCACCGTGCCCGCGCTCGGTCGATCGAGGCCACCGAGGATCTGCAGCAGCGTGGTCTTGCCGGACCCGGAGGCCCCGATAATGGCGATGCGTTCGCCGGCCTTCACGGTGAAGTTCACACCCGAGAGCACCTGCAGGTCGATGGGTCCCTGGCGGAAAGTGCGCGCCACGTCGAGGGCTTCCAGCACCGGGGTCATTTCATTCATGTCCGTTCAATCATGTCTTAGGGCCTCGGCCGGCATGGTGCGCGAAGCGCGCCACGCGGGGTAGATAGTTGCCAGCGCCGTGAGCGCCAGCGTGACCAGCGAAACCTGCAGCACGTCGCCGAACTTCACCTGCGTGGGCAGGTCGCTCATCAGGTACACGGCGGCATCCAGGAAACGGATGCCGGATACCGCCTCGATGCCATGGATGATGGCCTCGAAGTTGACCGCGACCAGCCAGCCGAACAAGGCTCCGGCCAGCGTGCCCACCAGCCCGATGAGCGCGCCCTGGACCACGAACATGTGCAGCACGTTGCCGGGCGCCGCGCCGAGCGTGCGAAGTATGGCGATATCGGATTGTTTTTCCTTGACCACCATCACCAGCGTGGCGACCGGGTTGATGGCCGCCACCACCACCAGGATCAGCAGGATGAAGAACATCATCGACTTGGTGAGCTCGATGGAGCGGAAGAACACCGCGTGGTCGCGCGTCCAGTCGCTGACGTAGTAGCCCGTGCCGTCGGTGTCGATCTCACGCGCCACGCTGCGCACCAGCAAGCCCGCGGCAAACGGATCCTCGAGCGCGAGCCGCAGGCCCGTGACGGTGTCGCCGAACCGGAAGAGCTTCGCGGCATCGTTCATCTGGATGAGGGCGAGGCCGCGGTCGTATTCGTACATCCCGGACTCGAAGATGCCGGTGACGGTGAAACGCTTCCTGCGCGGCATGAGGCCCGCTGGCGTGAACGTGGCTTCTGGCGCCATCAGCACCACGGTCTGCCCCACCGCGACGCCGAGCTCGGCCGCGAGAGCCGAACCCAGGATCACGCGGAATTTGCCGGGCTCGAGATCGGCGAGCGATCCGGACTTCAGGCGCGAACCCAGTCCCACCGCCTTGCTCTCTTCTTGCGGCAACACCCCGCGCACCATGGCGCCGGCCACGCGCCGCCCGTTGGCGAACAGGCCGCGCGATTCGATGAAGGGCACCGCCGCCGTGACGCCAGGCTCGCGCGCCGCGGTAGCCTGCTTGGCGCGCCAATCGTCGATCTCCCCGTGCACCCCGGAGATGGTGGCGTGCGAGGTCACGGCGAGCATGCGGTTGCGCAGCTCGCGTTCGAAACCGTTGAGCACCGACAGCACCACGATGAGTACCGCGACGCCGAGCGCGAGGCCGATCACCGACATGGACGCGACGAAGGACACGAAGCCGCTGCGATGCTGCGAGCGCAGGTACCGCAGGCCTATCTTCCATTCATAGGGCCATTGGTACGGCGCCTTCACTCGTACCTCAGGGCGTCGGCGGGCGGGATGCGCGCCGCGCGCAGCGAGGGGTAGATAGTCGCGAGCAGCGTGATCAGCATGGCGATGCCCGCGATCCAGGCGATCTGGCCGGCGTGCAGCTCCGAGGGAATGCGCGTGATGACGTACACGTCGGAGCTGAAGATCTCGAAGCGGAACAGGCGCTCGAGGAACGCGGCCGCGGCACCGGCGTTGTAGCCGAGCAGCGCGCCCAGCGCCACGCCGAGCGCGACCCCGAACCAGGCGATGACGCTGCCCTGGATCAGGAAGATGGTCATCACCCGGCGTGGCGAGGTGCCGAGCGTACGAAGAATGGCAATATCGGTGCGCTTGTCGGTCACCACCATGGCGAGCATCGCGACCAGGTAGAACGCCGCCACCGCCACGATCAGCATCAGGATGATGGCCACCATGGTCTTCTCGATGCGGATGGCGCGGAAATAGCTGGCGTGGTCGACGGTCCAGTCGCGCATTTCGACGCCCGCCGGAAGTCCCGGCGCGAGTTCGGCGACGAAACGCGGCGCGGCCAGCGCGTCGGTGAAGTTCACGTGCAGCGCCATGCGCGCATCGGGGTCCGGCAGCAGCGCGCGTACGTCGTCGAGCGCGGCCACCAGCAGCGCGCTGTCGTAATCCTGCAGCTCGGCGTCGAACACGCCAGCGACGCGGAACTCGCGCAGCCGCGGCTCGGGTGCGCCGTTGGCATCCGTGGTCGGCACCAGCACGGTGATGGCGTCGCCGATGCCCATCCCGAGCATCTGCGCGATCGAGCGGCCGATGATGACGCGGTCCGAGCCCGGCACCAGGTCGGAGAGCTTGCCTTCAACGATGGAACTGGTGAAGCGCGCCACGTCGCCCTCGTGCGAGGGATCGATGCCGCGCAGGCGCACCGGCAGCATCTCGGGCTTGCGCACCGCCAATGCCTCCAGTTCGAGATAAGGCGCCACGCCCTTCACCTGCGGCGAGGCGCGCAGTTTCGCGGCCAGCGCCTGCCAGTCGGGAGCGGTGTGCACTTCTGCGGGTACGAAGATGCGCGCGTGGGCCGATAGAGCCAACAGCCGCTCGCGCAGTTCAGACTCCAGGCCGTTCATCACCGAGAGGATCACGATGAGCGCGGTGACACCCAGGCACACGCACAGCAGCGACACCCAGGTGATGAAGGAGACGAAGAACTTGTGCGAACGTGCCCGCACGTAACGCAGGCCGACGAACAGGGGCAGTGAATTCAGCACTGCGCCATTTCCAGGGGCAAAAAGCAGACGGGCATCACAAAAGTGGGATTGGACATAGTCGGGAGTCAGCGACAGCGGCTGACTTTGCCATAGCGCGGCGTATATTGCCGCCACGGTCGTGTCGCCGATCGTGAGGAGAACGCCATGCTTGCACGCACCTTGAAAGTGTCACTGGTCGGCCTGGGACTGAGTCTGGGTCTGGGGCTGGCCGCACCTGTCTTCTGCGAAACACTGGCCGTCGATGGCCAGGTCACCGTCAAACCCACGGGCGTCGAGACCCCGCAGCGCGGCTCGACCATGGCTGCCGTGGAAGCAAAATTCGGTGCGCCCGCCAACAAGACCGGCCCGGTCGGCAATCCGCCCATCACCAAGTGGTTCTACCCGAACTTCGTGGTGGTGTTCGAGAACGACAAGGTGCTGCACGCGGTGGTAGTCGGCGGCTGACATCAGGCGCCCGGACAGTCCCACACTTCGAACCAACGGACTCCCAGCGACCCTGGGTGCAGGTAGACGCACACGCGCTCGCCCTTCGACACGGAGTGATAGAAAGCCTTCGTGACTTCCGCGTCCCCGGCTTCCGGGCGCGGGCCCCACGGCGACAGTGTCAGGTTGTAGGTCGTGGTCTTGCCGGTAGTCACGTGCTGATCGAGTACCTGCGCCGCGTAGGGTACCGGCTCGCGTCGATCGAATCGGGCATTGGCGAGATCCAGCGTGCCGTAGGCATAGGGCGCCACCAGCAGCGCAAGCAGCGAGACCGCTGCAAGACTCTTGCGCAGCTCCCGTACCAGCGACCACATGATCGCGCCGCAGGCCGCGGTCGCCGCGACCATGAACCACAGCAGCTTCTGCCAGTCGAGCACGCTGATATCCATCAGCGCGCGTAGCAGCAGCGCAAAGCCGGGCAGCATCATCGCCGGCAGCAGGTTGGCGCCCGCGTCGTTCTGCTTCTGGTTCAGCCGGTAGACTGCGCCGTCACGCGCCACCATCGCGACCACCAGCCACGGGAGCAGCACACAGGTTCCCACGGCCAGTAGATAGGGCTGCGGGTGCAACCACAGCCACCCCGCGGCGCCGAGTGAGATCCAGTACAGGGCCCGGGCGACACGCTTCGCCATTTCGAGGCGCGCCAGGCGCTCGTCGCGCGAGCCGTGAATGCCGGGGTCCGAGAGCACCTCGTCGAGCGAGGCCTGCTGCTCTTTCGCGTCGAGGTTGTCGACGCCCGCAAGCCAGGCCTCGAAGTCGGCATCGATGTCCAGGAATTGCGGCAGCCTGAGCTTGTGCCCGGTGTCGTAGCGGGCGAGCAGCGCCATGTACGGCGGCCCGTACTGCATTGGACACCACCGGAAGCCCTCGATGTTCGCGCGTGTCATGCGCTTTCTCATGAACACGCCCACGCACTCGATCGCATCGGCGTGCAGCAGCACGCGAATCTGCCGTCCAGCGACGACCATCCAAACGCCGCCGGCGGCGAATACCAGGAACAGCAACGCCACCCACAGCGGTGCGTCCTCTTTCTCCCGGTCAGCGAAAAAGCCGGTGTACACCGCCAGCGCTCCGAACAACGCCACGGCCACCCCGCCAAAGAAGTAATAAAAGAGCCGCCCGCTACGGCTCAGGTGATAGACCCTGGGAAAATCCCGACCCAATCTGACCTCCCTACTCGACTTGCGCCTGTCGCCCCGAAGGGTAAGCTGCCGCGCTTTCGCAATGCCATCCCTGCTTCATCCCCCTCTTCCGGCGCCGCACTCCCGCCAGCGCTGGCACCAGCTCCATGGCTCGGCGCGCAGCCTCGCGATCGCCGAAGCCGTCGAGGCCGACTCACGTCCGTGGCTGGTGATCGCGCGCGACGCGCGCGAGCTCGACCAGCTGCGCGCCGAGCTGGGTTTCTTCCTCGGACGGGGAAAGGGCCAGGACAAGGACAAGGCGCGGCAGATCCACGCGCTGCCCGACTGGGAAGTGCTGCCCTACGACGTGTTCTCGCCCCACCCGGACATCATCTCCGAGCGGCTGGCGGCGCTCGCCGAACTACCGCGCCTGGGATCCGCGGTACTGCTGGCGGCCGCCGACACGCTGGGCCAGCGCCTGGCGCCGCGCGGCTATGTCGATGGCCGGACGTTCAACCTCGCCGTCGGAGACAAGCTCGAGATCGAGCCGTTGCGCGCCCGGTTGGTGGAATCCGGATATGCCTCGGTATCGCAGGTGAGCGCGCCCGGCGAGTTCGCGCTGCGCGGCTCGCTGTTCGACGTCTATCCGATGGGCACGCACACGCCGCTGCGCGTCGACCTGTTCGACGACGAAATCGAGGCGATCCGCGAGTTCGATGCCGAGACGCAGCGCTCCGGCGCTGCGCTCAAGCGGGTGCGCCTGCTGCCGGGACGCGAGCTGCCGCTGGATGCGGAATCGGTCAAGGCGTTCCGCCTGCGCTACCGCAAGCGCTTCGAGGGCGATCCGACGCGCAGCATCATCTACCGCGGTGTCAGTGACGGCCTGGCACCCCCGGGGATCGAGTTCTACCTGCCGCTGTTCTTCGACAACACCGACACGCTGCTGGACTATCTTCCCGCCGACACGGTGGTGTGTGCGTCGAGCGACGTGGACGGCGTCATCGAACGTGCCGCGGCGGTGGTCGCCGAGCGCTACGAAGAGCGGCGTCACGACATCGAACGCCCGGTGCTGGCGCCGGAGGAGCTGTACCTTGCTCCCGCGGAGCTCGAGTCGCGGCTCGGCGCATTTACCCGCGTCGACTACCAGAGCTTCAAGATCGAAACGGAGCTGGCGACCCACGACGCCGGTCACAACTTCCCCACCGCGGCGCCGCGCGAATGGCGCATCGACCTGCGCACCGAAAAGCCGCTGGCGCCGCTGGCCTCCTTCGTCGCGCAATTTCCGGGGCGAGTGCTGCTGGCCGCAGACTCGGCCGGGAGGCGCGAGGTATTGCTCGAGATGCTGCGCGCCACGGGACTTACACCCGCGGCGGCCGCGGGCTGGCACGAGTTCGTCGACAGCGACGCACATTTTTCCATCACCGTCGCGCCGGAGATGGCCGGGCTCAACATCGCCACGCCGGCGATCGCGGTGCTGGGCGAAGCGCAGCTCTTTGGCCAGCGCGCGCGCCAGGAGCGGCGCCGGCGCCGCGTCACCGCCGATCCGCAGGCCATCCTGCGCGACCTCACCACGCTCGGCCCGGGGTCGCCCGTGGTGCACGAAGAATATGGAGTCGGGCGCTACGTCGGCCTGCAGGTCATGCAGGTCGCCGGGCAGGACGGCGAGTTCGTGGTGCTCGAATACGCCGGTGGCGACAAGCTGTATGTGCCGGTGCAGCAGCTGCACCTGGTCTCGCGCTATTCGGGCGGTGAAAACGCACCGCTGCACAAGCTCGGCACCGACCAATGGGCCAAGGCGCGCAAACGTGCCGCCGACCAGATCCGCGACGTGGCCGCCGAGTTGCTGGACCTGTACGCCCAGCGCCAGGCGCGCAAGGGCCCCGCGCTGCCGGCGCGCGAGCTCGAATACCAGGCCTTCGCGGCGAGCTTTCCGTTCGAGGAGACCGCCGACCAGGGCGAGGCCATCCGCCAGGTGATGGAGGATATCGGCAAAGAAAAGCCCATGGATCGCGTGGTCTGCGGCGACGTGGGCTTCGGCAAGACCGAGGTGGCGATGCGCGCCGCGTTCGTCGCCGCGCAAGCCGGCAAGCAGGTCGCGGTACTGGTGCCCACCACGCTGCTCGCCGAGCAGCACACCAACAACTTCCGCGACCGCTTCGCCGACTGGCCGGTTCGCATCGAAAGCCTGTCGCGTTTTCGAAACAGCAAGGAATCGAACGCGGTGCTCGAGGGCATCGAGAAGGGAACCGTCGACATCGTCATTGCCACGCACCGGCTGCTGCATGCCAACGTGCGTTTCAAGGAACTCGGGCTGATCATCGTCGACGAGGAACACCGCTTCGGCGTGCGTGACAAGGAGCGCCTCAAGACCCTGCGCGCCGAGGTACACGTGCTGACGCTGACGGCAACCCCGATCCCGCGCACGCTGAACATGGCACTGGGCGGCCTGCGCGATCTCTCGCTGATCACCACTCCGCCGGCCGAGCGTCTCGCCATCAAGACCTTCGTCACCGAGTGGCACGCGCCGACGCTGCGCGAAGCCTGCTTGCGTGAATTCCGCCGCGGCGGCCAGGTCTATTTCGTCCACAACGTGGTCGAGACCATCGACAAGACCGCGCAGGAGATTGCCAGGCTCATCCCGGAGGCCGATGTCCGCGTCGGCCACGGGCAGATGCGCGAACGCGATCTCGAGCGACTCATGGTCGATTTCTACCACCGGCGGTTCAACCTGCTGGTCTGTACCACGATCATCGAAAGTGGCATCGACGTCCCCACGGCCAACACCATCATGATCGACCGCGCGGATCGACTTGGACTGGCGCAGCTGCACCAGCTGCGCGGCCGCGTGGGGCGCTCGCACCACCGCGCCTACGCCTACCTGCTGACTCCGCCGCGCAAGGCCATGTCGGGCGATGCGGTCAAGAGACTCGAGGCCATCGAATCGCTCGAGGAACTCGGCGCCGGCTTCGTGCTCGCGACGCACGACCTGGAGATCCGCGGCGCCGGCGAGTTGTTAGGCGAGTCGCAGAGCGGCGAGTTGACGGAGGTCGGCCTCTCCCTGTACCTCGATCTGCTCGAGCAGGCGGTCAAGGCGTTGAAGGAAGGCCGCGTACCGGTGCTGGATCGCCCGCTGGCGGCCACCGCCGAGGTCGAATTGCGCCTGCCAGCGTTGTTGCCGGTGGACTATGTCGCCGACGTGCCGGTGCGCCTGGCACTGTACAAGCGCCTCGCGGCGGCGCCGGACAACGCCGCCATCGATCTGCTCACCGAGGAGATCGTCGACCGATTCGGTCCGCTGCCGCCCCCGGCCACGAATCTCTTGCGCGTCGCAAGACTCAAACTCGTTGCGCGCGCCATCGGAATCCGCCGCCTGGATCTCGGGCGCGAAGGCGGATATGCCTTGTTCGAAGAATCGAACCAGGTGGATCCGAAATCGGTCATACGACTGGTGCAGCACCCCGACCGTGATTACCGACTCGAAGGCTCGCTCAAGCTCCGTATATCGGTCGAGACCGACGATGACGCGGAGCGCTTCCAATTCGCGGAAAAATTCCTCGCCGAACTGCGGGGCCCCCGTGACGGCAGGGACAACGGCAGGAGTGATGGCAGGCCCGCGCCGAAAGCAGCCGCTCCACCCGTGGCGCGCAAACCCTCGTGACCCACCCGCTATACTCACGACCCATGAAGCTGTTCGCCGCACTGGCCTTGCTCACGGTGCTCGCCTCGCTACCGGGCGCGCAGGCGCAGGATGCCGCCTCGCCCACGGTCTACACCGTCGAACTGATCGTATTCCGCAACTCGAGCGGCTCGGGCGG
>Ga0134123_10001498_pt1 | contig 15173 bp, 13 predicted proteins | sample KB303_FD_96460 | JGI IMG/M metagenome (GOLD analysis project Ga0134123, IMG submission 96460) | Terrestrial soil microbial communities without Nitrogen fertilizer from Kellogg Biological Station, Michigan, USA - KB3-0-3 | ecosystem: Environmental > Terrestrial > Soil > Unclassified ...
CCCGCGCGAGCGTTCAGCGCTCACGGACTGCTGCTCGAGCGGCCGGTCGCGGTCGGCGAGCTACCGGGTTTCGACGCCGGCGAGGTCTCCGTGCAGGACGCCGGCGCGCAGCGCGCCGCCGCTTGCCTCGATCTGCGGCACGGGCAGCGCGTCCTCGACGCCTGCGCTGCGCCCGGCGGCAAGGCCGCGCATATCCTCGAAACGTGGGATGTCGAGCTGACCGCGCTCGACACCGACGCCGCGCGCATGGCGCGTCTCGCGCGCAATCTCGAGCGGCTGTCGCTGCGCGCGCAGCTCGCGCAGGGCGACTGCACGCAGCTCGCCGACTGGTGGCGCGGCGAGCCTTTCGATCGCATCCTCGCCGACGTGCCGTGTTCGGCCTCGGGCATTGCGCGCCGGCGTCCGGACATCAAGTGGTTGCGGCGCGCCCAGGACCTGGAATCCTTCGCCGCGCGGCAGGCTGCAATCCTCGACGCGCTTTGGCAGGCGCTGCGCGCGAATGGTAAATTGCTGTATGCCACGTGCTCGGTATTCCCGCAGGAGAACGACGGCGTGATCAGCGCCTTCGTCGCACGCAATGCGGGAGCGCGCCGCCTGCCGTTGCCGGACGGCGGGGCGGCGCAATGGCTGCCGGACGCCGAGCATGACGGCTTCTACTACGCGCTGATCGAAAAAGCAGCCTGACCCAGCGCGATGCGGCGCATCGCTCTCCTGACCGGGTTCCTTGCGCTGCTCGCCGCGGGCGCCGCGCGCGCCGACGCCATCGAGGTGCGCGACGCCGCACTGCGCGTGGTGGAGGAAGGCCTGGTCCTCGACGCCGACTTCGACTTCGAGTTGACGCCGCGGCTTGCGGAAGTGGTGGCGAACGGCGTGCCGCTCTATTTTCGCGTCGAGTTCGAGCTCACGCGTCCCCGCTGGTACTGGTTCGACGAGCGCGCCGCCTCGCGGCTGCTGCAGATGAGGCTTTCCTACCATGCGTTGTCGCGCCACTACCGCCTTTCCGCCGGCACGCAACCCGAGCGCTTCATGCTGCAGCAGAACTTTGCGACGCTGGAGGACGCGCTCAAGGTGCTCAAGCGCGTGCGCAACTGGCTGGTGCTGGAGCGCGCCGCGGGTATTTCGCGCTCCGACTACGACGCGGCGGTACGCATGCGGCTCGATACCACGCTGTTGCCGAAGCCCTTCCAGCTCTCGGCGCTGACGAGCCGCGAGTTGCACCTCGAGTCGCCGTGGAAGCGCTTCGTGCTGCGCTCGCCGCAGCAGGTCCCGGCACCGGTGGAAAGCATCGAGCCCAAGAAGGCGGCCGCGCGATGAAGCTGTTGCTCATCATCGGCGGCGCGATCGCGGCGATCGGTCTTTTCCTGCTTGCGACCGCGAGCGGCGAGACGCCGCTGCTCGCCCGCCACTATTCCCTGCTTTTCGGCGTGAACGCGGTCCTGGCGGTTCTGCTCGCGACCCTCCTCGGAGTCCAGTTGACGGCACTCGTGCGCCGCTACCGGGCACGCGTATTCGGGACGCGGCTCACCCTGCGGTTGCTGCTGCGCTTCGCCGCCCTTGCCGTCCTGCCGGGCCTGGTCGTGTACGCGGTGTCGGTGCAGTTCCTGACGCGATCGATCGAGTCGTGGTTCGACGTCAAGGTCGATGCCGCGCTCGAGGGCGGCATCAACGTCAGCCAGCAGGCGATCGACCAGATGCTGGTCGACCTGCAGGCCAGGGCGCAGGCGATGGCGCAGGAGCTGTCCACCCTGCCCGCCACCGAAATGACATCGCAATTCCAGCGCGTGCGCAGCCAGGCGGGCGTGCAGGACGCGATGCTCGTTACCCTGGGCGGAAGGGTGCTGGCGAGCAGCAACGAGGACATTGCCAAACTGGTGCCCGATGCGCCACCCCCGTATCTGCTCATCCAGGCGCGCGACCATCGCGTCTACGCGTCGACCGATTCGCTCGCCGGACAGCCGCTGGCGCTGCGCGTGATCGTGCCGGTCGAGTCCGGGACGCTCGAGGCGCGCTATCTTCAGCTCCGCTCCAACGTGCCGCCCGCGTTCGCGCGCAGCGCCGAAGCGATCGAGGCGGCATACCGCGACTACCGCCAGCTCGCCATTTCACGCGACGAGCTGAAGAGCATCTACGTCGTGACGCTGAGCTTCGCTCTGCTGATGGCGCTGTTCGTCGCCGTGGCGGTGGCGGCGACGCAGTCCAATCTGCTCGCCGAGCCGCTGGCGCGGCTGGCGCAGGCGATGCAAGCGGTCGCCCGCGGCAATTTCTCCCGCCAGGTGCCGGTGACGACGCGCGACGAGCTCGGCGTGCTGACCGAGAGCTTCAATTCGATGATCCGCCAGCTCGACGAGGCGCGCCACGTGGTCGAGACCAATCGCGTCGCGCTCGAATCGGCGAAAGCGCGCCTGGAGAGCATTCTCGCCAACCTGTCGGCCGGGGTGCTGGTGTTCGACCACGAGCTGAAGCTCTCGATATCCAACCACGGCGCCGCTGCGATCCTCGACGCGGAGCTGGAGAGCTTCGCCGAGACGATGCGCGGCCAGTTCGTCGAGCACGGCGACAAGGACTGGCAGCTGCAGTTCGAGCTCAAGGGGACGGGCAAGATGCTGCACGCGCGCGGCGCGCGCCTGCCCAAGGCCACCGGCGGTGGCTACGTCATCGTCTTCGACGAGATCACGCAGCTCATCCAGGCGCAGCGGGCGACCGCCTGGGCGGAGGTGGCGCGGCGCCTCGCGCACGAGATCAAGAACCCGCTCACGCCGATCCAGCTCTCTGCCGAGCGCCTGCAGATGAAGCTCGGCGACCGCTTGCCGCCGGAGGAAGCCGAGACCCTGCGCCGCGCGACGCAGACTATCGTCAACCAGGTGTCGGCGCTGAAGGCGATGGTCAACGACTTTACCGAGTATGCGCGGCTCCCCGCGCCCGAACCGGCGTGGCTCGATCTCAATGCCCTGGTGGCGGATGTGCTGGGCCTCTACGAGAATTCCCGCGTGCCCATTGCCAAGTCGCTTGGTGAAGGATTGCCTCGCGTATGGGCCGATGGGGCGCAGATTCGCCAGGTGATCCACAATCTGATCCAGAACGCGCAGGATGCCCTCGAGAACATGCGCCACCCGGCAACGACGGCGACCATCGAAGTGCGCACCGAGCTCGCTGGCGACCGCGTCCGGCTCGCGGTATCGGACAACGGCGGCGGTTTCCCCGAGGAGCTGATGGCACGCATTTTCGAGCCGTACGTCACCACCAAGCCGCGCGGCACGGGCCTCGGCCTCGCCATCGTCAAGAAGATCGTCGACGAGCACCACGGCAGCATCGCCATCGAGAACCGTCCCAGCCGCGGCGCGTCGGTGAGCGTGCTCCTGCCTCTTTCCCGGGCGGCCTAGCGATGGCCCAGATCCTGGTCGTCGACGACGAAGTCGGCATCCGCGAGCTGCTCTCGGAGATCCTCGCCGACGAGGGCCACCAGGTCCTGGTCGCCGAAAATGCCGGCGGCGCGCGCCGGCTGCGCGACAGCCAGCGTCCCGACCTGGTGCTGCTCGACATCTGGATGCCGGACACCGACGGCATCACGCTGCTCAAGGAATGGGCGGCGAGCGGGCAGCTCACCATGCCGGTGGTGATGATGTCCGGGCACGGGACCATCGAGACCGCGGTCGAAGCGACGCGCATCGGCGCGCTCGACTTCCTGGAGAAACCGATCGCGCTGCAGCGGCTGCTCGCCACCGTGAAGCGGGCATTGCGCAACCCGGAGGCCGCGGCGCCGCCGCCGCTCGCGCTCGCGGCGCTCGGTCGCTCGACGGCGCTCGCCGATACCAAGAAACGCATGGCGCAGCTCGCCCAGTCGAGCGCGCCGTTGCTGCTCAGGGGCGAGCGTGGCATGCGGCCGGAGCTTTTCGCCCGCCTGCTCGCTGCGCCGGGAGCGCCCTTCATCGCTGGCGGCGAAGCCGGCGCCGAGCCGCTGTCGGATCTGCTCGCGCGCGCGGCCGGCGGCATTCTCTTCGTGCCGGACCTGACCCGGCTCGAGCGCGTCGAGCAGCGCAATCTCGAATTCGTGCTGGCGCGCGCAGAAAAGCACAAGACGCGGGTGGTTTCGTTCTCGCCCGTCGACGCGCGCACCCTGTGCGAAAAGCACGAGTTCGACGCGGAGCTCGCGGCGCGGCTCGGCGAGCTGACGCTGCGGCTGCCGACCTTGCGCGAATTCGCCGAGGACGTCCCGGACCTCGCCTCGCTGATGCTCGCCCTGCTGGTCGAGGCACGCGCCTGCCCGCAGAGGCGGCTCGCGATCGCCGCACTCAACGCCCTGCGCCACCACCCCTGGCACGGCAACCTGGTCGAGCTGGAGAGCGTGATCAAGGATCTCGCCCTTACCTCGCTCGAGGAGGAGATTCGGCTCGACGACGTCGAGCGCGTGCTCGCCGGCCGCCAGCCGCAAAGCGCGTTGCCCGAGGTCGCCTTCGACCGCCCCTATCGCGAGGCGCGCGAGGCTTTCGAGCGCATCTACTTCGAGCATCTCCTCGCCCGCGAGCACGGCAGCATGTCGCGCGTCGCCGAGCGCTCGGGACTCGAGCGCACGCACCTCTACCGCAAACTGAAAGCGCTGGGCCTGCCCGTCGGCAGGCGCGAAGAGACCTGATTACGCCCTGATCGCGGCGACCGCGAAAGCGAGCCAGCCGAGGATCAGCGCCAGCCCCCCCAGCGGCGTCACCATGCCGAGGGCATGCGGCGCGCCGAGCGCGAGCGCGTAGAGACTGCCGGAGAAGGCGAGGACCCCGGCGACGAAGAGCCAGCCCGCGGCCTTCGCCCACACGCTGGCGAGCCGGGGCGTCGCGAGGAGCGCGAGCGCATGCCAGAAGTGGTATTGCACCGCTGTTTGCCAGACCGACAGCGCTTCGCCGTCCAAGCGCGTCTTCAGCGCGTGCGCGCCGAAAGCGCCGAGCACTACCGCCGCGGCGCCGAGCAGCGCGCCGATCGCCAGGAACGGCTTCAGGCGGTCTTCTTGTCTTTCTTCTTCTGCCGGTGCGGCCGCTTCTTGCCGTAGCTCGCCCGGTAGATCTTGCCTTTTCGCGTTCTCTTATCGCCTTTTCCCATGGCGGCGATTATACGGTCTCGAGTTCGTAGGCGAGGTAAGGGGCCAGCCATTTTTCTGCCTCGGCGAGCGGCATGCCCGAGCGCCGCGCATAGTCCTCGACCTGATCGCGGCCGACCTTGCCGACCGCGAAATAGCTCGACTCCGGGTGCGAGAGATAGAAGCCCGACACCGCGGACGCCGGCAGCATGGCGAACGACTCGGTAAGCCGCATGCGGGCGCGGCGCTCGGCATCGAGCATCTTGAACAGCGGCCCTTTGGCGGTGTGATCAGGGCAGGCCGGATAGCCCGGCGCGGGCCGGATACCGCGGTACGCCTCGCCGATGAGCTGCTCGCGGCCGAGCCTTTCGTCCGCGGCGTAACCCCAGAACTCGCGCCGCACGCGCTCGTGGAGCCGCTCGGCAAACGCTTCGGCGAAGCGGTCAGCGAGCACTTTGAGCATGATCGCCGCGTAGTCGTCGTGCGCTTTCTCCAGCTGCGCGACCCGTGACTCGATGCCGCCGGCGCTGACGGCGAAGGCGCCGACCCAGTCCTGGACGCCGCTCGCCTTGGGGGCGACGAAATCGGCCAGGCAGAGGTTCGGCCGGCCGCTCGGCTTGACGTTCTGCTGCCTGAGGTTGTGCCAGGTCATCAGCACGTCGCGCCGGCCCTCGTCGGCGTAGATCTCGATGTCGTCGTCGCTCACCTGCGCCGCCGGGAACAGGCCGAAGACGCCGTTCAGCGTGATCGCGTTCTCCCGCACGATCCGCTGCAGCGTCTCCTGCGCCTCGGCAAAGAGCTTGCGCGCAGCTTCGCCGACCACGGGGTCCTGGAGAATTTTCGGGTAGGGCCCGGAAAGCTCCCAGGCCTGGAAGAACGGCGACCAGTCGATGTAGTCGGTCAGCTCCGCGAGCGGATAGCGCTCGAGGGACACGACACCGGTCTGGCGCGGTCGCGCAGGCCGGTAGGCGCTCCAGTCGGTCTTGTGGCCGCGGCGCCGCGCGTCGGCAATCGTCAGCAGCGGGCCGGGTCCCTTCTTCTCCTTGTGGGCGGCGCGCAGGCGCTCGTAATCGGCGCGCACCTCGGCGATGAAGCCGTCCCGGCTGTCGGCCGAAAGGAGACCCTGCACCACCGGCACGCTGCGCGACGCGTCGGGCACGTAGACGACCGGGCCGGAGTAGTTCTGCGCGATGCGCACGGCCGTGTGGGTGCGCGAGGTGGTGGCGCCGCCGATGAGCAGCGGCAGCTTCAGCCCGGCGCGCTCCATTTCCCGCGCCACGTGCGACATTTCCTCGAGCGAGGGGGTGATCAGCCCGGATAGGCCGATCACGTCGGCGCTCTCCTTCTGCGCGGTGTCGATGATGTTCTGCGCCGGCACCATCACGCCGAGGTTGACCACCTCGTAGTTGTTGCACTGGAGCACCACGGCGACGATGTTCTTGCCGATATCGTGCACGTCGCCCTTCACCGTGGCGATGACGATGCGGCCCTTGGCGCGCCCGGCCTGGCCGCTCTTCGCCTTCTCGGCCTCGATGAACGGCACGAGGTGCGACACCGCCTGCTTCATGACGCGCGCCGACTTCACGACCTGCGGCAGGAACATTTTCCCCGCGCCGAACAGGTCGCCGACCACGTTCATGCCGTCCATCAGCGGTCCCTCGATCACCGTGATCGGCTGCGGGTACTTGAGCCTCGCCTCCTCGGTGTCGGCGATGACGTGAGCGCCAATGCCGTTCACCAGCGCATGGACCAGGCGCTCTTCCACCGTGCCGTTGCGCCACGCTTCATCCTGCTTCACTTCCTTCGCGCCCGCCTTGACCGTGCCGGCGAGCTCGACCAGGCGCTCGGTGGCATCGGCGCGGCGGTTGAAGAGCACGTCCTCCACCCGTTCGCGCAGCTCCGGAGCGATCCTTTCGTAGACGCCGAGCTGGCCGGCGTTGACGATGCCCATCGACAAGCCGGCGCGGATCGCGTGGTAGAGGAAGGCGGTGTGCATCGCCTCGCGCACCGGGTCGTTGCCGCGGAACGAAAAGGAAAGGTTCGACAAGCCGCCCGAGGTCTTGACGTGCGGCAGGTGCTCCCGGATCCAGCGCACCGCCTCGATGTAGTCGATGCCGTAGCGCGCGTGCTCCTCGAGGCCGGTGGCGACGGCGAAGATGTTCGGGTCGAAGACGATGTCCTCGGGCGGGAAGCCGGCTTTCGTCGTCAAGAGCTGGTAAGCGCGCTCGCACACCTGGGTGCGGCGCTGGAGCGTATCGGCTTGCCCGGATTCGTCGAACGCCATGACGACCACCGCCGCGCCGTAGCGGCGGCACAGGCGCGCCTGGCGCAGGAACTCGGCTTCGCCTTCCTTCATCGAGATGGAATTGACGATCGCCTTGCCCTGCACGCACTTCAGCCCGGCCTCGATCACGCTCCACTTCGAGCTGTCGATCATCACCGGCACGCGCGCGATGTCGGGCTCGGCCGAGGCGAGGCGCAGGAAGGTCGCCATCGCCTTTTCCGAGTCGAGCATCGCCTCGTCCATGTTGACGTCGATCACCTGCGCGCCGTTTTCCACCTGCTGGCGCGCGACGCTGAGCGCGCCGGTGTAGTCGCCGGCGAGGATCAGGCGCGCGAACGCTTTCGAGCCGGTGACGTTGGTGCGCTCGCCGACGTTGACGAACAGCGACTGGTCATCGACGTTGAGCGGCTCCAGGCCGGAGAGCCGCAAGGCGTGCGGCCGCTGCGCGATCGGGCGCGCGGCGACGCCCGCGACCGCATCGGCCATCGCGCGGATGTGCTCCGGCGTGGTGCCGCAGCAGCCGCCGACGATGTTCAGCCAGCCGTTCCTTGCCCATTCGCCGATGTGCGCCGCCATCGACTCGGGCGTGTCGTCGTACTCGCCGAAGGCGTTCGGCAGGCCGGCGTTCGGGTGGCAGGAAGTGCGCGTCTCGGCGATCTTCGAGAGCTCCTCCACGTAGGGGCGCAGTTCCTTCGCGCCGAGGGCGCAGTTGAGGCCGATGGCGAGCGGCCGCGTGTGCCGCATGGAGTTGTAAAACGCCTCGGTGGTCTGGCCAGAGAGGGTGCGCCCCGACGCGTCGGTGATGGTCCCGGAAATGATGACCGGCAGACGCACGCCGACCTTGTCGAAGGTGTCCTCGACGGCGAACAGCGCCGCCTTGGCGTTCAGCGTGTCGAACACCGTCTCGACGAGCAGCAGGTCGACGCCGCCCTCGAGAAGCCCCTGCAGCGCTTCGCTGTAGGCCGCGACCAGCTCTTCGAAGCTGACCGCGCGAAAACCCGGATCGTTGACGTCGGGCGAGAGCGAGGCCGTCTTGTTGGTCGGCCCGAGCACGCCGGCGACGAAGCGCGGCTGCTGCGGCGTCTTCGACTCGGCGCGGCGCGCCGCGGTGCGCGCGAGCGTCGCGGCTTCGCGGTTCAATTCGCGCGCCAGATCCTGCATGCCGTAGTCGGCGAGCGCGATCGAGGTGGAATTGAAGGTATTCGTCTCGACGATGTCGGCGCCGGACTCGAGGTACTGCGCATGGATGTCCTGGATCAGCGCCGGCTGCGTGAGCGAGAGCAGGTCGTTGTTGCCGCGCAGCTCGCGCGCCCAGTCGCGGAAGCGCGCGCCGCGATAGTCTTCCTCGGCCAGGCGGGCGCGCTGGATCATCGTGCCCATCGCCCCGTCGAGGAGCAGGATGCGCCCGGCCAGCAGCTTCTCGAGTTGCTGCGCGTGCTGCGTGTCCGCCACTACGCCACTCCATGAAAGAAAAAGGCCCGCTCAGCTTGCGCAGAAACGGGCCCTCGCGATGCGCGTCTCTTTAGCGGTATTTATCGCGCGCCCCGCAAGCTGAGCATCAAATCGGCGCCGAGTGGGAGTCTGCCCACTTCAGCCGGGAGTGTCAACGCCAGCCCTTACAATCCGTGTGCCATGGACTTCCGCTCGATCGTCGGTGTTTTCCCCTGCCAGGTGCACTGGGGCGATTGCGACCCCGCGGGAATCATTTTCTATCCCACCTACTTCCGCTGGATGGACGCGGCGACCTGGGCGTTCTTCGAATCGGTCGGCTACGCGCCGAAGCGCATGCGCGAGGAGCACCTCTCCATGCCGCTCGTCTCGGCCGACTGCCAGTTCCTCTCGCCGGCGCTGCACGGCGATCGCTGCGAGGTGCGCTCGCGCATCACGCGCTTCGGCGGCAAGTCGTTCGTCGTCGCGCACGAGATGATGCGCAACGACGGCACGGCGCTCGCGAAAGGGACGGAAACGCGGGTCTGGGGACGCGCCGCGCCGGGAAAAACGCTGAAGGGCGAAACGATTCCGGACGAGCTTAAGGCGCTGTTCCTGGCGAAGTAGCTCCAGCCCATTCGCGCAGCGCGCTCGCGATCATCGCGCCGGCCGCGCCGAGCGAATCCTGCGCGTGCTCCTTGAGCGACGCTTCCAGATTCTTCCGCATCGCCTGCTCGTTCACCTCCAGGCCCTCCAGCGCGTCGGCCATCGCTGCCGTGCCGCTCGCCGTCGCGCAGACCAGCTCGCGCAGGGTGAACCACTGGCTCTGCCACTGGCCGAGGCCGCGCTCGTGCTCGGGCGTGAGCTGGCCGAGCAGCGTCGCTGCCAGGCCCGGCGTGCGTTGTGCTGCCTCGAGCGCGATCATGGAGAGCGCGGGGTTGCGCTTGTGCGGCATGCTGGAGGAGCCGCCGCGCCCGGGAGCGGCGGCCTCTGCAGCCTCGCCGACCTCGTGCTGCATGAGGAGCGAAACGTCGCGGCCGATCTTGCCTGCCGCGCCGGCGAGGATCGCGAGCTCCGCCCCGAGCCGCGCGAAGCCGTCGCGCGCGCTGTGCCACGGCACTAGGCTGCCGCGCAGGCCGAGCTCGCGGGCGAGTTCCGCGGAGATTCTTTCGCCTCGCTCGCCCAACGCCGAGAGCGTGCCGCTCGGTCCGCCGAACTGCAGCACGCAGCCTTCGCCCGCAACTCGACGTAGCGCGATCAAGGAGCGAGCGATCGGCGCGAGCCACATCGCGGCTTTCCAGCCGAAGGGCACCGGAAGTGCGGGTTGAAGAAGCGTACGTGCCGCGGTGCGCGTTCCTGAATGCTCTCTGGCAATTCGCGCGGCCGCATCGCCGAGGCGCACCGTGAGCACGTCGACGCGCTCACAGGCCGGCTTGAGGCAGAGCACGATCGCCGTGTCGATGACGTCCTGGCTGGTCGCGCCGTGGTGCACGTGTTTGGCCGCTTCCTTCGATACTGCTGCGACCTGCGCAGTCAGTGCCTTGACGAACGGGATGGCGAGCGTACCGGCGCGTCCTTCACGCGCCAACGCAGCGGCGTCGAAGCGCGCGGTCTCGCACACGCGGCTAATGATGTCGGCATGCGCGGCGGGAGCCGACACGCGCGCGAGCGCGCCTTCGAAGCGCGCCATCGCCGCGAGGAACTTCTCGTCGGACAGGAGTCCGGCGCAAACCTCGTCAGCGAAGAGAAGCTCGAGGCTCAGTAGTCGAAGAAAACGGTTTCGTTCTTGCCCTGGAGAATGACGTTCCACTCCAGGGTCCTGCCCTTCTTTTTCGGGATCAGCGTCGCGCGGCGTGGCGCGGGCACGAGCTTCAGCACCGGGTCCTCGGCGTTGGCGCCGGGCTCGTCGGCGAAGTAGATGCGCGTCATCAGGTGCTTGAGCATGCCGCGCATGAAGACGGTGACGACGAGGTGCGGCGCCTGCAGCACTCCACCCGGGCCGGGAACGCGTCCCGGCTTGATGGTGGAAAAGCGAAAGCCGCCCTTGGCATCGGTGGGAATACGGCCGAAGCCGCGCCAGCCCTTCTCGAGCGGCTTCTTCTGCGGGTCCTCCGGATGCGCGTATTTGCCCTCGGCGTTCGCTTGCCAGATCTCGATCAGGCCGTCGTTGACGCCGTTACCGTCGCCGTCGAGCAGGCGTCCGGCGATCGCGACGCGTTCGCCCTTAATGCCCTTGCCGGCGATGTCGCGCGTGGTGAGCCACTCGAGGCCGATATGGAGGTACGGGCCGACCGTCTGGTTGCCGCTCGCGAAGAGACTCATGGCATTTTCTCCATCGGCGTTTCCTCGCGTCCGCGCAGCACGATGTCGAAGCGGTAGCCGAGGGCCTGCTCCGGGATCGTGCTCTCCCAGTCGAACACCGAGACCAGGCGGTTGCGCGCCGCTTCGTTCTCGATGCAGGTGAACATCGGATCGTAGGGCAGCAGCGGGTCGCCGGGGAAATACATCTGCGTCACCATGCGCGTCAGGAACGCCTGGCCGAAGAGCGAGAAGTGGATGTGCGCCGGACGCCAGGCGTTGAAATGGTTGCGCCAGGGATACTCGCCCGGCCGGATGGTGATGAAACGATAGCGACCTTCGGCGTCGGTGACGGTGCGGCCGGCGCCGGAGAAATTCGGGTCGATCGGCGCGTTGTGCTGGTCGGTACGGTGCGGATAGCGCCCGGAGGAATTCGCCTGCCAGACCTCGATGAGGGTATTCGGCACCGAGCGGCCGTTCTCGTCGAGCACGCGGCCGGTGACGACGATGCGCTCGCCGATCGGGTCGCCCTTGTGCTGGCGCGTGAGATCGTGGTCGGTGGGCTTGACGTCGCCGTGGCCGAAAATCGGCCCGGTGATTTCCGACAGCGTCTGCGGCGGCAGCACCAGCGGCTGCGTCGGGCAGCGCTTCTGCGTCGAGCGGTACGGCGGATAGTTGTAGGCCGGCTGGGTGCCGGGATGGGGCCTGCGATAACCGACGATCTTCTTCATTCGGCGTCCGGTTGCTTCGATGGTTGGGCGCGCTCGAAGGCCTCGAGCGTCATGCAGGCTTCGAAGACACGCATCGTGGTTGGATACGGCGCCAGGTCGCTGTTGAAGCGTTTGGCGTTGAAGATCTGCGGCACCAGGCAGCAGTCGGCCATGGTCGGCGCGTCGCCGTGGCAGAACCTGCCAGCCTTGCCCTTCAGCTCGGCCTCGAGCTTGGCGAGGCCGTCGGCGATCCAGTAGCGGTACCAGGTGTCGATCTGCTCCTGCGTCTGGCCGAGGCGCTTCAAGTGCTGCAGCACCCGCAGGTTGTTGAGCGGATGGATCTCCGACGCGACGAGATACGAGAGCGAGCGCACGCGGGCGCGCGCGAGCGATTCTTTCGGGACGAGCGGCGGCTGCGGATGCTTTTCGTCGAGGTACTCGATGATGGCGAGCGACTGGTTGAGGCGCGTGCCGTCGTCGAGCTCGAGCGTCGGCAGCAGCGCCTGCGCGTTGATACTGGCAAATTCCGCGGCGCGGTGCTCGCCTTTCGCCAGGTGCACGAACACCGGCTGGTACTTCAGGCCCTTCAGGTTCAGCGCGATGCGCACGCGGAACGCTGCCGAGCTGCGAAAGTACGTGTAGAGCTTCAAAGCGCGGCGACGATCTTCACCTTCAGCTCGCCGACGCCATCGATGCCGGCATGCAGCTCGTCGCCGGGCTTGACCGGGCCGACGCCGGCCGGCGTACCGGTGAAAATCACGTCGCCGGGCTCGAGCGTGTAATGCTCGGAGAGGAACGCAATCTGTTCCGGCACCGACCAGATCATGTCGGCGAGGTCGGCTTTCTGCCGCTGCTTGCCGTTCACCTGGAGCCAGATGCCGCCCTTCGCCGGGTGGCCGATCTTGGCGGCGCGATAGAGCTCGCCGCACGGCGCGGACTCGTCGAAATTCTTGCCGAAGTCCCAGGGGCGGCCATGGTCCTTGCCCCATTGCTGCAGGTCGCGGCGCGTCATGTCCAGGCCGACCGCGTAACCGAAGATGTGGTCGTTCGCCTTCTTCGCGTCGATCCGCCGGCCGCCCTTCGCCAGCGCCACCACCAGCTCTGTCTCATAGTGGTAGTTGGCGCTCTTCGCCGGGTAGTGCACGTCGCCCCCTCGCGGCATCAGCGCGAACTCGCTCTTCAGGAAGAAGAAAGGCGTCTCGCGGCCGTCGCCGCCCATCTCTTTCTGGTGCTCGGCATAGTTGCGGCCGACGCAGAAGATGCGCCGGACAGGGAAGGTGTCGGAGGCACCCGAGATCGGCAGCGCCGGCGGGGTCCAGAGGGGGATTGCGTGAGCCATGCGGTCCTCGAAAAGGCGGAATTTTACGCTAGCATCGCCACAGGTTTTGGAATCCAAACGAATGTCTCGCGCCGCACCGCTTAAGCCGGGCGTGCTGCCCGGTTTGCTCGGCTACCGGCTGCGGCTCGCGCAGCAGGCGGTGTTCCGCGACTTCGCTTCCGCCGTCGCCGAGATTTCTCCCGGCCGCGCCGGGATGCTGCTCCTGATCGACGCCAACCCCGGCGTGACGCAGGGTGCGCTCGCGCAAGCGGTCGCCCTGGACCGCTCGACCATGGTCGGCGTGATCGACGCGCTCGAGTCGCGCCGTCTGCTGGAGCGGCGCCGCGGCGACGACCGCCGCACCAACGGCCTCTGGCTGACGAACGCGGGACGCGCCTTCGTCGCGCGGCTGAAACGGCGCATCGAGAGCCACGAGCGTCGTGTCGCCGCGCACCTTACCGCCGCCGAGCGCGCGCAACTGCTCGCGCTGCTCGCCAAGCTTTCCGACTGAGCAAAAAGAAAAAGGGCGCCGAAGCGCCCTTTTGAGTCAGAGAGGATTCTGCTGCTTACATCCGGTACGCGGCTTCGCCGTGCGCCGTGGTGTCGAGGCCTTCGCGCTCGTCTTCTTCCGAGACGCGCAGCCCGATCGTCCAGTCGACCAGCTTGTACGCAACCGCGGCGACGATGCCCGACCAGAGCAGCGTGACACCGACCGCCTTGGCCTGGATCCACAGCTGGCCCGCGATCGAGTAGTCCTTCGCCGGGACCGTGGTGGCGACGAACCAGTCGACGTTGAAGCTCGGCCCGCCGAGGTCCGGCGAGTTGAACACGCCGGTGAGCAGCGCGCCGAGAATGCCGCCGATCGCGTGCACGCCGAAGACGTCCAGCGAGTCGTCCGCGCCGAGCAGCTTCTTCAGCCCGCTCACGCCCCAGAGGCAGACCAGTCCGGCGGCGAGTCCGATGACGAACGCGCCGGGAATCCCGACGTTGCCCGCCGCCGGCGTGATCGCCACCAGTCCGGCAACCGCACCGGAAGCCGCGCCGAGCATCGAGGGCTTGCCCTTGAAGATGGCCTCACCCGCGATCCAGGACAGCACCGCGCACGCCGTCGCCAGGTACGTGTTGATGAACGCGAGCGCCGCGCTGCCGTTCGCCTCGAGGGCCGAGCCGGCGTTGAACCCGAACCAGCCGGTCCAGAGCAGCGCCGCGCCGATCATCGTCAGCGTCAGGTTGTGCGGCGGCATCGCTTCCTTGCCGTAGCCGACCCGGCGGCCGATCAGGTAGGCGCCCACCAGGCCGGCGATGCCGGCGTTGATGTGCACCACGGTGCCGCCGGCGAAGTCGAGCGCGCCCCACTGCCAGAGCAGGCCCGCCTTGCCGTTCATCTCGTCGACGATCTTCGCCGAGGTGTAGGCATCGGGTCCCATCCAGAACCACACCATGTGCGCGATCGGCGTGTAGCTGAACGTGAACCAGAGCACGATGAACGCGAGCACCGCCGAGAACTTGGCGCGCTCGGCGATCGCGCCGAGGATCAGGCAGCAGGTGATGGCCGCGAACGTAGCCTGGAAGGCGACGAACACCAGCTCGGGGATGACCACGCCCTTGGAGAAGGTCGCCGCCATCGCGAACTCACCCTTGGCCGAGTCGAACGTGCCCTTGAGGAAAAGCCGGTCGGTGAGGCTGCCGAAGTAGGCGTTACCCTCGGTGAAGGCGAGGCTGTAGCCGTAGACGCACCACAGCACCGTCACCAGCGAGAAGACGACGAACACCTGCATCAGCATGGACAAGGTGTTCTTGGCCCGCACCATGCCGCCGTAGAAAAGCGCCAGGGCCGGCACGCTCATCATCAGCACCAAGGCGGTGGAGGTGAGCATCCACGCCACGTCGCCCTTGTTGGGCGTCGGCGCGGGCTTCGCCGGTTCCGCGGCCGGCTTGGCCTCGTCCTTCTTCGCCTCCACCTTGGCCGCTTCCTTCGGCGCGTCCTTCTTGTCCTGCGCGAGCGTCGCGCCGGCGAAGGCGAACGACAGCGCTACCGCGAGAAATGCACAGATCTTTTTCATCATGTTCTCC
>Ga0134123_10001501_pt1 | contig 15156 bp, 11 predicted proteins | sample KB303_FD_96460 | JGI IMG/M metagenome (GOLD analysis project Ga0134123, IMG submission 96460) | Terrestrial soil microbial communities without Nitrogen fertilizer from Kellogg Biological Station, Michigan, USA - KB3-0-3 | ecosystem: Environmental > Terrestrial > Soil > Unclassified ...
AGTTGATTAGCGGGGGGTCGGAGTTTGCGAAGATCGAGGGGCCGGCCGCAGTGTGGCTGACTGCCGAGCGAACGGCATTTAACCTGCTGGGACGGTTGTCCGGCGTGGCTACGTTGACGCGTGAGTTTGTGAATCGCATAAGTGGAACAGCTGCGCGAATCGTTGATACCGCAAAGACAACTCCCGGGTTGCGGTTGCTCGAGAAATACGCAGTCGCCGTAGGCGGAGGGCTTAATCATCGGTTTGGGTTGGATGACGGAGTGCTTATCAACGATAATCACATCGCGCTTGCAGGCGGAGTCCGACGCGCCGTGGAACTTGCTCGACAAGCTGTCCCGCACTTGATGAAAATAGAAGTAGAAGCCGGGAATCAATCTCAGCTTCGCGAGGCGCTCGCGGCAGGCGCGGACGTGATATCGCTGCACAACATGAGCATCGCCGAGATTCGCGAGTCGGTCGTATTGATCAGAAAACACAGCCCCGAGGTGACAATCGAAACTTCCTCCCGTGCTGGCCTCGACACCGTTCGCGAAATAGCAGAGTGTGGAGTCGATCTGATCTCAGTAGACTCAATCACCCAGTCGGCCGTTACAGTCGAAGTCACGTTGAAGACGATACCCCTCTAGTGCCCTTCGGTTGATCGCCGCGAAAAGCCTTAGCCAGGGCGGTGATCCGGTTCGGAAAGAAACGAGGAAGCGATATGTCGGTAAGGCGGACGCAAAAGCGGTTGCGATTCGATCGCACACAAGTCCACGAAGAACCCAACGATCAATGCCGGGTTGAAGTGGCTTTCACGCTTGGGGACCGCGCGTTCGCCGTAAGCGCGAGTGGCGGATGCGATGAAGCGAGCCGGATGAGATCAGCCGCAGCGGCTGCTCTCAAGGCAGTGCAGGACACAGTTGAAGGAAGATTCACGTGCGCGCTTGCCGACCTCGACCACGTAAACGCGCTCGGCAAGGACTTGATCGGGGTGCTGGTAGACGTGACGTTTGAAGGCCGAGAGATGCAGGTTTTCGGAAGCTGTCAGGTGACCGACGATGGCACCGACGCGGCAGTTAAGTCCGCGCTCAATGCTACGAACAGATTTTTTGAGCTTGCGATGCGAGGAGCTGAGAATTCGAACGAGGACTGAGCTCGAGCCGTGATTCAGTCCGACATACTCCAAGCTCCGCAGTGAGCAAGCTGGCGTGCCTACTGCCAGAACATGGCTATGCTTGGCAACATCGTACTGCGCTTCGATCAGCTGGCCTCAACAAACGACCTCGCGCGGGAGATGGCGGCTTCAGGAACCGAGGAAGGAGTCGTCGTCACCGCTCGCGAGCAGACGGCGGGTCGCGGCAGAATGGGGCGCAACTGGTCGTCACCTGCAGGCGAAGGGCTGTATCTATCGTTAATTCTTCGGCCGCAGATCAAACCCGAGGCTGCGCCGGTGATTACGTTAGCGGCTGCAGTGGCGGTCGCGGAAACCCTCAAGCTCGACCTGCAGGTTGAAGCAGATATTAAGTGGCCTAACGATGTATTGGCCTCAGGCCGAAAGATCTGCGGTATTCTGGTCGAGACCGCAACAGAGAAGGATCAGTTGCTTTATGCAGTGATGGGAATCGGGATCAATCTAGCTCAGCGTGAGTTCCCCGAGGAGCTTCGCGAGATTGCCACGTCCGTTCTGATCGAGTGCCGTCGGCTTGTGGAGGGCGAGCAGGTGCTTGCAATGTTAATTAGGCGGCTTGATCATTGGTACACCACATCCCTGACGGAACCGGATCGAGTTATCGCCCGATGGAGCGAACTTTCCAGCTACGCAAACGGATGCGTTGTGAGCATCGAAACCGCGGAGGGGATTATTGAAGGCGTCACGCGAGGATTGGCAACCAGCGGCGCGCTTATCATCGAGACAAGTGCCGGACAGCGCAGGGAGATCACCTCGGGTGAAGTTAGGTTGAGGAGACAGTCCGTAGTCAGTAGTCCGTAGTCGGTAGTTAGATTCACTTGCCGAGTAGCTAACTAACCACTGAATACTAACTACTGACCCACTGGCTACTGACTACGGACTACTGACTACGGACCAACCATGCTCTTAGTACTTGACGTCGGAAACACTAACACGACCCTGGGCGTCTACGATGGCCGGCGGCTGGCGCAAAGCTGGCGGCTCGCTTCCGAGCACCATCGGACCGTCGATGAGTACGGAGTGATGTGCCGCACGCTGTTGCTGCTTGCCCAAATCGACTCCTCTGCCATCACCGACATCGCCATTTCGTCGGTCGTCCCGGTGCTGGACTTCACGCTCAACAAGATGGCTGAGGTCTATTTTGGAACCCGCCCGCTGTTTGTCACGTCCGAAAATGCGGGAATGCCGGTCCTGTATGACGACCCCCGAGAAGTTGGCGCCGATCGAGTGGTGAATGCAGTCGCCGCATATGCAAAGTACGGCGGGCCTTGCATAGCGGTCGACTTTGGCACCGCGACGACTTTCGACGCGATCTCACAAGCCGGCGAATACCTCGGAGGCGTCATCTATCCGGGAATCCAGGTAGCCGCCGACGCGTTGTTTCAGCGAGCGGCGCGGCTTCGCAACACCGAGATTCGGCGGCCCCAAAAAGTAATCGGCACAAATCCAGCCTCAAGCGTGCAATCGGGTTTGTACTACGGAAACGTGGCGCTCGTAGACGGGATGTTGCAGCGAATGATCGACGAGATGGGTGGCGTTGCGCGGGTAATCGCAACCGGCGGGCTCGCGCCACTGATTGCCCGCGGATCCAGTCTTATTGAAGCGGTTGAGCCGGACCTGACGCTTGAAGGATTGCGGATGATCTACGAACGCAACAATGGGGAGGAGACGTCCGGCTGAAATCGAGGCATGAGGAAGAAAGAAACAAAGGCGCGCGGGCACGATCAATTCAAGCCGCGCGCCTTTTGAGTCTTATCGCGTGAGGTTTACCACCGCCGTACGCGAACCGTTTGGATTCACGGTTTGGACAGCATGCGTTGACCCGGATGAAACCCAAATGTCCTTGGGTTTGAGGTTGCCGGGGGTGCTGCGGGAGTTCTTCTTGACGATCCAGAACTCGCCGTCCGTTGTAAGCGCAAATGTCTGCGCCCCATCCACGATCATCACTGCTCCGGTCACGACGTTCGAGCCTGCAACCCGGAAGCGAACCGCCTTCTTTCGGAATTCGAGTCCGGGCATGGTGGGCGGAAGCGAGGTTATGACACCGCGCAGACGAACCACAACCACCACTGAATCCGGGTCGTTGCTGGCAATCCGGAAGTCACCCTGAAACACACCGGGCGCTCCGGGAGAGAAAGTAATCGTCAAAGTGAACTTCTCACCCGTCTTTAATATCTTCGGGAGCGCCGGGATGCCGGTGATCGCAAATGGAGAGTTGGGCTGGGTTATGCTCGAGACAACCAGGTCCGCGTCGCCGGTATTCTTGATCTCGTAAGTAGTGCTCGATGAGCTACCCACAAAATCGACAATGGTTGTGGGGAGGTCGAGGTTCGGCACCGGGACTGCGGCTCCGATGCCCTGAAGCCCGACTCCCACGTTCGGGTTAAACGGGTCATTGCTCTGAATTGAAAGCGACCCGTTAAACTGCTGAGCAGTGAGCGGCGCGAACCTCACCGTTATGACGACGTTCTGGCCGGGCGCGATCGAAAACGGCGTCTGAGGTTTGTTGACGATCGAGAACGGATTCGATGGGTTCTGGATACCGGTTATGACAAGGTCCGAACCCCCGGCGTTTGAGATAGTCAGCGTCTTTGTCGCCGCAAGCGTCGAACTCACCGTGCCAAAATCGAGCGAAGTCGGATCCAGGCTGATGACCGGGAAGACCGGCACCGGTGATGGAGGCGTCGTATCGGCCGCAAGATTAGACGGAGCCGAGCTTCCGAAGTTGTTAAAGGCTACGACCGTGTAGAAGTAGGCTGTCTCCGGAGTCAGCCCGGTGTCGCTGAATGTTGTGACGTTGGACCCGACCGACGCTATCTCCGTGAAGTTCGAGCCATCGAGGCTCCGGTTGATCCGGAATCCCAATTCATCATTCGCATTGTCCTGCCAGGCTAGGTCGATCTGGGTTGAGCTAACAGCCGTGGCGGTCAGGTTAGAGGGCGGCGCTGGAGCGAGTTGAATCGTTGGAACGGCTGTAAAGGTGAAGTCGCCAAAGTCACCCTGGCCGCCATCAACGATGATGAAGTAGGTAACTCCGGCAGTCAGGTTTCGTCTTAACGCTTCCGTACCGGCCCCGCCCAACTGATCGCGACCGGTACAGGAACCGCTTCCGCAACTGGTGACGATGTATAACGACACGTCGAAGTTGGCTTCGGGATTAACTTCGAAGTCGTAGTTTTGAGTGCTTGCGGGCGTGAACTGGTAGACAACGTCTGGCCCGCTTGCCGATTGCGCCGTTGGAAGGCAGGGCGTTCCAGGATTGGAATTGTTGGTCGCGCCGTAGGTCGTCGCGGATGACTGGAACGGCAGGCGGCTTGGCTCGATCACTGTCGGACTTGCACAGCTATCGTTGGCTGGAAGTCCCCTTCGAAGCGCGAAATGAAATGCTCCCTGTCCGTTTTCTTGAGGACTATCCACAACAATAAAATAAGTCGTTCCCGCGTTCAGAGTCAGCGGGAGCGCCTCGCTCTGACCAAAGCCCCTTGCGTTTATGCCGCCTACACAACTGCCCGACGGATTCGCGCAGTTAGTGACCACGTAGAGGCTCACGTCGACGCCGGGCGGCGAGGTCGGGGTCACACCGGCAACATAGGTGTCGGTGACTGAGGGAGTAAAGGAGTAGACCACTTCCGGGCCCAGACCCGAGGTGCAACCACCGGGTCCGGGGTCTATATCGTTCGCGGCGCCTACCGTGCTCGCTTCATCTGTAAACGGAAGAGATGCCGGAGCGATGACCGTGGCGGTAGCGCAGGACTCGCCGGCAAACGGCGGCGCTGCGTGCACAGGTTCCAAGCCGCGCGACAAAAAGCCGCTAGCCATAAAACCCGTAACAAGAAGCAGCACCAGGCAAAGCGAGAACGCAAACCGCGAACGCATATTCCGGCGCCCGAAATTGGTTGTGGACATCATGTCAGTTTTACTCCGTGCAGAAGAATCAAACTCGCGAGCGGAAGCACACACGCTCCCCGTCAAAAACGCCGGAGGCAAGTACATTTCCTGCTCTTTCCAAGAACTGTGGGCCTGTGGAGGTTGCGATTATATCGGAAAGGAAATTCAAACGTAAAGCAATATCGCGAGCAGGGAGTGGGTGACAGTGTGTTGTACGCGCCACAAAGGCGCTAAGACACGAGGCCGCACAAAGAACGCCTTTGTGGACCTTCACGTCTTGGTGCATTAGCGGCGAGATTCCTGTAAATACTTAATCACCCCACCGCCCGCGAGCAACACCTCCCGGCAAACGCCACGAAAACGACCAATCAGCAGGTGAATCGTCCAAAAGCAACGGTGTGTCAGAGTCGCAAACTGCAGCCCGTTCTGTTAATTTCTACTCTGCCAATCGGCTGACCGGGGCGGCCACGGAGGGCCACCCCTACATGACTCCGCGATGACGAAGCTAATTATCCAGGTACCTTGCTATAACGAAGAAGCGACGCTGGGCATAACCCTTGCCGCGTTACCTCGGGAGATAGCAGGAGTCGATTCCGTCGAATGGCTTATTGTCAACGATGGCAGTCAGGACCGCACGCTCGATGTCGCCCGAAGCGCGGGCGTCGACCACATCGTAAGCTTCACCAGCAACCAGGGACTTGCGAGGGCTTTCATGGCCGGATTAGAAGCAAGTCTTCGGGCCGGCGCCGACATAATCGTAAACACCGATGCCGATAATCAGTACTGTGCCGACGACATACCGAGCCTGATCGAACCGATCCTCGCGGGAAGAGCGGAGATCGTGATCGGCGAAAGGCCGATCCGTGAGATCGAACATTTCTCGCCAACAAAGAAACTGCTTCAGAAGCTCGGGAGCCGGGTCGTCCGTATCGCAAGCAACACCGACATCCCCGATGCGCCGAGCGGGTTCCGCGCTTTCAGCCGCGATGCAGCCATGCGCATGAACGTGTTCAACGAGTACACCTACACCCTTGAGACCATCATTCAGGCGGGCCAGAACGGACTCGCGATCACGTCTGTCCCGGTGAGAACCAATGAAGAGCTGAGGCCATCGCGGCTTGTCAAAGGCATCCCGTCCTACCTGACGCGATCGTTGTTCACAATCCTGCGCATCTTCATGGCCTACAAGCCGCTACGATTCTTTCTACTGATGGGCACGCTTCCCTTCTCTGCAGGGTTCCTGCTTGGAGTGCGCTGGCTGGTTCTTTATCTGAGCGGCACTCCTCGCACTCACGTTCCGAGCTTGATCCTTGCGTCGCTGTTGATACTGATAGGGGTTCAGTTGTGGGTGTTCGGGCTGGTGGCCGATCTGCTTGGGGTCAATCGAAAGATGCTCGAAGACATCCAGCTACGAATGCGGCGAGTCGAGTTTGGATCCAGGCAAAGCAAACAATTTGAAACGGCCGGCTATTCGGGGTTGGGCTTGCCGGAAAAGAAATAATCAGGCAGGAAGCGCCCGTCGATGACGAAAGACCTTTTCGCCCGCGAAGCCCTGAGCCAAATCCCCAAGCTGCTGACTCTCCTCGATCGCAATCCGCACAGCCCGACTTACGGGTGCTTTGATCGAAACTTCTGGCACTACAAAATCATCGACTTCCCGACCGGGATGTCACAGGAGTTTGTGTGGCCGCTGGCGCTTGCTTATGACTGTGCGATTCCCGGCAATCCATATTATCGCGAAGCGACGATCAAGACGTGGGTAGAAGCCGGCATTCTCTATGCGGCTCGCAGTTCACGCTCGGACGGTTCGTGTGATGACTATTTCCCTTTTGAGCGGGCCGGAGGAGCTGCCGCCTTTTCGCTGCTCGCGTGTATCGAGAGCTATTCGCTCCTTGGTCTTGAGAATAAAACTGCGCTTCGATTCTTCGAGAAGCGCGCAGACTGGCTGGCATCTCATCACGAATCCGGAAGACTGAGCAATCATCAGGCGCTCATCGCGCTTTGCCTTGTGTTGGCTTCGCGGCTTTTGAACAACAGCCGCTGGGACAACGCCAAACGCGAACGGCTGGATGAAGTCTTATCGTGGCAGAACGAAGAGGGCTGGTTCTGGGAATATGAGGGCTGCGACCCGGGTTATCACACCCTGACTCTTTGGTGTCTGGCGAGGCTCTATCAGCTTGAGGCTTCGGCCAAGCTAAAAGACTCGCTGACAAAAGCTGCTCGGTTTGCCGCCGAGTTCATCCATCCCGATGGTTCTTACGGTGGGGAGTATGGAAGCCGTAACACCTACAACTTTTTCCCGCACGGTTTTGAGCTTGTCGGAACGTGGCTGCCGGAAGCTTTGGACATCAACGATCGCTTCCTCGAAGGCTTAGCGAGCGGACTTGCTCCCTGCTACGCCGACGATCACATCATCGGTCATCACACGTGGAACTATCTTTTGGCCTGGCGGGACTTTGTAGGCCACCGTTCAGCTCGAACGGGGCGGAACCCTGGAAGAACATGGTTCAAACAAGCGGGCTTACTTATCGATCGTCGCGCAAACTCAGAGCTGTATGTTGGGGTCAACAAAGGCGGAGTGTTTCGGCTGTTTCGCGACGGGAAGCTTGTAGCCGCCGACTCTCATTTGTCACTCCAGGTGCGATCAGGCGTCAAAACGGCGAATGCCGTCGGTCACCTGATCGACGACTACGAGGTCGAACTGAATGAGAACGGTGTTGAAGTTCGGGGCACGCTCGGCTGGGCAAAGCAGGCCCAAATGACGCCGTTCAAGTTGGTTGTGTTGCGTTGTGTGATGCTCACTATTGGGCGCTTTTTCCCGAACCTGATTCGAAGCGTTTTGCAAAAGATGCTGATCACGGGCAAGCGTGTCGCGCCGTTTGAATTCTCACGCTCGCTGTCCTGGGAAAACGACAACCTGAGAGTCGCAGACGAACTGCGGGCGGGTTCGTGGCGCGAAGTGGCAGCCGCCGGCATAGGCTGTGATCAGACTTCGATACATGTCGTGATGAGTCGAACTTACCAGCCCGGCCAGTTGCAGGAATGGCTGGATTTGACCGACGAGATCCGAAAACTCAAGCCGGGAGAGGCGCTCAAGATTGAGAGATTGTTATAGCGTCTGCTTTGGGGCGACGCAACCGGAAGCGATAGTTCATGATCGAGAACGAAAAGCCTGGCGAGAGTTACTGGAAGCAGCTCGCCCGTGTCGGCACCCCAATGCGAGTTGCATGGTTTTTCATCGCGCTGGGAGTCGCGTTCCGAGCGGTGCAATATCTGTTCAACGCCGCTCTCTATGTTGACGAAGGCGCGCTGGCGCTGAACATCATCAAACGGTCTTTTGCGGGCTTGATGCAACCGCTCGACTCGGAGCAAGCCGCTCCGCTCGGATTCCTGGTTCTCGAAAAGATTGCCTTCCTGTTGTTCGGCGACAGTGAATACTCGTTGCGGCTCTTTCCATTTTTGTTTTCAATTGCGGCGCTCGTTTTGTTTTACGAAACAGCGAAGCGCTTGCTGCAACCGTGTGCTGCGACGATAGCGCTGGCGTTGTTTGCCGTTTCGAGCCACACGATCTATTACGCATCGCAGATCAAACAGTACTCGAGCGACCAGGCCTTTGCTTTGCTGATTCTCCTCGCCGGTTTAGAAATTGATTCAAAAGAGCTGACCGCCCGACGAACAGCGTTGTTCGCCGCAGCCGGTGCCTTCGTCGTTTGGTTTTCACATCCATCAGTTTTTGTTCTGGCTGGCGTGGGCGGCGCCCTGGCTTTGGCAGCCGTGAGGCATCGAGATTGGGCCCGCTTCTGGAGGCTCGCTGGTGTTGTTGCGATCTGGCTCCTGAGTTTTGCGATGTTCTACCTGCTATCAGTGCGCAACCTCAGTGGCAACCAAACGCTTGAAGCATCCTGGGCCAAGAAGGGCACTTTCCTGCCGCTGCCGCCGCGTTCGCTCGCCGACCTTGAGTGGATTCCGCGAGCCCTGGTGAAAATGTTCTCGAATCCGTTCGGCCTGCCATTCTCGACGCTTGCGGCACTGGTTTTCCTCCTCGGCGCGGTCGCGCTCTTTCTGAAGAACAAACGGTGGCTGCTGATGCTTGTGGGGCCGATCGCAATCACGATGCTGGCATCGGGCGTTCACAAGTATCCGTTTGGGAGACGACTGTTGTTGTTTCTGCTTCCCGCGGCATTGCTCGTCGTTGGAGCAGGCCTGGACTTCATCCTTCAAAAAAAACGGCCGTATTCGATTCTCGTCACCGCCGTCATTGTCGCGCTGCTGTTCATTCAACCTGCGGGCGGCGCGACAAACAACATGCTGCATCCGCAAGCGCGTCAGGACATCCGGCCGATCATGGCTTATGTCAGGGATCATCGCCGGCCTGGCGATGTCATCTATGTTTATCATCACCAGCGCGAGTCCTTTCAATACTACGCGAAGAAGTTCGGTTTTGATGAAAGCGCGTATGTGCTCGGGATTGACGCACGCGACCAGAGCAAGAGACGCAATGACTGGCGGGCTTACGAAATGGACCTGGATCAACTTCGCGGGCGTGAGCGTGTCTGGCTGACCTTCTCGCACGTCCGTAGGATTCAGGGGATTCGCGAAGACGAATTCATGCTGCGGTATGCGAGCGGGTTCGGTACGCTGCTCGACAAGTTTGTGGTTGATGAAGAGCCGCCCGATCCGGAAGCCGATGAAGCTGAACAGCCAGAGACCTTAGACTTCACACCCGCACCCGCTTCAGCGTACTTGTTTGACTTGAGCAAGCCTGCGGCACACCTATAGGGCGGCACGATGTTTCTCGAGACTAAATCTTGCGGATCGCGATGCGTGAGACTCGCAGGGGCTCCGGAGTTGTTCTTCCGGTCGCTTGAATGAGAAGCCGCACCCGCTTCGTTACGCCGGTCTTGAACAAAACCTCGATTCGGCGCGGGTCAGACTCCCCGCCAAAGACGTCTTGACGGAGAACTCGGTTGTCGCTGCCATCAACAACGCTGATCCTCCAGCGGCTTGGCGCTGCGGCAACCTCCAACACTGCTTGATAAACACCCTGCTGCTCGACATCGATCGTCCCAAGATCGCCGCCAGTCTGCCCCGGCGGAATCGCCAAGCGCCCCTGGTCAACCTGCAAGCCTGACTCTCCATCTCGGGTGGCTGAGCTCGCAAAGTCACGCGACCATACTTCGCGAGCCAGCTCGATTTGGCTAGCGCTTACGAAACCTCGCTGGCGTCCAAAGAAGTGGTACTCCCGGGTTGGAAGGGTCTGAACTTCCGGGTTCGTGCCGGTGTAGTAAACTCGCAGGTGGCCGTAAGCCGTCGAATGCAAATCGCCCAGCAGTTTAAAGCGCGCGTCAAACTCTTTGGTCAGAGGCGCGCGATGCGTGTGATAGGCCGCAGGCATGAGGATCGCGTACTCCTTGCCTTCCAGGTCGACGTTCTTGCTCATTCGGCGCTCGATGCTGGCAAAGCAGTAGTCTTTCTCCGGAAAAGCCAGCCAGAGAACAGGGGACTTGATTGCTACGGGACACACGTCGTCGGGTACGATGTCGCGCAGCACCGTCTTGATTTCCTCGAACGAAGCGAGCTCCGGGTTCCGGATTTCTCGCAGGTATCGCTTGTATTGCCGGCCGAGCTGAAGCCCAAACGCAACGATTCCCAGGCATAGAATGGAAACCGCGGCACGTTGGATGACTCTCGCACGCGCTGAATCGGATCTTCCTGGTCTCAGAAGCAATTCATAAACGTCTCGCAACATGACCCCTACGCAAAGCGCAAACCACGGAACCAGGTGGGCAAGATAGTAGATGTCCTTATGGCTGGTGATAAGCGCGTGAAACAAAACCGCCGTAGCGGTCACCACCAGAAGACGGACTGCCGGATGCTCGATTGCTGCTCTCTGTTTCAGCCAGTAAAGGCTTCTGACTACCAGATATAAGACCGCGCAAACTGCGAGCAATTGAACGATATGAAGCGTCGTGCGCGGAACGTTCAAGAACATCTCGCCGCCGGCGTACCACTTCAAATAACGCCTGCCCTCGCCAATCAGATTCTCGAAGACCCCCCAACCGTTGAGAACTCCGAAGTGGAGCCGATCCTCCCGGTTTTGAAGCACGAAGTTGTGGTAGTCGATGAGGTCGTAGACTATCTCGTAAGACATCACCGCCAGTGCGCTGAGCCCGAATTGATAGAGCCCTCGTTCCTTGAACACCCGCCATCCGTTTCTCAGAAGCATCAACGTGAAGACGGCTACCAGCATATAGAGGATATTGGTGTGGCACATGACTCCGGCGCCTGCTGCCAGCCCCGACGCGATGTACAGGCTGCCGCGCTTGCGCGATTCCGCCAGTTCATACAAAAAGAATGCAAGCATCGCGAAGCTCGCCGCGGCGAAGTCGTTACGAAGGAGCCGGCTGCGTTCAAGGAAGGTTTGATCCGAGACCAGCATCACAACCGCTACGAGTGCAACTCGCCAGTCGAACAACCGCCTCCCGATCAAGTAGACCAGGCATAGCAACGTCACCGCGGTTATCAAATTGAACGCACGGCCCTCGGCCAATCCCCAGCCGAACGCCTTGAAGAACCCGCTGAGGATCACGAAGTAAAGCGGCGTGTACGAGTGCCAGACGTTCTCGATGTTTCCACCAAGAAAGCGGTACATGGGCAGGGAGAGCTTGCCGCGATTCAGCATCTCGTATGGGACCTGAAGCGTGTAGCTCTCGTCCGTCTGCGGAACCGGAACTGTGCCGAGTCGGTCGGACGCTACGAACACAAAGCCCGCGATTATCAGTAGTAAGACAAGCGCGTCCCAGCGTGAGCGAAACGTCCTTATCAGAGTGAGGGCAGCCAAGCGATTCTTTGTGCTCCTATACGCACTTCCGAGGAATCAAAGAGAATCCGCGGCGGATTCGCGCGACTAGCGTAAGACTTTCATCGCTTTTCCGCGGCCGCGAACTGCGCGCTTCTTGTTTGACGCGCGACCGAAGCAGCAATGTCGCTCGAGTAGAAGGGATCGAGGAGCGCTTCATCAAGCGGAATAAACCGAGCACCGAGCGACTTGAACCAGGCCAGCAGATCGGCAAGGGTGTCGCAGGTGAACTGGTTGGCGCCTACCGCCAGGATGTGTTTCACTTCGTGGCCCGAAAGGGTCTTTGCAATAGCTCGGGCCTTGAGGGTCGTGTCCAGTGCCAGGGAACGGAAGTTAGCCTTGATCAGGTTGGCGCAGGATTGATCGCCGCGGCTCAGCGCCCCACAGTAGAGTTGGCTGAAGGAGCCGTCCGACAAATCGATCGTCGCCGGCGCCACAACGTAGCGATTCTTCTTCAGATATTCGTTGACCGCTCCGATGTCCAACTCCTTGCGCCGAAGCTTCTTACCAGGAAATCTATAGTACTTTTTGGCAGGGCCTCCGTCGCGCCAGAGCGGCCCAAGCACCGCGTCGTTGCGCGAAATGCCTTCAATCCATTGCTCGACACTGCTTCGCCTTGGCCGAACGCGGTCATACCCAAGGCTGCCGATCAGATTCCCGCGCCTCAACCATTCCTTCCCCATCCTTTCATCGAACAACCGCCCCCTTATGAAACTAACGGTCGGAGGAATCGCGTTTGTCTCGATCGCTTTTGCGAGCCGATCAAGATTCTCAAGCGAGTTTTCGGCAAAGCATAAATCATCGGCGTCGGCATCGGGATCGGCGTGACTGATCAGCATCCCGTTGATCGTGAGGGCGATTTCCATCCCCTCGAATGGCCGTTCGTGTGACTCTTCGGACTCGTGCTTGCGAGATTTCAACACGGCCGCCATCTCCGGAATGGCGTTCAGGTCCTTCAGACATGTCGACGCCGGGGCGGTTCCTGATTTTGCCGTGCGACTTGTGCAACCCGGCGTAGCAACAACCAACCCTGAGGCCAGCAAGACCGCTATGAATCTGGGCTTCATCTCTTCCTTTCAGCATCGCCGGTCAGGCTGCCACGCGTCTCATGTTTCGAACTCAGGTAATCGCGACCAGAGTGGGCCCGTGAGTGATGTCCTGGCAGGCATCGGCTAAGACGGCATTCTAACCACCCGAATGATGGTCAATCAAGCTGGCCCGCTCGGGAATCCGTTGAGCACTCGCAAGATACACTGGCTCCATGAGCTAACTGTTGACTCGGCTGAACCCCGAGGATATTCTGCGGGAAGCTTTCGGCCGCTTTGCTCCTATCCATTGACCAGATCTCAGGGAGAAACAATATGCGAACCTCAACTCTCTCCTTTCTCATTTTAGTTGTTCTGCTGCTGGCAATTCCGGCTGACGCGCGGCAGGCCCGGTCGCAACGTCCGCGGTCGCCGCTGATGACAAACGAGGACGTTTGGTCACCGAGAGCGCGCAGTTCAACGGCCGACGAGAGCGTAAGTCCGACCGGCGCTGCGAGCTCGCCGTTGCGCAATGCCCGAGCGGTGCTCGAGGGTGCTCTGACCAAGATGAGCGAGGTTAGTTCGGTCCGAACTCGCGTTCAAACCTCCCTTCCCACTGGTGAGAGGGAAGTGCTCATCGAGACAATGAAGCCTGACCGAACGCATATCATGTCCGCCGACGGCGAGATGTTCGTTATTGGCCGGAAATTCTATGTGAAAACCGGTGAAACGTGGAACGTAACCTCGGTACCGGCCGGCTCGAAATCCGACGTGGGCTTCGACTTCCGGACTTTCGTCAAACAGATGATGGCCAAGTCGAACGTGCGGGTAACGGGTCAGGTGGTCGGTGGTCAGGTGCTTGACGGGGTCGATACTGTCGCCTACGAGTTTGCGGTAACCGACGGCTCCGAGACCGGAACGGTCCAAGTTTGTGTCGGTAAGCAAGACGGGTACATTCGACGGATGTTTCTTTCGGGCGGCGCCTTAGAGATCAAGATCTGGTTTACCAACCTCAACGAACATTTTTCGATCGAGGCTCCGATGTAGACTCCACCTAATCGGCTGAGTTTTTCGGTGCCGGTTGCGCTGCCGCTCGGTCTTGTGCAGCAAGTGGGCGCGCCGCCGCTGTCTGGCTGTCGCGCGCTGCTGCTGCTGCTGCTATCATTCCCTACCTCATCCCAGACTTCGCGACAGGCAAGATCAGTGGAACCGAAGATTCCTTTTAACAAACATTTCATAACCGGTAAGGAAGCCGGATATATTTCGCAAGCAATCAGCAGTGGAAGCATCGCGGCCGATGGTCCGTTCACTCGAAGTTGCGCGCGGCTGCTCGAAGAAAGATTTGGCATCCTCAAGGTTTTGATGACGCCGTCGTGCACCTCGGCGCTTGAAATGGCCGCGACGCTGTGCAACCTTTCGCCCGGTGATGAAGTCATCATGCCTTCATTCACATTTGTATCTACCGCAAACGCGGTAGCTCGCGCCGGAGCAAAACCCGTTTTTGTCGACATTAGACCCGACACTTTGAACATCGACGAACAGCAGATCGAATCGGCAATCTCAGCCAAAACAAAGGCCCTCATTCCAGTGCACTATGCGGCGGTGGCTTGCGAGATGGATGAGATAATGGCGGCAGCCAACAAGCACGGCCTGCGTGTCATTGAAGACGCGGCTCAGGGAGTCAACGCGTTCTACAAAGGCCGCGCGCTCGGTTCGATTGGTCATCTAGGCGCGTATAGCTTTCACGACACGAAGAACTACATCAGCGGCGAAGGCGGTGCGCTTTGTTTGAACTCGCCGGAGCTGGTTGAACGCGCCGAAATCATTCGCGAGAAGGGCACCAATCGCAGCCAGTTCCTTCGCGGCGAAGTCGACAAGTACACGTGGGTCGATGTTGGTTCTTCGTATCTGCCGAGCGAAATCGCTTGCGCGTTTCTGTATGCTCAGTTGGAGGCGATCGACGAGATCACTGCTCGCCGCCGAGACGTGTATGAGACTTACCGCCGGCTCGTGTCGCCGCTCGAAGAAGATGGGCTCGTCAGCCTTCTTCACGCTCCACAAGGCTGCGAGACCAACTATCACATTTTCGGCATTTTAGTTCGTGACGAGTCGACTCGAAACGGATTGATGGCGCACTTGAAAGCATGTGGAATAAACGCGGTGTTCCACTACGTGCCGCTGCACACATCCCCGATGGGAACAAAGCTCGGGTATCG
>Ga0134123_10001505_pt1 | contig 15141 bp, 14 predicted proteins | sample KB303_FD_96460 | JGI IMG/M metagenome (GOLD analysis project Ga0134123, IMG submission 96460) | Terrestrial soil microbial communities without Nitrogen fertilizer from Kellogg Biological Station, Michigan, USA - KB3-0-3 | ecosystem: Environmental > Terrestrial > Soil > Unclassified ...
GAGATGATCACCGAGTGGGCGCGCGAGCAGGGCCGGAAGCGCAAGCTCGACGCCGCCGAGACCTATCGCGTGATGCGCCTCATGGAGATGTGAGGGAGGCGCTCCCGACGAGCTCCTCTCCGAGGAGGGCTAGCCGCCGAGGCTTTTCAGGAAGGCGGCGTTGGTCGGGGTCAGCTTCATCCGGTCGAGCAGCATCTCCATGGCCTCGACGGGCTTGCGGCCGGACAGCGCGCGCCGCAGGAGATGGACCTTCTTGAGCTCGTCGGGGGTGAGGAGCAGCTCCTCGCGCCGGGTGCCGGAGCGCATCATGTCGAAGGAGGGGAACACCCGGCGGTCGGCCAGCTCGCGCTCGAGATAGAGCTCCATGTTGCCGGTGCCCTTGAACTCCTCGAAGATGATCTGGTCCATCCGCGAGCCGTTGTCCACCAGCGCGGTGCCGATGATGGTGAGCGACCCGCCCTCCTCCAGCGCGCGGGCGGCGCCGAAGAAGGCGCGCGGCATCTGGAAGGCGCGGCTGTCGATGCCGCCCGACATGGTGCGCCCGCGGGAGGTGAGCTGGTTGTTGTAGGCGCGCGTCATCCGCGTCAGCGAGTCGAAGAGGATGAGCACGTCTTTCTTCTGCTCCGCCATCCGCTTGGCCCGGTCCAGCGTCTGCTCGGTGATCTCGATGTGGCGGGCATACGGATTGTCGTTGCTCGAGGCCACCACCTCCGCCCCGGTCTTGGCCAGGGTCATGCGGAAGTCGGTGACCTCCTCCGGCCGCTCGTCCACCAGGAGGATGATGACGTGCACTTCCGAGTGGTTGGTGAGGACGGCCCGGGCGATCTGCTGGAGCAAGGTGGTCTTGCCCGTCCGGGGCGGCGCCACGATGAGCCCGCGCTGCCCCTTGCCGATGGGGCAGATGATGTCCATCACCCGCATGCTGATCTCGTCCGTGGTGGTCTCGAGCCGCAACCGCTCCTTGGCGTGGATGGCGGTGAGGCTCTCGAACAGCGACGGCGGAGGCGGAGCGGGAGCGGGAAGTCGCGGGCCCTGGCCGGACTGCGGACGTCGACCGTGGCCGTGCGGACGTCGGGAACGCCTACTCAAGCGTGAACACGCTCATGAGCATCAAGTACTTGCACATAACGTAGCGCGGACCATGCCTCGCTGTCCACCTCTACCTGGAGGGGGTCCGAGCCTCACTCGCGGAGCGCGCCGGCCACCAGCCCGCGCACGAGGAAGCGCTGGAGGCCCACCACCACCGCGATGGGTGGGAGGCTGGCCAGGATGGACGCCGCCGCGATGTCGCCCCAGGGCACCTCGAAGACGCCCGGGAACAGCGCCAGCGCCACCGGGGCGGTGCGGCTGGCCTCGGTGGCGGTGAAGGTATACGCGAAGAGGAACTCGTTCCACGAGAACAGAAAGGTCAGGAGCGCGGCCGAGGCCAGCCCGGGGGCCACGAGCGGGAGCACCACCCACCGGAAGGCCTGGAGACGGCCGGCGCCGTCCACGGCGGCCGCCTCCTCGAGGGCCACCGGGAGATCGCGGATGAATCCGGCCAGCAGCCAGACCACCAGCGGCAGGGCGAAGGACGTATTGGCGAGGATCAGGCCCAGCCAGGTGTCGCGGAGCCCGAGCGCCCGCATGAGGAGATAGAGCGGGCTCACGATGGCGATCTGCGGAAAGGCCGTGCCGGCGACGATGGCCAGGAGCAGGGGCCCCTTGCCGGGAACGGGAAAGCGCGCGAAGGCATAGGCGGCGGCGAGACCGAGGGCCAGCGCGAGGCCGGTGGTGAGGAGCCCCACGCCCAGGCTGTTCACGAGGGCCCGGAGCATCAGGCTCCGCTCCAGCACGACCTGGTAGTGCTCCCAGCTCAGCCGGCTCGGCAGCAGCGGCGGCAGGAGCATCAGCTCCGCCTCGGGCTTGAGCGACGTCAGGACTTGCCAGAAGAACGGCAGCGCGTAGACGGCGAGCCCCAGGAGCACGGCGACGTCACGCAGCGCCGGCGGCGTCCGGCGTCTCATGCGGTGAGCCCCTCGCGCCGGAGCATCCGCAGATAGCCCCAGGCCACCGTCATGACGAGGCCGAAGACCACCACCGCGATGGCCGAGCCCAGCCCGAGGTGGAGCGTCTGGAAGAGGCTACGGTAGGCGTAGACGGTGAGCGTCTCCGTGGTGCCGGCGGGTCCACCGCCGGTGAGGATGAACATGAGGTCGAAGGCGCGCAGCGCGTCCAGCGTGCGGAAGAGCAGCGCGATGAGGAGGATGGACCGGCAGAGCGGGAGCGTGATCCGCAGGAATGCGGCGACGCCGCCCGCCCCGTCCACGCGCGCCGCCTCGTAGATCTCGGCGGGGATGGTCAGGAGGCGCGCGTAGCAGAGCAGCGCCACCAGCGGCATGGTGCGCCACACGTCCGCCGCGATGAGTCCCGGCAGCGCGAGCGCGGGATCCCCCAGCCAGTTGAGCTGGGCGCCCAGGAGCAGATAGTTCACCAGCCCGGCGGCCGGATTGTAGAGCCACTCGAAGAGCTTGGCGGTCACCACGCCGGGCAGCGCCCAGGCCAGCAGCAGCAGCGAGAGCGCGAGCCGCCGGCCGCGCCGCTGGCCGGCCAGGGCCAGCGCCACCAGCAGGCCCAGCCCAAGCTCGAGCAGGACGGAGATCACGGTGAAGGTCAGTGTGATGCGGGTGGCGCTCCAGAAGCGCGGATCGGCGGCGAGGAAGAGATAGTTCCCCGCGCCCTCGAACTCCGCGATGCCGAAGATGGGCACGCGGCGCTGCAGCGAGAGCCACAGCACCCAGAGCGCGGGATAGGCGGTGACGGCGGCCAGGAGGAGGAGCGCGGGGGCCGCGAGGAGGAGACCCGTGCGTCGCGCGGCGCGCGCCTTCACCCGCCCAGGCCCTCGAGGAGGAACTCGAGCCGGCGCCGCGCATGCGCCACCGCCTGGGCCGGCGTCTTGACCCCCACCAGCGCCGCCGAGAGCTCCGGCTGCAGCGTGGTGGAGAGGATCACGTAGGCCGGCGTCACCGGTCGCGGCCGGCCCGCGAGGGTGAGCTCGTGGATGCGCGGCAGGCTGGGGAAGGCGCGCACGAGGGCGGGCTCGCGATAGAGGGCGGGGCGCGTGGGCTTCACCGCGCCCGATTCCGCCATCACCCGCTGCGCGCGCTCGCTGGTGAGAAAGCGCGCCAGGATGAGCGCGGCCTCCGGATGCCGCGTGGCGCGCGCCACCGCGAGATGCGAGCCGCCGGTGGAGCCCGCCCCCGTGGTGCCGGTGGCATGGCGCGGGAGCGGCGCCAGGCCCACCTTCCCGCGCACCGGCGAGTCGGGGCGCTCGAAGAGGTCCGCGGCATAGGGCCAGGAGCGGAGGAAGACGGCCTCGCCCTGGCCGAAGGCTCGCCGCGTGATCTCCTCGTCGGCGGCGGTGGTCCAGGCCGGGCTCAGCCCCTCCGTGATGAGCCCGCGGAGAAAGCGCAGCGCGGCCTCCGCCCGCTCGGGCTCCGGAAACACGCGCCCGTCCTCGTCGAGCGCGCGCGTGCCCGCCGCCCACAACCCCTCCAGCACATTGACCACCAGGCCCTCGTACTGCTTCCCCTGCCAGAGATAGCCCTCGAGCCGCGGATTCCGCTCCGCGGTGCGGATGCGGCGGATGGCGGCCACCAGCTCGTCATAGGTGTCCGGCGGGCGCAGGCCGTGGCGGGCGAGGAGATCGGCCCGGTAGTAGAGAAGGCCCACGTTCATGATCCACGGCAACGCCCAGTCGCGGCCCCGATAGCGGGCGGCCGCGGCGGCGGAGGGAAAGTGGGCGTCGAGCTCGGCGGGAGGCAAGGACGGCGTCAAGTCGAGGAGCCAGCCCGCGCGCGCGAACTCCGGCACCCAGATGCAGTCGAGCATCATGACGTCGAAGCCCGGATTGCCGCCCTCCAGGTTGATGACGAGGAACTGACGCTGCTCGTCGCTGGACCATGGGAGCGCCTCAGCGCGCACGCGGATCTCGGGATGGAGGGCGGCGAACTCGGCGAGCAAGGGCGCCAGCGGATCGACGGGCCCCAGCAGCTTGGCGTGCTTGAACACCACGGTGACGGGGCCGCCGTCACGTCCGGAGGAATCGGCACAGCCCGCCAGCGCAAGGGCGCCCGCGAGGCAGACGGCGAGGATGGTGCGCGTCATGGGCTCTTGACGGGCAGGTATAGCACACGTAGCGTGGCCTCCGGCATGGGCCGCGTGACCATATATCCCCTCACCTCTTCACGGTGGAGCGATCTCGCGCGGTTGTTCGGGCCCCGCGGCGCGGTGGAGGGCTGCTGGTGCATGTGGCCCCGGCTCGTCGCCGGCGAATACCGACGCCGGCGCGGCGCGCCCAATCGGCGCGCATTCCGTCGCCTCGTGGAGTCCGGCCCGCCGCCGGGTGTGCTCGCCTATGTGGACGGCGCGCCCGCGGGCTGGTGTGCCATCGCGCCGCGGCACGCGCTGCCCCGGCTGGAGCGCTCGCGCGTCATGAAGCCGGTGGACGACAAGCCGGTCTGGTCGGTGACGTGCTTCTTCATCGGCCGCGACCACCGGGGCCGGGGGCTCACGGTGCGACTGCTGCGCGCCGCGATGAACCTGGCGGCCGCCCATGGCGCGCGCCTCGTGGAGGGCTATCCCACGGACCCGCGCGGGAAGCGCCCCGCCGCGGCCTTCGTCTGGACGGGGATCAGCCCCACCTTCGCGCGAGCGGGCTTCCGCGAGGTGGCGCGCCGCTCGCCGACCCGACCCATCATGCGCCGAGCCGTCCGGGGCGGCGCGCGCGGCGGGTGATCGCGGCGACGGTGGTGGGCGTCCGCCCCAGGCCTGTGCTAGGATTTCCTGCGCGTGACGCCGATCGGGCGCCGCGCGCAGGGAGATCCGCCACGAGCCCGCACTCTTCGGCCGCTCCGATTTCCGCTGCCCGGCGCCGCGCGCGCGCCGCCGTTCTGCTCGCGGCGCTGCTCGGCGGCGCGGCGCTGAGCTCCGGCAGCGCGGGCGCGCAGACGGCCAGCATCGGCAGCGGCTTCCTCGTGCGCCCCGACGGCTGGATCCTCACCGTGGCGCAGGTCGTGGTGGGCGCCCGCCAGATCGCGGTGACCTGCCCGGAGCGTCCCACCGTGACCGCGGTGGTGGACCAGGTGGTGCCCCGGCTCGACCTCGCCATGCTCCGGGTGCCGCTGGAGGGCGTGCCGTTTCTCTCGCTGAATCTCTCCATCAGCGTGAGCGAGGCGGTGCTGGTGGGCGACACCGTGGACACGGTGGCCTATGTCGCCGCCGACGGGCAGAAGCCCGAGGCGGTGGTCGGCGAGGCGAGGGTGGTGGGGCTCAGCGGTCCCGGCGATGCCTACGAGTTCTTCCAGATCAGCGTGCCCAGGGAGCGCCGGGGCGTGGGCGGCCCGGTGGTCAGCGCGCGCGGCGACGCCATCGGCGTGCTCACCACCCTCGACGTGATGCGCGGGCCGACCGCCACGGGGGCCGCGCCCGCGGATGCGCCCACATGGACGATCAAGGCGCAGGCGGCGCGCCCGCTCTTCATCGCCCCGCCCCCGCAGCCGGCGGCCAGGTCGCGCGAGGACGCCATCGCGCGCGCGCGCAGCGCCACCTGCCTCATCGAGGTCACCCGCTAGGCGTCTCTCCCCTGGTACACCGCGCTGTCTCCGATTCTGGGCATTCCGCCGCCCCCCCTCCGGCCCGCATTCTCGGGGCATGAACGGAGAGGTGAAGTTCTACGACGAGCCGAGCGCGTGGGGCATCATCGTGGGGGACGACGGCGCGCTCTACGTGCTGCGCGGAGCGCAATGGTCGGGGCCGCCGCCCCGAGTGGGCGAGCCCGTGGTCTTCGAGCCGCAGCCGGCGCCCGGAGGCTTGCGCGCCTCCGGGGTCCGGCGGCTCGCCGGCGGCGCCTGACGCGCTAGCGGGCGGCGTCCTCCACGACCAGAGTGCGATGGCCGGCGGCCGCCATGCGCTGCGCGGCTTCCTCGGCCTCGCGGCGCGTGGGGTAGCGGCCCACGCGCACCCGCCACACCGGCCGCCCCGCCATGTCCACCTTCTGCACATACGCGCCCGGCCAGGCCCGCGCCAGGTCCACGGCGCGGGCTTCGCTGGAGTAGGCGCCGAGCTGCACGGACCAGCCCTCGCGCGGGACCGCGGCGGTCTCGCGCGGGCGCGTGGCCGTCTCGCGCGGCGCGGCCGCGACCTCGGGTGGGCGGACGACCGCTTGGCGCGGGGCCGCAGCCGCCTCGGGCAGGCGCGCGGGCGTTTCGCGCGGCGCTTGGGCCGTTTCGCGCGGCGCCGCGGCCGTTTCACGTTGCGACGCGTCCGCCGCGCGCGGCGCCGCGCTCTCTCCGGCCGACGAGTCCTTGGCGCCCGTCACCGGCGTGGCGGACGGTGAGATGGGCGGGGAGGATTCGGTCGGCGATACGGGAGCGGGCGCGGTTCCACTCGACGGAGCGGCGGGAGCGGACGCGGCCGGAGCCGGCTCAGCGGCAGCCCCGGTGGTGCTGGGCGGAGACGCGGGGGCGGGCGCGGGAGCGCTCGGTGGAGCGGCGGGCGCGGAAGCGGCCGCGCCCGGCGGGGCCGTGGCGGCCGGCGCGGCGCGCGACGGAGATGCCGACGGCGGCGAGGTCGGAGCCGGCCGCGCCGCCCCCGGCAGCGAGACGACCCGGACGCGCACCGGGATGACGCCGGGCCCCAGCACGCCCAGGAGCCGCGCCGCCGCGTAGGACACGTCGATGATCCGCCGCTCGGGATCCTTGAACGGGCCGCGATCGTTGATGCGCAGCTCGACCCCGCTTCCGTCCACCAGGCTCTCCACCCAGACCCGGGTGTCGAACGGCAAGGTGCGATGCGCGGCCGTCATCTGGTTCATGTCGTAGATCTCGCCGCTGGCGGCGCGGCGCCCATGATAGGGATTGCCGTACCACGAGGCCTCCCCCTTCTCCTCGTAGCCCGGCACGAAGGCCGGACGGGGCGAGGGCACGGCGGGCGAAGGCTGGGGCGCGGGCACGGCGGGCTTGATGGCGGACGGCCCCGCCGGGCTGTCGGACGGCTCGCGGGGCGGCAGGGTCGTCGTCGAGCCGGCGGGCGCGCTCGAGATGCGCTGCCCCGCGCAGGCGGAGGTCAGCAGCAGCGCGCCGAGAACGAGTCCGAGCCGGGCGTATCTCATTGGGAGCCCCCCCAGGATACCAATCGAAACGCGTCACGCCGTCTTTCCGAGACGGTAGGATAGGGCCGTGCGTCAGCCGGCCGTGCGCGCCCTGCTGCTGCTCGCCACCGCCGAGCTCCTGGCGATGGCGCTGTGGTTCTCGGCCACCGCCGTCATGCCCGCCCTCGTGGCGGCCTGGGCGCTGACGCCCACCGGCGCCGCCTGGCTCACCGCCGCCGTGCAGGCCGGCTTCGTGGTGGGCGCGCTGGGCTCGGCGGTGTTCAATCTGCCGGACGTGCTGCCGCCGCGCCGCATGTTCGCCCTCGCCGCGGTAGCGGGCGCGCTGGTGAACCTGCTGCTCGCCTGGGTCGCCGACGGCATCGGCGCCGCGCTCGTCCTTCGCTTCCTCACCGGCGTGGCGCTGGCCGGCGTCTATCCGCCCGGCATGAAGATCGCCGCGGGACATGTGAGCGGGCGGGGCCGCGGGCTCGCCATCGGGGCGCTGGTGGGCGCCCTCACGCTCGGGAGCGCCACGCCGCATCTGGTGGCGGGCCTGCTCGACGCGCGCGGGCTCTCGCATGTCGCCGTGCTCACCGTGTCCAGCGCGCTGGCCCTCGCCGGCGCGCTCATCGTCGCCACGCTGGTCACCGACGGACCCTATGCGCCGGCGCCCGCGCCCTTCGATCCGCGTCAGCTCGGGCGCGTGCTGCGCGACCGCGCCGTGCTCCTGGCGAATCTCGGCTACTTCGGTCACATGTGGGAGCTCTACGCGGTGTGGACCTGGCTGGCGGTGTTCCTGGCCGAGGCGCTGCCGCCGGGCGATCCCGGGGCGCCCCGGCTGGCCGCCTTCGCCATCATCGGCGTGGCCGGCGCCGCGGGCGCCTTCGCGGGGGGCTGGCTGGCCGACCGCATCGGACGCACCACGGTCACGATCGGCGCGATGGCCATCTCGGGCGCTTGCTGTCTCGCCAGCGCCTGGGCCTATGCCGGCCCCGCCTGGCTCCTCGTCGCCTTCGGCCTCATCTGGGGGGCCAGCGTGATCGCGGACTCCGCGCAGTTCTCCGCGTCGGTGACCGAGCTCTCCCAGCCCGCCTACATGGGCACCGCGCTCACGCTCCAGACCAGTCTGGGCTTCGCTCTGACCCTGGTGACGATCTGGGGGCTGCCGCTGCTCGCCCAGCAGGTGGGGTGGCGTTACGCCTTCCTGGTGCTGGCGCCGGGGCCTTTTCTCGGCTGCTGGGCGATGGCCGCGCTGCGGCGACGTCCCGAAGCCTTGCGTCTCGCCGCCGGCCGTCGATGAATCCGCCGCCGCCCGCTCGCGCGTAGTACCAAACCGCCTCCGTCAGCGCCGCTCGGCTCGCTCCTTCTCGGCGCCAATCCGCCCGCCCCTCGCACGCGTAGCAGAGGGTGGAAAGGAGGCAGATCCATGACACGGCTCACGAGGCGGGCCCTCGCGGCCCTGATGGTGGGGGGACTGGCGCTGGCCGCCGTCTCGCGCCCGCTCCCCGCCCGCGACGCGGAGGCGGCCGACGGTGAGGTCACCATCCGGCTCTTTGCGTACCGCCCCTCGCCGCTGATCATCACGCCGGGCGCCACGGTGACGTGGACCAATACCGATGACATCACCCACACGGTGACGTCGGGGACGCCCGGCGGCAAGGACGGCCGCTTCGAGTCCCGCCTCGCGGGCAAGCAGGCCAGCTTTCGCCGCACCTTCGCCGAGGCCGGGACCTATCCGTACTTCTGCGAGCGACACCCGAACATGATCGGCGAGGTCTTCGTCCGTTGAGGGCCTCGTGTCGATTCACCCCCACAGGAGGCAGACCATGAAGCGCATCGCCTGGATGCTCGTCGCCGTACTCGGCTTCACCTCCGCGCCCGCGCTCGCCGCCCACGGCAGCAAGAGCGCGTCGGATCTCCGCACTGGCTACAACGCGCTCCTCGCCGAGCATGTCTTCCTGGCCGGCGCCGCCACCGGCGCCGCGCTGGGCGGCCGCCAGCCGGAGTTCGAGGCCGCCGCCGCGGCGCTCGACGCCAATTCCCAGGACCTCGCGGTGTCCATCGGGTCCGTGTATGGCCCGGAGGCCGAGAAGGCGTTCCTGCCTCTGTGGAGAAAGCACATCGGCATGGTGGTGGACTACACGGTGGGCCTCGCCACCAAGGACAAGATGAAGCAGGACAAGGCGGTGGCGGATCTCCTCGGCTATACGCAGGACTTCGGCGCCTTTCTCTCCGCGGCCAACCCGAACCTTCCCCGGGACGTGGTGGCCGAGCTGGTGAAGCATCACGTGCTCACGCTCAAGAGCGTCATCGATCCGCAGGCCGCCGCCAATCAGGCCGAGGCCTACCGCGCGCTCCGTGCCGCCGCCGGCCACATGGCCATGATCGGTGATCCGCTCGCGGGCGCCATCGCCAGGCAGTTCCCGGCAAGGTACCCGGGGGACGGCGTGGCGCCGGGCTCGGCTCTGCGCGCGACGCTCAACCTGACCCTCCGCGAGCACGTCTATCTCGCCGCCGACGCCACCGGCGCCGCGCTGGGCGGCCGCAAGGCCGAGTTCGAGGCCGCGGCGGCGGCGCTGGACGGCAACTCGCAGGATCTCGCGCGCGCCATCGGCTCCGTGTACGGCGCGGACGCGGAGAAGGCCTTCCTGCCGCTCTGGAGGCGCCACATCGGCTTCGTGGTGGACTACACGGTGGGCGCCGCCTCGAAGGACAAGGTCAAGCAGGACAAGGCGGTGGCCGAGCTGGTCGCCTATACCGACGACTTCGGCGCCTTCCTGGCGGGAGCGAATCCGAACCTGCCCAAGGAGGCGGTGGCCGATCTGGTGAAGCACCACGTGCTGACGCTCAAGGAGGTGATCGACGCGCAGGCGGCCGGCAATCAGCCCCAGGCCTGGAAGAACGCGCGCACCGCGGCGGGGCACATGGCGAAGATTGCCGACCCGCTGGCCGCCGCCATCACCAAGCAGTTTCCCCAGCGCTTCGCGACCGCCTACTAGTGGCCGCTCAGACGGGCTCGCCGACGTGCAGCCGGGAGCGGCTCACGTCGGCCTGCACGTCGCGGACCCGATCCCCTTCCATCTCGATGGTGACCACGTGCTCCTCCACCTCGAGGTGCCGGACGGTGAAGAACCACCCGAAGACGCGGCCCGCGGTGGGCCGCGTCCGCTTGCCGCGATAGACCAGGGTCCGGCGCCGCTCCGGCGCGAAGCGCTCGCGCTGCTCCGGGTGCGGGCCGCAGAGCGCGAGCACCTCGGCCAGCGTGGTCTTGCCGGGGATGATCCGGGCCACCACTTCCGGGGAGACGATGGTCCCGGTCTCGCGCCCGGCCGGGCCGCGATTCCACCCGCCCATCCGCACATTGGCCACCAGCCAGCCGCCCACGTACCCGCCCACGCGAGCCAGCGCGGGGCCCACCGCATAGCCGAGGGCCAGGAAGATCGCGGGCAAGGCCACCAGCACCGCCGCCTGCAGCTTCGAGAAGTAGCCGTACTGCACGGTCACCTGCTGGGGCGCGATGCCTTCCGAGGTGTCGAGGAACAGCGACACCACCTCGGTGCTCTCGAGCGACTCGGACAGCCGCCGGATGGTATTGCGGGGGAACACCTCGTCGATCTTCAGCTCGTCGGAGTGGGAGAAGTTCACCGCGAGCTCGGCGGGGGCATCCGCCAGCCGCACCGCGCGATCGCGGTGGGCGAAGTACATCTGGAACAGGGGACGGTCGCGCACCTCATTGAAGCTGATCGAGGCGATGTACTTCTCGCCCAGCACCGCCGCCTCCACCCAGGAGGCCTTCTTGGGCTTGATCAGCGAGGGGCTGCGGAAGCGCAGGTCCATGAGCCAGCGCGGGTCCGGCAGGCGCGGCGTCCAGGGAATGCGGATCCAGGTGGCGGGCGGGGACAAACCCAGCGCCCCGCCCGACTGGACGAAGGTGACGTAGGGCACGCCGCCGGGCACCGGCTCCGCCTTGGCCGCCGCGTCGGGATCGTTCAGGCTCTGCGCGTAGAGCGGGATCCGCCCCTCTCCGATCACGTCGAATCCCAGCGCGGTCACCATCTTCGCCAGCTCCGCGTCCGGCTTGCCCGGCGCGGCGCCGCTGATCACCTCGCCGGGCCAGAGGAGATAGAAGTCCTGTGGCACCGCGCCCGCCGTCCGCGGCGTGGACGGCGGCGGCACCACGCTCCACAGCACATTGACGTGCGCGGTCGGATCGTCCGGGTTGACGTTGGCGCGCACGATGAGAGGACCGATATGGAAGCCGCTATTGGGGTGGGTGGAGAAGAAGAGCTGCGCGGACGCCGGCGCCGCGGGGAGGAGCAGAAGGACGAAGGCGGCGCCGATCGCGAGATGCCGTGAGCGCGAGCGCAGCATGCAGGGGGATGATACCCCGCGGTCACGGCATTGACCACGGCACCCCCCGGAGGCTACCCTCGTAGTCACCATGACCGAATCTGCGGCCATTGTCGGGACCGGCGCCACCGCCGGCGTCGCCGAGTTCATCGTCAAGAGCCGGTGGGAGGACTGCCCGCCGGAGGCGGTGGAGGCCGCGCGCCGCGCCATCCTCGACTGTCTCGGCGTCATGTTAGCGGGCGCAGTAGAGCCGCCCGCTCGCATCATCCAGCGCATCGCGGAGGCCGAAGGGGGAGCGCCGCTGGCCACCGTGGTGGGCGCGGGCCGGCGCACCGGCGCCACGTGGGCCGCGCTCGCCAACGGCACCGCCGCCCATGCGCTCGACTACGACGACACCAACTTCGCCATGATGGGACATCCCTCGGCCCCCGTGCTCTCCGCCGCGCTCGCCGCGGGCGAGCTGGCCCTGGCCGACGGCCGCAGCCTCGTGCACGCCTTTCTCCTCGGCTTCGAGGTGGAGACCACGCTCGCCGAGGTCGTGAATCCCCCGCACTACTACCGCGGCTGGCACGCCACCTGTACGCTCGGCACCCTCGGCGCGGCCGCGGCGGCGGCGCGGCTGCTCGGGCTGGATGCGGCGCAGACGCGGGTGGCCCTCGGCGTCGCCGCCTCGCAGGCGTCCGGGCTCAAGGAAAACTTCGGCACCATGACCAAGCCCTTCCACGCCGGCCATGCCGCCCGGAGCGGCGTGCTCGCCGCCCTGATGGCGCGCGAGGGCTGGACGGCGTCGGAGCAGGCGCTGGAGGGCCCGCAGGGCTTCTTCGCGGTGCTGGGCGCGGGCGACCTCCACCCCGAGCATCTGGCGACCCTCGGCCGCCCGTGGAAGATCCTCACCACCGGGGTGGCGGTGAAGCCGTACCCCTCCTGCGCGTGCACGCACTCCATCATCGACGGCGCGCGCGAGCTGCGCGAGCGACACCGGCTGCGCCCCGACGACATCCGCGAGGTCACCATCGGGGTGCACGCCTCGGTGCCCAGTATCCTCATCCACGACCAGCCGCGCACTGGCCTGGAGGCGAAGTTCTCCGGCGTCTACTCGGCGGCGGCGGCGCTGGTGGAGGAGCACCTGGGCATCCAGACCTTCACCGACGCCAAGGTGCAGGATCCGGCCATTCGCGCGCTCATGCCGCGGGTGAAGATGGTGGTGGACCCGTCCCTCGACGGCCACCACGAGCGCCACATGTGGACGCGCGTGCGCGTGCGCCTGGCCGACGGGCGCGAGCTGGAGATCGGGCCGCGCGAGGTGCCCGGACATCCCGGCAATCCGCTGAGCGCGGCCGCGCTGCGCGCCAAGTTCGAGGAGTGCGCGGCCATCGCGCTCCCCCCCGAGCGCGTGTCAGTGGTGCGCGAGATGGTCGAGGGGCTGGACGGTTGCCCCGACCTGCGCAGCTTCACCGCGATTCTCTGATCCGCATGCTCCTCGGATGCTCGATTCCGGTCGCCGATATCGGCACCGGTCCCGCGGTCTTGCGTGATTATGCGCAGGCGGCGGAGGGCCTCGGCTACTCTCATCTCCTCGCGCCTGATCACGTGCTCGGGGCCAATCCCGAGGCGAAAACCGGCCTATTCGCCTCCTCGATCGCGGCATCCGCTTCCTTCAATGCTGGCGCCCGTCGAGTTGGCACCACCACGAACGCCTATCATGACCCGTTCGTGCTCTACGGCTTCCTTACCGGGTGCACACGGACAATCGGCTTTGCCGTCGGCGTGCTGATCCTGGCGCAGCGCCAGGCGGTGCTGGTCGCGAAGCAGGCCGCCTCGCTCGACGAGCTGTCCGGTGGACGTCTTCGCCTGGGAATCGGGGTCGGCTGGAACGAGATCGAGTTCGTCGGCCTCAACGAGAACTTCCACAATCGCGGCCGCCGTTCTGAGGAGCAGGTACGGGTCATGCAAGCACTATGGGCCGAACCTCATGTCACCTTCGCCGGCGAGTTCCATCAACTCGACGATGTCGGGATCAACCCCAGGCCCGCTTTGGGGCGAGTGCCGATCTGGTTCGGCGGGCACGCCGAAGCGACCTTCCGGCGCGCGGCGAAATATGGCGACGGCATCATGCCGATTGTCTATCCCGCCGGTGACGCCGCCCTGGGGGCGTTCGAGAAGGTGCGGGCGCTGACCCGCGAGGCCGGGCGCGACCCGGCGCAACTGGGCATCGAGGTGTGGGTTTCTCCCGGGGTCGGGAGCGAGGAGGACTGGCGGCGGGAGATCGGCTTCTGGAAAAAGGCCGGAGTCACCCACATCACGGCCCACACCACCTATGTGAGCGACCATCACAAGCGAATTGCCGGACGCAGTGCCGCCGCCCACTTGGCTGCGATCACCCGCTATCGCGCTGCGGTGGCCGACCTGCTCTAGCTGTTCCTTATCTAACTCACGCGGTCGCGGAGGGCGGCGCCCGCCGCCTCGAGGAAGCGCGCGATGTGGCTCTCGTCGTGGGCGAGCGAGAGATAGAACTTGGTGGACATCGGATTGAGGAAGATCCCCCGCCGGAAGAGCCCGAGCAGGAAGGCCCGCGCCCGCTTGCGGTCCGAGGCGAACGCGCTCCGGTAGTCCACCACCTCGCGGTCCGTGAACACCACCGCCGCAAGCGGGCCGTCGCCCTGGACATGGCCCACCACGCCGGCCTCGGCGAGGACGCGGCGCAACCCGCTCCGGAGCGTTTCGCCCAGCGCGAAGAGGCGCGGATACACGCCGGGCTTCCGCAGCTCGCCCAGGGTGGCCACGCCCGCCGCGCTGGATACCGGATTGCCGCCCAGGCTCGACGCCCACCAGACATAGCGCCCGCCGCCCAGGCCGTCCTCGCGGACCAGATCCATCACGTCGCCGCGGCCCGCCACCGCGCCGATGGAATAGCCCCCGCCGAGGGCCTTGCCGAGGCAGGCCAGGTCGGGCCGGACGCCGTAGTACTCCTGCGCGCCGCCATAGGCGAGCCGGAATCCGGTGACGGTCTCGTCGAAGATGAGGAGCGTGCCGACCTCCGCCGTCAGCTCCCGCAGCCCCTGGAGAAAGCCGGGGCGCGGCGGCGTGCACCGATGCAGCGGCTCGACGATGATGCCGGCGATCTCCCCGCGATGCGCCTCCACGATTCGAATGGTCGCGGCCAGATCGTTGTACGGCGCCACCAGGATGTCCGCCACCGCCCCCGGCGTCACCCCGGCCGAGGTCGGCTCGCCCGCGGGAAAGTCCAGCAACCGCGACGGGAAGAGGCTCACCGTCCCCACCTCGTTCGCCCCGTGATACGCCCCCTCGAACTTGAGCACCCGCGGCCGCCCCGTATAGGCCCGCGCCAGCCTCACCGCGTACGCGGTCGCCTCCGTGCCCGAAGCGCAGAACCGCACCCGCTCCGCGCATCCGACGGCACGCGCGATCTCCTCCGCCAACTCCAGCGCCGGCGCGCTGACATAGGCGAAGTTCGCCCCCCGCCCCGCCTGCGCCACCGCCGCCGCCGTCACCGCCGGATTCGCATGCCCCAGCAGCACCGACCCCCACCCCATGGTGAAATCGGTAAACAACCGCCCGCCCGTATCCCAGACATTCACACCCTGCCCATGAGTGAGGACGACGGACAGCTCCGGAGGAAGGTTGTATTCCCCCAGGGAGCC
>Ga0134123_10001506_pt1 | contig 15135 bp, 13 predicted proteins | sample KB303_FD_96460 | JGI IMG/M metagenome (GOLD analysis project Ga0134123, IMG submission 96460) | Terrestrial soil microbial communities without Nitrogen fertilizer from Kellogg Biological Station, Michigan, USA - KB3-0-3 | ecosystem: Environmental > Terrestrial > Soil > Unclassified ...
AATCAGTTTCGCCGGCGACAAGATCAAGAAAGAAGACGTGGAGATGGCGCTCGGCGTGGCCGGCGCTGACATTCTCTCGCGCATCATGGATGCTGTTGCAGAGAACAAACCAGCGGAGGCGATCAAGGTAGTTGACGACGTGGTGATGCGGGGACATGACCTGCGCAACTTCTGTCGGGATCTGCTGGCGCACTTCCGTGATCTGCTGGTTACGAAGGTGTCAGGCAGCGAAGAACTACTTGAGACCGCAGTTTGTGAACCTCAGGAATTGAAACGACAGGCAGCCTTGTTCTCCGAGTCAGACCTGGTTCGTTTCTTTCATTCACTGGCTGAAACCGAAACGAAGCTTCGCACTGCGACCCAGCCGCGCTACCAGTTGGAGATTGGAATTGTGAAGTTGATGGAGCTACGAGGTGTCGAGTCGATTGGTGAAATTCTGAATCGACTCGCCGCACTTGAATCAGGTCAACCGTTGCCCACCAACTCGCGAACTCCTTCGAGTTCAAGTGGCGGACCAGCTGACTCTGGAAGTCGTGGTAGCAAGTCAACGGTAGGTTCGCGTTCGGCCGGTTCGTCTTTCGCTGCGACTGCAACGTCGCCGGCTTTCGAAACACCGACCGAGCAGCAGCGAGCCGATCCGGTTCTTGAGACGCCGGCGCCCGCGCAGCTTAATACAAATGAACAGGCTCCGGTTCTCAGTGCCGACGCGCCGGCAATCGAAAGAATCAAAGCCGTTCTGGAGACTCAGCGAAAGATGTTGCTCGTTACGGTACTTGAGTCAGCCCAGTCAACAGTGCTCGAAGCCGGTGAACTCTATGTGGAGTTTGCGCCTGAGTCACGTCATTTTCGAGACACGCTGACCAAGCCAGAGAACATCAAGATTCTCCGTGAAGCTTGCCAACAAGTGACGGGTCAGGAGACGGGCGTACGAATCGCGGTCAAGGATCCAGAAGCTCAAAACCAACCGCTGAGCCGTGAAGAGGAAGAACGACTCGCAAAACAAAATCTCCGAGCGTCAGCTGAAAGTCTTCCGATCGTACAAGAGATGCTTAAAAAGTTTCGCGGAGAAATAGTGGACGTACGACGGGTCGACCCAAAATAGTTTTCACCCACCTGTCGAACAAACTCAACAAGCCTGTCGTATAGAGAATCTCGACGGAGGTATTGAAGAGATGCGCGATCCAATTTTGGCAGGTGTATTGAGTCTAATTATTCCGGGTGTTGGCCAGCTCTATAACGGGCGAATTCTTGCTGGCATTTTGTGGTTGATTTTCACGCCAGGCTTTTGGATTGGGACGGGCGGCACGCTTGGTTGGGTATGCCACATTGTCGCAGCGTATTGCGCTTATTCATACGCTAAAGAACACCCGGTTCGGTGAAGCAGGAGCAGGAGCAGGAGCAGGAGCAGGAGCAGGAGCAGGAGCAGGAGCAGGACGTTACTACGGTTTTCACTGAGTCAAGCGAAAAAGGCAGCGAGCTACTCGCTGCCTTTTCTTTTCTGAGCTTGGTTCGCGCCTGCCCGTGATCCTGCTTCGTGCTCCTGCCTACTGCTCCTGCCTCCTGCTTTCTGCGTATTGGCGCTACGGTTTCTTCGGTGGTAATGCTCGTGGAATGTCGCCATCGTCAAAACCTTCGGCTGAAGCATCGGGAATTCTTGCCGCTCCGCCTTTCAGGAGTGGAGGCAGATGCGACACCGGCAGACTTACAGTTGCGATCGGGTCTACTCGTCTGAGAATAGCTCCACCTCGTCCAGCAACCCACACATTGGTGCCACCCCGATAGGCGATTGAGAACAGCGAAGAACTCGTAATGCTTTCCTGGGTAAGCCAGGTTTGGCCGGCGTCCTTGGTGTAGATAATCTTTCCCTGATCACCAACTGCCAACGCTTCGTTTCGATTCGCAACCGCGATCCCAAAAAGGTTTGAGGTAATTCCGCTCTCCAAATCTTTCCAAGTCGCTCCTCCATCGTCGGTACGCAAAATTATTCCGCGTGCTCCAACAATGTAGCCTCTCTGCGTATCAACAAACGCAAGCGCGTATAACCACTCGTTGAGATTACGATCGACCCGCTTCCAATTCTTTCCGCCGTCTTCGGTTTTGAGTATCGTTCCGCCTGAACCAATAGCTATCCCATGAAGCTCGTCAAAAAACTTAACGTCCTCCAACCAGCTCATCGTGTTCGTCTGCTGAAACTGCCAGGTTTGACCTCCGTCTTCGGTGAACCATACCGAGCCACGTGAACCAACAACCCAACCTTTCGACTCGCTCACGAAAGAAACACCAAACAGGCTTTCGGTCGCCGGCGTCTTGACCACACTCCACGTCACGCCACCATTGACTGAATGAAGGATAGTTCCCTTGTCACCAACAACCCACCCGCTGCGTTCATTCAAAAACACAATCGCATTCAAGGTAGCGTTGGAATTGGAAGGCCTGACCGTCCAGGCTTTGCCTCCGGTGTTGGTAAACAGGATTCTTCCGTGTTCACCAACCGCCCAGCCATGCGAGTTATCAATGAAAAAGATATTTGCGAGATCATCACGACCGCCATGGGTAAGGCGTCGCCAGGAGAATCCGCCGTCGTCGGTCCGCAAGACAAGGCCATCAGCACCCGCAGCCCAACCAATCGACTCATCGGCAAAGTAAACCGAACCAAGCCGAGGGCTCGTGCGAATATTAACCGGCAACCAGATGTGGCCGCCGTCTCCTGTGGTTAAGACCACACCGTTTTCGCCTGCGGACCAACCATGGAGATCGTCAGTGAAAGAAATTGAGTAGAGATCGGTGGTGACTAAAGAAGGAGTCATTTTCCACGTCTCACCGGCATCATCTGTTTGTAGGATTGTTCCTCGATAGCCGACAACAACGGCACGCTTCAGTGATGTAAATGTAACCCCCGACAATACGCCTTCAGCTACATTCTTACGTTCAGTCCAATCCGAACCACCATTGTTGGTAACCAGGATCGTGCCTCTAGAGCCAACGGCAATTCCAACTTTCGCGCTTGAGAAAGCGACGGAGAACAAATGTGCGGTCGTGTTGCTTGCTTGAACTTTCCAGGTGGCCCCACCGTCTGTTGTTGTGACGATTGCGCCAAATGTTCCCACTGCCCAACCGTGCAAGGGATTGTCAGGAGCAAAAGTTACGGCGAACAGGTGATCGCGGATGCCGGTCTTGCGAGCAACCCATTTGTCGCCACCGTTCTTCGTCGTGAGAATCGTTCCGCGCGCTCCTGCGATTACGAGATGGTCTCGATCCTTTATATAAATACTGTAGAGCGTGGTGTTGGCAGTTGATACTTGTTCGTCCCACTCGAACCCGCCGTTGTTCGTGGACAAAACAACTCCATCGCCGCCGACGGCCCAACCGCGCCGCTTGTCGCTGGCGAACTTGATTGAGTTGATTGAATTACCTTGTGGTAGTGGGTTTTGCCATTGCCAACCCTTAAACGGATCTTGTGCAGTCGAGACTTTGGAGACGGCGAGTAATAGGAGAACCAAACCCAACAACTTTGTCAGGATACGCTGAGGCACAAAAGTTTGTCTGAACAGTCTGAGAGGCACTATCGCATCCAATGGGTTTCGAATTGGGGAGGCAAAATTATACGGGTCAATCCGGTTATTTATCCACCAAGCAAAACACCTGGCTGGGAAAAGATTTCAAAAAAACTGATCAACCTTCAGTGGTTCCTATCAAATCAACAACATCTCGCAGAATAGACTCCTCGACTCTTTGGGCCGCGGCAATCCGACGAGCAGTTGTATCGGCTGCTTCTTGCAGCGGATGACCAACGTGCCCGCGAGTCCATTGCCAATCGACATGATGTTGGGCTACGGCACGTTCGAGCCTTTTCCACCACTCAGGGTTTGTCTTCTTGCGAAACCGTCCGCACATCGTCTCTACGACGTAGCGCGAATCAGTGAAGACTTCCACATCACACGGCTCACGAAGTGATTCCAGTCCTATTGCCGCGGCAGCGATCTCCGCTTGCTGATTCGTCGCTCTCCCAAGGTATTCACCAACCACACGCCAGATTCCTTTGTAGCCCAGGACAGCAGCGGCAGCAGCGCGACTGCCAACCTGTCCGTTACCCAGGCTCGACCCGTCGCAATAAATCTGCACTCGTTTGCGAGGCTGTCCTTGTTCTTTCAGTTCTGTCACAGAATTAAGAGGCGGCTTGAATTTGGAAGGTAGTAGCGTAACACGAAGCCTCGCGAACGCGGAGCGGATCAGGTTCATTGCTCATCGCTGCATTTTGGAAGATCAGCTAGAATCGATTCTTCAATGGTCAATACTGTCTTTAAAGATCTGGCTAAGATGCCGAAGCTCTTCGTTGTGGCTGGCCGTAAATGTATTGCCCAACCAGCCGAGGCGTTGCTTCTCGTTCGTATGGTCTGGTGGGTTGGATTTCTCTCAGTTGTCGCGAAATTGCGCCCTCTGCCTCGGGCCCTCGAGCTTGTTTCGGGTAAAGAATCGTCCCAAATGAAACTGCGAGATGATGAACTTCCAACTCGGTTGGCTCGGTCAATTGATTTAGTGCTCTCAGCAGACTTCCTTTTTCTTGAACCAATCTGTTGGAAGCGCGCCGCTGTCCTGCGTCGCTATCTTTCACAAAGTGGGATCGCAACTCAGATCATTTTTGGTGTCCGCAACGAAGCTAAGGGTATGGTCGAGGGACATGCATGGCTCGAAGCGGACGGCAAACCGTTTCTGGAAAAGACTCCGCCCGATTATGTCGTCACCTATACGTTTCCCTCAGACATACGTCGCGAACCAGACTTAGTTTTCCTTTCCAAATAAAAAGCGAGGCGTGTTTCCACGCCCCGCTGATAACACTCAACAACTAAAAAGCTTGCCTTATGGCAAAGCCTCAATGTTGATGAAGAACTTAAACGTTCCGGTTTGTTGGAGACCCAACAGGAACTGAAGATTTATCGAGGCACCATTCGCGAGTGGTGTCCCCAGGGTAACGGTGCCAGCCGAATACGAACCATTAAACGCGCCACCATTCGGTTGTGATGGAGGTTGCTCAAGGGTAGTACCCTGTACGGTTACTGTGCAGGGAGGTATAGCTGGCGCTCCTGTGGCCGCGCAGGTTGCCGAGTCGTTTATACCCGCGACTACAACTGCTCCCGAGGTGCGTGTGCGTAAGTCAGCGAAACCTGAAGGCGCTGGGAACGTGGTTTGGTCGACAATGCGGAAGCGGAGTCTTGTCACATTCCCACCAGTATTGTTCACAAAGCGGCGACGAATCGATATCGTGCCGAAAGTGGAGTTGTTGGCTGGATCAGAGGTGAAGTCGCGAACACGATTTGGCGGATTCGCGGCAGCAACCGTCGCATCGAGCAGGTTTATTGCAAAGACGCCGTTACGATTGATCGGAGAAGAAAGATTTTCTGGACCAGGTGAACCGAGACGCTGGCCAGCACCCGCTGAAGTTCCGTTCGTGTCAACAAACACGAAGTTAGTGGCGTTGTTGTCGGTGTCCACCGGCAGACCGCCTGAAGGGCACGGACCTACAGTCGTTATCGATCCCTGTTTGCCGCAGGTGTCTCGATAGAAGGAATAGTCGATAGAGAAGGGTGTCAAGGCTGGATAGCCAGTGCCTTCTTTGTACAAGGTGTCGGCTTCGCTGGTGGAACCTACCGCATCGAGTCGGTTAGCCAAGTTATAGTTGGCGCCGCCGAGGTTGTTATCGAAGATCGCAATTCCCGCATTATCGGGAATGTCAGTGGTGTAAGTCGCATCACCCGTTGCTGTTGTCCCATTGCCTGCTGGATATGACGCGAGACTGTAGGCGGCGCTATTAACACAAAGATAGTGGCCTCTGTTTGGAATTACTGTCCCATTCGGAATGGTGCATCGCGTAACGCCATCTGACGCAGCGACACCGTAACCGGTGCCACCCGAGGCCGTTACAGTATGATCTGCTCCGCTGGCGTTGTAGAGTTCGATGAATTCATCCTGGGCGCCAGAGGGACCACGAACACGAAACTCAGAGATGATTATCTGACCGGCAAGCGGTAGAGCTCCCGTTGGCGCTGGCGCACCCGCAGGTGAAACGTGCACACCCGGAGTCTTCATGGCCGTCGAGACATTTCTGGGTTCAAGAGCAGATTCAGTTACAGGAGTAACTGTTACTGATTTCACTTCCACAGGTACGGTCTGAGTAGCGGAGCCAAGTACCAAGTAGGGCACGGAGGCAACCTTCTTCTTCTTCCGTTTCTTAGACGATTTCACCTTCTGCGAAGTCTTGCTGCCAGCAGACGGCTCCTGACTCTGAGTATTGCCCGCAAGGGCAGTAATTTGAACCAGGAGGATCAGGACAACCAGAGACGCAAAAACCACTGAAAGCCGAGATGACTTCAACATTCTTTTCTCCTTGATTATGGGCCCACTGAAAACGATGAGCATGTGGGACCTCAAAAACTACCACGCACGCTTGAGCAGCGTCAACGACAATTAATGGCACATTTCCGTGACTAGTGCCCAAGAATTTGTTAAGAGGCTAACACTATCGGGCCTGCTGTTATAGGAAAACTTGAACACTGGGACCGTAAAGAACATTGAACCAAGTTTGACAGTCCCCTAGTGGCCAGTCTCCTGTCTCACCGTGTCGGATATGGGAAATCTTGAGGGTAAAAAGGGGTTAGAAAAAAGAACCTAAGATCGGCGCACCAGTTTCCGGGATTCCAGATTCAGTATAAGTTTTTCAACACTGGCCTCAGCCTGTTCCGAAGAGACATCATAAACAGTCCGCATCTCTGAAACGATATCTTCCACTGTGTTGCCTTTTTCGAGTCCGCGCCAAATCAAAGAACCCGTTTCATTCAACTGGTAATACTGCTTGGTGTTCAGGTCGACGAGTATTCCACCCGTTCCTTGAAAGTCGGTATAGACAATATCCTTAAATGGAACCATTTTTGACGAAATCATCAATTCGTTTTTCCTATTCATGTACCGGATTACTTAATCGTTCGTACCCTCCTTGTGCCCACTGGTTTGCAGCCTTGATTACGTCGTTTGAAGCTGAAGCACGCTTTGAAGCGGTGTCGGTCGTAAAAGTCTGGCGTCCGGTTAAGTCTTTAGAGTATAGACGAGAAACTCGTCGAATGGCATCAGCTTCTTCCGCCGCACAAACAACGCCCCAAAACTCAATCGCCTCAAGGATCGTATCGGGCGTCAGCGCCGCATAGTTGATAAATTTCGTCCCGTCCGATCTATTGGCCAGTGCCTCAGCAAAGAATCCTCCCAGGGCTCGCGCGCAAAACTCTTCGGGGGAAAGGTTACTTACTTCATTCTGGTTTACGCCGACAATCGCCGCCGCCGTCGCTGGATTAGACTCAGGTTGCATCCACTCCGGGATCGATTTGAGATTCGACACTATCACTTCAACAGGATCGCGATAGAGAAAAACAAAAGGAACGTCGGGCCAAATGTTCCTGATCCGATTCATCTGAAGAGTAGTCGTGCAGGCAAACTTCACAAAGTAATGTTGTTCATCGCCACGCCGGCGTTGGCCCAGAGCGCTAACGGCTGCTCGTAGAAAAAGCTTGTAGAGTAATTCCTTCGGAGAACCTGGCTCAGCATCGGTAAAGAAGCGACTTGCAATTTTGTCCAGCACTGGCGCCTCAGCAATAACAATAGAACGACTCAACGCCCTGCAAGCATTCGCCAATAACGTAGAACCGCATCGCGACGAGTGGAAGATAAACCCAGATGGCTCAAGCGAGTCGGAAATCCTCTCCAACTGCAACAGCGCGTCCAACTCCGTTACGATGGTTGGTCGCTTTTGTATTGCGTTCGCTCTAACTAACGTCTCATTAAAAAAAGGCTCACGGAATTCAACGTCTCCCAGATTCATCCACTCGATAGCCGGCTGTTCTCCCTCGATGATCGCATCGACGGGTAACCATGACTTCAATGTTTCCGGTTCGATTGACAATTTTTTAGATGGGCTGAAGGGAGACGCGGCAAACGGTTTCGCGAGCGGGGATGTTACGTCAGATGTATCCGGTCAAATGAACAACTCTGGAGCTATAACCCCTGGAGCACCGGCAAGGCGCGGGATTCAGTCGGCGTAGCCGAATACGATTCGCGCCACGGTAGCTTGCCAAACGTGTCGAGACAAAACAGGCAGGGCGAACTGACATAAGGGTCGACAGAATCCTGAGCAACTACTGCTTCAAGACGTTTACGTCGTGCTTCCAATTGATCTGACGCTACTTTGTTAAGGCGCGTATACGCTGTGGCAAAGTCTTCGGATCTCAAATCGGCGGCGATATCCAACTCACCTTCGGCCCCGCGGAAACCAGAGAGATTGCAGCACAAAGAGAGACGTCCCAGATAGTCGATGTTACAGCTAACACCAGCCAGCGCTGAGCAGGGCGGCGACGCATCAAGATTGTGATAACCGACATCGATGCCGATGTTCATTTTAAAGATGCGCGAAAGGTTCGCGATTTCCTGATCTGCAAACTCGCGTTCTGCATACGTCAACGCCGACGTATCTTCAACTTCATTCGACGTTGGCATTATGTGCGCAAAGTTCAATGCCGAGGCCCCGAGGCGAGCTGAGAAAAGCGCTATCTGTTCCAGGTTTTCAATCGTGTCGCGCCTAATACCGACTTTGACGACAAACGGAATCCCGCTTGCAAAACAGAGCGAGAAAGCGCGTACAAGCCTCACGAACGAACCCGCACCTCGCCAGGCGTCGTGAGTCTCCGCAGTGACACCATCCAAACTAAAACCGATATGAGTAACTGAATCGCGGTGTGCTTGTAGCGTGGGCCAAATCTTCTCGAAGTGCCAACCATTGGTTACAAAGCTAACCTTGAGATCGTTAGCTTTCGAAACTTCGAGAATCCGACCGAACTCAGGATGGAGTGTTGGTTCTCCACCGGTAAAGACGACAGCAGTGATGCCCATTACTTCACGCGCCTGCTTTTCGATCTTGTCTAATAGCTCAGGCGAGAAAAAGTTTGCAGGGGTATGGTAGAGAGCATCCTCGTCACGAAGGCAATAACTGCAGTGGAGATTGCAGATATTCGTGAGTTCGACGACTAGTCTCTTGGCACCAAAACCGTTACGTGTCATAAGCCTCAACGCGTCACCGCGTGTTTTTCAGCAACGCCATAGACTACTTCAGCAGCAATCTTCGAATCATCAAGAATGTCTCGGCCCGCAAAAAGCTCAAACGCGGTCGTCGTATTCACCAGTGTTCCCAATACCCGAAGATGCACAGCGGACGTGGGCTTGTCGTAAGAGGCCCACGGACACAATCGCAAGAGACGACGCATCGACTCGGCGGCGGTCAGCGAATTAGTTCTGCTGCGCAGTTCGCCAGTAATGCTTGGAAAGATAATCGCTCGCGGAACCGCACACTGAATTGGATCCTTGTCGAAGTGCTCTTGAGGTGTAACCCGTTCCTTCAAGCCTCCCGTTTTTTCCGGCATGGATTGAGGCAGATTAACCGCCATCATGGTATCGGCTGTGAGCGCGAAGAAACGTCGAAACGCTCGGGCTTCGATTTCTTGGCCCGTCTCATGAAGCAGGAGAATATCATCTGAAAGGTAACCCCAGCCACGGCTGGCAAGCTGCGCGGTCAATGTCGACTTTCCACAACCAGAAGGTCCGGTAATCATGATTGCATCTTTGCCGCCTGGTACAGTAACTCCAGCGCTGTGGATTTCAAAAATGTTGCAGCGTCGCAGCGCAGGAGACAGGGCGTGTGAAAGAAGCTGGGCCACCTTATAAGAGGCGATGTCATAAGGCTGATCTACCCAGAGATTAACTTCAGAATCCCGACCCCCGCCAAACACAATCAAAGAACGGTCAAACGTGACCCAATAAGTCTCGTTGTTGGTGTAACACGTTCCGCCATTGGTTATTTCAAAGTGCGGTAAGTCAACCGGTACTGGCGGTGGGGCGACACCGCACCGAACAGATACGCTAATGGCATGGGACACTTGTGTTTGACTTGGGAGAGCAGTGAGGAACCAACCAGCTAACAGTCGCGAGACCGCAGTCGTGGACCAGTCGTCATAGGTATTGATAAGAACAGTTCGACCGGCAACTGAGTAAAACAACTTAGTTGCCGGTCGTATAGGCAAGTCACAACTCCAAAAACGACTTGACCCGTAATTTCAGTTTGTGGCACCGCTGGAAATGGCCTGGAAGAAAGTCGTAGCTTCAAGGACATCAACGGGCATTGAAATCTCGGGCTCGATAAACTTCTTTTTCGCCGTCTGTGTTGTATCCGCGTTGCCGGGTGCGTCCGTTAGAACCTGTGGATTCTCGTGCAACGAAAATTTGTTTTGTTTAGCCAAGTGTGCCGCCTCCTAGAATGGTTAGAAGTCATATTATGTCTTGACCGATAAACATGGCAACAAAAATTTAAACCATGACATGGTCAAGAGTTCCGTCGTTACGAGCCCTGTTGTGGCGATTTGGCTGGATCAGCCAAGACCAGACGCAGTGCCCGCCTCTCCGCGTGAAGCAAATCAGCGCGAAGGAAAAGTCGAATATTCGGGGATAACTTCCGAACTGTATCCTCAACTGAAAGCTTTGAGATCTCGGTATCGATGATGTCCGTACTCTCAAACTGGATATCTACCGGTATACCTAATTCTTCGCCGATCTTCAAAAGGACCACAGCCAGCGGCTGTTTCTTCGCTTTCACGCTAAGAATATTATTCTGAAAGTGGATCTTCAGTGGTTGTTCCTCTAGTCGCTTTTTGTCCTCGTCCGTTTGCGGTTCAACTCCATCTTCTGTGTCGCCTTCGATTAGCATCGATTGAGACGACCCTTGCACAACCGCTGTCACCGGTGGTTCTCCGGAAGTTGAGTCATAAAGGAAGATTCCTAACGGTTTCGGCGCCACGCCGGCGCTGGTATCGATCTCATAGTCGATATAAACAGCCGAAGCCAACAGTTGCATTGCCGGTTCGAGAGTTAGCCCACTGAACTCAATCGAAACCACTTCCTTTTGCAAATTTGACCCGACTAATACCGGGATCTTCAACCGCTTCGACAGTGCTGCAGCGACGTCCACGAGCTTGACCTTCTCAGCCTTTAGGCTGATGTTCAGGATCGGCCGCGTCTTTACCGAAAGCGTAAAGTCTGGTTTCTCAGCAGCGGTTGGCGTTTGGCTTTTAGCTTGGTCGGGGTTCGCCGTTGCCGGCTTCGCTCCTTCTGGCTTTGTCTCTTGTCCAACCGCAGCGCTGGAGGCAATGGCGATCACTATAGCCAGTAGTGCGAAGTTCAAATTACGACTGAGTGATAAATATACTTTCAATCCAGATTTCCTAAGTTGTGTCAGATGTTTTCGCAAGAGGCGTTTCGGCCTCCCATTTAGATCGACTGTTCTCTATGTAACGTTGATTGACGTGAAACCAGCACGTCGGAAAAAAGTACGTCAAATTTCACGCTAGACGCCCGAAACCTGAACCGTAACGTACAAATAGCGGAGGAATCAGTACCCCTTGACAGGTTGGAGCCTACCACCCGCGTCGCTTGAGCGTCAATTTGTTTATGCTTTTCGACGCGGAGTTCCAATGCGAAAACACAAAACATTCACATTTGGCTTCGAGATCAGAACCTGAAAGGCCCATTGAACTTGACGGATCTCGCTACTGAATGTCTTCGTTAGCCCTAAAGAGCAATCGAATAGGTCTCATCAGATAATAGCCAAAGGACAGCAACCTCGGTAATGCGACTGCATCAAGATCACGATCGGTTGGGTTTAGCATATGACGAAAGTAGCGCATCCGAGCTGGCCAGGTCTTCCTCACTCTCAGGTTGTAGCGAAAGATCTCGCTCGTTGATGCTGGCCTATGAACTGTTCCATTGAATAAGCTAGCGATTACAACATTCGCTAACCTATCGAGTTGACTATCTCCCTCAATCTGGTTAATCACTTCGTCAGGCAACTTCACGCGCAATAGCTTCGCCGCCAGGTGCACGCCTAAGAGAAAGATTCGCTCAGAATGAGTTGCTCGGGCTCGCTCGAGAAGCGCTGACCAATTCAACTTACGACGAGCGATGATCCAACCAACATCGCAAATCCAAAGCAGTCGCTCCCACAGATGCCGCGAACCATGAACACATAACGAAAACATGAGATCCTCAGCAGAAAGAGTCCGGAGCTCAGTTCCATTGAGCGAGATTGGTTCCAGGCTTTGCCACAACTCGTCGGCTTGCACAGATGAAGCAAAGAGATGCGACGCCACTTCCCAATGCAGCTCAACAATCAATTGGCGCTTGTGCCGGCGAAGCTGAACGTTGTGTTGTGTTCTAAGAAGTACGTCGAGCTGACTCTCGGTTAATGGTTTGGTGAACTCATAACCAGACGCCAGCAGGATTTCGATTGCTCGCGTTGCGTCTTCCTTCCTGACCATTATGTCGAGGTCAACAAAACGCCGTAGACCGATATCCTCGTATGCAAATAGAGCCAGCACCGGTCCCTTGTAAGGGATAGCTTCGATGGCGTCTTCAGCCAGCAGACTGATCAAGCGACAAAGCTCAGCACTCAGCACAACGTTCCTGGCCGTGTTTTCCTGGAAGTATTTTTGCAGCCGTTGCAGATCGAGTGAAGGAACACGACTCGCCGCGTTTGACTGAAGACGCGAGTAAAAGAGTGGAGTAACGCCGTGACGACGTGCGAGCAGAAAGAGGTAATCCCAGTCTTGCTCAATTTGAACTAACTCGCGAATTCGATCACTTACCGTTGAGTCCTGATCGGGACACAAACAGCAAAGTAACAACTCGTGTTCAGCACGATTGACTGTTTCTGGGATTGAAGGAACTGCCGACACTTTTCTACCGGAGTGGGGTCAACGGACGACTACTCATTCACTTTCAACACTGCGAGGAATGCTTCCTGCGGGATCTCGACGCGCCCGACCTTCTTCATTCTCTTCTTGCCTTCTTTTTGTTTCTCGAGCAGTTTGCGTTTGCGTGAGATGTCGCCGCCATAGCATTTCGCGATTACATTCTTGCCCAGCGCTTTCACCGTTTCGCGTGCAATTACTTTATTCCCGATCGCCGCCTGTATAGGAACTTCAAACAGTTGACGCGGAATCAACTGCTTCATTTTCTCAGCCAGGGCGCGACCTTTTGACTGAGCCGTGCTGCGATGAAGAATCAGTGACAAAGCGTCTACCGCCTCACCAGCCACCATTACATCCAACTTAACCAGATCACTTTCCCAATAGCCGGCGAGGTTGTAATCAAGCGATGCATAGCCACGTGAGACTGACTTCAAACGATCATAAAAGTCGAGCACAATCTCATTCAGTGGTAGTTCGTAGGTCAACATCACTCGATTCGACGTTATGTATTCAAAACCCTTCTGAACGCCTCGCTTCTCTTCAAGCAAAGGTAGAATCCCACCGAGATGCTCGTCTGGCGTCAGAATTACCGCGCGGATGATTGGTTCTTCGATTTTTACGATGCGTCCGGGATCCGGCATCTTGGCAGGCGAATCGATGTCTGCAGTAACACCGTCCGTAGTCGTCACTGAATAACGGACACCGGGAGCTGTAGAAATCAGGTCAAGGTTGAACTCCCGTTCCAGGCGTTCCTGTACGATCTCCATGTGCAGCAAACCAAGAAACCCGCAACGAAACCCGAAGCCCAGTGCGGTAGACGACTCTGGCTCATAAAAGAACGAGGCATCGTTCAAACGCAACTTATCAAGCGCGTCTCTGAGTTCCTCGTATTGATTGGTGTCGACCGGATAAAGTCCGGCAAACACCATCGGCTTGATCTCCTGAAACCCCGGGAATGGCTCTTTAGTTGGTCGCGCCGCCTCAGTAATCGTATCGCCAATCTGAACATCAGCGACGGCCTTTATCGACGCCGTTAAGAATCCGACTTCGCCAACTCCGAGCTGCGCGATTGGCGTCGGACGAGGTCGGTTCACCCCCAACGTCTCAACCTGATAATCACGTCCCGTATTGAAAAACCGGATTTTCATGCCGGTCTTTATGTTGCCGTCGATAACGCGGAACAAAACAATGACGCCGCGGTATGAGTCGTACCATGAATCAAATATCAACGCCTTCAACGGCGAGTCAGAATTACCTTTCGGCGACGGCACATCACGCACAATCGCCTCCAACACTTCAGCGACCCCTTCGCCAGTTTTGGCGCTGGTGAAGATCGCGTTGTGAGTCTCCAGCCCGATGAAATGCTCGATCTGCTCAATTGCCTTTTCGGGTTCCGCACCCGGCAAGTCGATCTTGTTTATGACCGGAATAAGCTCAAGATTGTTGTCGAGTGCAAGGTAGGTGTTTGCGAGTGTTTGAGCTTCGACGCCCTGCGAAGCATCTACGATCAGCAGAGCGCCTTCACACGCCGACAACGAACGAGAAACTTCATAAGTAAAGTCGACATGGCCTGGCGTATCGATCAGATTCAGGATGTAATCGACGCCATCCTGGGCTTTGTAGTCGAGTCGTACGGCGTGGGACTTGATCGTGATACCACGTTCACGCTCGAGATCCATGTTGTCGAGGACCTGGTTCTCCATGTCGCGTTCTGCGACAGCACCCGTGAGTTGAAGTAAACGGTCAGCAAGCGTCGACTTGCCGTGATCGATGTGGGCAATGATTGAAAAATTTCGAATGCGAGATGGATCCATATTGAAAACGTAACTTAGTTCTTTCTTTGGACTTTCGACTTTGGACTTGGACTTTGAACTTGCTCTTCACCCTCCTTAGTCCGGAAAATGCTTATTCACGTAATCCACAGCCTTTTCTTTTGAATCCAGCGACTGAATGAACTCGGTGTTTCGGATGGCCCAAATACCGTGATCCTTAACAAAGACCAGGAAGTCGTCACCGGGGGTGAAGTCTTCATTCATTATTCCGAGTTTTACGGAAACACGACGCAGCATCTCAGCGTCTTCGGTCATGCTCGCGGCTTGATAGAGCTTGTGCTTTTCGTCATCTGTAAGCGAACTCGATGAAGACGAAGAATTGCTGTCGCTCGTGGAATTGCTGTCGCTTGTGGAATTGCTGTTGGCGTTTAAGTTTGAACTCGGGCCCGAGTTTGAATTCCGGTTGATATTGCTAACGTTGTAATTGTAATTGCGACCCGAAGTGGGCTTGCTCCACAAAAAATAGACCACAC
>Ga0134123_10001508_pt1 | contig 15133 bp, 15 predicted proteins | sample KB303_FD_96460 | JGI IMG/M metagenome (GOLD analysis project Ga0134123, IMG submission 96460) | Terrestrial soil microbial communities without Nitrogen fertilizer from Kellogg Biological Station, Michigan, USA - KB3-0-3 | ecosystem: Environmental > Terrestrial > Soil > Unclassified ...
CGCTCGACATCTACACGCACGTGCGCGAGGACATGCTGGCGCTGTACGGCTTCGCGGCCGCCGAGGAGAAAGTCGCGTTCGAGAAACTCATCTCCATCTCCGGCATCGGACCGACGCTCGCGCAGAAGATCCTCTCCGGCATCGACGCGAACGATCTCGCCGACGCGGTCGCGCGGGCGGACGCGCGCAAGCTGTCTTCGATTCCGGGAGTCGGCAAGAAAACCGCGGAGCGCATCTGTCTCGAGCTGCGCGACAAGCTCGTCGCCGGCACGCCGTCGGCGGCGCCGGTGACGACGCGCCACACGATCGACGATGACGTGCACTCGGCGCTGGTGAACCTCGGATACCGGGCGAGGGACGCCGAGCTGGCGCTGGAGCATGCGCGGAAGGAGATCGGCGCCGAGGCGGAGTTCTCGGCGCTGCTCAAGGCCGCGCTGCGCCAGCTGACACGCTGATGCACGTCGAGCGTACGGCCTCCGCCGCGTTCACCGTCGCTTTCGAAAGCGAAGACGAGCTGCGCGCCGAGCATCAGGCGAACCTCGCGTTCAACGCGCTGCGCCTGCCGACCGCCGAGCCGCCCGCGCTGCATACGACGCTGCTCGTGACCCTGCGCGGCCCGTCGGGCAACGAGACCTCCGTGAAAGCGACCGTCGTCGCCGCGCTGCCGGACGGCGTCGCGCTCGCGATCGACGGCAATCCCGGCGAGCTGTTGACGCGATTGCTCGCACAGCCGGAAGACGAAAAACCTCAGAATGCCTGGGACCGCATCCGCGCCCTCTCGCAGATGGAAAAACTCATGCTCGCGGTCAAGGCCGACCGCACCGACCGCGCGCTGCTCCTGCAGGACACCGATCCGCGCGTGCTGCTGTCGCTGCTGCGCAATCCGAAGCTCACCGTCGACGAAGTCGTGCGCGTGGCGAAGTCGTCAAATCTCAACTTCCAGATCGCGGACGTGATCATCAAGGCATCGCAGTGGATGAGCAGCCTCGACGTGCGCCTCGCGCTCATCCACAATCCGAAAACTCCGCCCGCCTTCGCGCTGCGCATCCTCCCGACGCTGCCGGACGCGGAAGTGCGCGCCATCGCGCGCGCCGGCACGAGCATGGCCCTGAAGCAGGCGGCGTTGCGCAAGCTGCAGGGGCGCGGTTGATCGTGGTAGGTTGGAGACGATGATCAAGCAGATTCTCGTCGCCATCGATTTCTCGACCGAGTCGGTCCGCGCCGCGCGCTACGCGACCGCCGAGCTCGCGCCGCAGCTGCAGGCCGAGGTGACGTTCGTCGCCGTGCTCGAGCCGAGCGACCTGCGCGTCGCCATCGGCGCCGGCCTGCACGGATTCGAGACCGACGAAGACGTCCGCCGCCAGGTCCGCGAATGGGTCGAGGAGCAGTTCCGCGAGATCGATTCGCCCGCGGAAGCCGTCAACGCGAAACGCGACGTCCGCCGCGGCGATCCCGAGCACGAGCTCATCGAAGCCATCGCCGAGCACCACGCCGACCTCGTGGTCATGGGCGCCCGCGGCATGGGCCGCCGCGACCCCATCGGCGGCAAAGCCGAGCACCTCCTGCGCCACTCGCAGGTGCCCCTGCTGCTGGTGCGGTGACCGGTTGCGCGGTTACGCAGTTCCGCGGTTACGCGGCGAAGAAGCTCATTGCTTTTGCCGCGCAACCGCGTAACCGCGCAACCGCGTAACCAAACACGGCCCCTTTCTTGAATGAGCGCATGCAGATGAGACGTGCATTTCTGCTGGTCGCACTCTTGGTCTGCGCCCTCCCTCTCAGCGCGTGGGACCGCACCGAGGCGCTGCTGGCGCGGGCGTGGCCGGCGGCGCCGTATGCCGGGCTCGACAACGTCGGGACCGGCGTCGGGATCGTGTTCTCGCCGGATCTGAGCGTGCCGGGCAACTGCCGTTTTTACCGTGCGCTCGGGTTCGCCTGCTTCGAGAGCGCGGACTGGCTGCGCGTCCTCGGCGAGATTCACGCGCACAACATGGAGCATCCCGGCAGCCGCATCCGTACGCTCATCCTCGAGACCCACGGCACCAACGGCCATGGTCTGCGGGTGCAGGCGGGGAAGAAGCCGACCGACGACCGCTCCTACATCTCCGTCGGCGCGCTGCAGGAATGGGTCGAGCCGGTGGGCGTGAAGAACATCATCATCAGCGCGTGCAACTCCGGGCGCCTGCTGCGTCCCGAGATCTATCTCAAGCTCAACCGCGAGCCGGGGGATCCGCTCTTCCTTCCCGCGACCCTCGGCATCATCGACGCCACCGACGATTTCAACCCCTCGAATACGCGCGTCGCCGTCATCACTCCGGGCGCGAGCCACATCGAGAACACGCTCGTCGGCTCTCTCACCGAGCTCGCGCCCTCGACGCGGCGCGCGCTCAACGCGGCGGCGAAGCAGCGCAGCGTGAAGTTGCCGAAGCAGTTCGCGGTCTCCGAGATCCTGATCCAGATGATCCTCCGCGATCCCGGCCTGCAGCTCCGCACCGGCGCGCACGTCGAGGAGCTGTCGAAGGAACAGACGCCGCCGGAGACGAGCGAGCGTTTGTTCAAGGCCTTCGCCGATCACCTGAACTTCATCGCCGCGCGCGACGCCAAAGTCCAGAGCGCCGGCGCGACCGCTTCGAAATAGCGTTCCGCTTGACAGCGTGCGGCCGGTGCAGGCACCATGTTAAAAATTTGACATGGCGCACGATCCCCTGAACCTCAGCCGCCGCGAGCGGCAGATCCTCGAAGTCCTCTTCCGCAACGGCAGCGCGACCGCGTCCGACGTCCTCGCGCAGCTCCCCGACGCGCCGACGTACACCACCGTGCGCGGGCTGCTGCGCGTGCTCGAGACGAAGGGGCACATCCGGCACGAGGAGGACGGCGGGCGCTACGTCTACTTCCCGACGATGACGAAGCAGCGCGCGGCGAAGTCGGTGCTGCGCAACGTCGTCAGCACGTTCTTCGACGGCTCGCCGGCGCAGGCGATGGCCGCGCTCCTCGGCGGCGACCGCAAGCTCTCCGAGGAGGAGCTGGACCGGCTGTCCGACCTCGTGGAGAAAGCGCGGCGGAAGGAGAAGGCATGACGCTGCTCCTCATCGCCAAAGTGACGCTGCTCTTCGCCGCCGCGCTCGCGGCCTCGACGCTCGCCACCCGCGCCGCCGCCGCGACGCGCCACACGATCCTCGCCGGCGCGCAGCTCGCCGCACTCGCGCTGCCGTTCCTCGCGACCGTCGTGCCGCCGCTGGCCGTCATCGAGTCGCCGCGCGTCATCGCGAGCGCGGCGCCCGCGCCGGTGATCGAACCCGCGGACGTGTTCACGCCCGGACCGGCGCCGCGCCCCGCGCGCAATCCGCTGCCGCTGATCTGGCTCGCCGGCTGCGCGCTGGTGGCGATCCGAAAAATCACCGCGTACACGCGCGCGATTCTGGACTGCGGCGACGCCAGTCGCCGCTTTCCGAAAGCGGCAGCGATGCTGCCGCAGTCCAAAGCGCTCTTCACGGATCGAGTCGATCAGCCCTCGACGTTCGGCCGCTGGATCCTCCTGCCCGCGGCGGCGAAGACCTGGTCGCCCGAGCGGCTGCGCATCGTGCTGCTGCACGAGCAGGCGCACGTCGCGCGGCACGATACGCTGCTCGCGCTCCTCGGCGACGTCGCCTGCGCGGTCTACTGGTTCCATCCGCTGACGTGGCTCGTCGCGCGGCGCGCGCGGCTCGAGCGCGAGCGCGCCTGCGACGACCGCGTGCTCGACGCCGGCGTCGCCGCGACCGAGTACGCGACGGCGATGCTCGATGTGGCGCGCGGCCTCGCGCGGCGCAATGCCGCGGCGATGCCGATGGCCGAGGGCTCGCAGATGGAGCAGCGCATCCGCGCGATCCTCGACCCCGCGACGCGCCGCCGCTCCGCGCACGGCCTCGCCGCGATCGCCGCGCTCGCCGCAGCAGCGCCGCTCCTCGCCGCGCTCAACGGCGTCGTCCCGCGGCCCGACGGCATCGAGCCCGACCTCCTCGGCGACGCCTTCGCCTCTCCGTACAGCGAGCGCGTCGACCCGCCCGCGCCGCGCCGGTTCGTCGACGCCAGCGGCCCCGACGCCGTGCTCATCGCGCTGCTGAACGAAGCAGCCTCGCGCCCGCCGCGCGGCAGCATCGACTTCGTCCCCGAGCGCGCCCGCTGGGCGCTGACGCAGGTCCGCGACGGCCGGCTCGTCGAGCCGATGATCGGCGCGCTCGCCGACTCCGACTGGCGCATCCGCGCCTACGCCGCCTGGACCCTCGGCCACTCCGGCGACCGCCGCGCAACCGAGCCGCTGATCGCACTCCTCGACGCAGAAATCTGGCGCGTCCGCGCCATGGCCGCCAACGCCCTCGCCAACCTCGCCGACCCCGCCGCCGAGCGCGCGATGCTCCACCGCATCGACGACCCCGCCTGGCAGGTCCGCACCGAAGTCGTCCGCTATCTCCAGAACACCGGCGGCCACAAAACAGAAATCGAAGCCCTGCGCCACGACCGCCACGCCGCCGTAAGAGCCGCAGCCGACTAAAAACTCAGCACGCAGCACCCAGCACTAACTCGCAGATGTCAAAAAATTAACATGCGCAAACTACTTCCGATCCTGCTCGCCCTCACCACCACCCCCGCCCTCGCCCAGCTCCCGCCCGAGCTCGACGCCTACATCGAAAACGCGCGCGCCTCCTCCGGCACGCCCGGCCTCGCCGTCACCATCGTGCGGGACGGCAGGCTCGTGGCCGCGAAAGGCTACGGCGTCCGCGAGCTCGGCAAGCCCGAGCGCGTCGACGAGAACACGATGTTCGACCTCGCCTCGATCTCGAAATCGTTCACCGCCGCCGCCATCGCGACGCTGGTCGACGACGGAACGATGCGCTGGGACGACCCGGTCCGCCGCTGGCTGCCGCAGGTCGAGTCTGGCGACCCCTGCCGCAGCGCCAGCGTCACCATCCGCGACCTGCTCGCGCACCGCACCGGCGTCGAGCCGGGCAACTTCATGTTCCGCTTCTCCAACTATCCGACCGCCGAGGTGCTGCGGCGGATCCGGTTCCTGAAGGAGCGCGATTCCTTTCGCGGAAGCATGATCTACAACAACGTCACCTTCACCGCCGCGGGGGAAGCGGCGGCGGCCGCGGCGAAGATGCCGTTCTCCGACCTGGTCCGCACGCGCATCGTCGAGCCCCTCGGCATGCGCGACAGTACGGTCGGCGTGGAGCACACGCTCGCCGCGAATCACGCCTCGCCGCACGCGACGGTCGGCGGGAAGCATCAGCCGATCCGCAACAGGAAGGCGATGACCATCCTCCCCGCGAACGCGGTGAACTCGACGGCGAAGGACATCGCGCGCTGGCTGCTCTTCAGCCTCGGCGACGGGACGTGGGAGGGCAAGCGCATCGTGTCGCCGGAGTCGATGCGAGAGATGCACTCGCCGCAGATCATCATCGCCACCACTCCGGAGATGCGGGCGGCGCGCGGCGTCCAGTTCTTCGCCGGCTACGGCCTCGGGTGGCAGGTCATGGATTTCCGCGGGCATCCGATGCTCTGGCACAGCGGCAGCGCCGACGGGATGCCGGTGTACATGGCGATCCTGCCCGCCGACAGGATCGGCGTGGCGGTGATGACCAACAGCTGGGAGTCAGGGACGCTGCACGGCGCGCTCGCGTCGCGCATCCTCGACACGCTGCTGGAGGTGAAGGAGCCGCGCGACTGGGCGGGCGAGACGATCGAGGCAGCGAAACGCGCGAACGCCCGCGCCGCCGAGGAGAGCGCGGCCATGGAAACGTCGCGCATCGCCGGCACCTCGCCCTCCCGCCCGCTCGACGCCTACGCCGGCACGTACACCGACCCGCTGTACGGCGACCTCGTGGTGACCCGCGACGGCGACAAGTTGACGCTGCAATTCGCCGGCGGACAGAAAGCCGACCTCACCCACTGGCACTACGACGTCTTCCGCGTCACCTGGCACGACCGCGTATACGAGTTCGCCGACACCCTCGCCGCCTTCGCCCTCGACGCCGCCGGCAACCCGCGGCGGCTGGAGATGAAGTTGTATCGGGATCAGGTGGCGGGGGTGCGGTGAGCGGTTGCGCGGTCACGCGGTCACGCGGTGTGTCATCCCGAGCGTGAGCGAGGGACCCGGGGCTCGGGTGGGGCTGCGAGGAACATGCATTGCGCCCCACCCGAGCCCCAGGTCCCTCGCTCACGCTCGGGATGACACATTGCCGCGTGACCGCGTGACCGCGAAACCGCGTTAGCATCTCCCCATGGACGTCCGCTCCATCCACCGCCCCGCCCCGGCGCTGATGAAGCTCTACGTCCTGCAGTCCTTCCTCTTCGGCCCGTTCTTCTTCATCGCGATGCCGGTGCTGTACTTCCGGTATCACACGATGCGCTACGACTTCGACGACGAGGGGATCTCGATGAAGTGGGGCATCCTGTTCCGGCGCGAGATCACGCTGACGTACGCGCGCATCCAGGACATCCACCTCACCAGCAACTTCATCGAGCGCTGGTTCCGGCTCGCGCGCATCCAGATCCAGACCGCGAGCGCGAGCGCGGCGGCGGAGATGACGCTGGAGGGGCTGCACGAGTTCGAGGAGATCCGCGACTTCCTCTATACGAAGATGCGCGGCGTACGGACCGGCGCGCATCCCGCCGCGGCGTCTCCGGAATCCGACCTCGCCGCGGGCCTGCGCGAAGTCGCGGCCGAGCTGCGCGCGGTACGCGAGGCGCTGGAGAAGCGATGACGTGGCGCGAGGCGGTGCTGCGCGTGATGCGCGTTCCTCCGACGCCGCAGCCGCCGCCCGGCTCGCCGCCGCGCACGTTCCGCGCCGCGCCGAATTTCTTCACCCTGCGCCTGATCCGCTGGTCGCTCACCCAGGCGCTGGCGATCTTCGGCCTGTTCATGGCCATCACCTTCGCGCACGCGGCGTTCCTGAAGCATCTGCCGGTGTACGCGGTCTGGATCATCACCATCAGCGAGATCCTCGGCATGGTCGCGCTCGGGGCCGAGATCCTCTTCGGCTGGATGGTGGTGCGGCTCGACTATGAATTGCGCTGGTACATGCTCTCCGACCGCGCCATCCGCATCCGCGAGGGCATCTCCACCGTGCGCGAGAAGACGATCGCGCTGGCGAACATTCAGAACATCGCCGTCCGCCAGGGGCCGCTGCAGCGCCTCCTCGGCATCGCCGACGTCGAGGTCAATACGGCGGGCGGCGGCGGGAAGTCGGACATGGAGTCGCACAAGGGCAAGCGCTCCGAGCCGATGCACGTCGCGTACTTCCGCGGCGTCGACAACGCCGACGAGATCCGCGACCTGCTGCGCGAAGGCGTGCGCCTCCAGCGCGACGCGGGACTCGGCGATCCCGACGAGCCGGCGCCGGATGCGGATGTGCACGCCGCGATGGCGGAACTGTTGTCCGAGGCAGGCCGGTTGCGCGGTTACGCGGTTTCGCGGTCTCGCGGCCCCGCCCCGCCCACCGCGTAACCGCGCAACCGCGTAACCGACCTCGGAACACAATCCCCGGCGCGCGCGTTGACCCGCGCGCATGATCTCGTTCGCGTCCGTCAGCAAACAGTACGGAAAACAGGTGCTTTTCGTCGACGCCTCCTTCCAGCTCAACCCGGGCGAAAAGGCGGGCCTCGTGGGGCCGAACGGCTCCGGCAAGTCGACGCTGTTCCGGATGGTCGCGGGCGAGGAAGACGCCGACGACGGCGTGGTCAGCGTGCCGAAGAAGATGGCCATCGGCTGGTTCAAGCAGGAAGTCGATGAGATGGGCGGCCGGCCGGTGCTCGATGAAGCGATCGCCGGCAGCGGCCGCCTCGGCGATCTGCATCACGAGCTGATCGAGCTGGAGCATGCGATGTGTCATCCCGAGCGTAGCGAGGGATCCCCCGATTCAGGGGATTCCTCACCGTCTGCGCGGCTCGGAATGACATATGAGCAGGTCCTAGAGCGCTTCGGGCACGTGCAGGAGGAGTATCAGCATCTCGGCGGCTACGAGCTGGAGGCGCGCGCGCGCGAGGTGCTGCACGGCCTCGGCTTCGGCGACGATCAGATCGACGGCGACGTCGCGGCGCTCTCCGGCGGCTGGAAGATGCGCGTGTCGATGGCGAAGGTGCTCCTCGGCAACTTCGACGTGCTGCTGCTCGACGAGCCGACGAACCACCTCGACATCGAGTCGATCGTCTGGCTCGAGCGCTTCCTGAAAAGCGTCCCGGCCACGATCCTCATGACCTCCCACGACCGCGACTTCATGAACCGCATCGTCACGAAGATCGTGGAGATCGACGACGGCGACATCCTGACGTACTCCGGCGACTACGACTTCTACGTCCGCGAGCGCGAGATCCGCGAGACGAATCAGGAAGCGGCGTACGCGCGGCAGCAGGCGAAGCTCGCCAAGGAGCAGCGCTTCATCGACCGCTTCAGCGCGCACGCCGCCAAGGCGGCGCAGGTGCAGAGCCGCGTGAAAATGCTCGAGAAACAGGAGCGCATCGAGCTGCCGAAAAAGCGCAAGGTCGTGAAGTTCGACTTCCGCAATCCACAGCGGTCGGGCGACGACGTGGTGACGCTCAGCGGCGTGCAGAAGGCGTTCGGCGCGCGCCGCATCTACGAGGGCTTCGACTTCCGCGTGCGCCGCGGGGAGCGGTGGTGCGTGATGGGCAAGAACGGCGCGGGCAAGTCGACGCTGCTGAAGATGGTCGCGGGCGCGCTCGCGCCCGACGAAGGCAGTGTGCGCCTCGGCGCGAGCCTGAAGCTCGGCTACTTCGCGCAGCAGTCGCTCGACCTGCTCGATCCCGAGCTCACCGTGTGGGAGCAGATCCAGAAGGACTTCCCGCTCGAGAGCATCGGCACGCTCCGCAATCTCCTCGGCGCGTTCCAGTTCTCCGGCGACGACGTCGACAAGAAGATCCGCTCGCTCTCCGGCGGCGAGAAGTCGCGCCTCGTGCTCGCGCGCATGCTCCTCGATCCGCCGAATTTCCTCGTGCTCGACGAGCCGACGAACCATCTCGACCTCGCGACGAAGGAGATGCTCGTCGACGCGCTGCGGGAGTTCCAGGGCACGATGCTGTTCGTCTCGCACGACCGCACGTTCCTGCGCGGACTCTCGACCCGCGTGCTCGAGCTCTCCAGCGACGAGCACCCCGAGCCGGTGACGTACGGCGGTTCGTACGTCGAGTATGTGGAGCGGACCGGCCGCGAAGCGCCGGGCGTGCATGCGTAGCCATGAACGCCAAAGTGATCGCCGTGCATGGAACGTACGTCGCGGATCCCTCCGATACCGGCGAGCAGTGGTGGCAGAAGAGCGGGGTGTTCGACCGCTATCTGCAGAGCCGGATGGCCGACGCGGTCGATGAGCTGATCGTCTTCCACTGGTCGGGCGCGAACTCCGCGGCGGCGCGCGAGACGGCCGGCGCGGATCTGTTCCGGCAGATGCAGGCGCTGGAGCGGCAGCACGTTCCGTATCACGTGGTCGCGCACAGCCACGGCGGCGGCGTGCTGCTGGAGGCGCTCACCGACGCGGTGCTGTCCCGCGCGCCGCTCGAGAACCTCGTCTCGTGGACCACGGTCGGCACGCCGTTCATCTCTCCGTCGCCGGCGAGCCACTGGACGAACCGGCTGCTCAATCCGTGGCGGATGATCGTCGCGCTCTCTCTGGCGATGGTCAACATGACGGCGATCGCGCTGCTCGTGGCGTCGCCGTTCATCAGGCTCCCCATCGTCGCGATCGCGTTGCTGGCCGTTTTGCTGCTGTGGACGACGACGCTGTCGGGCCGCATCTCCGCGAACGGGCACCTGCTGGCGCGGCTCGACGCGCGCAAGGAGGCGATGAAGCAGTTCGGCGACCGCTGGCTGCCGCTCTGGTCGACCGGCGACGAGGCGCTGACCAGCCTCACCGTGACGGTGCCGCCGATGACGCTGAACCTCGTCGGCCCGATCCGGCCGTCGGTGAATCGCCACGCGCCGCTCCGGAGCCTCATCCGCTGGCCGCTCGCCTCGGCGGTCGCCCTCGGCGTGAACGCGTTCCGCCCGCACCTGAACCGCACCGCCGCCGCGACCGTGCGCCGCGCGCTGCAGGGCTACGATCATCCGTTCGGCGACGTGGAGAACATCGGGGCGGGTCCGATGCCGCCGTTCGACGCGTACCCGAGCCTGCCGCCGCGCGTCGATGCGGAGCTGATCGAGAGCGCGAACGCGAATGCGCAGCAGGGCATATCCGCCCTGCGCAACGCCCTCTACACCGCGGCGATGGCCGGCGAGGGCGTGCCGGGGTTCACGTCGTCGCTGCAGACGCAGCTCCGCGGCGGAGAGCTGGTGCACACGCGCTACTTCGAGCACGACGAGATCGTCCGCATCATCGAGCTGCACATGCGCGGGTCGTGGAAGTCGGCCGAGAGCGAGCTGCAGGCGTGGTTCGAGACCGTGCGCAGCACGATCGATGACGCGCTGGCGTTACAATCGAGCTCATGGATTTATCGCGCATTGTGAAGTGGCTCGTCGCCCTGGTCGTGATCTTCGCCATCTGGAAGTACGTCATTCCGTGGGCGAAGGAAGAGATGGGGAGCAGCACGGCATCGAAGGTGATCTCGTCTTCGGGCGGCGGCGACCAGAATTGCGTCGGCAGCGCCGAGCGCGCATCCGAGGCGTGGGGCAGCGGTCTCGCGCGCTACGTGAACCCGCCGTACGACCTGGATGCATGGTCGAACTTCAAGCGCGACGTCGACTCGCAGATCCGCACCGCGGAAGCGGACTGCCGCTGCGCGCAGGAGTCGTGTCAGAAGGTGCGCAGCGCGATGAGCGACCTCCGCAACCTCGCCGGCGACCTCGACTCCGCCATCCGCAGCGGCGGCTCCCCCGGCCAGGACGTCGTGCAGCGCCAGGAAGAGATCGACCGGCAGATCGAGCAGGCGAGGGATCTGGTGAAGGCGGGCCGCTGAGGGTTGCGCGGTCGCGCGGTTGCGCGGCAGAAGCAAATCCGATCCATGCCGCGCGACCGCGTGACTGCGTAACCGATTCACAGCAAAGAGAATATTCATCTCGCCACCCGCGTTCCCAAATACGCAATTCAATTTACAAAGGAAACCAGAACACTGTCTTTCAGTACTCTCAATCTGTCCAAACAGCTTCTCCAGTCCGTCACCGATGCGGGCTACACCGTGCCGACGCCGATCCAGGCGGCGGCGATTCCGAAGATTCTCGAAGGGCGCGATCTGATCGGGATCGCGCAGACGGGCACCGGCAAGACCGCGGCGTTCGTGCTGCCCATCCTCGAGCGGCTCATGCGCAAGCCGGCGCACGGACGCGGACCGCGCGCGCTCGTCGTCGCGCCGACGCGCGAGCTCGCGGCGCAGATCGAGGAGCAGGTCCGCCTGCTCGGCAAGACCATCAACGTCCGCTGCGCCACCATCTTCGGCGGCGTCGGCGAGTCCCCGCAAATCGCGGCGGTGCGCCGCGGCGTCGACGTCATCGTCGCCACGCCCGGCCGCCTGCTCGACCTCATGGGCTCCGGCCACGTCTCGCTCCGCAACGTCGAGATCGCGGTGCTCGATGAAGCCGACCGCATGCTCGACATGGGCTTCCTGCCGCAGATCCGCCGCGTCGTGAGCGCGCTGCCGCGCGAGCGCCAGACGCTGCTCTTCTCGGCGACGCTCTCGCCCGACATCGAGCGCATCACCTCCGAGTTCCTCCGCTCGCCGGAGACCGTCGAGATCGGGCGCCGCTCGAATCCCGCGGAATCGGTCGCGCAGTTCCTCTATCCCGTTCCGAAGAGCCGCAAGGTCGATCTGCTGATCCACCTGCTCCGCGACGAGTCGCTCGACCTCGTGCTCGTCTTCTCGCGCACGAAACACGGCGCCGACAAGATCGCGCGCAAGCTGCAGCACGCCGGCATCGTCGCGGCGACGATTCACTCGAACCGCAGCCAGAGCCAGCGCACCCAGGCGCTGGAGTCGTTCAAGGGCGGGCGCACGCGCGTGCTCGTCGCGACCGACATCGCCTCGCGCGGCATCGACGTCGAGGGTATCTCGCACGTCGTGAACTTCGACTTCCCGATGCATCCCGAGGACTACGTGCACCGCATCGGACGCACGGGACGCGCGGACGCCGCGGGCGACGCGGTGAGCTTCGTGACGCCGGACGACGAGCAGTACGTGCGCCTGCTGGAGAAGATGATCCGCAAAGTGATCCCGCGCCGGAAGGTGCAGGGCTTCGACTATTCGGACCGCGCGCCGGCGTTCACGCCAGCTTCGCTTCCAGCTCGGCCCACCGCGCGTAAAGCCGATCCACCTCGGCCTGCGCAGCGGCCAGTTCCGCGTAGCGCGCCTGCAAGGCAGGAGCGTCGGTGGCGATGAGCGGATCTTCCGCTTGTCGCCTCGCCTCGCTCAGCCGCTCTTCCGCCCCGAGCACGTTCGTCTCCATCTGATCGAGCTCGCGCTGTTCGATGTACGACAGCCGTTTGGGCTTCTCGCGTTTTCGGAGTGCGGCGGCAGAGCCGCCGCTCTGGATCGCGGTGGCTTTGCCCCCGCTATCCGAGACCCACTGCTCGTAATCCGCAAAGTATTCGGCACCTCCGCGCCCATCCAGCGCTAACACCCGCGTGGAGACGCGGTCGAGCAGGTAGCGGTCGTGCGTCACCAGCACGAGCGCGCCGGGGAACTCGAGCAGCGATTCCTCGAGCACGTCGAGCGTCGGGATGTCGAGGTCGTTCGTCGGCTCGTCCATCACCAGCAAGTCCGCGGGCTGCAGCATGAGGCGCGCGAGGACGATGCGCGCCTTCTCGCCGCCGGAAAGCTTTGAGACCGAGGTCTCGAGCTGCTCGGAGCGAAACAGAAAACGCTTCGCCCAGCCGGCGACGTGCACCGAGCGGCCCTGATGGATCACGCTGTCGCCCTCGGGCGCGAGCGCGCGTTTGAGCGTCAGGTTCGGATCGAGGCTCTCGCGGTTCTGTTCGAAGTAGACGACGCGCAGGCCGTCGGCGCGCTCGATCGTGCCGGCGTCGGGCGCGAGCTCGCCGACGATGATGCGCAGCAGCGTCGTCTTGCCGGAGCCGTTCGGCCCGAGGACGCCGAGGCGGGCGCCGGGGGTGAGGAGGACATCGAGGTTCGAGAACAGCGTGGACTTCGCCAGGCCGCGCGCGGACCAGAGGCGCTTCGTCTTTCGCTGCGACGCGGTGAAGTCGATCGTCGCCGACGACGTCGCGGAGCGCGCGCGGCTCTCGTCCAGCTCGTCGATCAGGCGATCGGCGTTCTGGATCCGCGCCTTCGCCTTCGTCGTACGCGCCTTCGGCCCGCGGCGCAACCACTCCATCTCGCGGCGCACGAGGTTGGCGAGCGTCTCCTGATACGCGGCCTCGTTGCGCAGCACCTCGTCGCGCTTCTCCAGCAGATCGCTGTACGTCCCGTCGACTTCGAGCAGACCGCCCGCGTACGCGCGGTTCAGCTCCAGCATCCGCTTCGTCACGTTCTCGAGGAAGTAGCGGTCGTGGCTGACCACCACGAACGCCTTCGGTTCGTCGCGCAGCAGCGCCTCGAGCCAGAGGATGGCCTCGATGTCGAGATGGTTCGTCGGCTCATCGAGCAGCAGCACCTCCGGCTCCCGCACGAGCTCGTGTGCGATCGCGAGGCGCTTGCGCCACCCGCCCGAGAGCGTGTCGGTCTGCGCCGCGCGATCGGGAAAGCCCGCCTTGCCGAGGGTCAGCCCGACCCGCGCGAACTTCTCGTGCTCCTCCAGCGCCCGCTCCTCCGCCAGCGCCTCGAGCAGCACATCCTCGACCGACTTGCCCGGCGCGAACACCGGATCCTGCGGCACGTACCCCACCCGCACACCCCGCCGCACGACCCGCGCACCCGAATCCGGCTCCTCCGCCCCCGCCAGAATCTTCAGCAGCGTCGTCTTCCCCGACCCGTTCGGCCCCACGAGCCCGACATGATCGCCGTCATGCAGCGCGAAGCTCAGGTTCGTAAACAGCGGCCGCGCGCCGAAGGATTTGGCGAGGGCTTCGGCGGAGAGGAGGACGCTCATCGGTTACGCGGTTGCGCGGTCACGCGGTTGCGCGGCTAGCCGATCCGCGCGAGCTCGTCATCGAGATGCGCCAGTGCATTCTTCAGCGCCGCCCGATGGACATCGGATCGTGCGCTCTGCAGCTCGTTGAGAACGCGCCGCCGCGACATCTCGATCCCCTCCCGTTTCCGATTTCGCTCGATTTCTTCCGGCGACACACGCTCGCGGCTCTGAACCCGCTCCTCCGCCTGCTGCGACTCAACCGACTTACTCTCAAATCCCCGTGCCATACGAGAACCGTAAAGTTGGGGGTCAGGTCTGGAATTTCAACTTTACGGCTCTGCCCTCTGAGAACAGCGCTCTCGGCGTAAAGTTGAAATTCCAGACCTGACCCCCAACTTCCCCGACTTCCGGGCGAACGAAACGCCCGCGGGGCGTGTTCTAGGCACCATGAAGAACTCGTGGACCGGCGGCGAGGCGGCGTGGCGCTCGGAGCCGGCCGAGGAGAACCTGGCGGTGGCGGTGCACCGGTGTGAGGCGGGGGCGCTCGAGCGGCTGATCGATCGCTACGAGAGCGCGCTGTACAGCTACGCGTACGGCATCCTGCAGAACGCCTTCGACGCCCAGGAAGTGGTCCAGGACGCGATGCTCCGTGCCCATCGCGCGCTCACGCGGCAGTACGACGAGGCGCGCTGCGCCGCGCTCGCGCTCCGGCCCTGGCTCTTCCGCATGACCCGCAACCTCTGTCTCAACAAACGCCGTTCCAAAACGCGCGCGCTCGAACAGCCGCTCGACACCTTCGACGACGGCCGCCTCGGCCCGTTCGTGCGCGAGCACGGCGACGACGTCGAGCGCCGCCAGGACGCCGAGCTCCTCCGCCGCGCCATGGGCGTCCTGCCCGTCGAGGCGCGGGAGCTCATCGTCCTCCGCTTCATGGAGGACATGTCGTACGGCGAGATCGCCAAAACCGTGGGGACGACCGAAGCGTCGCTCCGCGGAAAAGTCTTCCGCTCCCTGAAGCTCCTGAGGGAAGCGCTCGAGAAAAAAGGAGTCACCCATGCGGTGTAGATCCGTTCTGACTCGCATCGATGCCATGCGCACCGGCGAGCTCGATTCGAAAGAGATTCACGAGCA
>Ga0134123_10001509_pt1 | contig 15123 bp, 10 predicted proteins | sample KB303_FD_96460 | JGI IMG/M metagenome (GOLD analysis project Ga0134123, IMG submission 96460) | Terrestrial soil microbial communities without Nitrogen fertilizer from Kellogg Biological Station, Michigan, USA - KB3-0-3 | ecosystem: Environmental > Terrestrial > Soil > Unclassified ...
ACCAGCAGGCTCTTGCCGTTGCCGCGGAGGTCGACGCTGCCGGACAGCCGGGGCACGATGGTGCTGGTGGCGACGGTGCCGGCGCCTACGTCGCTCTCTCCGGTCTGCTTCTCGAACCGCAGGCCGGCCTCGATGAAGATGCGCTTGCCGATCTCGAACTTGTCGCGGGTGTAGATGGCGTAGGTGGTGCCGGTGGACCGGGATTCTCCCGCCTGGTAGTCACGCCGCGACTGCGGAACGTAGGTGCGCGTCGTGATGTCGAAGGAGACGTCCTCGTAGCGCTGGTTGGCGGCGTAGCTGAAGCCGTTGGAGGAGTCCAGCTTCTGGATGTCCAGGCCGGTCTTGAAGGCGTGACTGTTCCCGCCGATGCTCGTGAAGAACGTGGTGGCGGCGTTGGCGGCGCACGAGAAGACCCTGGCCGAGGAGCGCCGGGTCTCGACCCACCCGACCCCCGAGATCGGCTTCGACCTGCGCGTGGACGCCCTCCAGGAGATCGAGGGCCCGCCGGTCGACCTGCGGCAGAGCCCGCCCCCCCGTCCCGTCCGCCGCATCCAGGACTCCGACGAGTTCGACGCCGTGAACGTGGCCACCGGGGCCGCTCTCTCGCCCCTGGCCGGCAAGCCCCGCGGCCGCGGGCTGACGCTGGTGGTGATCGCGCTCATCGCGGCCGCCACGGGCTTCGCCGCCTTCCACTACCTCGGCCCGCGGCTGGGGCTGGTCCCGCAGCGCGCGGCCGTCGTGGCCCCCTCGAACTGACCGCGCGCGGGCGGCGCCCGCCACCCGTGGTAGATCTGCGCGCGCCATGGGACGGCTGGTGAAAGGCAGCGGCGCGGCTGGCGCTCTCGATCCGGACGCCGAGCGCCGCGGGTACCAGGCGGGCCTGGCGGCCGGGCGCGAGGCGGCTCTGGCCGAGGCCACGGCGCTCCTGGCGTCGGCGCGGGCCGAGGCGGAGGAGGCGCGCCAGCAGGCCCGCGACGCCGCCGTGGTGCTGGCCCGCCGCATGGCCGCGAAGATCGTCGGCCACGCCGTCGAGGTGGCCCCCGAGGTGATGGGGGAGATCGCCGCGCAGGCCCTGGCCGCCAGCCGGGCCAAGGCCGGCGCCGTCGTCCTGCGCGTCCACCCCGAGGACCTGGCCGCGGTCGAGGCGTCCCGCGCCCGCTGGGGCCACGGCGCGCTGGTGGTGCAGGTGGTGGCCGACGGCGGGGTGGGGCGCCATGGCTGCGTGGTGGAGACTCCGGCCGGACGGGTCGACGCCCGGCTCGCGTCGCAGCTGGCGGCGCTGGAGCAGGCGCTCCTGCGGGGACGGACATGAGCGCGCCCGAGACGGTCGATCTCGGCGAGGCCCTGCGCGCGCTGGACGAGGTGAACCCGCTGCGCCTGGCCGGCCGGGTCACCGAGGTCACCGGGCTGGTCCTGCGCGCCACCATCCCGGGCGTCCGGGTGGGCGAGCTGGTCCGCCTCGATCTGGCCGGCGGCCAGCGCCTGCAGGCCGAGGTGGTCGGCTTCCGCGGCGACGAGGTGGTGCTGCTGCCGCTCGGCGACACCGCCGGCATCGGCCCCGACGCCGTGGTCAGCCCGACGGGGCGGCCGCTCTCGATCACGGTGGGCGAGGGGCTGCTGGGCCGGGTGCTGGGCGGCCTGGGCGAGCCCATCGACGGCGCCGGCCCCATCGCCGGTCCGGACTGCGTCGAGTGGGCGGTGGATCGCCCGGCGCCCGATCCGCTGACCCGCAAGCGGGTGGAGCGGCCCCTGGCCCTGGGGGTGCGCGCCGTCGACGCCTTCTTGACCGTGGGCGAGGGGCAGCGGGTGGGCCTGTTCGCCGGGGCCGGCGCGGGCAAGTCGCTGCTGCTCGGGCAGATCGCCCGCAACACCGACGCCGACGTCAACGTCATCTGCCTGGTGGGCGAGCGCGGCCGCGAGGTGCGCGAGTTCCTCGAGGACGCGCTGGGGCCGAAGGGGCGGGCCCGGTCGGTGGTGGTGTGCGCCACCAGCGACGCGCCCCCGCTGGTGCGGCTGAAGTCGACCTTCGTCGCCACCGCCATCGCCGAGTGGTTCCGCGAGCGCGGCCAGCGGGTGCTGTTCATGATGGACTCGCTCACCCGCCTGGCCCGGGCCCAGCGCGAGGTGGGCCTGGCCGCCGGCGAGCCGCCCGCGCGCCAGGGCTACCCGCCCAGCGTGTTCGCGCTTTTGCCCCGCCTCCTCGAGCGCACCGGCAACTCCGCCCGGGGATCGATCACCGCCCTTTACGCCGTGCTGGTGGCGGGCGGGGACATGGAGGAGCCGATCGCCGACGAGGCCCGCGGCATCCTCGACGGCCACATCGTGCTCTCGCGGGCGCTGGGCGACCGCAACCAGTGGCCGGCCATCGACGTGCTCCCCTCGCTGTCGCGGGTGATGACGCTGGTCACCGACCGCGAGCACCAGCAGGCCGCCGCCCGCGTGCGCCAGGTGCTGGCCGCCTACGAGCGCAACCGCGACCTCATCGCGCTGGGCGCCTACCGCCCCGGCAGCGACCTGCGCACCGACGAGGCCATCTACAAGATCGAGGACGTCGAGGCCTTCCTGCGCCAGGCCCCCCACGAGGCCGCCCCCTTCGCCGAAACTCGCCAGCGCCTGCTGTCACTGGTCTGAAGAGGAGACTACCGATGAGCGACTGCCTGTTTTGCAAGATCCGCGACGGCCAGATCCCCGCCGCCATCACCTACCGCGACGAGGACGTGCTGGCCTTCAAGGACATCAACCCGCGCGCCCCCTTCCACCAGCTGGTGGTCCCGCTCAAGCACATCTCCACCCTCGGCAGCGCCAGCGCCGACGAGGCCGAGCTCCTCGGCAAGATCGTGCTGGCCGGCGCCCACCTGGCCAAGGAGGCCGGCTACACCGACAGCGGCTACCGGGTGGTGATGAACGCCGGCAAGGACGCCGGCCAGACGGTGTTCCACATCCACCTGCACGTGCTGGCGGGCCGCGCGCTGGGCTGGCCGCCAGGCTGAGCTACTGCTGCCTCACGTCCACCAGCGTCTTCTTCCGCAGCTCGGTGAGGTAATTCTTCGTCTGCCGCTCCATCTCCTTCTGGCGGAGCTGGTTGCGCAGCTCTTCCTTCACCGCGGCGAGCGGCTTGACCTCCTGGGTGCGGCGGTCGACCAGCTTGATCACGTGGAACCCGCGATCGGCGCGCACCGGCCCGCGCACCTCGCCGATCTTCATCGAGAACACCATCTCCTCGATCGGCTTGGGCAGCATGTCGCGCCCGAAGTAGCCGAGGTCGCCGCCCTCATCCCTGGTGGCGGGGTCCTGCGAGAACTCCTTGGCTAGCTTGGCGAAGTCCTCGCCCCCCTTGGCCCGATCGAGCAGATCGTGGGCGAACTTCTCCTTGGCCTTCAGGGTGACGGCGTCGGCGTTGTCGGGGATGGCCACGAAGATGTGGCTGGCCCGCACCTGCACGTGGTCGCCCGACTTCATGTGCCCGTCGTAGTAGCCCTGCACGTCGGCGTCGCTGACCGTCACCTTCGAGCCCACGGCGATGTTGAGCACGCGGTAGCGCAGGATCTGCTTCTTGATCTCCTGCCGGTACGAGGCCATGGACTGCCCGGCCCGGGTCAGCTCGGCGCTCAGCTGGGCGTCGGTGAGCCCGCCGTTCTCGCGCTTGATCTGCTCGATCGAGCGATCGATGTCCTCGCTCGACACCGTCAGCTTCAGCTCGGCCGCCTGCTGGATGATGAGGCGCTCGTCGACGAGCCGATCGAGGACCTCCCGCCGCAGCGCCGCCGCGCGGGTGGCCCGCTGGGCGGTGTTGGGGATGGCGGCGATCTCCTGCATGAAGGGGGCGGCGTGCTCCTCCACCTCGCTCGACAGCACGATGTCGTCCCCCACCACGGCGGCGATCTTCTCCACCACCCGGGCCTGGGCCGGGGCGCCGAGCAGCAACAGCAAGAGCGCGGCGCGCTTCATGGCTTCTTCTCCACGGTCACCTTGGCCAGCTGATCCTCGTAGATCTGCACCTTCAGCTTCTGTCGCATCTGGGCCACCATCTCCTCCTGTTTCATAGCGCGGCGGTCGCGCGAGATCAGCCGCTTGATCTCGGCGCTCACCCCTTCGAGGGGTCGGGTGAACCCCGGACGCCGCTGCGTCAGCCGCAGCACATGGAACCCCTTGTCGCTGGCCACCGGCGCCGAGACGTCGCCCACCTCCTTCAAGGCGAAGGCCGCCTCGACCAGGGGCCTCGGCAGCTCGGTGTTCTGGCGATCGAAGAAGGTGAGGTCGCCTCCCAGCGCCTTCGAGTCCTCGTCCAGCGAGTGCTGCTGCACCAGCGCGCGGAATCCCTTGTCGTCCTGCCGGGGCAGGCGGCGGGCCTCGGCCGCGACCTTGTCGGCCAGGGCCCGGTCCTTGACCAGGATCTGGCTCACCCGCACCTGCTCGGGCTGGCGGAAGTCGCGCTCGTGGTCCTGGTAGTACTTCGCCACCTCGGCGTCCGTGATCGGCTCGTTCTTCAGCTTGTCGTCCAGCTCCTTGCGCAGAAAGACCTGGATCATCTGGTTCTTCAAGGCCCGCTGCACGTCGGGATCGCGATCGTAGCCGCGCTTCTCGGCCTCGCGGGCCAGCACCTCGAAGCGGACCAGGTTCTCGAGGAACCTCTTGCGCTGCTCGGGCGACGAGTAGCGGGCCTTGCTGTAGGGATCGAGGGCGTTGATCCGCTCCTGCACCTCGCTCAACGTGATCGGCTTGCCGTCGACGCGGGCCACCACGTCGCTCGGCTCCGCGGCCGGGCCGGGGCCCTTCGACCCACAGCCCACCGCCAACATCAGCAGCCACGCGCGACGCATGCGCGAATGTCCTATCACACCAGGCACTCGAGCACCTCCTTCAGGCGCTGCCGCGCCGCCGGCAGCCGGGCGGCCTTCTCCCGGTCGTCGAAGGTGTAGTGCAGGCGCATGTCGGGGGTCAGCTTCCAGCGGCTCCCCTTCTTCTGCACCAGCTTCATCACCTTGGCTGGTTGCAGCCGGGTGTCGGTCCCCACCGACAGCACCAGCCGCGCCGGCCCCAGCTCGTACCCCAGCGCGCCGATCTGGCGCACGATGGTCTTGTCGATCATCACCTCGCCCAGGAGGCGCGCCTCGTCGGGCAGGGCCCCGTAGCGGTCCTCGAGCTCGGCCAGCAGCGCCCGCACCTCGTCCTCGTCGCGGGCCTGGGCCAGCCGCCGGTAGAGGTCCAGGCGCTGGCCGGTGTCGGGGATGTAGTCGTCGGGCAGGAAGGCCGGGACGTCGACGGAGATCTCCGGATCGCGCTCGGCCTTGATGGGCTGCCCGCGCAGCTCGGCCACCGCCTCCTCCAGGATGCGGGCGTAGGTGTCGAAGCCGACCGCGGCCAGCGCGCCCGACTGCTTCTCGCCCAGGAGCTCGCCGGCCCCGCGGATCTCGAGATCGTGGGTGGCCACCTGGAAGCCGGCGCCCAGCTCGGTGAACCGCTGCAGGACCGCCAGCCGCTGCTTGGCCTCGGGGGTCATGGCCTCCTCGTTGGGGATGACCAGGTAGCAGAAGGCGCGCTCCTTCGAGCGCCCGATGCGCCCCCGCAGCTGGTAGAGCTGGGCCAGGCCGAAGCGATCGGCGTTGTGGACGATCATGGTGTTGGCGCGGGGGATGTCCAGGCCCGACTCGATGATGGTGGTGCAGCAGAGGATGTCGTAGCGCCCGTCGACGAAGTCGATCATCACCTTCTCCAGCTGCCCCTCCGCCATCTGCCCATGCCCGATGGCCACCTTCGCCTCGGGCGCCAGCGCCTGGATGTCGCGGGCCCGCGCCGCCAGGTCCTCGACCCGGTTGTGCACGAAGAAGATCTGCCCGCCCCGGGCCAGCTCCTTGCGGATGGCCGCCTGGAGCAGCGCCGGATCCCAGCGGCAGACGAAGGTGCGGATGGCCAGGCGATCGGCGGGCGGCGTGGCGATGATGGAGATCTCGCGCAGCCCGGTCATGGCCATCTGCAGGGTGCGGGGGATCGGCGTCGCGGTCAGGGTCAGCACGTCGACCTGCGAGCGGATCTCCTTGAGGCGCTCCTTGTGGGTGACGCCGAAGCGCTGCTCCTCGTCGATCACCACCAGCCCCAGGTTCTTCCAGCGTACGTCCTTCGACAGCACCCGGTGGGTGCCGATGCAGACGTCGAGGCGCCCGTCGCTCAGCTCGGCCACGGTCTTCGCCTGATCGGCCTTGCTGCGAAAGCGCGACAGCGAGCCGACCTTGACCGGGAAGTCGCGCAGTCGCTCCGAGAAGGTCACGAAGTGCTGCTCGGCCAGCACCGTGGTGGGGGCCAGCACTGCCACCTGCTTGCCGGACAGCGCCGCCAGCAGCGCCCCGCGCAGGGCCACCTCGGTCTTGCCGTAGCCGACGTCGCCGCAGATGAGCCGGTCCATGGGCGTGTCCGCCTGCATGTCGGTGAGCACCGCCTCGATGGCCTTCTCCTGATCGGGCGTCTCCTCGAAGGGGAAGGTCTCCTCGAACTCGTGAAACAGGACGTCCGGCGCCGGGAAGGCGAAGCCGGGCAGGGCCTTGCGCTGGGCGTAGAGCTGCAGGAGCTCCTCGGCGATCTTGCGCGCCTCGGCCGACACCCGCCGCCGCTTCTCCTGCCAGGTGTTTCCGCCCAGCTTGTCGAGCCGCAGCGTCTGATCGGCGCCCCCCACGTAGCGGCGGACCACGCTGATCCGGTAGACCGGCACGTAGAGCGAGCCGCCGTCGTACTCGAGGTGCATGAAGTCCTGGGCCACCCCGCGCACGTCCAGCTTCTTGAGACCGCGGTAGCGACCCACGCCGTGCTCGTCGTGCACCACCGGATCGCCCTGCACGATCTCGCCCAGGTCGCCGAGGTCGGCCATGCCCGGCGCCCGCTGGCGCCGCACCTCGCGGTGGGCCTTGGCCCCGAAGATCTCCTCCTCGCTCACCAGCGCCAGCCGATCGGCCGGCAGCCGGAACCCGCGCTGAAGCGGCCCCACCATCACCGCCAGGGCCGCGTCCTTGGCGTTGACCAGCGCTTCGAGCGGGGCGCCGTGGGTTAGCACCACCGGCGCGAGCCCGAACGCCTTGAGCACGCCGCTCAGGCGATCGGCGTGCCCGCGGGTGGGCGCCACCAGGCGCACCCGGTGGCCGTCGTCCAGCCAGCCCTGCAGCCGATCGCGCAGGGCCTTTCCCAGATCGGCGTCGTCGCCCGTGCCGCGCGCCTCGAGCAGCTCGCCGCGCAGCGAGGTGTTGGGCTCGGCCACCAGCCGGATCCGCTCCGCGGCCGCGCCCCCCAGCACCTCCACCGGGCGCAGCTCCAGGCGCCGCCGTCCGGCGAGCGTCGCGCGGGCCTCCTCCTCGTCCAGCTCGAACTCGTGCGGATCCAGCGCCAGCCGGTGCTCGGCTCGCCGGTGGGCGGCGCTCTCGCGCAGCCGCGACAGGCTCCGCCGCGCCTCCTCGAGGAAGGCCTCGGGATCCTCGATCACCAGCGGCGTGCCGGCGGGGAGGTAATCGAAGAACGGGGCCATGTGCTGGTGAAAGACCGGGGCCAGCGACTCGATGCCGAAGAACTCGTCGCCCTTCTCGATCTGCTCCAGCAGGTGCCGCGTCTTCGACGAGGGCAGGGCGGCCGCGTCGGCCGCCGCCAGCAGCTTGCCGCGCGGATCGGCGCCCGGCGTGACGATCGTCTCGCGCACCGGGTGGATCACCATCGCCTCGAGGGTACGGAGCGTCCGCTGGGTGGCGGCGTCATACAGGCGGATCGACTCCACCTCGTCGCCGAACAGCTCCAGGCGCACCGGGTGCCGGTAGACGGGCGGATAGACGTCGATGACCGCGCCCCGCACCGCGAAGGTGCCCGGATCCTCCACCACCGGCGAGCGCCCGTAGCCGGCGTCGACGAGCTGCCGGATGAGCGCCTCCCGCGAGACCGCCTCCCCCGCGCGCACCTCGCTGCACAGCTCGGCGAAGGGCCCGGCCGGCAGCACCCGGCGGAACACCGCCGCCGCCGAGGCGACCACCACCCGTGGCGCCGGCCCCCGGGTGAGCCGGTAGAGCACCGCCATCCGCCGCATGATGGTGCGCCGGTCCGGCTGCATCTCGGCGTAGGGCGAGCTCTCGGGCGCCGGCAGCTCCAGCGCCGCGGGCGGCGCCAGCGGATCCTCGCCGGCGGCCGCCGGCAGGAAGAAGCCCAGGTCGGCCAGCCGGCTCTCCACCGCCTCCTCGTCCGGCACCAGGTAGAGCAGCGGCCCCGAGGTCCGCTCGGCCAGGGCCGCGGCCAGCGCCGGCCCCAGGGCCCCGGCCGCGCCGTAGAGCTCGACCAGCCCTGGACCCGCCAGACCGCGTGTGACCGCGTCGAGCACGTCGGCGATGCGCCGGCGCTCGGGGGCGATCAGCGAGGCGACATCCAGGCTCACGACGGGCGTTCTACCAGGTTGTTGATGGCCGCCCAGGGCGGCGGTATACGACGTCCTTCATGTTGCTGAAGATCGTCGAGGTCGGCGATCCGGTGCTGCGCGAGCAGGCCCGCCCGCTGACCCCCGAGGAGATCCGCAGCGGCCAGATCGCCGCCCTCATCGAGCTCATGCGCGAGACCATGCGCGACGCTCCCGGGGTGGGCCTGGCCGCGCCGCAGATCGGCGAGCCGTTGCAGCTGGCCGTGATCGAGGATCGCACCGACTATCAGGAGTCGCAGGCCGACGAGGAGCTGGCCATCCGCGGCCGCGCCCCGGTCCCCTTCCACGTCATCATCAACCCCCGCCTCGAGGTGGTGGAGCAGGGACCCGCTGTGTTCGCCGAGGGTTGCCTGAGCGTCCCCGGCTTTCTGGCCGAGGTCCCCCGCGCCCTGTCGGTGCGCGTCGATGCCCTCGACCACCGCGGTCAGCCGGTGACCATCAACGCCCAGGGCTGGTACGCCCGGATCCTGCAGCACGAGATCGATCACCTGAATGGCACGCTGTATCTGGACCGGATGGACACTCGTACCTTCGCCAGCATGCGCGAGCATGCCCGTAACCCGCCGCGCCTGCCGCGGAGCGCGCGTGGAATACGTTGACCGTCCATTTTTCGAGGGATATCGTCGCGGTTTCATGGGAGGCACGCTGATGAACCGTATCGTGCAGCTGACCGCGGCGGTCTTTGTTCTCGGTTTCATGGGCGCTTGCGACCAGAAAGGCCCCCTGCGTGTGGACAAGGTCGAACCCGCCGAAGGGATCTCCGGCGGCGGCGACACCGTCACCATCGTGGGGAGCGGCTTCCAGCCCGGCAAGACCCAGGTCGAGGTTCGCTTCGGCCGTCACAAGTCCGAGAGCGTGGTGATCGCCTCGACCAACAAGATCAACGCCGTCACCCCCGGCGGCGACAAGGGCCCCGTCGACGTCGTCCTCTCCTTCGACGACGGCTCGCAGTTCAAGATCCCCGCCGGCTTCAAGTACGTCGCCCCCCAGGCCACCGACGACGTCCGCAAGGCCTTCCTCTCCAAGGGCATCAAGCGCTAGTCCCCAAGGGGGCCCAAGGGGGCCGGCGATGGCGCACAGATCCCACCTCTCCACTCCGTGGAGAGGTCGGCGGCGCGGCCCGTAGGGCCGCCGGGTGAGGCCGCCCGACCGCCCCAGATCGTCCCGCTCGCGCTACCGGTACGAGACCCGGAACAGCTGCTGCCCCATCAGCACCAGGCTGCCCGGCGCCACCGGCCGGCTGCCGCGGATCCGGAAGAACGTCCCGTTCGACGACCCCAGGTCCGACAGGAAGACCTGCCCGCCCCGCAGCGCGATCTGCGCGTGGGTCCCCGAGACGTACCCGTCCTCCGGGAAGAGGATGTCCCCCCGCTCGCGCCCGAGCACGATCGACTCGTCGAACAGCGGGAAGGCCGGGCCATCGACGTCCCTGCCGACGATGACCGAGATGCGCCCCCAGTAGCCGGGGTTCGGCGTGCCGATGATCTCGGTCCCGTCCTCGAGCGGCGCGGCCGGGGCGATCAGATCGAAGCGCAGCAGCTCCTGCCCGATTCGGAAGATGTCGCCCGACTCCAGGTGCTCCTCCTGGCCGATCTTCACGAACACGCCGTTCAGGCTGCGCAGGTCGCGCACCACCAACCCGTCGTCGCCGAAGATGAACTCGGCGTGGCGGGGTGACAGGTAGGGATCGGCGTCGAACAGCGAGCCCTGCCCGCGTCCGATCAGGTTCTCCCCCTCCTGCAGCGGGTGCATCCCGCCCTCGGTCCCGTCGGGTCGGATCAGGGTCAGGTGCCCCCGCGAGCTGGTCTTGGGGGCCGGGGCCATGAACATGGTGCGGGGGACATTGGCGCTGGCCGCCGCCGGAGCGGCGCCCTTGAGGCGCTGGCCGCACGACCCGCAGAAGGCGAAGGCGGCGCCCACCGTCTTGCCGCACTTGGGGCAGACGACGGTGTCGCCGCTGGGCCCCGTGGCGGGGACGCCGCCGCCGGGGGTGGGGGAGGCCGCAGGCACCATCCCGGGCACCACCGGCTCGGACTGGTGGGCGCGGGCGGGACCGGGCGTGGGCGCCGAGGCGGCCACCGAGCGGGCCCCCGTCGAGCGGCCGACCGCCGAGGCCACGCCGGTGTTCCGTCCGGTCGAGGGCGAGACCAGCACCCCGGCGGCCACCGCCGGGTTGGGGCCGTCACTGCGGCGGGCGAGCGTGGCGGAGGTGTTGGTCGGGGCCGCCGTGGTGGTGGCCGAGGGCGCCGGCGCGGGGGCCGGCGCCGGCGCCGCGACCGGGGCCGGTGCGGCCGCCTGGGCCGGGGCAACCGCCGCGGCCATGCTCATGATCCGTCCCCCCCCATCCGGCAGGATCGCCGAGCCGGCGGGCGGCACGGCGGTCTTGGCCATCCCCAGCGCCGAGGTCTTGTCCGGCGCCTTGGCGCCGGCGGGGGGCGGGGTCAGCCCGGGAGCCGGCACCGGGGCGGCGGCCGCCGCAGCCGACTCCAGCTTGGCGCCGCACCCGAGGCAGAACTTGTAGTGGTCCTGGTTTTCCTTGCCGCAGCGAGAGCACGTAATCAAAGGCAACCCCCCTGGGATGTCCAGGTCAAAGCGGCGCTAGGATAGCATTGGTCCCGGTTCATCAGGAGATCTCGACTCGCAGCAGCTGCTGCCCCACGAAGACGTAGTCCCCGTGGTTCAGCAGGGACTCGTCCGAGATGCGGATGAACGTCCCGTTCTTCGACCCCAGATCGGTCAGGGTGAAGCGGCCGTCGGGGCCGATGCTGATCTCGGCGTGGTGGCCCGAGATGTACGGGTCGTCGGGGAAGTTCACGTCGTTCCCCTCGCGTCCCAGGGTGATGGTGTCCCCGCGGGCCCGGTAGATGATGCCGACGTCGCCCCCCCGCAGCCGCTGGATGAGGCGCATCTTCGAGGCCCGCTTGGGGCTGGCGTAGAAGTAGGTCCCCTCGGCGTCGGGCTGGGGCCCGAAGTCGGGCGCCGAGGCCTCCACCTGCAGGAGCTGCTCGCCGATCAGGAACACCGACCCCGACTCGATGCGGGCCGGCGTCTTGATGCGGGTGAACACGCCGTTGACCGACCCCTCGTCGCGCACGAACAGCTTGCTCTCGCGATAGAGGAAGTTGGCGTGCCGCGGCGATATGAGCGGGTCCTCGGGGAAGAGGATGGCCCCCTCCATCCGGCCCAGGACGTGCTCGGTGCCGTTCAGCTGGTAGGCCACGCCGTCGTTGGCGTCGCCCTTGACCAGGACCAGCTTGGCCCGACCGGGCATCTGCACGCCGGCGAAGAACATGGTCTTGCCCGGCGCCGGCTCGGCGGCCTGGACCTGGGTGCCGCACTTGCCGCAGAAGCGGTCGTCGACGGGAATCTGGTTCCCGCAGTTCGGACACGATTTCATGCTCATCCGTTCCTCCAGCGCCGGCGCTCCGTTGCCCTTGCGGGCCACCGAGAGCGGCGCGCTCGTGGACCCCGCGCCCGGTGCCTCGCCGACCCCCAGCGAAGCCTCGCACAGCGGACATCGGGTGGCCCCCAGGCTGGTCAGCGTGTTGCACCGAGGGCAGACAAGTCCTACAGACATCGTTTCGCCGGAATCTTGCCCCCCTAGGCCGCCCTGTCAATAGCGCGTCGGCCGGGGGAGTTAGCGGAGCGCCTCGACGGCCTCGGCGCGCACGAAGGGGCTGGGATCACGCAGGGCCCGCTGCAGCTGGGGCCGGGCGGCCGCGCCTCCCAGGCGCAGCACCCGCACGGCCGCCAGCCGCCGCTCCCAGGCGGGGTCGCCGAGGAGGTCGCGCAGCGACTCGACCAGGGCGGGAGGGGCCACCCGACCGTTCTCGAGGAGCACCCGGGCCGCCAGCAGCGCCGCGGTCTCACCGTCGGCCGACGTGGCCACCAGCGCATGGACGTGCGACAGGCCCACCCGCTGATCGCGCAGCTTGCTCGCCACTCGCACCGCCAGCCGCCGGACCCCCGGATCGCCGTCGTCGAGCAGGGCCGCCACCCGATCGCGCAGCCGCTCGCCCAGCGTCTGCAGGACGCTCGCCCCCGCCGCCGAGACCGTCCCCGCCGTCAGGGGGCCGAGCCCGACGCCCCCCTCGCGGGCGTCCAGATCGTCCAGCGCCCGGCGCTTCGGCTCGGGCCCTCCCTGCAGGCCCCGGCCCAGCACCTCCTCCACGTCGCGGGCGTGCTCGCTCCACAGCGCCTCCAGCTCCGCCGGGGACCCCTCGGTCGGCGCCGCCAGCCCGTCCATGAGGGCGTCGACGTCGAAGCGGGCGCTGCGCAAGAGGCGGGCCTCGTCGGGCAGCCCGCCCGGCGCCGCGAAGCCCCGCAGCGCCGAGAGCGCCACCCGCGCCGACGGCCCGCGCGCCAGCAGCGCCCGCTCCCACAGGCCGGGCAGGGTGCGCCGATCCTTGATCGCCCCCAGCGCCGCGGCCGCGGCCTGGGCCAGCGCCGCGTCGGGCACATCCAGCAGGGGCAGGAGCGCGCCCGCCTCACCCGCGTCGGCCAGTCCCAGCGCCAGCGCCGCCGCCCGCCGCACCAGCACCGGCCGCCGCAGCTCGGTGGCCAGCGCCACCAGCGTGCGCACCGAGCGGGGATCCCGCAGCCGCCCCAGCCCCAGGCAGGCCACCGCGGCCACGTCGGTGCGGGGATCGGCGGTGGCCGCCTCCAGCACCTCGGCCACCCCCGGTCCGCGGGTCCGCCCCAGCGCCCACAGCGCCACCGCCCGCACCCCCGCGTCGGGAGCGGCGGCCAGGGCCGTGAGGACCGGCGCCGCCCGCCCGTCCCCCAGCCGCCCCAGCGCGATGGCGGCCGCCACCTGGGAGGTCGAGCTGGCCAGCCGCGCGCGCCCCTTGGCCGGCGCCGGCACGCCGCGGGACCAGCCCTCGGGCCCGGCCAGCCGCACCAGCACCGGGGTGGCGTTGCGGTTGCCCAGCATCCCCATCAGCTCGATCACGGCGGCGTCGGGCTCGGCCTCGGGCTCGGTCACCAGCTCGACCAGCGGCCGCACCCCCCAGCGCGAGGCCCGCTCCAGCTCGGCCGCCGCCTGCGGGTCGGCGCCGGCGCGGGCATACAGCCGCGGCACCAGCCGCTGCAGGAGCGCCACCGCCACCTTCTTCGAGGCCGGCGCATGCCCGGGCAGGCTCACCAGCAGGCGCTCGAAGCTGGGCAGGGTGCCGAGGTACTCCTCGACGTCCAGCTCGTTGCGCAGGAGCTCGGCGCGCGCCTCCTCGTCGCTGGTGGCGCGGGCGAAGGTGCGCAGCGCCTCGGCCGCCTCGCTGGCCGCCCCCCGCCGCACCAGCAGCCGGTGCAGGGCGGCCGCCGCCTTGGCCGAGGTCCCCTTCTCCAGCGCCCGCCGGTAAAGGGCCATGGCCGGCTCGATCTCGCCGGCCCGCTCCTCGAGCTCGCCGATGCGGGCCAGCGCCTCGGGATCGTCCGACGCCAGCGCCGCCGCCTTGCGGGCGAAGCCCAGCGCCCGCTCGTCGGCGTAGCGCTGCAGCTCCATCTCGGCGATCTGGACGTAGGCGTCGCGGGCCCGCTCGGGGGCCTTGGCCGACAGCTTCTCCAGCCAGCCGATGGCCTCGCCGTACTGCCGCGACTGGCGCAGAAGGCGCACCAGCGCGGCCACGATCTCGCCGTCGTCTGGGTGGCGCCCGGCCGCCTCGCGCAGGGTGGCCAGGGCCCGCTCCGGATCCATCCGGCGCAGCTCCACCTCGGCCAGGAAGAGGATGGTCTCGCGATCCTCCGGCTGCTTGGCCAGCGCCTCGCCCAGCCGCACCGACTCCAGGTCCAGCCGCCCCCGCCCCTCCCGGGTGAGCAGGTTGATGAGGCTCGACCGCGCCTCCCGCCGCTCGGCGATCCGCGAGGGCCCCTGGCTGGCGACCAGCACCGCCCGCCACTCGGCCATGGCGCCGGCGAAGTCCTTCTTCCGCTCGAGGATGCGGGCCAGGGTGCGGCGGTGGTGGGGGTTCTGAGGCTCCAGCTTCTGGGCGGTGCGCCCCTCGGCCACCGCCTCCTCGAGCAGATCGTGCTCGCCCAGCAGCTCGGCCAGCCGGGCGTGGGCCGCCGCCTTGGGGCGCACGGCGGTCAGCAACCCGCGCCAGGTGCGCCGGGCCAGCTCGCGCCGCCCGCGCTGGAAATGGGCCTCGCCCAGGCCCACGATGGCCCGCTCGTCCCGCGGCGAGTGATCGAGGACCGCGTCCCAGGCGGCCAGCACCCGGTCGTCCTCGGACCAGCGCGAGGCCAGGTCGGCCAGGTTGGCCAGCGCCTCGCCGTTGCGCTTGAAGGTGCGCAGCGCTCGATCGAAGAGGCCGCGCGCCTCCTCGCGATCGCCCTGGCGGAACTTCCGCTCGATGCGCTCGACCGCGAAGCTGGCGTCCTCGGGCCAGTGCCGCTCGATCTCCTCCGACGCCGCGGCCAGCTCGCTCTCCCGCCCCAGCCGCTCGAGCAGGGCCAGGATCTGCCGGCGCAGGCCCAGGTCGTCGGGGTCGAGCGCCGCCGCCTTGCGCGCGGCCTCGAGGGCCCCGCTCAGATCGCCGAGGTCCTCGCGGATGCGCCCCAGCGCCGCCCACTCGACCGAGCGGCGCGATCCCGGCGCGGCCGCCTGCTTCTCGAGGCGCGCGGCCAGGGCCGGCAGGGTGTCGCGCCGGCGGGCGATGTCCCCGAGCCGCCGGTAAAGGCCCGCCCGATCACCG
>Ga0134123_10001512_pt1 | contig 15106 bp, 13 predicted proteins | sample KB303_FD_96460 | JGI IMG/M metagenome (GOLD analysis project Ga0134123, IMG submission 96460) | Terrestrial soil microbial communities without Nitrogen fertilizer from Kellogg Biological Station, Michigan, USA - KB3-0-3 | ecosystem: Environmental > Terrestrial > Soil > Unclassified ...
GCGAAAGATGGCGTTGCCGCGAAGGAATTCCCGGTCGAAGTCGGGCTGGGCGACGCCGCAGCCGCCGGCATCGGAGCGCCCGGCGATGGTGAAGAGCGAATGCACGCCGCCGTCCGCCGTGCCATCGGGATTGCGGACGAACCGCACTTCCCGAACCGGCCCGTCGCGGCGGATGAAGGAGGGGACGCGGTTGCGCGCGCCCATTTTGTTGGCGAACGCGACCTGCGGGTTGACCGCCGGGCTCGAGCCGCCGCTCGCCGGCTGCGAGTGGCAGCCGACGCAACTGTCGAGGTTCATCGTCGGGCCGAGGCCTTCGGGGACGGTTTCCTCCTCCTCGAAATCTTCCTTGCCGGCGGTGAAGAACGCGGCCTCGGTGCGCGTCAGCCCGGCGAGTGGCGATCCCGCGTCGGGCGGCGTCGCGCGCGGTCCGGGATCGCGCGCGAGCGGATCGGCGGAGTTGGCGATTTCGACTTCGTGGGTGAGGGCGAGACCTGCGAGGACGAGCAGCAGCGGAACAGCGAGCTTCGTGTTCATGAGCATCTCCCTTCCCGGCTTGATGCCGGGTATGTCGATGCTTTTGCAAAGCGCGTGCCACGGTCTGTACTACACGCCCGCGGCGGAAACTGTCGGGCAGCGCGGACGAAATACCGCACACAACGCCGCAAGCGGCTCTAAAAGCGGGTGATTCGTCCCGTCGTTGCTACCCGACGGCTGCGACGGGTGCGGCCTGCTGAAGCGCGAGCGGCTTGAGGAGGTCCTGCTCGAGGTTGAGCACCGCGCGGGAATCGGTCAGCGGTGCGCCGGTGATCAGAAACACGTCTTCGACCCGGTCGCCGAGGGTGTTGACGCGGGCGGTCTGCAGATTGATGCGGTAGCGCGCGAGCGTGCGCGCCACGTCATAGAGCAGGCCGGGGCGGTCGCTGGCGACGATCGAGAGCACGTAGTAGGCGCCGCGCTCGTCCGGGCGGATATCGACCGAGGGCGAAATCGGAAAATGGCGCACGCGCCGCGACACGCGCCCGCCGCGCGGCGGCCCGAGCGGCTCCTCGGACTGCACGTCGATGGCGAGATCGCTCTCGATCATGCTGATCAGATCGCGGTAGTGCGCGCCGGGGCCCTGGCCCATCACGAGGAAGGTATCGAGCGCGTAGCCGTTGCGCGTCGTGTGCACTTTCGCTTCGACGATGTTGAAGCCGGCACGCTCGAAGTAGCCGCAGATGCGGGCGAAAAGCGCCTCGCGGTCGCGGGTGTAGATCATGACCTGCAGCCCTTCGCCGAACGGCGCGAGACGCGCCCTGACCACCGGCGCGACGGCGTCGATCTTCTGGTGGAGGTTGCGCGTCTGCCACGCGATCTCCTGCGCGTCGTGGCGCAGGAAGTAGGCGGTGTCGAGCTGCGCCCAGAGCTTGTCCTTGACCGAGTCATCGAGCGCGTAGAGACGCAACAGCCGCACCGCCTCGGCCTGCTTCTCGGCCAGCGCCGCGTCGCGCGCGAGGGGCTCGCCGGTCAGCACCCGCCGCGTGGCGCGGAACAGGTCCTCGAGCAGCTTCGCTTTCCAGCCGTTCCAGACCTTCGGGCTGGTGCCGCGCACATCGGCGACGGTGAAGAGGTACAGCGCGATGAGGCGGCGCTCGTCGCCCACCATCTCGGCGAAGGCGCGCACCACGTCCGGGTCGTGCACGTCCTGCTTCTGCGCGACGTGCGACATGGCGAGGTGCTTCTCGACCAGGAACTCGACCAGCGCGCGGTCGTCCGCGGCCAGGCCATGCCTTCTCGAAAAAGACCTGACCTCCTGCGCGCCGAGCGTCGAGTGATCCCCGCCGCGACCCTTGGCGATGTCGTGGTAGAGGGCTGCGACGTACAGCAGCCAGGAGCGCTCGAAGCCGCTCATCAGCTCGGTGCACAGGGGAAACTCGTGCGCGAACTCGGGCATGGTGAAGCGGCGCAGATTTCTCAGCACCATCAGGATGTGCTGGTCGACGGTGTAGACGTGGAAGAGATCGTGCTGCATCTGGCCGACGATGGCGCCGAACTCCGGCAGGTACAGGCCGAGGATGCCGTACTGGTTCATGCGCCGGAACTCGTGCACGATGCCGCGCGGCTGCTGCAGCATCTGCAGGAAAAGCAGGCGCGCGACCGGATCCTTGCGGAAGGAATTGTTGATCAGGGATCGGGCGCGCCACAGCGCCCGCAGCGTGCGCGCGGTCATGCCGCGCAGCTCCTGGTGCTGCATCATCAGCAGGAAGCTCTCCAGGATCGCCGTCGGCTCGCGCCGGAAGCTGTCTTCGCGCTTGATGTGCAGCAGCTCGCTGCGCACCTCGAAGCGCTCGTTCAGCGCGCGCGGCGGCGTATCGGGCCGCGGCGCGAGGCGCGCCTCGAGGTTCTGCAGCAGGATGGTATTGAGCTGCGTCACGCCCTTGGCGGTCTGGTAGTAGCGCTGCATCATCGCTTCGCTGGCCCGCCGCGTCGGGCTGTCGGCGTCACCGAGCTGGGCGGCGAGGGCGTTCTGCAGGTCGAAGACGATGCGGTCCTCGCGCCGGCCGGCGAGGTAGTGCAGGCGGATGCGCAGGTCCTGGAGGTGCGCTTCGTGGCGCGCCAGGCTGCGGGCTTCGCCGGGCTCGATCATCCCGGCCTTGACCAGGTCGGACCAGCGCGAGCCGATTGCCCCCGTGATCCCGCTTGCGCGCGCGATCCACTGGATGACCTGCAGGTCGCGCAGGCCGCCAGGCGCTTCCTTGAGATTGGGCTCGAGCGCGTAGGCCGAGTCCTGGTGCTTGGCGTGGCGCTGCTCCTGCTCGAGCTTTTTCGCGCCGAAGAATGCCGTCGCGTCGCGCCGCGCCGCCAGCTCCTTCGCGAGCCTGCGATGCAGCGCCTTGCTGCCGGCGAGATGGCGCGCCTCGAGCAGAGCGGTCGCGATGGTGACGTCGCCGGCCGCCGCCTCGACGCAACCCTCGACGGTGCGCACGCTGTGGCCGATTTCCAGGCCGATGTCCCACATGGTGCCGATCAGGCGCTCCAGCGCCGCCTGCTCGGCCTCGCTCGGCTCGGCGGCGAGCAGGACCAGCAGATCGATGTCGGAGCACGGATAGAGCTCGCCGCGCCCGTAGCCGCCGGTGGCGACCAGCGCCGCAGCGCGCGGCACGCCGGCGTCGTCCCACAGCTTGCGCACCGTCCGGTCGATGAGCTCGGCATGCTCGCGGAGCATCCGGCGCGGCTTGGGATCCTTGAGGTACGCGGCGCGCAGCGCCTGGCGTGCTTCGACGACCGATTCGCGCAGCGCCGCGCTCACGGCGGTGGCGGGGCGCCGGCGGAGGTGGTCAGCACCTCGAAACCGGAGGGCGTCACGGCCACCGTGTGCTCCCACTGCGCGGACAGGCTGTGGTCCTTGGTGACGATCGTCCAGCCGTCGGCGAGCTCGCGGATGGCGGCCTTGCCGGCGTTGATCATCGGCTCGACCGTGAAGGTCATTCCGGCCTCGAGCGCGAGCCCGGCGCCCGGCTTGCCGTAGTGCAGGACCTGCGGCTCCTCGTGGAATTTGCGGCCGATGCCGTGGCCGCAGAATTCGCGCACCACCGAGTAGCCATGTTTCTCGGCGTGCGCCTGGATCGCCGCGCCGACATCGCCAAGGCGCGCGCCCGGGCGCACCTGCCGGATGCCGAGCCACATGCACTCGAAGGTGACGTCGACCAGGCGCTTCGCCTGGATGGTCGGCTCGCCGACGTAGAACATCCGGCTGCAGTCGCCGTGGTAGCCGTCCTTGATCACGGTGATGTCGATATTGACGATGTCGCTCGCCTTCAGCACCCGCTCGCCCGGGACGCCGTGGCAGACCTGATGGTTGACCGACGTGCAGATCGACTTGGGGAAGGGCTTGTAGCCCGGCGGGGCGTAGTTCAGGGGCGCCGGCACGGTTCCCTGCACCTTCACCATGTACTCGTGGCAAAGGTCGTTCAGCCTGCCCGTCGTGACGCCCGCCTTGACGTGCGGGGCGATGAAATCCAGCACCTCGGAAGCGAGGCGGCCGGAAATGCGCATGCGCTCCAGTTCTTCGGAGCTCTTCAGGACAACGGGCATTCGTCTGATTATGCTAGAATTTTGGGCTCAAATCTTCCGGCGCTTTCGCAAAGGGTCCTCATCGTAGATGGGGCTGAAACCGCCGCAGACCAACCCCCAAGGAGAAGCAAGTGTCAGTGACGATGCGTCAAATGCTGGAGGCGGGCGTCCATTTCGGGCACCAGACCCGCTACTGGAACCCGAAGATGGCGCCGTTCATCTTCGGCCACCGCAACAAGATTCACATCATCAACCTGGAAAAGACCCTGGCGATGTACCAGGACGCGCTGAAATTCGTGCGCCAGCTCACCGCCAACCGGGGCACGATCCTGTTCGTCGGCACCAAGCGCCAGGCGCGCGACATCCTGCGCGAGGAAGCCCTGCGCTGCGCCAGCCCGTTCGTCGAGCACCGCTGGCTCGGCGGCATGCTGACCAACTTCAAGACCGTGAAGCAGTCGATCAAGCGCCTGAAGGAAATGGAGGCGATGCAGCAGGACGGCAGCTTCGAGCGCATCTCGAAGAAGGAGGCGCTCGGCCTGACCCGCGAGCTCGCCAAGCTGCAGCGCTCGCTGGGCGGCATCAAGGAACTGTCGGCGCTGCCCGATGCGCTGTTCGTCATCGACGTCGGCTACCAGAAGGGCGCCGTCGCCGAGGCCAACAAGCTCGGCGTGCCGGTGATCGGCGTGGTCGACACCAACCACAACCCGGAGGGCATCAGCTACGTGATCCCGGGGAACGACGATTCCAGCCGGGCGATCCGGCTCTATGCGCGCGGCGTCGCCGACGCGGTCCTCGAGGGACGCACCCAGTCGCTGGAGGAGGTGGTCTCGGCCTCGCGCGACGAGTTCGTCGAGGTGGAAGAGGATGCAGGAGAGAAATAGATTGGCCCGCAAGAACCAGACAAAGGGGCCTCGCGCCCCTTTTTTTCAACCCTAGGAAGAGAAATGGCAGAAATCAGTGCAGCGCTGGTGAAGGAACTCCGCGAACTCACCGGCCTTGGAATGATGGAGTGCAAGAAGGCGCTGACGGAGGCGGGCGGCGACCTCAAGAAAGCCGAGGAGCTGCTGCGCATCAAGAGCGGCGCCAAGGCGAGCAAGGCCGCGAGCCGCGTCGCGGCCGAGGGCGTGATCGGATCCTTCATCGCCGCGGATGCGAAGCTGGGCGCGCTGGTCGAAGTGAACTGCGAGACTGATTTCGTCGCCCGCAACGAGGACTTCCTGGCGTTTGCCAGGTCCATCGCGGAAGTCGTCGCCACGCGCGATCCCGGCGCCGCCGAGGAGGACAAGCGGCAGAAGCTGGTGCAGAAGATCGGCGAGAACATCACCATCCGCCGCTTCAAGCGCGTGCAGGCAAAAGGCAAGCTGGCGCTCTACGTGCATGCCGGCGCCAAGATCGGCGTGCTCGTCGACTACGACGGCGGCGAGGAGATCGGCAAGGACGTGGCGATGCACATCGCCTTCGCCAGGCCGCGGCACCTGGCCAAGGGCGAGGTGCCCCAGGACGTCGTGGCCCAGGAAAGAAAGATCCAGGAGGCGCGCGCGAAGGAGTCGGGCAAGCCGCCCGAGATCGTCGCGAAAATGATCGAAGGCTCGCTCAACAAGTTCCTCGCCGAGATCACCCTGATGGGCCAGCCGTTCATCAAGGACGACAAGCAGACCATCGAGAAGATGCTGAACGCGAAGAAGGCGAAGGTGAACGGCTATTCCTTCCTCGTCGTCGGCGAAGGGATCGAGAAAGCGCAGCCCAGCCACTGACGACGCCGGCATTGACGCCCAAATACAAAAGGATTCTGCTGAAGCTGTCGGGGGAGGCCCTGATGGGCGAGGATCCTTTCGGCGTCAACCGGCAGACCATCGAAGCGATCGTCGCCGAGGTCGCGCAGGTCTCGCGCCTCGGCGTCGAGATCGGCGTCGTGATCGGCGGCGGCAACATCTTCCGCGGCGTTTCGCCGGGCACCGCCGGCATGGACCGCGCCACCGCCGACTACATGGGCATGCTCGCCACGGTGATGAACGCGCTGGCGCTGCAGGATGCGATGCGCCGCGCCGGCGTCGCGAGCCGCGTGCAGTCGGCGCTCAACATCGAGCAGGTGGTCGAGCCCTACATCCGCGGCAAGGCGATCCGCTACCTGGAGGAGGGCAAGGTGGTGATCTTCGCTGCCGGCACCGGCAACCCCTTCTTCACCACCGACACGGCGGCCGCGCTGCGCGGCAGCGAGATGGGCGCCGAGATCGTGCTCAAGGCGACCAAGGTGGACGGCGTCTACACCGCCGATCCGAAGCGCGACCCGCGCGCGACGCGCTACGCCAGGATCAGCTTCGACGAGGCGATCGCGCGCAACCTCAAGGTCATGGACGCCACTGCGCTGACGCTGTGCCGCGACCAGAAGCTGCCGATCAACGTCTTCAGCATTTTCAAGAAGGACGCCCTGCGTCGCGTCATCCTCGGCGAGGACGAGGGCACGCTCGTTCACGTATGATGGGGTGGCTATGGCCCTGGTAATCGCCGATCTCAAGAAGAGCACCGAGCAGAAGATGGACAAGAGCGTGCAGGCCTTCAAGGGCGACCTCGGCAAGGTCCGCACCGGCCGCGCGCATACCGGCCTGCTCGACCACGTGGTGGTCGACTACTACGGCACGCCGACGCCGATCAACCAGGTCGCCAAGATCATCCTGCTCGACGCCCGCACCATCGGCGTCACGCCCTTCGAGAAGAAGCTCATCCCGACCATCGAGAAGGGCATCCGCGAGTCGGACCTCGGCCTCAACCCCTCCACGAGCGGCGACACGATCCGCCTGCCCATGCCCTCGCTGACCGAGGAGCGGCGCAAGGAGCTCGTCAAGGTCGTGAAGCACGAGGCCGAAAACGCCCGCGTCGCGGTGCGCAACCAGCGGCGCGACGCCATCCAGCACCTCAAGGACGGGCTGAAGAAACACGAAGTGTCGGAGAACGACGAGCGCCGCGCGCTCGACGAGATGCAGAAGATGACCGACAAGCACATCGGCGAAATCGACCGCCTGCTGCAGGAGAAGGAAAAGGAGCTGATGGCGCTATGAGCCACGCCAGCTCCACCAAGGAGGTTCCCGGGCACGGCGACACGCCGCGCCACGTCGCCATCATCATGGACGGCAACGGCCGCTGGGCGAAGCGCCAGCTGCTGCCGCGCATCATCGGCCATCGGCGCGGCGTCGAGTCGGTGCGCGACGCCGTGACCGCCTGCATCGACCGCGGCATCGGCTACCTGACGCTGTTCGCCTTCAGCTCCGAGAACTGGCGCCGGCCGGCGGAGGAGGTGACGCTGCTGATGCAGCTCTTCCAGGCGGCGCTCTCGAACGAGGTGGAGAAGCTGCACAAGAACGGCGTGCGCCTGAAGGTGGTCGGCGACACGCAGCGCTTCGGCCCGAAGATTCACGGCCTGATCGAGCAGGCGGAGCAGCACACCGCGGCCAATCAGCGGCTGACGCTCACCATTGCGGCGAACTACGGCGGCCGCTGGGACATCCTGCAGGCGGTGAACCGGTTCATCAGGGAAAACCCGGACGTGAAGGAGATCCAGGAGGAGAAGCTCTCGCCGTACCTGGCGATGAGCTACGCGCCGGAGCCCGACCTCTTCATCCGCACCGGCGGCGAGCAGCGGATCAGCAACTTCCTGCTCTGGCAGCTCGCCTACAGCGAGTTCTATTTCACCGACACGCTGTGGCCCGACTTCGACGCCGCGGCGCTCGACGCGGCGATCGTCTCCTACCGCGGCCGCGAACGCCGCTTCGGGCGCACCAGCGACCAGGTCGCGCAGGCGAAGCGGGCCGAGGTCGCCTGAAAGGCGGGTTGGCGGCGCGCGTAGCAACAGCCGCGGCCCTGATCGCCGTGCTGCTTGCGGCGCTGTTTTTTCTCCCGCGGCCGTGGTTCGCGGCGCTGGTCGTGGCGATCGTCGCGCTGGCGGGCTTCGAGTGGGGGCGCTTGTGCCGCCCGGCGGGGGCCGCCGCATGGATCTACGCCGGCGCGATGGCTTGCGGCTTCGTGCTGCTTTTCCTCTACATGCAGGTCGTGCTCGCCCGTCTGGAGATCAGGCACTGGTGCCTGATCCTCGCCTGCCTGTTCTGGGTCGTCGCCGCGCCGCTGTGGCTGTGGCGCGGCGTGCGGGCGCGTGGGCTCGGCGTCGCGGGTTTCCTGGTGGTCCTTCCCGCCGCGCTCGCCTTCGCGATCATGGAGCCGCTGGAAGTCCTGCTCGTGCTGCTGTTCGTGTGGATCGCCGATACCGCGGCGTACTTTGTCGGCCGCGCCTGGGGGCGGCACAAGCTGGCGCCGGAAATCAGTCCCGGCAAGACCTGGGAAGGAGCGATCGGCGGAACGGCCGGCGCGCTCGTCTACGCTATCATCTGCGGAACTTTCTTCGAGGGGCTTTTCTGGGTGCCGTATCTCCTCGCCGCGGCACTGCTCGCCGTGCTCAGCATCGTGGGTGACCTGTTCGAATCGGCCGTCAAGCGGCAGGCCGCAGTCAAGGACAGCGGCACGCTTCTGCCCGGCCACGGCGGGGTACTCGACCGCATCGACAGCGCGACCGCAGCGCTGCCGGCCGCGGCGCTGCTCTGGCCCTACCTGAGGGCGCTGGCGTGAATCTCGCCGTCCTTGGCGCAACCGGATCGGTGGGTGCGAGCACGCTCGACGTGGCTGCGCGCCATCCCGATCGCTACCAGGTCTTCGCGTTGACTGCGAACCGGTCCGCGGATGCGCTCTTGAAGCTGTGCCGCATCCACAAGCCCCGCTACGCGGTTCTTTCGGGAACCCAGGAGAACTCCGGTCTCAGGAGAGAATTTTCAAAAGAGCGCACCGAGCTCCTGTTCGGCGCGAAGGCGCTCGACGAAATCGCCGCCCACGCCGATTGCAAGGTCGTGATGGCGGCGATCGTCGGCGCGGCGGGGCTGCCCTCGACCCTGGCCGCGGCGCGGGCCGGCAAGCGGGTGCTGCTCGCCAACAAGGAAGCGCTCGTCATGAGCGGGCCGCTCGTCATCGAGGCGGCGAAGCGCTCCGGCGCCGAGTTGCTGCCGATCGACAGCGAGCACAACGCGGTCTTCCAGTGCTTCTCGGACCGCATGGCGGTCCGCAAGATCGTTCTCACCGCCTCGGGCGGGCCGTTCCGCACCGCGCCCCTCGAAGCGCTGGCGGCGGTGACCCCCGACCAGGCCTGCGCGCACCCGAACTGGGTCATGGGGCGCAAGATCTCGGTCGACTCGGCGACCATGATGAACAAGGGCCTGGAGGTGATCGAGGCGCGCTGGCTGTTCGACATGCCGCCCGAGCGGATCGAAGTGCTGATTCATCCGCAAAGCATCGTCCATTCGCTGGTCGAGTACGTCGACGGCTCGATGATCGCGCAGCTCTCCAACCCCGACATGCGGGTGCCGATCGCCCACGCGCTCGGCTTCCCGGCACGCATCGAGTCGGGCGCTAAGTCGCTCGACCTGGCCGCGCTGAAGAACCTCAACTTCGAGCGGCCGGACGAGGCCCGCTTCCCGTGCCTGCCGCTCGCCTATGCGGCGCTGCGCGCGGGCGGCACCGCCGCCGCGGTGCTGAACGCCGCCAACGAGATCGCCGTCGAAGCGTTCCTCGGCGCGCGGCTGCGGTTCACCGCCATCGCCCACGTGATCGCCGACACCCTTTCGGCGCTGCCCGGACGCCCGGCGTCCGGCCTCGAGGAAATTCTCGCCGCCGACGACCATGCCCGCCGCTTCGCCGCGGCGCGCGTCCTGGCCCAGGCCGCATGAGCTTCATTCACACCGTCGTCGCGTTCATCGTCGCGCTCGGCGTGCTGATCGTGGTGCACGAATACGGTCACTACCTCGTCGCGCGGCTGTGCGGTGTGAAGGTCCTTCGTTTCTCGGTTGGTTTTGGCAGGTCCCTGTTCATAAAGCGCGTTGGCAAGGACCAGACGGAATGGGTGATCGCCGCGGTGCCGTTCGGCGGCTACGTCAAGATGCTCGACGAGCGGGAAGGGCCGGTCGATCCGCAGGAGGCGGACCGCGCTTTCAACCGCCAGACCGTCTGGCGGCGCATCGCGATCGTCATCGCCGGGCCGTTGTTCAATTTCATCTTCGCCGTGCTCGTCTATGCCGGCCTTTTCATGTACGGCCTGCCGGAAGCGCGGCCGGTCCTCGCCGCGCCACCCGCGGGCACGCTTGCCGCTGCGGCGGGCATCGCGACCGGCGACACCGTGCGCTCGGTCGAGGGCGAGCCGGTCGCAACCTGGCAGGACCTGCGCTGGCAGATCCTGCAGGCCGCGCTGCAGCGGCAGGCGGTGCGCCTCGAGACGCTCAACGAGCGCGGCCACATCGCCACCGTGACCATCGACCTGCGCGAGTTCCCGGCGAACGAAGTGGAAGGCGACGTGCTCGAGCGCATCGGCCTGCGCCTCTGGCGGCCGGCGCTGGACCCGGTCCTCGGCCAGCTGGTCGCCGGCGGCCCGGCCGAGCGCGCCGGCCTCGCGCCGGGCGACCGCGTCCTGCGCGCGGACGGCAAGGACATCGACACCTGGGAAGCCCTGGTCGCCGCAGTCCGCGCCCATCCGGGAGTGCCGCTTCAGCTCACGCTGGAACGCGACGGTACGACGAGAACCACGCAGGTGACGCCGGAAGCGGTGGCAGCGGGACAGGGCCGTGTCGGGCGCATCGGCGCGGCGCCGCGCGTGCCGGCCTCGCACACCGACAAGATCCTGATCCGCGTGCAACACGGCCCGCTCGCCAGCCTCGCGAAAGGCGCCGCCAAGACCTGGGACATCTCGGTCTTCAGCCTGAAGATGCTCGGGCGCATGCTGATCGGCGAAGTCTCCTGGAAGCATCTCTCCGGGCCGGTGACGATCGCCGATTTCGCCGGCCAGTCGGCGCAGATGGGCTGGATCTCCTACATCAGCTTCCTCGCCCTGATCAGCATCAGCCTCGGCGTGCTCAACCTGCTGCCGATCCCGCTGCTCGACGGCGGGCACCTGATGTACTACGCGATCGAGCTCGTCAAGGGCGGGCCGGTGTCGGAGCGGGCCATGGAGCTCGGCCAGCGCGTCGGCCTGGCGCTGCTGCTGGTGATGATGGCGTTCGCGTTCTACAACGACCTCAATCGTCTCCTGACCGGTTGACCTGATGCGCAGAGGGCTCGCCGCGGTATGCGCCGCGATTCTGCTCGTGGCCGCCGCCGGCGCGGGGGCGCAATCCTTCCAGCCCTTCGTCGTCAAGGATATCCGCGTCGAGGGACTGCAGCGCACCGAGGCCGGCACCGTCTTCAGCTACCTGCCGATCAAGGTCGGCGAGACGATGGACGAGGACAAGGCGCGGCGCGCGGTGCGCGCGCTGTACGCCACCGGCTTCTTCCAGGACGTGCGCCTCGAGGTCGACAACGACGTGCTGGTCGTGCTCGTGCAGGAGCGCCCGGCGATCGCGCAGATCGACTTCGTCGGCATGAAGGAATTCGAGCCCGACAACATCAAGAAGGCGCTGCGCGAGCTGGGACTCGCGGAGGGCCGCATCTTCGACCGCGCGCTGCTCGACGCCGCGGAGCAGGAAATGAAGCGCCAGTACCTGTCGCGGGGCCTGTACGCGACCGCGGTGCAGGTCACGGTGACGCCGCTCGAGCGCAACCGCGTCGCGATCAACATCACCGTCACCGAAGGCGACGTGGCGAAGATCCGCGGCATCAACATCGTCGGCGCGCGCGCCTTCGGCGAGGACGAGCTGATCGACCAGTTCGTGCTGCGCACCCCGGGCTGGCTCACCTGGTACACCAAGCACGACCGCTACGCGCGCGAGCGCCTCGCCGCCGACCTGGAGACGCTGCGCTCGTTCTACCAGAACCGCGGCTACCTCGACTTCAACATCGAGTCGACGCAGGTGCAGATCACGCCCGACCGGCTGGGCATCTACGTCACGGTCAATATCACCGAGGGCGAGAAGTACACCGTCACCGGCGTGCGCCTCTCCGGGCAGATGCTGGTGCCGCGCGAGGAGCTCGAGCGGCTGGTACAGCTCAGGACCGGCGACGTCTTCTCGCGCGAAAAGCTTGCCGCCAGCACCAAGGCGATCACCGACCGCCTGGGCAACGACGGTTACGCCTTCGCCAACGCCAACGCCATCCCCGACGTCGACAAGGAGAAGCGCACGGTGGCGTTCAACATCGTCATCGACCCGGGTCGCCGCGTGTACGTGCGGCGCATCGACGTCGCGGGCAACGTCAAGACGCGCGACGAGGTGGTGCGCCGCGAGATGCGGCAGATCGAGGGCGCCTACTACGACGCCTCGCGCATCCAGCTCTCCCGCCGGCGCATCGACCGCACCAGCTACTTCAGCGAGGTCAACGTCGAGACCCAGCCGGTCGAGCAGAGCCCCGACCAGGTCGACATCCTCTACAGCCTCAAGGAGCGGCCGACCGGGGCGCTGCTGTTCGGCCTCGGCTTCTCCAACGTCGAGAAGCTGGCGCTGTCGGCGTCGCTCACCCAGGCGAACGTGTTCGGCACCGGCAACTTCCTTTCCTTCAACGTCAACAGCGGCAGCGTCAACAAGGTCTATTCGCTGTCCTTCCTCAATCCCTACTGGACCGTCGACGGCGTCAGCCAGGGATTCGACGTCTACCGCCGCAAGACCAACGCGTCGCAGCTCGTGGTCGGCGCCTACGCCACCGATACCTATGGCGGCGGCATCAAGTTCGGCTACCCGATCTCCGAGTATTCGCGCATCGACACGGGCTTCAACATGGAACGGGTCCGGCTCGACACCTTCGAGACCAGCCCGAAGCAGTACCTCGATTTCGTCGACCAGTTCGGCCACCAGTACACCTACGGGGCGCTGACCGCCGGCTGGTCGCGGGACACGCGCGACAGCCTGATCCAGACCAACGCCGGCTCGCTCACGCGCGCCACCAGCGAGGTCGCCGCCGGCGACCTGCAGTATTACCGCCTCGGCTTCCAGCAGCAGTATTACGTCCCGCTGACCCGCATCTACACGTTCTTCGCCGGCATCGACGTCGGCTTCGCCGAGGGATACAGCGAGAAGCCGCTGCCGTTCTTCAAGAACTACTACGCCGGCGGGCCGGGATCGGTGCGCGGCTACAGCTCGCTCAGCCTCGGCCCGACCGACGAGTTCGGCACGACGCTGGGCGGCAACCGCAAGCTCACCGGCGGCATGGAAGTGCTGTTCCCGGTTCCCGGTGCGCTGCAGGACAAGTCGCTGCGCCTCGCGTGGTTCGTCGACGGCGGCAACGTCTTCTTCAACCGCTACCAGCTCAACGACCTGCGCTATTCGACCGGCCTGAGCTTCTCCTGGTCATCGCCGTTCGGTCCCCTCCGCCTGTCGTTCGCGCAGCCGCTCAACGCCAAAAGCACGGACCACGTGCAGAGGCTACAATTCACCTTCGGTACCGCGTTCTGAAGCTTGAATACCCTCCACACGACACGATTGGTCCTGGCCGCGCTCCTGGCGGTGACGACGCTCGGCGTCTCGGCGCAGTCTTCCGCCCCGGCGACGGGCGTGACGTCGATGAAGATCGGTTACGTCAACACCGAGCGCATCCTGCGCGAGGCCGCGCCGGCGGTGCGCGCGCAGCGCAAGATCGAAGCCGAATTCCAGAAGCGCGACCAGGAGCTCGCCAAGGTCGCCGACCAGCTGAAGCGCATGCAGGACGACATCGAGAAGAACGCGGTGACGATGAGCGAGGGCCAGCGGCGCAACCGCGAGCGCGAGTTCGGCGAGCTCAATCGCGAGTTCCAGCGCAAGCAGCGCGAGTTCCGCGAGGACCTCAACCAGCGCCGCAACGAAGAGCTGGCGCAGGTGGTGGAGCAGGCGAACCGGGTGATCAACCAGATCGCCGAGCAGGAGAAGTTTGACCTGGTCCTGCAGGACGCCGTGTACCGCAGTCCGCGCATCGACATCACCGACAAGGTGATCAAGGCGCTCGAGAGCAAGCCGCCGGCGAAATAGGCCGATGCCGGGGCCGCTCACGCTCGGGCAGATCGCAACGCGCCTCGGCGGTCGCGTCGCCGGCGACGCCGGCACGCTCGTCAGCCAGGTCGGCTCCCTCGAGCACGCCACGCCGGAGCAGATCACCTTCTTCGCCGATCCGAAGCTGAAGGCGAAGCTGGCCGCGACCCGCGCCGGCGCGGTGATCGTCGCCGCCGAAGGCGAGAGCCTCACTGCGCGGCCGCGCATCGTCTGCGAGAAACCCTACGTCTACTTCGCCCGCGTCTCGCAGCTCTTCAATCCGGCCAGCCACCAGGGTCCGGGCGTGCATCCCTCCGCGGTGGTCGCTCCCGGGGCTCGCCTCGGGGCGCGCATCTCGATCGGCCCGGGCTGCGTGGTCGGGGAGGGCGTGCAGATCGGCGACGACACCTGTCTCTATCCGCGGGTCGTGATCTATCCGGGCTGCACCCTGGGCGCGCGCGTCGTGGTGCACTCCGGCGTGGTGATCGGCGCCGACGGCTTCGGCCTCGCCAACGACGGCGGCCGCTGGCTGAAGATCCCGCAGATCGGGGGCGTGCGCATCGGCGACGACGTCGAGATCGGCGCCAACTGCACCATCGACCGCGGCGCCCTGCAGGACACGGTGATCGAGGAAGGCGTGAAGCTCGACAACCTGATCCAGATCGGCCACAACGTGCGCATCGGCGCGCACACCGCGATCGCCGCCTGCACCGGGATCGCCGGCAGCACCGAGATCGGCAAGCATTGCACGATCGGCGGCGCGGCGATGATCGGCGGGCACCTCAAGATCGTCGACAAGGTGGAGATCTCGGGCGGCACCGCGGTGCCGAGCTCGATCCTCAAGGCGGGCACGTACACCGCGCTCTTCCCGATCGAGGAGAAGAGCGCCTGGGCGCGCACCGCGGTCCTGGTGCGCCGGCTCTCCGAGCTGGCCGAACGCGTGCGGGCTCTCGAAGGAAAGGCGGGCAAGAAATGATGAAGATGGACCTGCAGCGGATCCTGGAGCTCATCCCGCACCGCTATCCCTTTCTCATGATCGACCGCGTGAAGGAATGCGAGCCGCGCAAGCGCGTGGTCGCGGTGAAGAATGTCTCGGCGAA
>Ga0134123_10001513_pt1 | contig 15103 bp, 11 predicted proteins | sample KB303_FD_96460 | JGI IMG/M metagenome (GOLD analysis project Ga0134123, IMG submission 96460) | Terrestrial soil microbial communities without Nitrogen fertilizer from Kellogg Biological Station, Michigan, USA - KB3-0-3 | ecosystem: Environmental > Terrestrial > Soil > Unclassified ...
CGCGCCGAGGCGCTCCTGCCGGTAACGCGCGCAGGCGGTGACGAGACTTCGGCCGAGGACCGTTCGGTCGTACGGAGGCGGCTCCTCGGGCTCGCCGGAGGTCGCGCGCTTCGAGATCTCGAACGCCGCGGCGATCCGCGCCGCCTTCGCGGGGCCGACGCCGCGCGTGGTGTGAAGGTGCTTGAGATCGCGCTCCCGCAGCTTTCCCATGCCTTCCGCGAGAAGCTCGCGCGCGAGCTGGATCGCGTTCTTGCCGCGCAGGCCGGAGCCGAGGAGGATCGCGACCAGTTCGGCGTTCGAGAGCGTTTCGGGGCCGTGTTTGAACATCCGCTCGCGCGGACGGTCGTCGCGGGGCAGCTCGCGGATCACTTCATTCATCAACGCACCTCCAGGATGGCATGGACAAGGGGCGGCGTCGCCGCGGCTGCTTTTGCGGCGATCGCGAATGTGCAGGCGGAGCTGAGCGCGCTCGCTTCGGGATTGATCTCGATCGAGAGCCCGTGGTGCAGCCGCACGAAACCTGCGGCTGGATGGACGACGCCGGATGTGCCGACGATGACGAGGAGATCGGCGTTGCGGATCGCGCTCACCGCGCGGGCGACCGCCTCGTCCGGCAGCGTCTCGCCGAACCAGACGACGTCCGGCCGCAGGAGCGCGCCGCAGTCGCAGCGCGGAGGGATCGTCGGGAACGGCTCCTCGCGCGTCTCCACGTGCTGGTCCTTCGTGCAGCGGATGCGGAAGATGTTGCCGTGCAGCTCGATGACGTCATGCGCGCCGGCGCGTGAGTGCAGGCCGTCGACGTTCTGCGTGACGACGATCGCGTCGGGGAGGCTGGCAATCGCCAGATGCGCCGCATTCGGCTGCGCGTTACGGATCAGCGCGCGGCGCCACTCGTACCACTCCCACACCATCGCGGGATCGCGGCGGAACGCGTCCGGAGTCGCGAGCTCCTCGGCGCGGAAGCTCCGCCACAGCCCGTCCGGCCCGCGGAACGTCGGAATCCCGCTGTCGGCGGAGATGCCGGCGCCGGTGAAAAAGACAACTTTGCGTGGCTTTGTTTCGCGGATCGCCCGAAGTGCGTCATCGATGCTGCTCATGCGGAACAGCGTACGACGAGCGTGTCAAGCAACTCCCCGGAATCTACCGTTCCGGGGGATCCCCGGGGCTCCGAGGACCATGTTTCGGGCGAAATTGGATACCGGATGTAGAGGCGTTCGTTACGCCTTCGGAATCATGTCCTCGTGGATCTCGATGAACGCGTCCTTGCGGAGCGTGTCGATGTAGGCCTTGTAGTCGCGCTGGAAGGTCTCCTCGTCGACGTCGCGGCGGAGCTTCTCCTTGATCGACTCGAACGCCGGCACTTCGGAGGGGAGGCGCTGTTCGACCTTCATGATGAACCACGCGGACTTGGTCTCGATCGGTCCGATGATCGCGCCGGGTGCGGCGGCGAAGACGGCCTGGTCGAGCTCCCCGACGAGGTCGCCCTTCGCGACTTCGCCGAGGTCGCCGCCCTTGTCCTTCGTGGCCGACTCGGACATCGTCGACGCGAGGGTCGCGAAGTCGGTTCCGGCCTTGCGGGACGCCTGACCGACTTCGTTCGCGCGGGTGCGCGCTTCCTCGAGCTTCGCGGCTTCGGGCTTCAGGATGACGATCTCGCGCAGATGCGCGCGCTCGGGGAGGCGGAAGCGCTCCTTTTCGCGGTTGTAGCGCTCGCGCAGCTCGGGGTCGGTGAGCTCGTTGCGGCTGCGGAGCTCGCGGCCGAACACCTTGTTCGTGATGAGCGTCTCGCGCAGGCGCGCTTCCATGTCGGTGCGCGTGAGGCCGGCGGACTTGAGCGACTCCTCGAACTGCTCGTCGGTCGAGATGTTGTACTGCTTCTTCAGGCGGCCGACCGCGTCCTTGATCTCGGGCTCGGTGACCGTGATGCCGAGGCGGTCGGCGCGGTCCTTGATGAGCAGCTCGCTGATCAGCTCATTGACGAGATCCTGGCGCGCCTGCGTCTTCAGGTCGGCGACCTTGTCCTTGTCGGCGGTCTGCTCGATCTCCATGAAGCGCTCGCGGAGGCGGCGCTCGTACTGCGTGCGGGTGATGATGCGGTCGCCGACGCGGACCACGATCGCTTCGAGGAGCTGCGCGGCCGAGGCGGTGCTGGCCGCGAGGACGAGGGCGAGGGCAAGAAAGCTCTTTTTCATACGGTTTGTCGTTCAGACGTGCTGGCTGGAGAACAGGTTCCGAGCCGCAGTTTATTCGTCCCCGGTCTTCCGGAGCGTTCCGGAGTAGCGGAAGGGGAGCCGGCGGGTGAGGACGTCGATCTTCATCTCCTCGCGGCTTTTGGCGACGAGCTGAGCCATGCGCTCGCGGATCGCGTCCTCCTTGATGCGGACGCGGATCAGCGGCGCGGCCGACTCCGCGTCCAGAATCCCCGGCGCGCGGCGCTCATCGACCCGGAAGATGTGGAAGCTGGAGTCGGTCTGGATGACGTTGCTGACCTGGCCCGGCTTGAGGCGGAAGATCTCGTCCTCGAACATCTTCGGCAGCTCGCGGCGGCTGACGAAGCCGATCTCGCCGCCGCGTTTCGCGTTCGGCGCCCGGGAGTGCTCGTTGGACAGCTCCTCGAACGACGCGCCGTTCTTCAGCTGCTTGAGGATGTCGTTGGCGAGCGCTTCCTCGTGCACGAGGATCTGACGCACGCGCACTTCCTCGCCGCTGCGGAACTCGTTCTGGTGCAGCTGGTAATACGCCTGGATGTCGGCGTCGCTCGGCTCCGGGATCTGCGCGTTCATGTCCGCCAGCAGCTTGTCGCGCCGCATGTCGTCCCGTTTCTCGATGACCGTCGCGCCGGCTTCGGTGCGTACGGCGGCGGCGATCTTCTCGGCCGGCACTTCGATCCCGTGCGCGGCGGCGTGCTCGGAGACGATGATCTCCTCGGTGAACTGGTCGAGCATCGCGCTCGCGACTTCGGGCGTGAGCTGCGCGAGGTCCGTGCCGGCGTTGCGATCGAGGTAGCGCTTGAAGTCCGACAGCGTGACCATGCGCTCGTTCACGCGGACGATCACGTCCGGGGGAATGGCCGGTTTTCGCTTGCAGGCAGAGAGCAGCGCGGAGCCGACGAGGAGCGGGATGACGATGCGGCGAAGGAGCATCGAACGGGCATTCCGAGTGTAGCACGTGCGATCATCGCGCCGTGGCGATCGCGCGGCGTCTCGACGAGCTCACGCAGGCGGATGCGGGCCGGTTCGGCGGCAAGGCTGTGCAGTGCGGCGTGCTGCTGCAGGCCGGATTCGCCGTACCCGTGGGGATCGGGATCGCGTTCGACGCCGGCGAGACGGCGCATGTGCCGCCGGCCGTTCGCGAGTGGCTCGACGCGCGGCCGGCGATGCGCTTCGCGGTACGCTCCTCGGCGACGGACGAAGACGGCGCCGGCAGCTCGTTCGCCGGCATCCACGAGTCCGTGCTGGACGTCGACGCGGCCGGCGTCGAAACCGCGATCGCGGAGTGTCTCGCGTCGATGTCGTCCGAGCGCGCTCGCGCGTATCGCGTTGCGCGCGGACTGCCCGAGCGCGGCGGCGCGGCGGTGCTCATCCAGCGCATGATCGAGCCGCTGCGCGCCGGCGTCGCATTCACCGCGGACCCGGTGAGCGGCGATCGCGGCACGATCGTCATCAACTCCACGCGCGGGCGCGGGGAGGCGGTCGTCGGCGGGACGATCCGCCCCGAGGAAGTGCGCGTGCCGAAGAGCGGCCCGCGCGACGCGCTCGCGGAGCTGCTGCTGCGCATCGAGCGGCACTACGGCGCGCCGCAGGACGTCGAATGGTGCGAGGACGCGGACGGGATCTGGATCGTGCAGGCGCGGCCGATCACGTCGCTGCCGGAGTACGACGGAATCGAGTGGACGCGCGCGAACATGCGCGAGGTGCTGCCCGACCTTCCATCGCCGTCGTTCATCGAGACGTTCAATCCCTCGCTCGAGAAGGCCTACCTCGCCATGTTCGGCGCGCTGTACGACCCCGCTTTCGGGCCGATGCTCCGGACGATCAATGGCCGTGTCTATTTCAACCTGACGCAGATGCGCCGCATGTCGCGCATCTCGGGCGAGCCCGAGGCGGTGTCCCTTCGCGCGCTCGGTCATCCGGGAGCGATCCGGCCCGAAGACGAAACGCGCTCCATGCCGCGGTTGCGCGCGATTCCGGTCCTGCTGCGCCTTCTCGGCGGGCAGATCACCCTGCGCCGCAACGTGCCGCGATGGCTGGCCCGGCTTCGCGCGTACTCCGACGAATGCCGCGCGCTCGACGCGGCCGCGGCGCCGGACGCCGAGCTGATCGGGCGGTTGGTCGCGTGGCGCGAGCAGCTGGAAACGTGGGGGTTCCTGCCCGTCCTGCACTTCACGAGCCTCATGCCGCTCGAGCGGAGGGCGCACGATCTCTGCGCGAAGCGCGGCGTCGACGGCGACACGCTGCTCTTCACGTTCCTCGGCGCGGGCGAGCGGTCGGTGTCGTCGCAGCAGGCGATCGATCTGATCGCGCTGGCGCGCGTCGCGCGCGACGATCCGCCGGTGTTTCCCGCCGCGCTGCAGCACCATCTCGACGAATACGGCCATCGCGGCATCCACGAGTCCGACTGGTCGCTGCCGCGCTTCGCCGAGGATCCGACGCCGATCCACGACGCGATCCGCGCGCATCTCGCCGCGGGCGTCATTCCCGATCCGCCCGACACGCAGCGCGCATGGGATGAGGCATGGAGCGCCGCGAAGCCGCGCCTCGGATGGCTCGCGCGCAAAGTCCTCCTGCTGATGCTGCGGCGCATCAAGTGGATGTATCTCGGCCGCGAGCGCTATCGCTCGGAGCTGGTGCGCATCATTTACGCGCATCGCCGGTGGCACCTCGAGCTGGCGAAGCGCTTCGTCGCGCGCGGCTGGATCGAGCAGCCGGACGACTACTTCGCGCTGAGCCTCGACGAAGTCGCCGGCGACCCGTCGCGATTCAAGGCGATCGTCGCGGAGAAGTGGCGGCTGCGCGAGGAGTGGAAGAAGATCGACATGCCGCTGCTCCTGCGTGGAGGACAGGCAATCCTGCCTGTCCCGGGACAGACAGGATCGTCCGTCCTCCACGGCCTCTGCCTCAGCGCGGGCGTCGTGGAGGCGCCGGTGGCGGTGCTCGCACATCCGTCCGAGATCGCGCGGTTCCCGCGCGGCGCGATCCTCGTCACCGTCGCGACCGATCCGTCGTGGACGCCGCTGTTCACCCTGGCCTCGGGCATCATCGTCGAGATCGGCGGCACGCTCTCCCACGCGGCGACCGTCGCGCGCGAGCTCGGGCTGCCGGCGCTCGCGAACGTACGCGACGCGACGAAGCTGCTGAAGGACGGGATGGTGGTGAGGCTCGATGCGACGAACGGCGTGATCACGCCGCAATCGTCTGCAGCATCTGCTCGATCGCGGTGATCACCTCGGCGCCGTGCTCGCGGAGCGGGAAGGAGAGCACGCCGTTCGGGGAGAACTTCGCCTGCGGGTTCTCGCTGATGAACAGCAGGAGCTTGTTCGGGTCGATCTTCGCGTGCTGCGTCAGCTTCATCACGCCGCGGCCGCCTTCGCGGACGATCGAGAGCACGCCGAGCTGCTGGGCGAGCCATTTCACGCGCACGAAGTAGAGGAGGTTCTCGACGTTCGGCGGCAGCGCGCCGAAGCGGTCGCGCATCTCGTTGCGGATATCGGCGAGCCGCTCGAGCGTCGAGGCCGAGGCGATCTTCTTGTAGAACGTCATCCGCAGGTTCTCGTCGGCGATGTAGTCCTTCGGGATGTAGATGTCGACGCCGAGGTTCATCGACGTCTCGACCGCCTCCTCGATCTTCTCGCCCTTCATCTCGCGGATGCTCTCCTCGAGCAGTCTCGTGTACATCTCGAAGCCGACCGCGGCGATCTGGCCCGACTGCTCGCCGCCGAGGATGTTGCCGGCGCCGCGGATCTCGAGATCGCGCGCGGCGATGCGGAAGCCGGCGCCGAGGTCGGAGAACTCCTGGATCGCGGCGAGGCGTTTGCGCGCGTCGCCGGTCAGCACGCGGTCGCTCGGCACGAGCAGGTAGCAGAACGCGAGCCGGTCGCTCCGTCCGACGCGTCCGCGCAGCTGATACAGCTGCGACAAACCGAAACGCTCGGCGTGATTGATCAGAATCGTGTTGCAGGCCGGGATGTCGATGCCGTTCTCGATAATGGTCGTGGCGAGCAGCACGTCGTACTCGCGATTGATGAACGCGAGCATCGCCCGCTCCAGCTCGCGCTCGTCCATCTGGCCGTGGCCGACGATCACCTTGAGGCCCGGCACGAGCTTCTCGAGATACTCCTTCATCATGTAGATCGACTCGACGCGGTTATGGACGAAGAACACCTGCCCGCCGCGCCCGGTCTCGAACTCGATCGCCTCGCGGATGAACTCGTCGTTGAACGGCACGACCGCGGTCTGGATCGCGAGGCGGTCCTTCGGCGGTGTCTCGATCACCGAGATGTCGCGGATGCCGACCAGCGACATATGCAGCGTGCGCGGGATCGGCGTCGCCGACATCGCCAGCACGTCCACCGACTTCTTGATCTGTTTCAGCCGCTCCTTCTGCGAGACGCCGAAGCGCTGTTCCTCGTCGATGACCACCAGGCCGAGGTCCTTCCACGCGACGTCCTTCGATAACAGCCGGTGCGTGCCGATCACGACGTCGATCTCGCCGGTCTCGACCTTCTTCAGGATCTCCTTCAACTCCTTCGCGGAGTAGTAGCGCGTCAGCAGCTCGATCGTGACCGGGAACGACGCGAAGCGGCGCAGGAACGTGCGGTAGTGCTGGAACGTGAGCACGGTCGTCGGCGCGAGCACCGCGACCTGTTTGCCGTCCATGACCGCCTTGAATGCCGCCCGCATCGCGACCTCGGTCTTGCCGTATCCGACGTCGCCGCACAGCAGCCGGTCCATCGGCTTGCGCGACTCCATGTCGCTCTTCAGGTCCTCGATGGCCGAGATCTGGTCCTCGGTCTCGTCGAACTCGAACGCGTCCTCGAAGTCGAACTGCCACGGCGAGTCCTTCGCGAACGCGTGGCCGTGGACCATCTGGCGGGTGGCGTAGAGCTTCAGCAGCTCGTCGGCCATGTCGCGCATCGCCTTCTTCACCGAGGCCTTCGTGCGCGCCCACGTCGTGCCGCCGAGCTTGTCGAGCCGCGGCTGCGCGTCCTCGCCCGCGGTGTACCGCTGGATGAGGTTGAGGTTCTCCATCGGCATCAGCAGCTTGCCGCCGCCCGAGTACTCGATCTGCATGACCTCGCGCTCGGTCTCGCCGAACGGGATGCGCTCGAGGCCGACGAAGCGGCCGACGCCGTGATCGACGTGCACGATGTAGTCGCCGGCCTTGAGATCGCGGAGGTCGGAGACGAACGCCTCCGACTTGCGCTTCCGCCCGCCGACGCGCGTCGAAGTCGGCGGCTCGAAGAGGTCCCACTCCGACCACGCCACGATGCCGAGGTCCTCGAAGACGAAGCCGCGCGCGAGATTGCCGCCGGTGATCGTGAGCGCGCCGGTGAGGTCGAACTCCTTCAGCAGCCGCTCCATCTTCTCCACGCCACCCTTCGTCGCCGAGAAGAAGATCTGCTCGCGTTTTTCGTTGCCGACGTCGGCCGCGAATTCGCTCAGGCGATTGGCATAGCGATCGGTGGAGCCGGCCGCCAGGCGCAGCTCTGTATAGGAGTGCGGTGGCACAGCCACCGCTTTCGAAAGCGGCGGCTGTGCCGCCGCACTCCTAAAATGCACTTCGCTGAACGCGAGTTGGGAGTGGCCGAGGAATTCGAAAATATCCGTGCCCGGCGCGACGAGCTTCTCCGGCGCGTAGACGGCGCGCCCTCTTTCCGCCGCCGCCTCGTACTCGTTGCGCAGCAGCGACTCGTACTTTGCGATCGTGGTCGCGATCTGGTCGGGCTCCACGAGGATCAGGTCCCAGCTGCTGATGTACTCCGCGAACGTCACGTTCTCGACCGCCGCCGGCACGTAGTGCTCGATGCCGGGGAACGAGCCGCTCTCCTGCAGCCGCTCGATCTTCTCCGCCACGTCGCGCTTGAAGTGCGGATCCATGAAGTCCTTCGACAGGCGTTTCGCCAGGCGCTGCCGGGTCTCGCGCGTGATCGGGAACTGCGTGATCGGGTAGACCGTGACCATCCCCGCGGCGTCCTCGGAACGCTGCGTCTCCACGTCGAACCAGCGCAGCGACTCGATCGTGTCGCCGAACAGCTCGACGCGCAGCGGCTTCGCCGTATTCGGCGGAAAGACGTCGAGGATGCCGCCGCGAAACGCGAACTCGCCGGCCTCGCCGACGAGGTCCGTCCGCACGAACCCGTTCTCGACCAGCTTCTCCAGCAGCTCACGCAGGTCGAGTTCCGCGCCCTCGGCGAGCCGGACGATGCGCTCGCGAAACGCGTCGGGGAGCGGCAGGCGCTGGAACAGCGCGCGCGACGGGACGATGAGCACGTCCGCCGCGCCGTCGATGAGCATGCCGAGCGCGTGGATCTCCTCGCGCACCACGCCGAGCGACGGCGCAACGTCCTGATACGGCGAGAGCGACGGCGACGGATAGACCGACACGCACTGCGGCTCGCGATGGAACAGCCGCAGCGCGCTCTCGAAATCGTCGACCGCCGCGTCGCCCGGCGTGACGACCGCGATGCGGCGGCGGTGATGATCCTGCAGCGCGGCAATGATCAGCGCGCGCGCCTCGACGGACGCGCCAGTCACATCGGCGCGATCGTCGCCGATCCTGCCGAAAAAGCGCGCGCCTCTTACGCGCTCGCGCAGTGCCTGGATGAGGGAGTCGTTACGATCCACTACGGCGCGAAATATCCCTTAATCGTACGCGCCGTCAATTTCGGCGAATCGATCAGCACGTGCACCGCGCGCCACTCGTTCGTCCGGCCGAGGTCGCTGATCTGGTATTTGATCGCGAACTGCGCGCGCAGATCCTTCTCGATGGCCTCGTACTTCGCCATCAGATTCTGCTGCGTCGCCGTGGCCACGAAGCCGCCCGTCTCGCCGGCGAGATAGCTCAGCCGGTCGAGGTCGCGCGCCTGGTCCTCGCTGCCGCCTTCGTAGGCGATGAAGTAGATCGGGATGCCGGCCTCGCGCGCGCTCTTCTGCACGTCCTCGTACGACGAGATCGACGACGTGTCGCTGCCGTCGGTCAGCACCACGATCGCGCGGCGGTTCTTCTCCTCGCGCAGCTCGCGGAGCGCGGACGTGAGTCCGTCATACAGCGCGGTCCGCCCCTCAGGGACGATGCCGACGAGCGCCCTCGCGACGGCTGAGCGGTCATCGGTCAGCGCCTGCTTGCGGCGCGGTACTTCCTGCACCGCGGTCACGCTGCAGCGGTCGCCCGCCTTCAGCGCGCGCTGCACGAACTCGGCGGCCGCCTTCGCCGCATGCTGCATCGAATACGTCATGCTCGCCGAGGAGTCGACGAGCAGCGCGATCGAGATCGGCTGATCGAAGGCCTTGCCGAACTCGATGATCTTTCCCTCGGAATTGTTGTCCATGATGCGGAACTTCGACCGGTCGAGGTCGTCGCGCGCCTGTCCGTTGCGATCGACCACCGACACGAAGATCGGCACCGTGCGGATCTGCAGCTGTTCGGAGTGGACGTTGCCGGCAGGCGACCAGAAGTCGGCGGCCTCATCGCCTGCCTTCGTCCGCGCCGTCACCTGCACGAATCCGCTGGCCAGCACCGACTCCGGGACGGTGAACCGGTACGGCGCTTCCGTCACCGTCTCGACGACCTGCGCGTTGTCCCACAGCTGCACGCTCTCGATCGGGTCTTCCTTCGGCGCCGTCACGATCGCCTCGAAGAGACGCGCGCCGGCGTCGACCGGCTTCACGTTCACGCTCAGCGGCAGATAGCCGTGGTTGATCGTCTCGTGCCACTGAATGCGCCGCGCGTTCGGCGGCGACACCTGCACCGTGATCTTGTGCTGGATCGCCATCGGACCGAAGTCCACGACGACGTGATACGGCGAATGCAAACCGTCCGCGACCTTCTGCCCGTCGACGAGCACGGTGACCTTCGCGTTGTCGAACCCGGGATCGATCGCCAGATCGACGACTCCGGTGTATTCGCCCGGCAGCTCGGTCTGGTTGCCGCGTCTGAGCAGGATTTGCGTGTTTGCGGCGGCTGTTGTCGCGATCGCAACAGTGAGGAGGGAGGACAGCAAAACCCTGCTTGGCTTCATAACCCCGCCTTGAAGATCCCCTTTACATGTTTGGCGGTCTTCTCAAGTCTAGTGCCAGGTGGCCGAAAAACGTTTCATTTCTTCGTAGATGCGCCGATATTCGTTCCGGTTCCGGTTGACGGTCTTGACGTACAACCGCGTCTCCGCGAAGGGAATCGACTCGATGAACAGGTCGACGTCGTCGATCGGCGTCCTCGCCAGCCAGCCGCGCACCGGCTCTTCTCCGGCGTTGTACGCGGCGATCGCGAGCGTGTGATTGCCGTTCATCGCCGCGAGCTTCTGCGAGTACTCGGCCGCGCCGAGGGCGATGTTCGTCGCCGGATCGAACAGCGACTCGCGCGTGACCTCGGCGAGCCCGCCGGCCGCGGCGATGCGCGACGCTTCCTCCGGCATGATCTGCATCAGACCGACCGCGCCCGCGTTCGAGACCGTCGCCGGCTCGAACGCGCTCTCCTGCCGGATGATCGACGCCACGAGGTAGGGATCGAGCCCGCGCTTGTCGGCCTCGGCGCGAATCGCGTCCCAGTACGGCAGCGGGAAGAGGATCTCCCAGAACCGCCGCGGGATGTTCGCGCCGCCGTGGCGGACGAACTGCCGGAACTTGCGCTGCAGCACCCCGTTCGCCTTCAGCGGCTCGCCGCCCTGCACGTAGACGTCGGCGAGCATGAACTGCGTCGCCGCGTTCTCGGAATACGTTGCCGCCAGCACCTTCATCTCGCGCGTCGCATCGCGCGGCAAACCGACCTCGAGCAACGCGCGCACGAGATTGAACCTCGGTTCCGGCATGCGCGTGAACTCCGTATCGAGAGAAGGAAACTGCTCGGTCGAAATCGGATCCGCTGCTGTCCCCCACAACTCTTTTGCGCGATACGTGTAGTAGCTGAACGGATACTCGCTCGCGATCTGCCGTGCCTTCGCGTCGCGCTCGGCCGTGCGGCCCGCGCGGTCGAGGATCTTCGCCGACCAGAACAGCGAGTTCGTCCGCCAGTCGCCGTCGGGATACGCGGCGATGTAGCGGTCGAACGTCTGCAGCGCCTCCTGCGGATTGCCGGCGAGCACGTACGTGTAGCCGAGGTTCCAGAGATTCTCGCCGTCCGTTCCGAGGGCGCCGGCGTCGATCGCATTCTTCAGATTCTCGATCGAGCGCGGATAGTCGATCTCATCGGTCGTGTAGTACTTCGCCCGCAGCACCTTCGCCTCGACCGCTTCCCTGCTCGACGGGAAGTCTTTGTCGATCGCGTCGAGGCTGGCCAGAAACTCCTGCTGCCGGTCCTCGCGCCAGGCGGCGCGCGCACGGAGCAGCGCGAGCGCCGGATCGGTGAGCTTCACGTCCCTCGTTTCGTCGAGCAGCTCCGTGTAATGCCGCGAGTTGAAGAGCGCGCGGATGCGCGTCGCGCGCGCGTCGTCGATGTTCCCGACGCGGTTCAGGATCTCGAGCGCCTGATCGTACCGGTCCGCGCGCGCGAGCTTCTGCGCGAGCGCGATCGCCGCGTCCTTCGGCAGCTTCGCGATCTCCTCGCGCAGCTTGCCGTATGTCTGTTCCGTGTACCGGCCGCCGGTGTAGTCGTTGAGAAGGCGCATGCGCGTCTTCGCCGCGAGGTCCTCGCGCCCCGCCTTCGCCAGCGCGTTCGCCTGCGCGACGAAGCCTTCCTCGGTCAGCTCATCGATCTGAATCGCGTTCGCCTGCTCCCACGCCGCGTCCGTCGCCGGGCGATTGCCGAGCTGTGCGTAGATCGCCGGCAGCCGCAGCCGCGCGACCGTCGTCGCCGACGTGCCGCCCAGCGCGATGATCCCCGTCGCGGCCGCGGCGGCGTTCTCCGCGTTGCCGCGCGCGAGCTCCGCCTCCATCACGCGCAGCTGCAGGAACGGAGCGATGTCCTGAAGAGACGCCGACGCCTCGGTGAGCTTCGCGACCGCGTCGTCGTACTGCTTCGCGTCGAACGCCGCGAGCCCTTCCTTCGCCAGCGCGACCGGATCCACGGGTTTGCTCTCGACCGGCACGACCACCGGCATCACCGGCCGCACGGGCGCGAGCGGCGTCGGATTCGAGCATCCCGCAGCAACCCAGCAACTCAGCAACCCAGTAACTGCTACGTACCGACGACCCTGACCCATCGCTCCCCCTCATGCTCGAATCCGACGCGCCGGAAGAACTCCTGCGCATCTCCCGCGTCCTCTACGATGAGACGGCCGCGATCCATCTTCTTCGCGAGCTGTTCGACTTCCCGCATCATCACCCGCCCGATCCACTTGCGCCGCAGCTCGCGGGCCACGACGATGTCGTGTACGCACACTGCATCGCCCTCGATCCGCAGATCCGCGACGGCAACGATGTCGCCGAGGAGCTTGCCGAGCAGACCGCATGCCGGGATCGAAGTGGAGGACAGGCAATCCTGCCTGTCCCCGTGCCTGTCCAGGAACGCGCGCACGTCATCGTGATCCGCGCGTTCGATGGGGCGTACGAACAGTCGTAATCCGCGCAAGTCGAGCCTTTCTATGCTTTGCGAGGGTAATGCTTCATCAGCATATTCCTCGCGCGCAAATAATTTCTTGACAAAACGGTAACGCCGGTTGAGACTTCGACGGTCGTCCAACTGTCAGCAAATAACAGCCGAAGCGATATGCATATGAACGTTCAACAGGCGATCGCCCAGTTCCTCGAGCATGGACAAACGGTCCGCAACCTGTCCGACCGCACGCTCCGAGCGTATCAGTCGGACCTGGCGCAGTTCCATGTCCAGATGAGCGATACGCCGACGGTGGAGATTACTCCCGAGCATCTCGAGACGTACCTCGAGAAACTCAGCGACGGTCCGTATCGCGACACGTCGATCCGCCGCAAGGTCGCCGCGCTGAAAGTGTTCTTCCGCTTCCTCGAGGAAGCCGGCATCGTCGAGGAGTCGCCCGCGCGTCGCCTCAGGATCCGCAAGCCGATCGAGAACCGCATCCCGACCGTGCTCTCGCCGCGCGAGATCCGCGCGCTGCTGGCCGCGCCGAAGGAACAGGTCGCCGAGCTGACGGCGATGCGCGACCACTCCGCCGGAAGCCGCAACCGCTTCTTCTGCGCGGTGCGCGACAACGTCATCCTCGAGCTGCTGTTCTCGACCGGCATCCGCATCGGCGAGCTCGTCGCGCTGAACGTCACCGACGTCGACCTCGACCGCAGGCAGATCCAGATCACCGGACGCGCGACGCGCGGCCGCGCCGTCACGCTCACCACCGACGGCATGGTCGAGGCCATCCGCCAGTACATCGAGCAGCGCGGGGAGCGCAACATCTCCACCCCGGCGCTGTTCATCGGCCGCTCCGGCACGCGCCTCACCATCTACTCGATCGAGAACATCTTCAAAAAGCACGTCCGCCTCGCGGACATCAAGCGCCACGTCACCCCGCACTCGCTGCGCCACACCATGGCCGCGATGCTCGTCTCCTCCGGCACCGACATCCGCGAAGTGCAGGAGATCCTCGGCCACGCCTCGATCCTCTCCACGCAGGTCTACACGCGCCTCCCCATCCAGAAGCGCGGCCGGACCGGCGCGGCCGGCGTGTCGCGCGTGGCCATGGAAGCCGGCGCCAGGCTGCCCATTAAGAAAAAAGCGTAGTTGGTGGCTGGTGACCGGTAGTTGGTAGCGGGCGCAGGTCCCCTCCAACTACCAACCACCAATCACTAACCACTCTTCCTCACCTCCACGCCCGTCGCCTCTCCGACCGCCTCGATCACGCGCTGAAACCCCGCCAGCTCCTGCTTCGTCAGCCGCTTCCCGATCTCGCGCTCGATCTCCTCGACCAGCACGTTGACGCGCGCGGCCGTGCTCTGCCCCTTCCGCGTGAGGCCGATCAGCCACGACCGCTTGTCCTCGGGATTCGCCTTCCGCTCGACCAGCCCGCGCTCCTCCAGGCGGTCGAGGACGCTGGTCATCGTCGAGTGCTTCATCCCGAAGACGCGCACGAGGTCGGACACCGGACACGGCCCGTACGGCACGAGATAGCTCAGCAGGTGGCCTTCGGCGCCGGCAAGGCCGGCGGGCATGCGCTCCTCGAACCAGAGGCCGATCTGGCGCGTGGCGCGGTGGAGAGGGGAGAGGAAGGTCAGCGGCATATATTTCGATATCGTAACACTTGCAATTACTACGATATCGTACTATCTTGCCTTCACAACGAGGAGGAACCGATGTTCGCCGAGACCGTCAACACCCAGTTCCGCATGAATCAGTACATCGCCAGCCGCAACCTCGAGGGCATCACCAACGAGGAAAGCCTCATCCGCGCCGTCGAGACCGGGAACCATCTGAACTGGCTCGTCGGTCACGTCGTGGCCACGCGCTGCGCGCTCCTGCCCGCGCTGCATCAGGAGAGCGTGTGGGGTAAGGAGCAGATGCGCCTCTACCAGCACGGCAGCAGCGGCGCGGTGGACGCCGACTACCTCCCGTTCGACGAAGTCGTCCGCGCGTTTCACACGACCCAGGAGCGCATCGTCGCTGGCGTGGCCTCGCTGACCGACGAGGAGCTCGCCGGCCCCGCGCCCTTCAGCCCGGGCGGTGGTCCGGAGACGCTCGGCAGCCTGCTCACGAAGTCGACGGTCCACGAGGGCTACCACCTCGGACAGACCGGCATTCTGCGCCGCGTGATCGGCAAGCCGGGCGCGATTCAATAACTCGCGATTCAAACTTTGCGCTCGGGGCGCCGTATAACCGGCGCATGTTGCGCATCGAATCGGTCTCCAAACGCTTCCGCTCCGGGAACTACGGCGTCCGCGACGTCTCGCTGACCGCGCGCGGCGGCGTGCTCGCGCTCCTCGGCCCCAACGGCGCCGGGAAGACGACGCTCATGCAGATGATCGCGACGGTCACGAAGCCGACCGCGGGA
>Ga0134123_10001514_pt1 | contig 15102 bp, 13 predicted proteins | sample KB303_FD_96460 | JGI IMG/M metagenome (GOLD analysis project Ga0134123, IMG submission 96460) | Terrestrial soil microbial communities without Nitrogen fertilizer from Kellogg Biological Station, Michigan, USA - KB3-0-3 | ecosystem: Environmental > Terrestrial > Soil > Unclassified ...
ACGCAGACCGCCGCCGAGTACGACGCCACGGTGCGCGACCTGGTGAACTTCCTCGCCTACGTCGGCGAGCCGGCCGGCGCGCACCGGCGCTCGATCGGAATCGTAGTGCTCTTCGTGCTGCTCCTCGTGCTGCTGCCGCTCACGTACTGGCTGAAGAGGGAATACTGGAAGGACGTGAAGTAGGCAGCCGCCGCTTTCGCAGGAAGCCAGATCATGATGCAACTCTATTCGGGCACCACGTGCCCTTTCAGCCACCGCTGCCGCTTCGTGCTCTACGAGAAGGGCATGGACTTCCAGGTCATCGACGTCGACCTGTACAACAAGCCCGAGGACATCGCGGTGATGAATCCCTACAACCGCCTGCCGGTGCTGGTCGAGCGCGACCTCATCCTCTACGAGTCGAACATCATCAACGAGTACATCGACGAGCGCTTCCCGCACCCGCAGCTGATGCCCGCCGACCCGGTGATGCGCGCCCGCGCGCGCCTGATGCTGTTCAACATGGAAGTGGAGCTGTTCTCGCAGATCGAGCCGCTCGAGTCGGGCAAGGAGAAGCAGGTCGAGCGCTCTCGCCAGCACGTCACCGACCGGTTGATCGAGCTCGCGCCGGTGTTCACCAAGACCAAGCACATGCTCGGCGACGACTTCACCATGCTCGACGTGGCGATCGCGCCGCTGCTCTGGCGCCTCGACCACTACGGCATCAAGCTGGGCAAGACCGCGGCGCCCCTGATGAAATACGCCGAGCGCATCTTCTCGCGCCCGGCTTTCATCGAGGCGCTGACGCCTTCCGAGAAGGTGATGCGCAAGTGAAGGAAATCCCGACCAAGCCGTACCTGCTGCGCGCGCTCTTCGAGTGGTGCGTGGACAACGGCTACACGCCGCACCTGGCGGTGAAGGTCGACTCGCACACCCAGGTTCCCGCCGAATATGTGAAGGGCGGCGAGATCACGCTCAACATCAGCCCGAATGCGGTGCACAAGCTGCAGATGGGCAACGAACTGATCGAATTCTCGGCGCGCTTCGGCGGCGTGGCGCGGCAGATCTCGCTGCCGGTGACCAATGTGTATGCGCTCTATGCGCGCGAGACCGGCCACGGCATGACCTTCGATACGGAGGGGCCGAAGGCGGGCCTGCAGGCCAAAGCCGAGAGCGAGACCGCCTCGAACACCCGCGCCCCGACCCTGCCCGCGCCGGTTCCCGAGCCCCCCAAGAAGCCCTCCGGCGGCGGCAAGCCGACATTGCGCCGCATCAAGTAGGCGCATAATTTACAAAGCACCCGGGCCGGCTTAGCTCAGCTGGTAGAGCAGCGGTTTTGTAAACCGAAGGTCGGCGGTTCGATTCCGTCAGCCGGCACCGTAGAATGGGTGCGGGAGGGGTTCGCGGTGAAGAAGATCCTGTTCATCAATCCGGCGTTCAAGGAAAACCTGCACTCGAACATCAAGGTGCTGGCGATCCCGCCGCTCAACCTCGCCATGATCGCGGCCTACACGCCCGATCACTACGAGATCGAGATCGTCGACGAAGCGGTCGAGGACCTCGACCTGAACGCACGCGCCGACCTGGTCGGCATCACCTGCATGACGCCGTTGGCGCCGCGCGCCTACGAGGTCGCGGCCCACTTCCGCAAGCGCGGCATCCCGGTGGTGATGGGCGGCATCCACGCCTCCTACATGTGGGAGGAAGCGCTGCGCTACGTCGACTGTGTGGTGAGCGGCGAGGCCGAGGAGCTCTGGCCGAAGGTGCTCGAGGATTTCGAGCAGGGGCAGATGAAGCGGCACTACAAGGTCGAGGAACTGCCCGACATCACCAACCTGAAGATGCCGCGCCGCGACCTGCTGCGCGGCAAGTATTTCGTCGAGACGGTGCAGACCGGCCGCGGCTGCCCGATCAACTGCAACTTCTGCTCGGTCACCGCTTTCAACGGCGCGCGCTACCGGCTGCGCAGCACCGACAACATCATCGAGGAAATCAAGCGCATCAAGTCGAAGCGGATCTTCATCGTCGACGACAACATCGTCGGCGCCGGCAACAAGTACATGAACCGGGCGAGGGAACTCTTTACCCGCTTGAAGGAATGCGACAAGGAGTGGGGCGCGCAGACCTGCCTCAACATCGTCGAGCACCCCGACGTGCTGAAGCTCGCGCACGACAGCGGCTGCCGGGGCCTCTTGATCGGCTTCGAGTCGATCGACGCCGACTCGCTCGAGCACATGCACAAGCCGGTCAACCTGCGGCCGAATACCAAGAACTTCAGCGAGGCGATCCAGAAGATCCACGACCATGGCCTGGCCGTCATCGGCTGCTTCATCTTCGGCGCCGACACGCAGGGCAAGGACGTGTTCCGGCGCACCGTCGACTTCGCGCTGGCGAACAACATCGACGCCATCCAGATGACGCTCGAGACGCCGCTGCCCGGCACCGCCTTCTACCGCCAGATGGTGGCGGAGGACCGGCTGCTCCTCACCGACTACCCGAACGACTGGCGCCACTACAACATCGTCGAGCCCGTGTTCCAGATGAAGAACTGGACGCCGCGCGAGGCCTACGAAAGTCTGGTCGCGGCCTACAGCGAGGTGTCTTCGCTTGGCAGCTCGCTCAAGCGCGCAACCTGGACGCTGCTCAACACCAAGAGCCTGTTCAGCACCGCGATCGCCTTCTCGTGGAACTATCACGCGTACAAGGCGATCCGCGAGACGCCGACGCCGCTCGCGCTGCGCGAGGGCATGGTGATGAAGAAGGTCAGAAAACGGGTCGATATTCCGGTTCGGGCGGCGTGAGAATGATTGCGCCTTGCAAGGCTGGTGAAGGGTCCGCAGCGTAGGCTGCAGAGTTTCGGGGGATACCATGGAAAAGAAAGCAACGCCGTTCGCGCAAATGGACGGGCGCCAGAAGGTCCGCTTCGTCATCAAGCTTGCCATTTGCATCCTCACGTTCGGCTTCGTGTTCCCGAACGTGATGGGCGAGTAAAAAACAAAAAAGCCCGCCGGATCCCGGCGGGCTTTGTGCTTTACCGCGCGAAGCCGATCAGATCGGCTTGATGTTCGCGGCCTGCAGTCCCTTGGGACCGCGCTTCACCTCGAATTCCACCTTCTGGCCTTCCTTCAGGGTCTTGAACCCGGCCATCTGGATGGCGGTGTGATGCGCGAAAAGGTCTTCGCCGCCCTCGCTCGGGGTGATGAAGCCGTAGCCCTTGGAATCGTTGAACCACTTCACGGTACCGGTTGCCATTTGCAATCTTCCTTCAACATGCGGTCGCGACAAATCCGGGCGCGACTACGCCGGGCACGACGATCCAAGGGGAATTGAACTGCCACTGAGGTGGTAAGAAGCAAATTCTCGCTGCCTGAATATCCTGCGGCACGGATTTTAGCAGTTTTGCCGCTGCCCGGGGCTACCATCCGGGGCATGGCGAACCTCTCCGACATCGTTACTTCCGCGTTCTGGCGCGTGAACCCGCCGGACGCGGATCCGGCCGAGACCCGCGAGTGGCTGGACGCGTTTGACGCGCTGGTGGAATCCGAAGGCCGCGAGCGCGCGACTTTCCTGCTGCGGAAACTCCTCGATCACGCGCGGGCGCGGCGCGTGCCGCTGCCGCCTGTCCTGAATACACCCTACAAGAACTCGGTGGCGCTCGCGGATCAGCCGCAGTTCCCCGGCAACCTCGAGCTCGAGAGCCGCATTTCCTCCATGGTGCGCTGGAATGCGCTCGCCATGGTGGTGCGCGCCAACCGCGCGCATCCGGAGCTCGGCGGCCACATCGCCAGCTACGCCTCGGCAGCGGATCTGTTCGAGGTCGGCTTCAATCACTTCTTCCGCGCCGACGATCTCGTCTACTTCCAGCCGCATTCGGCGCCCGGCGTGTATGCGAGGGCTTACCTCGAAGGCCGCCTGACCGAAGAGCAGTTGAATCACTATCGCCAGGAGACCGGCGGGAAGGGGCTCTCTTCCTACTGCCATCCCTACCTGATGCCGACCTTCTGGCAGTTCCCGACCGGCTCGATGGGCCTCGGTCCGCTGAACGCGATCTACCAGGCGCGCTTCATGCGTTACCTGGAGCACAGAAGCATACTGGCGACGGCGAAGCGCAAAGTCTGGGCGTTCGTCGGCGACGGCGAAATGGACGAGCCGGAATCGCTCGCGGGGCTGTCGCTCGCCGCGCGCGACGGCCTCGACAACCTGAGCTTCGTCGTCAACTGCAACCTGCAGCGCCTCGACGGCCCGGTGCGCGGCAACGGCTCGATCGTGCAGGAGCTCGAGGGACTGTTCGCCGGCGCGGGCTGGAACGTGCTGAAACTTCTCTGGGGATCGGACTGGGATCCGCTGTTCGCGCGCGACGCCGACGGCGTGCTGCTGAAGCGCCTGCACGAGACGGTCGACGGAGAGTTCCAGACCTACGCCGCCACCGACGGCCGCTTCAACCGCGAGCATTTCTTCAACAAGTATCCCGAGCTGCGCGAGCTCATCGCCGGCATGAGCGACGACGATATCGACCGGCTGAAGCGCGGCGGCCACGACCCGCTGAAGATCTACGCCGCTTATCAGGAGGCTTCGCTGCACCAGGGCCAGCCGACGGTAATCCTGGCGCAGACCAAGAAGGGCTACGGCATGGGACTGTGGGGCCAGGGAAAGATGGGCACCCACCAGCAGAAGAAGCTCGACGACGAGGCGCTGCGCGCGTTCCGCGACCGCTTCGTCCTGCCGCTCTCGGACGAGGATGCGAGCGAGCTGCGCTTTTACCACCCCGGGCGCGAGAGCCCGGAGATCCGCTACCTGGAGGCAAGACGCAAGGCGCTCGGCGGCTACCTGCCCGTACGCAAGACCACGGCCTCGAAGATCGAAGTCCCGGCGCTCAACGCGTCCGCGCGGAACCAGTCCACCACCATGGCGTTCGTGCAGCTGCTCGCGCAGCTGCTGAAGGACGAGAGGCTCGGCCGCCAGGTGGTGCCGATCGTCGCCGACGAGGCGCGCACCTTCGGCATGCAGACCCTGTTCCGCCAGTTCGGCATCTACTCCGCGCTCGGGCAGCTCTACGAGCCCGAGGACCACGACGAGCTGCTCTACTACCGCGAGGCGAAGGACGGCCAGATCCTGGAGGAGGGCATCACCGAGGCGGGCGCGCTCTCGTCCTGGCTCGCCGCGGCGACGGCGTATTCGTCGCATGGCACCCCGATGCTTCCGTTCTACATCTACTACTCGGTGTTCGGCTTCCAGCGCGTCGGCGACCTGATCTGGGCCGCGGGCGATTCGCGCGCGCGGGGTTTTCTCGTCGGCGGCACTGCCGGGCGCACCACGCTCGCGGGCGAGGGCCTGCAGCACCAGGACGGCTCGTCGCACCTCGTCGCCGCCACCGTGCCGAACTGCCGCGCCTACGACCCGTGCTTCGCGCAAGAGCTGGCGCTCATCGTCCAGGACGGCGCGCGGCGGATGCTCGAGGCTCAGGAGGACGTCTTCTACTACGTCACCGTCACCAACGAGAACTATGACCATCCTGGGATACCTCCGGACGCTGCCGAAGGCGTCTTGAAGGGCATGTACCTCTTGAAGAAGAAGGACAAGGCGAGCGTTCAACTCATGGGAAGCGGACCGATCCTGCGCGAAGTCATCGCTGCCGCGGATCTGCTGGAGAAGGACTGGAAGATCCAGGCCAATGTCTGGAGCGTGACGTCGTTCACCGAATTGCGCCGTGACGGCATGCGCGCCGAGCGAGCGCGGCGTTTCGGCGGCAAGGACGAGGGCTGGGTCGGAAAATGCCTCAAGGGGGAAAAAGGACCGGTCGTCGCGGCGAGCGACTACGTGAGCGCGGTCGCCGACCTGATCCGTCCCTACGTCACCGGGAAAGAAGCCAATCGGACATACGTCGCTCTAGGCACCGACGGCTTCGGCCGCAGCGACACGCGCGCCGCGCTGCGCGCTTTTTTCGAGGTGGACGCCCGCCACATCGCCATCGCCGCGCTCGCGGCAATGGAGAGCCCGCTAGTCGCCGAAGCCCTTGAGCGGTATCGGATCGAGCCGCGCAGCGGCCCGCCCTGGGAGCGGTAGCGGCCGGAGTGCCTGTTCCCGCTCCCGCGCCATCTTGCCGCGCAGGTACTCCGCGGGCTGGGGACTGACGAGCGTCTCGAGCAGCTGCCTCTGGTGCAGTGTTTCCAATTCGCCCCGGCGCGCGCCGGCCGCGAACTCGGCCGACTGCTGATCGCGCTGGATGAGCGCGCGCTGCACGTCGCGGTCGTCGGCGCTCGCGGTTCCTGCAAGGCAGGCGAGCAGGACCATCGCCGTTCTCACTCGGCTTCCATGACCCGCGTGGCGCGGATCGCGCGCGCAAAATCGAGCGTCGCCTGGGCAAGCGAGACGCGATCGTCGACGGTGCGCATTACGGTCGCCGTGGGACGCACGGCGATGCCGAGCGAGCGCACGCTCTCGGCGAAGATCTCGTCCTCGCGGTCGATGACGAAGCCGTCGATCAGCCGGAGGTATTCCCCCGCGACCGCGCGCACCGAAGGCTCGCGGCCGAGCTCGCGCATCATTTTTCCCGCCGAGCCCCTGAGCGCCTTGCCTCCCACCAGCGGCGTTACCGCGACGACCGGCGCGCCGCGCTTTCGCAGCATCTCCTTCATGCCGGGCACCTCGAGGATCGGCCGGATGGAGTGATACGGATTCGCCGGGCCGATGATGATCGCCTCGAGATCGGGCGCGAGCAGCGCCTCGCGCACTTCGTCTGAAATCTTCGCTTCCTCGACCCCGGCGTACTGGAAGCCGCGCACCTGCGGCTCGCAGCCGAGCTCGTTGAAGTACTCGGTGAAGGTGACGGCGCCTTCGTCGGTGATGACGTTGGTGCGCACGCGCTCGTCGCTCATCGGCAGCACGCGCGCGCTGACGCCCAGCTCGCGGCAGAAGTCGCGCGTGATCTCGGTCAAGCGTCGGCCCTCGTCGAGCCCCTGGGTGCGCAGCAGCGACGTGGCGAGCGAGCGATCGCCGATCGCCGGCTGGTTCGCCCCGCCGAGCGAGCGCAGCATGCCCTGCACGGCGCGTGTTTCTCCCTCGGGCTCCCAGCCCGCGCTCGCGCTGGCGATGCCGGCGAGGGTGTAGAGCACGGTGTCGAGATCGGGCGAGAAGGCGAGGCCGAGGTGCTCGTAGTCGTCGCCGGTGTTGACGATCGCGGCGAGGTCCTTGCCGCGCAGCCGGTACAGGCCGTCGGCAAGCTTCGCCGCACCGACCTGCCCGACGAGCGCCACGACGGTTCCCATGCGGCGATTCTAACTGACCGACAAACGCCGCTAGAACTTCTCCGCCCAGGGGCGCAGATCGATCTCGAAGCTCCACGCCGAGCGCGGTTGGGCGTGGATCTGCCAGAACGCCTCCGCGATCGCGTCGGTGGCGAGCATGCCGTCCGCCGGCAGGTCCTTGACGCGGTCCGCCATGCGCTCGCGCGTGCGGCGGTTGTCGATCATGCCGTCGATGACGACGTGCGCGACGTGGATGTTCTTCGGCCCGAGCTCGCGCGCCATCGACTGCGCCACCTGCCGCAAGCCGCCTTTTGCAGCGGCGAAGGCGGCGAACTGCGCCGCGCCGCGCACCGACGCTGTCGCGCCGGTGAAGAGGATCGTGCCTTTGCCGCGCGTGAGCATGCGCCGCGCGGCCTCGCGACCGAAAAGGAAGCCGGCGTAGCAGCCGAGGCGCCAGACCTTCTCGAACATCTCGGCCGGCGTTTCCGTGATCGGCGCACGGAAGTTCGCGCCGGCGTTGAAGACTGCCACCTCGACCGGTGCGCGTTTTTCGACGCGGTCGAAAAGCGCGATGACCTGGGATTCCTCGCGCAGGTCGGCGCGCTCGCCCTGCGTGCGCGAGGAGAGGACCGCCTCATAGCCGCCCTTGGCGAAGCGCCGGCCGAGCGCCCCGCCGAGACCTTCTCCCGCGCCGCCGATGAGCGCGATGCCGCTCAAAGCGCCGCCGCCAGTTCCGCGCCTTCGAGCATGGCGCGCTTCGCGTCGAGCTCGCCCGCTTCGCGCGCGCCGCCGATCAGGCGACCCGGCACGGCACGCCGGGGCTCCTGGCCGGCGCAGACGATGATCGTGTCGGCAGGCACCAGCACCGCCTTGCCCTCGACGCCGAGATGCAGCCCGGCGTCGTCGATCCGGCGGTACTCGACGCCCTTCAGCATCTGCACGCCATGGCGCGCGAGCTCGGCGCGATGCACCCACCCCGTGGTGCGGCCGAGCGTGTGGCCGAATGGGGTGGTGGAGCGCTTCGTCATGGTGATCTTCACGTTGGTCTTCTCCTGCCGGGGCGCCAGCAGCCTGCCGTCCGCGGCGATTCCCCAATGCGCCGCGAAGGCCTTTGCATCGAGCGGCGAGCGGCTGCCCCCCTCGAGGAGGTACAGGGCGACGTCGAAGCCGATGCCACCCATGCCGATGATCGCGACTTCGCGCCCTGCCTGCCGCGCGCCGCTCAGGATCTCCACATAGCTTGCGACTTTCGCGTGCTCGATGCCCGGGATCGCAGGCCGGCGCGCGTCGATGCCGGAAGCGACGATCACCTCATCGAAGCCGCGCAGGTCGGCCTCGCCCGCAACATGATTCAGGCGCACTTCGGCGCCCGCGCGGCGCAGGCGCTCGGCGTAGTAGGCGATCGATTCGGCGAATTCCTGCTTGCCGGGAATTTTCTTTGCGAGGTTGAACTGGCCGCCGAGCTCGGCGGCGCGCTCGAACAGGGTCACCGCGTGGCCGCGTTCCGCGGCGACTGCGGCGGCGGACAGACCGGCGGGGCCGCCGCCGATAACAGCAATTCTCTTCTTCCTGGAAGTACGAACAAAAGCCAGTTTCGTTTCGCGCCCTGCGCGCGGATTGACTACGCAGCTCGCCGGCTGGCCGATGAAGTAGTGGTCGAGGCAGGCCTGGTTGCACGCGATGCAGATGTTGATGCCGGCGCGGTCGCCGGCGCAGGCCTTGTTCGCGAAGTCGGCGTCGGCGAGGAAGGCACGCGCCGCGGAGACCATGTCGGCATCGCCGCGCGCCAGGATCTGCTCGGCGATCTCGGGTGCGTTGATGCGATTGGAGGCGACCACGGGGATGCGCAGCGCTTCCTTCAGGCGGCGCGTAGCCCAGGCGAAGGCACCGCGCGGCACCGCCTGCGCGATGGTCGGCACGCGCGCTTCGTGCCAGCCGATGCCGGAGTTGAGAAGCGTCGCGCCGGCGACCTCGATCGCGCGCGCCACTTCGACCGTTTCCGCCGCGTCCAGCCCGCCTTCGACCAGATCGAGCGCCGAGATGCGGTAGACGATGATGAAGTCCTTGCCCGCCGCGGCGCGCGAGCGCCGCACGATCTCGGCCGCGAAGCGCGTGCGGTTGGCGAGGCTGCCGCCCCAGGCGTCGCTGCGGTGGTTGGTCCGCGCGGCGAGGAACTGGGTGATCAGGTAGCCCTCCGAGCCCATGATCTCGACGCCGTCGTAGCCGGCTTCGCGCGCCAGCGCCGACGCGCTCGCGAAATCGTCGATCGTCTCCTCGATCAGGGCGGCGCTCATCTCGTGCGGCGCGTGCGGATTGATCGGCGACTTCAGCGCCGAAGGCGCGACGATCCGCTCGTGGAAGCCATAGCGTCCCGAGTGCAGCAGCTGCAGCACGATGCGGCCGCCCGCGTCGTGGACCGCCTTGGGAATGACCTGATGCCGGTTGACATCGGCCTTGGTCGAGAACTGCGCGCGGTGCGGACCGAGGTTGCCGGCGTCGCTCGGCGAGAAGCCGCCGGTGACGATCAGCGCCGCGCCGCCGCGGGCGCGCTCGGCGTAGAAGGCGGCGAGCCGTTCCATGCCATCGGGCCGCGCTTCCAGCCCGGTGTGCATCGAGCCCATCAGGATGCGGTTGCGCAGCGTGACGAAGCCGAGGTCGAGCGGCCGGGAGAGAAGCGGATACATCGCCGCTATTTTCGCAGAACGAAGAACGTCCCCAGCAGGACGAGAGCGGCGCCGGCGAGCATCGGCAGGGAGAGGCTCTCGCCGAGGAACAGCGCGCCCCAGGCGACGCCGAAGATCGGGATCAGGTAGGTGACGGTGAGCGCGCCGGCGGCGCCGATGTCGGTGACGAGGCGGAAGTAGAGCAGGTACGCAACTGCGCCGCAGACGAGACCGAGCGCGAGGACGCAGGCAACGACCAGCGCCGACGGCGGGGCGAAAGGTGGCACCACCGCGATCAGCGGCGCGAGCAGCACGCCGCCCGCGATCTGCGTGCCGAGCGCCATGCTGCGCGACGGCACACCCTGTGCCCAGCGCCGCATGTAGGCGCCGGCGAGCCCATAGCAGACCGCGGCGCCGGTCGCGGCGAGGACCGGCAACGCCGCGAACGCGGCGCCGGCCTCGGGACGGGTGACGAGCGCTACGCCGACGATGCCGATCAGCAACCCGGCGACGCCGCGAGGCGCGAGCCGCTCACCGAGCAGCCAGGCGGAGAACAGCGCACCCCACATCGGGGAGCTGGCATTGATCACCGCCATCAGGCCGGCGGACAGGCTGAGCGCGGCATACGCGTACAGGAGAAACGGCAGAGCCGAGGTGAGGATCCCGACGATCACGTACTGGCGCCACCAGCGCCGCCACGCAGCGTCGGAGCCGATGAGGCGGAAATATGCCGCGAGCGCGATGCCGGCGATCAGCATGCGCAGATCGGCGGTGAGCACCGGGCCGATCACCGGCGAGGTGATGCGGATGAACAGGAACGACGCGCCCCAGATCGCCGCGAGCAGGAGCAGCCGCGCGGCGTCGCCGCGCCTCATTTACCGCGACGTCGCTTTTCCAGTTCGAGAAGCCGTTTCTTGCGCTCCAGGCCCCAGGCGTAGCCGCCGAGGCCGCCGTCGCTGCGCACCGCCCGGTGGCAGGGCACGGCAAGCGCGACCGGGTTGGCGCCGCAGGCCGAGCCGACCGCGCGCACCGCGCGCGACGCACCGATGGCGCGGGCGATGTGCTGGTAGGTCCGCGTTTCGCCGCGTGGGATGCGACGCAGCGTTTCCCACACGCGGCGCTGAAACACCGTGCCGCGGATATCGAGCGGCACGCGTGCGAGGCTGGCTTCGCCGGTGATGAAGGAAAGAATTTTTTCTCTTAGACCCGAAAGCGAGTCTTCAATCAGCTCTGCCGCAGCAAACTCCTCGGCAAGCAGGCGCGTCAGGCGCGCCGGGTCGTCGCCGAGCTTGATCGAGCAGAGGCCTTTGTCGGTTGCCGCCGCGAGCACGATGCCGAGCGGCGTGGCGAAGCAAGCGAAGCGGATTTTCTGCCCCTTGCCTTGCGCGCGGTAGTCGCGTGCCCGCATGCCGAGCGGGGGCTTCTCGTAGAATCGCGACACCGAGCCATAGCCGGCGTCGAAAACCGCGTCGGTGACGCGGCTGCCGTTGCGCAGCGAGGACTTGACCGATTCGACGCGGTGCGCTTCCTGATAGCCGCGCGGCGAGACGCCGAACGCGTGCTTGAAGCGCCGCTGCAGGTGGAAAGGGCTCGCGCCGACGGCCTGCGAGAGTTCCTCGAGCGTGACGCGCTCGCCGCGCCGGGCATCGAGGTAGTTGCGTGCCTTGAGCGTCAGGTCTTCCATGGCGTCACTCTAGCGGTTGCGCGACGCGGGTTCTATCCGCTTATTGCGCGGGATTACAATGGGGTCGGTTCGTCGCCCCTGGGGAGGGGGCTCCGATGAAGCCGGAGCGAGTTTCGCTCGGCAAGACCACGAGACCGAGCCTGGCGGGAACCCTGCCGAGGCAGCGCCTGTTTGCGGAGCTCGACCGTGGTCGCAAGGGGCAGGCCATCTGGATCTCGGGCCCGCCGGGCTGCGGCAAGACCACGCTGGCCGCGAGCTATTTCGACCATGCCGCGATTCCCGGTCTCTGGTACCAGATGGACGAAGGCGACGCCGACGTCGCGACGTTCTTCTACTACCTGCGCGTCGCCGCTGAGAACCTGGCGCCGGACCACCCCGACCAGCTGCCGGTGCTGCGCCCGGAGTACCACGCCGGATTGCCGGTCTTCACGCGACGTTATTTCCAGTCTCTCTATGCGCGCCTGAAACCGCCATTTGCGGTCGTGTTCGACGGTTATCACGAGGTACCGGCCTCGTCGGAACTGCACGAGGTGATGCGCATCGCCTTGGGCGAGCTTCCACCGGGCGGATGCGCCGTGATCGTCAGCCGTGGCGATCCGCCGCCTGCGCTCGCCCGGCTGCGCGCCAATCGCGCGCTTTCCGCCCTGACCTGGGATGAGCTGCGGCTCACGCGCGAGGAAACCGCCGGGATCGTCGCGGCGCGCCATCCCGAGATCGACGCCGCTGCCATCGATGAACTGTACGAGAAGACGCAAGGCTGGGCCGCCGGGTTGGTGCTGATGCTCGAGCATGCCCGTCTCGGCTCGCTCGGCGACGCGCCGGATTTCTCCACCGGACAGGTGGTGTTCGACTACTTCGCCGGCGAGATCTTCCAGAAGGCCGATAGCGGCACGCAGGACTTCCTGCTGCGCACTGCGCTGCTGCCGCAGATGACGCCGGGAATGGCGCAGCAGCTCACCGGAGACGAGCGCGCGCCGCGCATCCTGAGCGAGCTGCATCGCGACAACTACTTCGTGGCACTGCGCCAGGCGGCGCCCGAGCCGATCTATCAATACCACCCGATGCTGCGCGAGTTCCTTCTTTCGCGCGGGCAGGAGACGCTGCCCAAGGAGCCGCGACGCGAGCTGCAGAAGCGAGCGGCGCGTTTGATGGAGGAGGCGGGACGGGTGGAGGATGCGGTGGTCCTCTACCGCGAAGGTCGCGACTGGGACTTGCTGGTGCAGTTGATCGAGGCCCACGCGGAGCGCATGCTCGCCCAAGGACGCGGCGAAACGCTGCGCCACTGGATCGACGACCTGCCGCCCGAGTTGCTGCGCCGCCATCCCTGGACCGTGTACTGGGCGGCGGCCAGCCAGGCGCAGATCGCGCCCAGGGAAGCGCGGCTACTCTACGAAAAGGCCTTCGAGCAGTTTCGCTCTCACGGCGCCGCAGGCGAGGCGGGAATGATCCTGGCGTGCTCGGGAGCGATGGACGCCATCCTCTACGAGCTCGACGATTTCTCGCGCCTCGATCGCTGGATCGCGGTGCTCGACGAGGCGGCGAGCAAGGGAACCCGCTTTCCCTCGGCGGCGGTGGAAGCCCGCGTGGCGTGCAACATGGTGGTCTCGCTGACGATGCGCCAGCCGCAGCGCCAGGATATCGGCCAATGGGTCGAGCGCTCGCTCCTCAGCGCGCGCAACGTTCCCGACCGGAACCTGCAGTTGTTCGTCGGCGTGCTCTGCGCCCTGACGTTGATGTGGACCGGGCTGTACTCGCGCTCGCGGGAGCTGATCGACGCCGCCAATCGCATGTCGGCCGATCCGGCGATCTCGCCGTTCTCGCGCATCACGCTGAAGAACGTCGACACGATGTACCACATGCTGACCGCAGGGTACGAGGCCGGCATGCGCTCGATGCACGAAGGACTCGACATCGCGCGCGCCACCGGCGTTCATACCTGGACTTTCCAGCTCTTGGTCCATGGCTACGGCGCGGCGCTCGGCGGCGAGGACTTGGAGCGCGCGGCGCAGCTCGCCAAGGAGCTCGATGCGCACGCCGCCGGCGCCGGGCGACTGAGCGTCTGCTTCCGCCACCACTTCCAGGCCTGGGAGGCAATGCTGCGCAAGGACCTGATGCGCGCACTGCAGCAGGAGAAGGCGGCGCTGCGCATGGCGGTGGAGGTCGGTTGTCCCTATTTCGAGGTGCTTTGCCGTCTGGCGCTCGGGCAGATCCTGCTTGAATGCGGCGACCAGCGGAAGTGCGCTGCGCAGCTGCAGCGCATGCGCGCCATCGCCCGGGAAATCCCCAACGCCCACCTCGAATACGCGTGCCTGCTCGGCTTCGCGGACATGGCGCTGCGCGCCGGGCGCACCCGCTCAGGGCTGAAGGCGCTGCGCCTCGGCCTCGAAACCGGCCGCCAGTACGGCTACCATCACTTCCTCTGGTGGTGGCCGGCCGCTCTGTCGCGCATCTGCGCCCGCGCGCTCGAGGAAGGCATCGAAGTCGACTACGTGCGCGCGCTCATCCGGCAGCGCAACCTCACCCCCGAGGGCCCGGCGGTCGGCGCCGCCTGGCCGTGGATGTTCCGGGTCAACACGCTGGGGAATTTCCGTCTGCTCCGCCACGACGAGCCGCTCGGCGGCGTTGGCAAGGCGCAGCGCCGTCCGCTCGAGCTGCTCAAGCTGCTGATTGCATACGGCGGCACCCAGGTGAGCGAGAGCCGCGTCACCGACGCGCTTTGGCCGAGGATCGAGGGCGACTCCGCGCACCGCTCTTTCACCAGCGCGCTGCACCGCTTGCGCAAACTGCTCGGCGAGGACAAGGCAGTCGTGTTGCACGAAGGCAAGCTGACGCTCGACCGGCGCTACTTCTGGGTCGACGCCTGGGCGTTCGATGCGCTTGCTGCAGAGCTCGAGGCGGCCAGCGATCCGCTGCGCGTGGAGAAGCTCGCCGAGCGCATGCTCGCGCTCTACGCCGGACCGTTCATGGCCGACGAGGCCGACGCGGCCTGGTACCTGCAGCCGCGAGATCGGCTGCGCGGGCGCCTGGCGCGCGCGATGAAGCGGGTGCTGCGCCAGTGGCACGACGGCGGCGAAGCCGAGCGGGCGCGCGCCGGCTACGAGAAGTGCCTGGAGATCGACGCTGCCGCAGCGCAGCAGGCCGGATATAAGCTAAGCGTAAGCGATCGGTAAGTCATCCGCCTGCGCCCCCTCCGCACGATGGGGGCATGCGACTATTCCTTGGCGGCAAGAATGTACTTGCGCGAAGTACGCGGATCGAGCCCGGTGCGTTCGGCGACGGCGGCGTAGCTGCCGAGGCGGCGGTAGAGCAGGGCGCAGTAGCGGGCGAGCATGTCGTCGGCGGTGAGGCGTCCTTCGAGCAATTGCGCGGTGAGCACCTCCGCTTCGTCGCCGCTCGCCTGCTGCAGCTCCGCGGCATAGCGCCCGGTCAGCAGGATCCGCCGCACCGCCTGCTCGAGCTCGCGGACGTTCCCCGGCCAGGCATAGCCGCGCGGCAGCCCCGCCTCCAGCGCTTCGAGCACCGATGCGACGAG
>Ga0134123_10001515_pt1 | contig 15084 bp, 12 predicted proteins | sample KB303_FD_96460 | JGI IMG/M metagenome (GOLD analysis project Ga0134123, IMG submission 96460) | Terrestrial soil microbial communities without Nitrogen fertilizer from Kellogg Biological Station, Michigan, USA - KB3-0-3 | ecosystem: Environmental > Terrestrial > Soil > Unclassified ...
GGATTGCTCAGGTATCTCGTTCATGGGAACATTCAGGTTTTGGCCCACATAAATATTCGAATCGGTCAGATTATTCAGCCGCATCAGTTCATCGACGGTTGTACCGTAAGCTTGCGCGATCCCGCTTAATGTGTCGCCTTCCTTGATCACATATGCGCCGATGAAAGGCGCGTTATTCGTTTCGCTTTGCTGAACAGGAATGGCAAGTGTTTGACCAGTGATCACCAAATTTTGAGAAATATTGTTTGCTTGCATGAGCTCATCAATTGTGATTCCGAACCTCACAGCGATGGATGCAAGAGTATCATTTTCTTGGACAACATATCGAGTCATTCCCATATTCGCCGTTGACGTGGGGCTCGGGAATGGTACTGGGTTGCCACTTAAATTGAGTTTGTAAAAGCCAAGTCCGCCGCCACCGCCACCGCCGCCTCCGGCAAGATTCTCCCAAAATTGGATGTATGTCCAGAACATCCTGCCATCCACAATCATACCGGTCACGGACAGTTGTGAATCGTCAGGGTTTGTGTCCCATGGAAGGTCGGCGGGCGGATCGATGAGTGGATATTGCTTGCTGCTACTGTCAACCGGGCTGAGGATAATTTGATCGCCCTGACGACTGAGGACCCCAGCGATATCAAATAGCTGGACCTTCCGATCCCATGCCTCGATATTGAATTTGCGAATCCCATTCTCGGTCGTGAATTGGCCAGTCGCCTGTATGTAGCTGGAACTATCCACACGTTCGAGCCCGCTGGTATTTCCTGTAACGGGGACACCATCAAGCAAGATGAGCGCAGGATTGCCTGGGTCGAGAGCCGGGTTGGATGTCAGATAGCCATACGCGGTGACAGGCTGGATATCTGGATAGCTGCGATACCACTCCTTGGGCATCTCGTTGGACGAATGAAAATATTCCATTTTGCCGACAAGGACATGGTCATCCAATAGGGTTTGTAAGGCCTCCTGTGCGCTGATGATTCCATATTCACCGGCGGGCGCAGTTTCATAATCCATCAGACTGGCATCGATACTTAATACGGCGCCGCTTTCATCCAATGCCACACGCATGGCGGGTTGGGTAAACGATTCATATTGCATGGGGATCGAATCAGGGGCGTGCGGCTTAAGTAGATAGCTGCCAGGAAAAGCTGAATTGGATAGGCTGAAGGGAAAGTCCAGGTTGTGCGCCTTGAGGAACTCATGAATGCTTGCTTCGGCAACCGCACTGGGCTGAACACCATAGGGATACTTGCGGCTCTTGGCGATATCGGCGACATACGAGAAATAACGATCGGAATAGACTTCCAGGAGTTGCTTTCCGTCACTGAATACGAAATCGGTATGCCCGTACATCAGCATCGAGGAGGTATAGATTTCACCTTGAATGCCAAAGCGATCAGCAAGAGCTTGCGCTTGTTCTTGTGTGACAGGTGTATCTTTCTTCAGAAGATAGATATGGGCTGTGCCGGGTGATTCGGGGAGCGGTTGTTTGAGGAATAGTCTTGCGCCGCGGAAGTCATAGCCTGCGGCATCTGTTCTTGGCGTGGCGGTATCGTTGACCACAACCGCGGAGGTCGATGTTGAAAGCCCAACCGAATCTTGAGTTGTAGATGTGCCGATTGCCGCAGGTTGCACACTGGGGATCAGATTCCGAATGCTCCAACTTAAGAATAATCCGATTGCAATGACCAACGCAGCCCAGCCCAGGGTGGGGAAGAGCGAATTGGTCATGAAAATCTGCCAGCGGGCTTTCGGCTGGTGCGCGGATTTCAATTTTTGTTCGAGTTCACTCTTAAAGTGTGGATCAAGGTCGATTTGCTGTGCCACGGCATTGAGCTTGTTTGAGAGTTCCGATTCCTGGGATTCTTGTTTATTTGTAAATTGTTCGTTCATAGTTCCACCTCCAATGCAAGGGAGGTCCGCTCGCGCAGGTCTTGTAGTCCACGCGAGACGAGCATTTTTACCGCGGCTTCACTTTTGTTCAGTACCCGGCTGGTTTCAAGATTGGATAATCCCCCAAAGTAGGTCAGGATGATCGCTTCGGCGCGGTCTGATGAAATCTGCTGGAGGGCACGGGCAACGGATTCAAGCTCCAGGCGTTGAAGTGCTGCCTTGTCGGTGCCCAGGCCTGGGCTGGGATACTGAAGCGCCGCATCCAGTGCGACCTCAGGTCTGCTCCCGCGAACATGCATGAGTCTTTTCCTGGAAGCGATTCCCATGATCCACGCGGCGAAGGAGCCCGACCCACGGAAGGATCTGATCCCCTCGAGCGCCGCCATAAAGGTTTGAGAGGTGAGATCCTCAGAGTCTTTGGCATTGCCCGTATGCGCCATGTGATAGCGATACACGCGCGTGGCGTGGCGGCGATACAGTTCCGCAAATGCGTCTACATTTGTAACCGCTTCGCGCGCAAGTTGAAGCTCGTCTGTGGGTGGGCTTGCTGTTTGTTCAACCAATAGTGTAGTCATGCACCTCCGGCAAAATTACGGGCACAGTATTAAGTTGCAGGAGGCAGCGAAAAGTAACAGGGAAATCGTTGGGCGGCCTGGATTGCCCAAATGAAGAGTTTGTCAGTTGGGCGGGGTGGGAGTTGTTATGGGAATTAGCAGTGTTTGGTCGACATAGATGTCGCAGGCGCTATTCAAGTCATTGAGGAGTATCAGCTGGTCAATCGTCACAGCATATCGCTCCGCGATGTAGGTGCAGGTGTCGCCTGCTTGAACGATATACTCCAGTGTTGGAATCCGGGTGGCTGTAGGCTTTCTGGTCGGTGAGGGACCCGATGTAAGGTTGCCAGATATACCCTCTGTAATCGAAGCTGACTTCGCGGCGACGATTGTGGGGTTCGTCGAAGTGGAGGTGGGTATGACCCTCCAATTCAGAAGGAAAACTCCCAACCCGATCAGCGCTGCCCAGCCTGCCAGCGATGCGATCTGCCGCAGGGAAAAAGTCCAATTTGTTCTGGGCACGTGGTTCGCCACCAGCGTCTGTTCCAATTCAGAAATGAAATGCGGATCGAGCATGATCTGGCTGGCAATGTCCGTCAATTTTTCGGCGAGGCGCTCAGCCGCCTCGTCCGCATCAACCGCGCCGATATCCACATCTGGTGCCAGGGACGAGCGAGTGCCTAAACGTTCGATCCCTTCTCCGATGAGCATGGTGACCGTGCCAGCGCTTTTCTTGAGCACGTGACTGACTTCTGAACTGGTTAGGTCGCCGAAGAACATCAGGATAATCGCTTCTGCCTGATCCGTGGGAATCTGTTTCAGCGCGCGCGTCATTGCTTCCATTTCCTTGCGCTGCATGGCGGCTTTGTCCGTGGGCAGGCCCGAGCTCTGATAGTACAGGACGGCGTCCTCGGGAAGTGCGCGCCTGCTCCCCCGGGCATCGTTGAGTCGTTTTTTGGCCGCGATATCCATCACCCACACAGCGAACGAACAGCTGCCGCGAAAAGCGTGAAACTCCTCCAGCGCGGCGGTAAACGTTTGCGCTGTGAGATCTTCGGCATTCTTCGCGATGCCGACGTGCGCCATGTGATAGCGATACACGCGGGTGACATGCCGGCGATATAGCTCGGCAAATGCATTTGCATTGGAGGCGGCAGCGCGCAGGATTTCTATTTCATCCATAGGCAGGCATTGTCTTTCGATGGCTCATAATGAAAATCAAAACATCGTGCATAATACGCCCAGATATATAAGTTGCAGAAGGCGGCGAGGAGTATCAAGGTGTTTCCGTCCTCGTTATTCAGCATACACCTTCCATCCCAATTCGTTCAACTTGGATTTATCAAATTGTTCATCCGGAACATTGATCAACAATGTGTTGCCCTCTGCCAGCAGTTCGTCCGTTACGGCGTCATAGATCCCAGCCCAGGCTTCCGCCGATTTGGATCTGGATTTCCCGGCTTTGCCAACGATCTTCAATAATTTCCCGGTGGGAACATTCTGGCGATATTTCACTTCGAGCCTGGCTGTAAACATGAAGCGCGAATCGTTCGGGTCGCTGCCCATTTGCGTCCGCGCGGAGATCTCATCGATCAGCGCGCCCACGATGCCGCCGTGCAAAACGCCCGGGTAGCCTTGAAAATGGTCAGGCGCGGTATAGAGCGTTTCGACCACGCCGGGCTCCACTTCATAGATATGCAGATGCAACCCCACCGGATTTTCAAGCCCGCAGATGAAACACATTTTTGAATTAGGCTGTTTGGTTTTCATACTCTTGATTATACTTTGGGCATGGATAATCTTCGCACGCACGTCACGCAGCGATTTCAACAAACCTTCCAGCGCAAGCCGGACTTCATTATCCGTGCGCCGGGTCGCGTGAATCTTCTGGGTGAACATGTGGACTATAACGATGGATTCGTACTGCCAGCAGCCATTGACCGCGCCGTATGGATCGCGTGCTCGCGGGCATCTGCGCTTCATTCCACGCTCGAAGCTGTGGATCTAGACGAACGAATTTCCTTTTCATCTGCAACGATTCCAACGAAAACTGATGTCGATGGGAATCCGTTGCCGCATTGGGCAAAATATCCTGCGGGGGTTGCCTGGGCATTGAACGAAGCTGGCTACGAGATACCTCCTATTAACGCTATTTTTGCCTCAAATGTGCCACGCGGCTCAGGGTTAAGTTCCTCTGCTGCGGTGGAGATGGGTTTTATTTCCGCGTGGCAGGCTGAGGCTGGCGGAGAGCGCGAAGCGGGAGCGATGATACGTGCCCAACTCGGTCAGCGGGCTGAGAATCAATATGTGGGTGTGAACTGCGGCATCATGGATCAATTTGCGTCGGCATGCGGCAGGCGTGATCACGCGCTTTATCTCGATTGCCGTTCGCTGGAATGGCAGACGATTCCCCTGCCTGCTGATATATCCATTGTGATCGCGGACACGGCCGTTCCCCGCTCATTGACGGATAGCGCCTACAACGAAAGACGCTCGGCGTGTGAAGAGGCTGCGCGTTTGCTGGGCGCGAAATCCCTGCGCGATGTGCACGTGGATGATTTTCATCGCAATAAGCATCGTTTACCTGAGTTAATCGCGCGTCGTGCGCAGCATGTAGTGGAGGAGATCCAGCGCACGCAGCAAGCGGTGTATCTGCTGCAGCAGGGAAACGTCAGGGCTTTTGGGAGACTGATGAATGAATGCCACGACAGCCTGCGGGATTTGTACGAGGTTTCCTGTCCTGAGTTGAATGTGATGGTCAATATCGCCAGAGGACTAAACGGCTGTTATGGCGCGCGGCTTACCGGTGCAGGCTTCGGCGGCTGCACTGTCAACCTGGTCGCGCAGACTGAAGCGGAGGCGTTTGCGCGCGCCCTGGCTTATCGCTACGAAATGGAGACGAATAAAGAACCCAGGGTTTATGTTTGCCGTGCCGACGATGGGGCTGGAGTGGTGTAGAATTAAAGGATGAACCTCGGAGATTTCCACGGCCGTGAGACGATCATTTTAGCGAATGAATATTTTCAGTTGGAATGTCTCGCCGATGCCGGTCCGCGGATCGTCCGGTTCACTCCGGCGTGGCTGGGGGAGAATATTTTCGCAGAAGTGCAGGAGTTTGGCACCACATCAACCTCAGGGGAGTTTTATTATTTCGGCGGCCATCGTTTGTGGACAGCGCCGGAGTCGTTTGCTCGCACGTATATCCCTGATGATTCTGGCTTGACAGCGAAAAAAACGATTAATGGATTAAAACTTGTGGGACGCCTCGAGCCGGATACGAATTTACGCAAGTCGCTCTCGATTCAATTGAGCCCCAACCGCCCCTTTGTGATGATCAAACACAAGATCGAAAACCTGGGGCGGGTTACCCTGCGGCTGGCGCGCTGGGCGGTTACCATGTTGCGACCCAAAAGCACAGCCATCCTCCCGCAGCAATTTGGAACGGTCGACAAGGAAAGTGTTTTGCCAAACCGAAATGTCGCGCTTTGGTCATATTCGCGCTGGGATGATCCGCGTCTTAAATTGGGAGAAGAATTCATCAAGATCGAGTCAAACGAGCTCAGGCAGCCGTTTAAGCTGGGGTATTTCAATCCGCATGGCTGGTTGGGTTATCGGTTCGAAGATGTATTTTTCGTGAAGCGCTTCGGTGTGCGGCGCGATGAAGAATTCCCTGACTTCGGGTGCAACTCCGAGGTGTACACCAATGAGCGCTATATCGAATTGGCAAGCGTCGGCGCACTGGTGGACTTAAAGCCCCGTGAAGATGTGGTTTATACCGAAACGTGGGAAGTTTACGAAACTACAAAGATTCCCGCTGAATTATTTGGCGAAAAATCCCTGGAGGCTATCTTGCGATCGGAGCCGTAACAACGGGGTCATTACGGGAAAATCGAAATATCCGCCATGTAATAGGCGTGTTGATCGGCTGTAACTACGCCGCCCTCGCCCGGGATCGCTTCGATCTTTTCGTTGCCATTAATATCGATGCCGTTCCTGATCTGATTGGACAGCGCGACCACCTGCCGAATCGTGCCTTCCACATCGGATCCAGCCGGCGCCTGCAGGATGTTGACCAATAGGTCACGGAGTTGCGAGGTCCATTCTCCAATATTCGTCGCTGCGATCTTGACGTGTTCACCATGAACCAGCATGTTATCCGTCGCATCCGGCGATGTAAGCGCCAGGTTGGCGTGCGTGAACGTGCCCTGGATATACCCCAGATTATTGCCATTCAACAACAAACCGTAGCCATCACCGGCATCATCTGTGTTGCCGTCTCCGTTCCAATCCTTGTAATCCAGGCTTTTATCGCCGACAATCGCGTTCAACATTTTTTCAGCTTGCAGGCTCATGTCCGCATCGTCCTGAGCCTGGTGGGCGCGCAACATTTCATTTGCCAAATCGTCGATGCTGATGGTGGTCGCGTCCAGACCTCGGATGAACCCAATCTTGTTCGGCGTGCCGGGAAAAGAGAATAGCAGGTGCCTCACGTGCGTAAACCCGTCTTCCGGCAGGGTGGCGGAAAACGTCACAATATTAGAGGGATTGGGATTGTTGTCAGGATTCGGCTCGGTGGTAATTTCCAAAGCGTGATAAAGACCAATTAGATTCATGCCTCGGGGATCTACGTACGTCAGTGTACCTTCATTTTCCTGGCCAAACTGAATGATACCGAGACTGATGCGCTGCTCATTATCGTCTTCAAGCAGCCACGCTTCATATTGATTTCCTGCGGGAGGTAAAGCAAATCCGTTTGTACTCAGGGAGATTTGGTCAGCCTGCGCGGTGCCATCTTGAAATCGTAACAGTCCGACGGGATCTGCGGATGAGGCGTGTGCCGGGTCGATCATAGGTTCACTGTTTTGTAAAGCTGTGTCTGCCGCTGGGGCTGTTGGAACTGGCAGCATGGCGCGTGATGCATAAAATATTCCGAGCAGCGTGATCAGCACGCTGACCATGCCGATTGATATGGGAATCCTTAGTTTGTTGGTGCCCGAATTCAGATTTGTCCTGGCAGCAGGAGTGGTTTTTGATGGAAGCACGGAAGGGGCAGAAAAGAGAAGGGTGGCGGCTTCGGATGTCATGTTAATGGCTGTCTGGAAAGCCTCAGCAAATTCAAGTGGAGTCGCGAAGCGTTCGTCCGGGTTTTTCGCCAATGCCCGATTCATGACCTCCTGCAAATCCGGTGAGATCCCCTCGATGGATGGCGGCGGATCATGGATTTGTTTGTGGAGCAGACTCATGGTGGAATCTGTCTCGAAGGGGACGCGGCCGGCAAGCATTTCGTAGACCGTGATGCCCAGCGAATACACATCCGTACGGGTATCCACACGGTCGCCGCGCGCCTGCTCGGGACTCATATAAGCCGGCGTGCCGGAGATCATGCCGGTGCTGGTTTGTTTGGATGCCTGGGTAAAACGCACCAGGCCAAAATCCGTGATGATCGGCTCGGTGTCGTCTGGCAGAGGTTTTCCAGGTGCGGCTGGATTCGAGCGCGAGGTGAGCAGGATATTGGCAGGTTTGATGTCACGATGAATCACATCGTTGTCATGCGCATATTTCAGTGCATTGGCAAGTTTGCCGAGGATCTTATTGATCTGCGTAATGTCGAGCCGCGCATTGTTCTTGTGCAATTCCCGCAGGTAGGCACTGAGAGAGGTCCCCGGAATATATTCCATGACAATGTAGGGCTGATTTTCGTACGTGTCGAAATCATAGACCTGCACGATATTGGGATGCCTCAGCATGGCGATCACGCGCGCTTCGCGTTCAAAGCGTTCACGCAGTTCAGGCTCGTCCTGCAAATCCCCTTTTAGAAACTTGATTGCCACGGCACGCTGCAGAGTGGTGTGCGTGCCAATATAAACATCTGCCATCCCCCCCCGCGCAAGATACATGTCCACACGAACTTTGCCGAGAAGTTTACCTGTAATATTAGGCATACAAAAACACTTCAGCAGGACGATTTAGTGCAAGGATCTGGAATATTTCAGGACACGGATTCCAGAAACTTGAATAAACCTGGTACGCTTCTGCGGCGGCAACGATTCGATGTATGTCTCTATGACAGATCCCTGCCTGTTTTCACCGCATCTATTTATGGATTTACCACCGGAAGATCTGCAGTCTTTATGGCGCAGGATAAAAATTCCGGAGAATAAAAGATCCAGCCTTGCTCGTCAGTATTTTCCAATTTAATTTTGATCCAGTTGCCGTCTGTACTGCGACCCACAGGCTGCACGACGTCGCCGTTCGACAGGAATTTAGTCGATGTGAATTTTGTCGCTGGTCCGTTGCGCACATTGATGGCAACCGCGCTGACCGTGCAAACCGGAGGCGCCTCGAAATCCCGAATGGTCAATTGATCGAAATGGATGTGGACATTGGTGACATCCAGGGTCTGGACAAAAAAGCCAACTTCGCCGGAGGCATAGTCCGGGTCTGTGACCTGGCCGACAAGCTGATCATTGATGTGGAAGGAGAAATTTGGACCCTGTGCATCGACGCGCAGAATATCTTCGGCATCCAGGTCGTGAATGCTGGCTTCATTGCCTTGTGCCAGGATCGTCAGCGAGCTGGGTGAACTTTTGAGTACGAACCAATTCCTGGTGCGCGGCGAGATCGTAAAGGCATAATATTGGTCCCCGGAACGCCGGAATACAGGACCGTAGTTAAAGTCACCAGTGGCGGCTGTCTTTTTTGCCACCGTAAACACTTTTACTTCAACGGTGATATTTTCGTAACTCTTTTTTGCCGGATCAAACACGGCGGTCTTGTAATTGGGACTGGTGATCTCAATATGGTAATACTCTGGTTCGTGATAGCCGATGAAATAGTTGTCAAACTTTTTCTCGGGCCAGCCCGAGGCGGGGTTTGTAAAGCTCTCATCGTAAAGGACTGCCAGCCCGGAGCCTTGCGCTGAAGAAGCCTCGGGTTTTCGAATCGCCAAATCGTCGAAGTGGATGTGAATGTTGGCGCTATCGATCGTTTCCACATAAAACCCTACCTCACCGCTCGCGTAATCCGGATCTGTGGTCTGACCCACGCGATGGTCATTGATATAAAAGGTGAAGTCGGAGCCTTGAGCATCCACGCGCACGATATCTTCAGCATCCAGTTCATGAATGCTATCCTCGGTCCCTTCTGCCAAGACAGTGAGGGCTGTCGGCGAACTTTTCAGCGCGTACCACTTTTTAGTGCGTGGCGAAATTGTAAAGGCATAATATTGATCGCCTGAACGGCGAAAAACGGGACCATATCGAAAGTCACCTTCAGGAGCTGTCTTCTTGGCGACCGTAAATACTTTTACTTCAACCGTGGCATCTGTGAACTGCTCTTTGGCAGGTTCGAACACCGTCGTTTTGTAGTTGGGGCTGGTGATCTCAATGTGATAATAATCAGGCTCGTGATAACCGATAAAATAATTATCGAACTTTTCTTCTGACCAGCCGCTGGCCGGATTCTTAAAGTCATCCTCATATAGCGCATTCTTATCAACGACCGGTGCAGGGGTTGCAGTGTTCTCGGGGATGGCGGTCGGCGCCGGTGATGCTGGGATCACCGTGGAAGTAGGGATGGAGGTCGGCGCTGCGGCGAGACCAGAGCAACCGCTGATCAATACGACAACAACTGCTGTGTGTGCCCAAACGAGACGGAGACGTGAGTGTCTCATGATAATTCTCCTTTACTTAACCTTGTCAGCCGCACAACGAAAGCCGGCGAACTTGAGATAAATTGGATCATCGGGCGTCGCCGAGACCCGATAGGATAAGTCCTGGGCGTTGCCATAGCGACCGCCGCGTAAAATATGCAGTCCAGCCTGTACGGTGCCATAAGGCTGATCCACCCACTCCCAAACATTCCCGACCAGATCAAACACTCCGAAGGGGCTCACATTGAAGGCTTGTGTGCCTACCTCATACGTATCGTCAACGGGCAGATTGGATGCCAGGCTATAATCATTGCCCCAGGGATACTCCAGCGGACTTGGTCCTCCGCCCCGACCGGCTGCTTCCCACTCGGCTTCCTTTGGCAGACGCTTAGATGCCCAGGCACAGTACGCAGCGGCTTGATCCCAGGTCACTCCCCGGACTGGCTGATTAGGGCTACTTCCTGGCCAGAATGCGGGTGGTGGAACATTGGTTTCACCGATATATTGCTGATATTGTGCGTTGGTGACCTGGTATTTGTCGATCCAAAAGGCTCCCAATGCGACACCGGTGGGCGCGAGATGAAATTCATCAACCGGCGTGGTGGTGCCGACTTCATACGTATCCGCAGGAACCGCCGCCATGCCGTCGCTGGAGGGAAGTTGTGTGGTCTCTTCTGTTGGGGGAGCCGCCTCTGTGACCGTTGCGTTGCCGCCCTGCGTTTCGGTCGCAACTGGCTGGTTGGGCAAACCCGATAGCAGGCGGAATGCGCCCATTGCCAGCCCGACAACCACAATGAATCCAACGATCGCGGCACCGATCCATGTGTTTTTTTTCGCGGGCTTTTCTGCTGGAGGTGAAACGGGCGGGGAAGTCTTCTTTTGCCGCGTCGGGTCATTCGGCAGACCCCCGATGATTGTCTCCGCCTCCGCGGTCATGCCGACTGCGAGGTAGAAGTCAACTGCCATCTCCCGGCTGGATTGATAGCGTTCATCTGGATTCTTTTTCAGCGCACGATCAATGACGGCTTGCACTTCGGGCGTAACACCCTCAATCGCCGGAGGTGGTTCGTTGATGTGCATATAAATCACAGAGAGCGTGCTATCCGATTCAAAGGGCACGCGTCCCGCCAGCATTTCATAGAGTACGATCCCGAGCGAATAGATATCGGTGCGATGATCGGTTTTATCGCCGCGCGCCTGTTCCGGCGCCATATAAGCGGGTGTCCCGCTCACCATGCCGGAGTCGGTCTGTGAGGCTGAATTCACGATGCGCACCAGCCCAAAGTCAGTGAGCACCACCTCCACATCGTTGGTCAGAGGCTGGTCCAACGGAATGACATCGGCTTTGCCATGCAGGAGAACGTTACCGGGTTTAATATCCCGATGAACAACACCTTGCCCATGGGCATAGTCGAGGGCCGAAGTTAATGCCTTCAACAGGCGGGCCACTTGATGGGTGGGAATCCGCTCATTGCGGCTGTGCAATCCGCGCAGATAGGAATTGAGCGGTGGTCCCTTTAAGTATTCCATTACAATATATGGGTGACCATCGATCGCGTCGAAATCATAGATCTGAACGATGTTGGGATGCCGCAAACCCGCGACGACCTTGGCTTCGCGCTGAAAGCGCATGAGCAGGTCGTTGTTCTCTTCGATATAACCATGGAGGACTTTGACAGCCACCGGCCGATCGAGCGTAAGGTGCGTACCTAAATAGACCTCCGCCATCCCTCCGTGCGCCAGGTATTTATCTATTCGGACCTTGCCAATTGTTTTTCCGAGCCAATCAGGCATGCCGAAATTATACAACAGTTATCTGGAGTATCACAATCTGAAATGGTATAAAAATGTAACAACGGGAGAAAAAAATGAAGCTAGCCATCATTATTTCCGCAATTGCCGAATGGGACGGTGTTAAGCCCTTATTTCCATCAGTCCGTATCGAACGATTTCCTTACGGTGAATGTTTGCAGACTCAGATCGACAACCAGCCCGTCACCTTCTTTCATACGGGTTGGGGCAAGACAGCTTCAGCCGGGGCGCTTCAATATATTCTAAATATTTATTCGCCAGATTTGGTGATTAATCTGGGAACCTGCGGGGGTTTTGAAGGCAGTGTAGAGCAGGGCGATGTGATTCTGGTCGATCAGACTTTCATCTACGATATAGTTGAGTTGATGGGTGATTTGAATATCTTGGGCTATTACGCCTCGACCCTCGACCTGAGCTGGCTCGCTGAACCCTATCCTCATCCTGTCCGACGCGGAATCATCGCCTCCGCCGACAGCGATTTGCCGCCGCAAAAAATTCCCTTTCTCAAATCCAAAGGCGCGATTGCCGCTGACTGGGAGTCGGCTGCTTTTGCCTGGGTTGCCAGAAAAAATGATGCGCGTTTATTGATCCTGCGGGCGGTGAGTGATATGGTGAGCGAAGAGGGCGGGGAAGCGTACGATAATATTGAAATCTTCAACGAGCGCGCCAAAGACATTATGCAGAAATTGATCGGACAGCTACCGGATTGGTTGAAGCTCGTGAAAATATGAATGCAGAGTTCAGGCGGGGGCCAAGCCCCTGCCTGAACCAATTCATAATGCCATCTCCATTGCCACTTCATCGCCACGATCGGTATAGCTTGGGATTTCATAAAACCCGATGCGTTCATAAAAATTCAAAGCCTGGCTTTGTGAAATGGGGTCGGTCTCGAGCCGGATGCGCTTGTAGCCCTTGTCTCTTGCGAAACCAAGTAATTCCTGTAACATGCGATAGCCAAACCCCTGACCGTGATATTCTGTCAATAGCCAGAGGCGTTTGAGTTCGCAGATATCAACTTCCAGCTTGCGAATGGCTCCTGTGCAGATCATCTCACCATCTTTAAACATGGCAAGAAAGATCCCACCGTTTTCGAAGTAACTCTTTTGAATATCGTCCATATCTTTGAGTTCATGGATCGATTCATGATGGGTGATAAAGTCCTCAAGTGGACGGGAGCCGCCAAAAATAACATAAGCAACTCGATAGACGACGCGTTTGGCGGTCAGCCATTCCCCGGGCCGGACCGGGCGGATTTGAATCATCCGCCGATTTTACCGCAAGGTTATAATTCATCGCTGACCGGGAATCCACTTCATGAATCCCTCCTCCGAAGAACAGCTCAAGATCCAGAGACAAAATTTCCGCAACGTGCAAGTGGATGGCGTCGGCGTGAGCATCTCGAATGTCTCTGCGCCATACCTGCCCGTATTTCTCGCGCGCCTGGGTGCGAGTGATTTTCAGGTGGGTTTGCTGGCCGCCATGCCGGGCATGACCGGCTTATTGCTGGCAATGTTCGTGGGGCGCTTCTTACAATCCCGCCGCAATATTGTGCCGTGGTACAGCCTTTCGCGTTTACTGGTGATCATGTGTTATGCCCTGACGGGTATTCTCACATTGCTGCTGGCGAAGAAATACATGATCGTCGCAACACTGGGCATTTGGGCATTCGCCACCATTCCGCAGATCGCCCTGGCAGTTGCGTTCTCGGTGGTGATGAATGCCGTAGCTGGGCCTGCAGGCCGCTACACTCTGTTGAGCCGCCGTTGGGCGATCTTCGGTGTGACCGGTGTGGTTGGGACATTCATTGTGACGCGGGTCATCGATTTGATCGCGTTCCCGTTGAATTATGCAATCATGTTTTTGGTTCTGTCATTGGGCGGGTTTGTCAGTTATTACTTTTCCAATAAAATTCAAATTCCGAATCAATCGCCCGCGCCGCGCGTGCGGAATGTCTCAGCTCGTGAACGCGCAAAGAATTTTCTCGGACTGTTGCGCGCCAACCCGGCCTTTGTTTCGTTTTCCTCCAAACGGTTTGTGTATCTATCAGCGCTCGCGTTAAGCCTTCCGGTGATGCCGTTATATTATGTTCATGCCGTGAAAGCCACAGATGGACAGATCGGAACCTTCAATATGGCCATGACCCTGATCATGTTGGTCGGATATTTTCTGTGGCCCATGCTTTCTCGCCGCAGAGGCGGACGATTCGTTCTTCTGGCAACGACCTTCGGCATGATCTTTCACCCTGCATTGGCAGCCTCCACCACGCGCGTGGAATGGATCATTTTGATCTCGGGTTTGGCAGGTCTTTTCCAAAGCGGACTTGACCTGGTGTTCTTCGACGAATTGATGAAGACCGTACCGACTGAACACGGTGCAACGTTTGTCGCGATGGCGCAGTCCATGCAATATTTTTCGACAGTGCTGGCGCCGTTGGTGGGAACCTGGCTCGCTGGTTATATCGGATTGAGCGGTGCCTTGTGGCTGAGCGCCGGGTTACGGCTGATTGGATTCGTTTTGTTCCTGAGCCGCGGTCCCCGTTTGTCCGCCTGAAGAATGTATTTAGTGTCTGTCCTAAAAAAGATCCCACATCTGGCGCTTGACGGATTAGAACTAGTGTTCTAAAATACGGGTCTCCTTTCCAAAAATTTGACATTCAAAAAGTGAGGCAGAATGGAAGACACTGTTACCGTTCTCTGTGACTGTCTGATCGTGAATGATGAAAGCCTTGACAAAGCCGCGTACGAAATCGTGCGAAATTCGATTCTAAAGAACCTGCTCTCTTATGGTGCGATGACATCCAAACAACTTGGTTCGCTGGTGAAAAGCCATTTGAAGCGCAAACTATGCAATTCACTATGGCAATACTACGAAACTGTGCGCGAAGATTTGGAAACACGTGGTGAGATTCGCTGTGTGTGGATCTTTGGCTTGGCATTGGTTGAGATCGCTGCATAGCCGCGCACGGACAGAGGGATAAAGCCCAATCCGTTGAAATAGCGTGTTTGACCGCTTGACGCGTGTTTACCCTGGTGGTATCCTTGCGCCCAATGTTCAGCCGAATCGTACACAACACTGATAATACCAATCATGACACCCGCACTTATTCCGTGACGGGGCGTTGGTATTTATCAGGTGAACGTGAAGCGGTTCATTCAAATAAATAACAAACCA
>Ga0134123_10001516_pt1 | contig 15083 bp, 12 predicted proteins | sample KB303_FD_96460 | JGI IMG/M metagenome (GOLD analysis project Ga0134123, IMG submission 96460) | Terrestrial soil microbial communities without Nitrogen fertilizer from Kellogg Biological Station, Michigan, USA - KB3-0-3 | ecosystem: Environmental > Terrestrial > Soil > Unclassified ...
CCGACGAGGAGCTGCTGGCGATCACGCAGCAGACGCTGGCCACCCGCGAGGAATCCTTCAAGCTCAGCAAGCTGCGTTTCGATCTGCTGCAAAGCAGCGCGAGCGCGATCCACCTGAGCCTTTGCTGCCGCGATGTCCTCTTTACGCCCGCCGTGTTCCATCAGGTCGCGGTTGGCCGCCGCCTGTTTGAACTCGCGCTCGGCGCGCGCAATCTCTTCAGGTCTCGTGCCCGCGAGAAGGAGGTCCAGCTTTTCGCGCGCAGCGTCGCGAGCGGCGCTTGCCCGATCAAACGACGCCTTCGCGTTGTCGTAGTCCTGCTTCGAAACGACGCCGTCGAGCGCGAGCCGCTCGACCCTGGCGAGCGTTGACTGCGCAACCTTGTAGTCGGCTTGAGCCGACTCGAGTTCAGCGCGGGCCGTATCAATCTCCTGCTTGCGCGGCCCATTTCGCGCCATCTCGTAACTCATCCACGCTGCCTCGGCATGAGCCTTGGCAGCGGCGACCTCCTCGGGTCTGAACCAGCTTTGAGCTTTTTGATAGTTAGCCTCGGCCTGGGCGATCGCGGCAACCGCGTCAGCGCGCCGCGCATCGAGATCGTACCGCTCGAATCGAATCAGCGCCTGCCCCTCTTTCACCTCCTGGCCTTCTGTCACCAGCACTTCGGCGATTCGACCGCTCACTTTTGAACCAACGTGGATCTCATCCGCTTCAATCGTGCCCGACAACACAAGCTTGTTGGATTCTGCGCGGCCGCTAAGGAACTTCCAGGCCGCAGCTAAGCCGATGAGAGCTGCTACAACAATCAGGATTGCGATTGGTCTTCTGAAGCTTCCCGCCATCACGAAATCACCTTTGCGCGCCGGCGCGCCGGGTTTTTATCTTTTCTGGAACCGTTGTCGGTATTAGAGAATCCTGCCGCGCCGTTGAGAAACAGGTCTACGGTATGCACCGACAGCCGTTTGATAAAGCGCTCGTCGTACTTGCCTTCACCCAGCACAACCGCAATGATCGGACGAACAAGCTGAAAGACGACCACCATCCCCATCAAGCTAATGGGTGCGAGATCGATGTCAATCTTTCGCAGCTCTCCGCGCCGTACTCCTTCCGCCATCGTCTCCCTGAGGATGGTGTAGTTTGTCACTGCGTATTTCTGAGCGACTTTGATAAGTCGGCCGCCTCCGGCGAGCATCTCGCGGTACAGAATCCGCGCGAGATTCGGATGGCTGAGTATGTAGGCTGCGTAGGCTTCCACGAATCGGGCGAGGCGGTCTTTTGTTGAGAGATCGCCGCCCGTCGTCTCAACCAGCATTTCTCGAACGCGCGAGGCGGCGCTTTCCAGTATCGCACGGTAGAGGCCTTCCTTGCTGCGGAAGTAATAGTGGATCATCGCGCCGTTGACTCCGGCTTTTTCAGCGATGTCGCGGACCGCAGTGCCCGCATACCCGCGCGCCGCGAATAGCTCTTCACCGGCCGCCGAGATCTTGGCGCGGGCTGCGGAATCATCTGTTCTTGGTCTCGCCAACTAGAACCCCATTAATTAAACAAACGTTTGATTAAGGAGTTATCGTAACTCTGGAATCCCGCACCGGTCAACCTACTTGGTGGTTGATAATCAAGTTGGAGAGGTCGACGTTGAAGTCAGCGTTTCCGCAAGAAGCGGCCTGCCAACGCGTTTGTCGCGGACTTCAGCTCCTCGACGCGCAGAAGCGAAGCTAGCCAGTAGAACAGAACGGCGCTTATGGCTACGGAGACCAGTACGTTCGTGAGTCTGGCTGCGAAGGTGTCACCAAGCGTCCGGCTCAACATCGTGCTTACCGTCCAACAGACGGCGCCCATCACCGCCGACGCAGCCAGGATCTTGGCTACGGCAAGGCCAGTTCTACGGTCTTCAATTCCATCAATTCGTCTTCGCATGATCAGATAGAGCAGGCCGAAATTTACCAGTGCGACCGTTGAGGTGGACAGGGCCAGGCCGCGTTCCTGCATCACTCCTACCAGCGCCCAGTTCATTGCGAAATTGGTTGCCATTGATAGCAAGCTGATGATCATCGGCGTGCGCGAGTCTCCCAGGGCATAAAACGCCGGCGCCAGGATCTTGATCGCGGCGTACCCGGTTAGCCCCACTGCGAAGCATCCGAGCGCTGCCGCCGTGTGTGCGGTGTCTCCTGTGCCGAAGAGCCCGCGCTCGTATATCAGGGCGATGATCGGACGACCCAACACTATCAAGCCAACTGCCGATGGGATGGTAAGCAGAAACGCCAACCGCATCGAGCTTGCAAGCGTGTGTTTGAACTCGGCCTCGTCCTTTCGAGCGGCGCTTCTGGAGATCGCCGGCAGCGTCGCCGTCGCGATCGCGACTCCGAATACGCCGATGGGAAACTGCATGAGCCGGAATGCGTAGCTCAACCAGGAGACCGGTCCCGTTCCCGGAATGTTCGAAGCGAAGTTGCTGTTGATCAGTACATTCACCTGGACGGCCGCCCCTCCGATCACCGCCGGACCCATTAATGCAAATATCCGTCGAACCCCCGGATCGCTAAAGCTCAACATAGGCCGATACCTGAAGCCGGCCCTGCGAAGGCTTGGCCATTGCACCGCGTATTGCAGCAGGCCTCCGATCAACACACCGTAGGCCATTCCGATGATTCCATCAGTGGGCCTTTCCACAATCGCACGAATCGGGTGAGAGAATGTCGGGTCAGTCAGCAGCGCCGCCACCGCGAGTCCGCCTGCTATTGAACCGATGTTAAAGAATGAGGACGACAAGGCTGGTATGCCGAATCGATCGCGCGCGTTCAGGACCCCCATCGCTTGGGCGGCCAGCGCGACCAGCAAGATGAACGGCATCATTATTCGAGTGAGGCGAACCGTCAGCTCGAACTTCGCGGGATCTGATTGGAAGCCCGGAGCGATGAACGCCACCAAAGGCGCGGCGAACAGAACGCCCAGCACCACAAAGGTTCCCAATATGACTATCAGGCCTGTTGCGACAAGGTTCGAGAGTCGAAAAGCCTCCTCTTCACTCTTCTTGACCAGGTATTCGGAGAAAACAGGAACGAATGCGCTGGACAGCGCGCCTTCGGCGAACAAATCACGCAGCAAGTTCGGAATTCGAAACGCGATCACGTATGCGTCGTTGGCAAAGCTCCTGGAAGCCCCGAAGAAATATGCAAACACCATTTCGCGCACCAGACCAAGTACACGGCTGGTCATTACGGCGAGGCTTACTATTCCGGCCGAGCGAGCGACGCTTGAGAGCGGACGGTCCCGTCCCGATCGAACGGTCGTCTTTGTCGCCGATTCATTCGTGTTGTTGGTGAGGGGTTCTTTTTTCAATTCGGATGTCGGCGATTCATCCAGTGATCGATTCATCGGCGGTCATTCTATCGGCTTTCGGAATCCTTCTCCAAGCTTGGCGCGTTGTAGCCAGCACCGTCGAGTTGTCCGACCGCAAGGCCAGGCTCTCGAATTGCCCCGCGCTCTCGGAGCTGCGCAGGCTTAGTTGCGGGTTCTGTCTGTGCTGTTGCTTAAGGTGTCGGCAGGTTGTCTCAGTCGAGTTCAAGTTCCTTGATGCGGGTCAAAAGCGTCTTGTAGCTGACGCCCAGGCGTTCGGCGGTGCGAGACTTGTTGTAGTCACACTCTTTCAAGGTCACATCGATCTTGCGATGCTCAACCAGTCGCTGTGCGCGGGAGCTCACATCGGAAAGCGACCCTCGCATGTCGAACCCTTCAAGCAACGGGCTTCTGTCGCGAAGCACACGGTCAGAAGGCGGAGTGATGTTCAGATCGCCGGGAACTATCAAATTGCCGCGGGCCAGTATGCAGGCTCGTTCAATGCAGTTCTGGAGCTCGCGAACATTCCCGGGCCAGTCGTACTGCTCCAGGGCTGACCCAGCCTCGTCACTCAGTTTTAGAGACGCGCGCTTGAGCTCGCGGCCGTATTTGGCGGCGAAGAACTCGGCCAGTTGACGAATGTCGGATCGCCTGTCACGCAAAGCGGGAATCTGAACCGGGAAGACTGCAAGCCGGAAATAAAGATCTTCGCGAAACTGTTTTGCCTGGACCGCGCCCTTGAGATCGCGGTTGGTCGCCGCAATCACCCGAACGTCGACGTCTATGTCAGCCGATCCGCCAAGGCGATTTATTTTTCGTTCCTCAAGAACCCGCAGCAGCTTAGATTGAACCGCGGGCGCAATTTCGCTTATTTCGTCGAGGAAGATCGTACCGCGCGCGGCAAGCTCAAACTTGCCGGCTCGCCGTTGGTCCGCGCCGGTGTAGGCGCCCTTCTCGTGGCCGAACAGTTCGTTTTCAATCAAGGTATCCGGAATCGCAGCGCAGTTAATTGCGATAAACGGCGCGTCTCGCCTGGGGCTGAGATGATGGATAGCGCGGGCGAACAGTTCCTTGCCTGTGCCCGAATCGCCGAGTAGAAGCGCCGTGGTAGGTGTCGGCGCGAGGCGCTGGATTTCGCTGCCGACTTTTTGCATCGCGGGTGAATCGCCGATAATCTTGGGGAAGCCGAAGCGACGCGAGTATTCATCCCGAAGTAATACGTTCTCAGCTCGGAGCCGCGCTTGCTCGAGGGCGCGCTCCACTACTAGCAAGAGATGCCGGCTATCGACCGGTTTTTGAAGAAACTCGTACGCGCCTTCTTTCATCGCCTGGACGGCTTCGTCGACGGTGCCGTAGGCGGTCAGGAGGATTACCGATGTATCGGTGTCGGCAGCTTTGGCCGCCCGTAACACCTCAAGACCATCCGCGCGAGGCATCTTCAGGTCGGTGAGCACGACCTTGTATCGCGTCTCGGTGAGCCGGCGCCGGGCCTCAGCTCCATCGCTGGCCTCGTCTACCGAGTGCCCTGCGCTTTGAAGCGTCATTCGGAGCATCTGCCGCAGACTGTCCTTATCTTCAACTAGTAAGATCTCTGCCATTCTTCAATATGTGTTGCGGCTCGACTAAAGATAACCGTCGCTAGCTCGCGATGTTTTTTGGGTAGCCAGTTTGAGGGAGCCTTAGACTCAACTCGATATGCACAACCGCGAGCTGTAACTTGCATTGAAGCTCGGCGGGACACTCGCGCTCCGAGTACCGCCTGAACCTACCGGAAGACTCCAGGCGGCACACCCGCTCGCCGCGCTTCTTCCTTGAGAGCATCCAGGTCGGAGTGAGCTTTTGCGACCGCTGCCCGAGCCTCATCCCGATGTTCCTGCGCGTCCTGGCGTTCCTCCTGGAGGTGTGCGAGGTAGAAATTGTCGCCGCCGTTCTTGCCGCCGTTCTGCAGAATGCGTTGGCTGACATCTCGAAGGCGATCCTCGTACAACTGAGCCCGTCGTTCGGCTTCCTGAAGCTCTTCGTTGAGCGCGGTGAACCGAGACTTGTAATAGTCATGATTCGCGCTGCCATTCTCGGTTGTCCGCTCGGGTCCCGGAGCCTCGCCAAACTTCTTCAAACGGCCCACCTCGATTAAGCCGGCGAGTTCCGCTGCCGCAGCTTTCGCTGCTGCGCGAAGTTCGGTTACCTGACGGCCCGCTTCGTCCAATTGTGCGGCCGTCTCGTTTCGTTCTTGCGGAGTCTGTCCGGAAACGGAAAGCTGGTTTCTCAGTGCTGTGATGCGAAGCTCTGCCTCTTCAGATTCCCGTTCGGCTGCTTTTGCGCGCGCACGGGCACTTGCGAGTTGCTCGCGCCACAACAACTCCTCCGGGCTGACCGCTCCTCCTGAGGCTGGTTGAGCGGAGCCGGCCTCCTCAGCCGCTGCTGGCTTATCAGTGAGGCCTTCGCTTTCACTGGAAGGCGGCTGAACGCTTGGCTTGACCATGTCTTCGGTTGTTAGGCTCGGACTCTTTTTCCTCGCAGCCGGCTGCTGCTGACCAAAGATGACACTTGGCAGCAGGAGAACCGCGACGAGCGGAGCGACTCGAGCCTTTGCGATGAAGGATTGCCGGGGAAAACTAATCATGGAAACTCCAGAGATGGAGGCGGAGAAGGTTAACGGGAAGGGGCAACTGGCCGAAGGATAACTTAATGCTCTCTGGCAGGCAAGAGTTTAGCTGGGCCGCACAAGCCTTGGACCCCGAGATTGCCCGTGGCGGGAGAACGATGGCCAAAAGCGATGCCCGGCGCCCAAAATTTGACACGGATCATGACCCAATGTTACGGTCAGGCGTGCCTGGTAAACCCAGAAGCAATCTTCGCAATATCGTCGAGTTTGTGCCTGCCTGGCTCCTCCTAAAAACATTAGGCTTGTTACCGCGCCCGGCAGCAGTTTTTCTCGGAAGGGTATTGGCTCGCACGGCAGGGCTGCTTCATCGGCGCTTGATGAGAGTGGGTGAACGGAACCTTGCGCTTGCGATGCCGGAGATGAGCCCGGAGGCAAGGCGGCTGACGCTCACCAGGGTATTTGACAGTCTCGGAAGATCATTGGGGGAGTTCTCCCAGTTTCCCAAGATCACGCGTAGCTCCATAGACCGGATCGTCGCTTATGATGGATTCGAGAACTATCAGCTTGCGGCCGAGCGCGGACGCGGGGTGCTGTTACTCACCGGACACTTTGGCGCGTGGGAGCTTTGCGCCTTTGCTCACGGCGTCTACGGACACCCTTTGAACTTTCTGGTGCGACCCCTTGACAATCCGCTTCTGGATAGATTGATCAACAGCTATCGAGAGCTTTCTGGTAATCGCGTGATCGACAAGAATAACGCGGTCAGACCGGTGTTCGAGACACTCAAGCGAGGAGAGGATGTCGGGCTCTTAATAGATGTCAATACACTAGCCGACCAGGGAATCTTCTGCGACTACTTCGGAATCCCAGCGTGTTCCACTACCGGGTTGGCGATTTTCGCTCTCCGTTCCGATTCGCCGGTTGTTCCCGGGGTCTTGATCTGGGACGAGCGGCTCAAGATGCACCGCTTGCGATTTGAGCCCGAAATTCAAGTAGTACGAACTGGCGACTTCAAAGAGGAAGTGCGTGTTAACACCGCCCGCTTCACACAGGTTATTGAGGAATGGGCTCGGCAGTATCCCGATCAGTGGATGTGGATTCATCGAAGGTGGCGCACTCGTCCGGAGGGTGAGCCGGATCTCTACGGTCCGGTCGAGGTCTCCGAAGTCAGGAAGTCGGTCATAAAAGCCGAGCCCCCCGTTCAAGGCACCCAGTCCGCTCAGTTGGATTCCGGCAAAGTACGATTGTAGTCGTCGGCGAAACGGACAATGTCATCCTCGCCAAGATACGGGCCGCATTGAACTTCAATGAATATCAGCGTGGCGTCACCGGTATTCATAACGCGGTGTTTGGTTCGCTGCGGGATCAACACTTCGTCATTAGCGCCCAGTCTCAGTTCCTGCTCGCCGAGAGTCACAAGCGCCTCGCCTGCGACAATGACCCAATGCTCGCTGCGACTATCGTGCATTTGAAGGCTCAAGCGATGTCCCGGGATCACCTCAATACGTTTCACCTTGTAACCCGAGCCTTCAGCTAGAATCTCGAAACTGCCCCAGGGACGTTTTTCTATTTCCATCGCCATTGGTTCTGGGAGTTTACACGAACGTTTCGAATTAAGTCACAGTTGAAATAAACTTGCGCTAAGGAACCGGGCGAGAGAGTTGAGAAAGAAAAAGGGGATGGTCACCCATCCCCGCGTTCTCACACAGAGAACCCCCGTTTTGCGTAGCGACAAAGAGACTATCTCTTCTTTGCAGCTTTCTTTTTGGCACCGGCCTTCTTCGCAGGCTTCTTGGCGCCGCCTTTCTTTGCAGTTGCCATAGTGTTGATTCTCCTTTCGTTAGATTTTACCGTGCACACAAGATACTGTAGCGTTGCTACTCTTGTGCACTACCGTAAATGATATACAACATGTTGTTGTATATATTTGTATAACGGTTTGTTGTCAACTTTTTTTTTCGTTAATGTTGACGACAAAATCGTCCAAGATGTGCATTTCTGTGAAACTGGCTTCCAGAGCCGCTTTCATAAGCACTGCGTTTCGCGCCGACAAGCGTTCACTCCAGCACGAAGATTCGCGGAACGCGAAGACGTCGGCTTAATAGCTGCAAATCGAGCGAGTATGTAACAGGCTCCCAGAGCCATTTGTGCGGTTACGGCCCTGAAGCTGGCTCCCACGGCCTATTCTGTGACAGCGTCACGAAAGTGGCTCCAGCCGCGACTTTCGAGGCTCATCACGGCGCTGTGGATGATTGACTTTGAAGAGTCGCCGCGGATAAGATCGATCGCGAATGACGGAAAAGTTGATTGATCTACATGCTCACACGATTCATTCCGATGGAAGCGCAACTCCATCGGAGCTGATTGAGCTCGCGAAGTTGAACGGAGCCAGTGCTGTCGCGATCACCGATCACGACACGATATCGGGTCTCGACGAGGGTAGAGCGAAAGCAGCAGAGGTCGGACTCGAATTTATCAATGGCCTTGAGCTCAGCGCAGAGTACTCGCCGGGCACAATGCACATACTCGGTTACTATGTTGATCATCATCACCAGGGTCTGACTGAAGCGCTTGAGGAGCTACGAGCGGCGCGTGCGGCGAGGAATCCGGAAATCGCAAGCCGGTTACAAGCCCTCGGCTTTGACGTAAGCTATGCGGAAGTGGCCGCGTTTGCGGGAAACACGGTTGTCGGCCGTCCGCACTTCGCGCGAGTGATGGTCAATAGCGGTCACGCTGCGAGTATTCAAGATGCCTTCGACCGGTTTCTTGCAAAGGGCGGCCTCGCTTATGTGGAAAAAAAACGCCTATCACCGGCTGATTCGATCGCGTTGATCCACAAGGCTGGCGGAGTTGCGGTTCTGGCGCATCCATACCAATTGAAGCTGGCGCCGGAGGCGCTGGAGACGATGCTAAGCGAGTTGGTTGAAATGGGACTGGACGGCATCGAGGCCATATACAGTCGTCATAGTCCGGCCGACCGCGACCGCTATGCAGGCATGGCGAGGCGGCATGGGTTGCTGGTGACGGGCGGCAGTGATTACCACGGCACCTACAAACCGGACATCAGCATCGTAAAGGGGCTGGGCGATCTCGCGGTTCCTTACGCGTTGCTTGGAGGTCTCAGGTCCAAATCAGCATATGCAAGGTGAACTGAACATAGAGGAGCTGGTTTCTCAGATTACTGACGTGATCCTTTCACGGTTGGGAGCCGGCTCTGCGTCTCGCGAGTGCGAGTTGCACCACGACGAGTGCTTCGTGAAGTGTCCGGACCGGATGCGCTCGCTTATGGCTTCAGGTGTTATGCGATTTGGACTAACCGGCGCCGAGAGCGAGGCGGCGCGCGAGGTGGCACGCTACATTGACCACACATTGCTCAAACCGGAAGCAACTCGCGACGAGATACTAAAGCTGTGCGAGGAGGGCGCGCGATTCGGGTTCGCTTCTGTTTGCATAAATCCGATCTGGGTCAGGGAGGCGGCCTGCGCGTTGCGAGGCAGCGGTGTGAAAGTCTGTACCGTGATTGGATTTCCGCTTGGAGCCAACGAGCCGGACACTAAAGCCTACGAAGCTCGCCGAGCGATCTTTGACGGTGCCAGCGAGCTGGACATGGTGATCAACGTCGGCGCATTGAAATCCTCCGATGACAGCCTCGTTTCCCGCGACATCGCCGGCGTCGTAGCGGTAGCTCACGAAGTCAACTATCTCTGCAAGGTGATTCTGGAAACCGGCCTGCTGACGGAAGAAGAGAAAGTAAGAGGATGCCTGCTTGCCAAAGAAGCCGGCGCCGATTTCGTCAAGACTTCGACCGGGTTCAGCAAGGGAGGCGCTACCGTCGCCGATATTGCCTTGATGCGCCGTGTGGTGGGCGGGGAAATGGGAGTAAAGGCTTCGGGCGGCGTTCGAGACCTCAAACAAGCCCAGGAAATGATACGCGCCGGGGCGACTCGAATCGGAGCGAGCGTCGGAGTGAAGATTGTTCAGGAAGCGGCCGGGAGCAAATCACCTACTAACGGCCAAGCCACTACTGCGTACTGAGCAAAGTTCATTTGTTGGTCGCGAAGCTAGTAGGCCCACCTGGTTAAAACCGAGCCGACGGTGTATCCGGCCCCAACTGCAGCAAATACCGCGAGGTTCCCCTTCTTCAACCTGCCATCATCAAGCGCATCGCCAATCGCCAGCGGGATTGTCGCGGCGGTAGTGTTGCCGAACTTGTGAATGTTCTTGACTACTTTCGATTCGTCGAGTCCGAGCTTTTCTGCTGCTGCATTAATGATACGAAGGTTGGCCTGGTGCGCGATGAACAAGTCCACGTCTTTGCCATCGAGTCCGTTCCGTTGAAGTATCGCCCGGCTGATCTCGCCCATCTTTCGCACAGCGTACTTGAAGACCGGTTGCCCCTCTTGATGAACGTAGTGCATCTTTTTGTCCACCGTTTCGCGTGACGATGGGTTGAGGCTCCCGCCGCCAGGCATTCGAAGAAACTTGCCGCCAGAGCCGTCGACTTCGTGCAGAAAGTCCAGGATGCCTAGATTCTCATCTTCGCTCGGCTCAAGCAACACTGCACCAGCGCCGTCCCCGAACAAAACGCAGGTCGAGCGGTCTTCAAAGTTAATTATGCTCGACATGACATCGGCCCCTATCACTACAACCCTATCGTGTCTTCCGGATTCGATGAATTGCGCGCCGACACTCAAAGCGTAGGGAAATCCCGAACAGGCGGCCGACAGATCGAATCCCCAAGCCCGGCTTGCCCGGACCTTGTCTTGCACGATGCACGCCGTTGCAGGGAAGAACATATCGGGTGTCACGGTTGCGACGATAATCAACTCGATCTCATCGGCTTCCATTCCACGATTCCGAAGCAGGTCTCCTACGGCTTGTGCTGCGAGTTCGGAGGTAGGCGTTCCGGGTTCGACCATGTGTCGCTCGAGGATGCCGGTTCGCTCGACGATCCAATCGTGATTCGTATCGACGCGCTTCGCAAGGTCGTGATTGGTGACCACCTTCGGAGGCACATATCGGCCAAGCGCTGTGATCTTCGCTCTGCGTGTTGACCTCATCGTTTGCCCTCTTTGTCCGATCCAAACGGCAGCTGCTCAGTCACCGACAGGTCGGGTTTATCGAGGCCTCGATACTAGCACTCGCTTGTTTTCACGTGCAAGAAACATCCTTTACGCGCAACGCGTTGTTTGACAAATGCGCCTGTGTTATACGATAACCGGCTTCGGTTTGCTCGCGTAATGGCAGCTGCAACCATAGGCAAAACAATCGAAGCGGTTTGGAAATTTCACATGCTCTGCCGGCCTAAAAGCTGGCCCCTAACTCTTACAAAAGGAGAAAAGCTATGGCAGAGAACACAAACTCGAAAGTGAGTATCCCGCAGTTGATCTTCATCCCCAGCGTAATCACCCTGGCGATTACAATTCTGAGGTTGGTGGGAGAACTTCAGCAATGGCCGAGTGTGTTGTTCAATAGAGAGGCAGGCGGCGGCGGCGCGATCATCGGAATAAGCTGGCTCGTGTTCCTTTTCGGAATCTACTTCGCAGTGAAGCTATGGGGTGGGGGGGAAGGCCCTGAAAGCGCTGGTCGTGCTATTGGTTACTGTTTGCTGGCTTTGGTTATCAGCGTCGGCGGTGGTTTTCTCCTGGCCCCGGATTCGCCCCCGGCGTTCCCAGGCAAATCGGTACTGGGTTGGTTGCTGTTAGCTCTGGCTGCGCTGATTCCTCTTCTGGGCTGGCGTAAACTTGGTAAGGTCTTGCTTGCTTACGCGTACGCAGCTCGCATCCCGGTGCTGATCATCATGTATTTCTCCATTCGCGGCGACTGGGCGACCCACTACAGCCTTGGGCCGCCAGGTGTCACCTTCCCGGACTTCTGGACAAAGTTTTTTCAGATTGCGTTTTTGCCGCAGATGATCGCTTGGATTGCCTTTACGACCATCATAGGGTCGCTGGTCGGAACCATCGTGGCCGCCATCGTCCATCGACGAAGGCCGGCGGCCGAGCAGGCTGCATAGTTGGGTTGACCTGGCTTTAGAAGCAATCAGAGTCGCGACGACTCCACTGCAAGTTAGTCAACATTGCGGGTCGTGTCACAGTTTGAAGTAGGAGCAGGGCTTGTCCCTGCCCCGGATTGTGCGAAGCACAATGACTCTCATCGCCTGCGGCGATCCGGGCCGGACAAGCTGCCCCTACTTCAACCGTGACACAACGGACTGGCGCGGAGCGCCAATCATTCATGACCCTTCTCATCTGCTAGAGGAGCGGCCTGAACCATACAGCCTGTTTGAGTCTCGACTTCAATCGTAATACTCAAGGCCGAGGTGTGTGATCAATTCTTCACCTCTCAAGTGGCGAAGCGTGTTCTTTAGCTTCATCAACTGGATAAACAAGTCGTGCTCGGGATAAAGATCCGGCGCGGTCATCGGGCTCTTGAAGTAGAACGACAACCATTCCTGTATGCCTTTCATCCCGGCTCGCTTGGCTAGATCCATGAACAGCGCGAGATCCAACACAATAGGTGCGGCCAGAATCGAGTCGCGACACAGGAAATCGATCTTGATCTGCATCGGATACCCGAGCCAGCCAAAAATATCGATATTGTCCCATCCTTCTTTGTTGTCGCCGCGCGGAGGGTAGTAGTTGATCCGCACAATGTGGCTGAAGTCTTTGTAGAGCGCCGGGTAAACGTCCGGCTGCAGGATGTATTCGAGAACCGAAAGCTTGGACTCTTCCTTTGTCTTAAACGACTCGGGATCATCCAGGACCTCGCCGTCGCGGTTTCCCAGAATGTTGGTCGAGAACCATCCGTGCAATCCCAGCAAGCGTGACTTGAGACCTGGAGCGATCATAGTCTTCATCAAGGTCTGGCCGGTCTTGAAATCCTTTCCGCAAACCGGCACTCCCTGATCCACCGCCAGCTTTGTGAGCGCAGGAACGTCGACCGTCAGATTTGGCGCCCCATTGGCAAAAGGAACTCCCGACTTGAGCGCTGCATAGGCGTAGATCATCGATGGCGCGATCGATTCGTGGTTCTCGCGCATTGCGGCCTCGAATGACTTCAAGTCCCGATGGCTGTCGCCGGCGTGCATGAAGATTTCAGTCGAAGCGCACCAGACCATGACTATGCGGTCGCACTCCGCCGTCCTCTTGAAGTTCTCGATGTCTTCAATCAGCTGTTCAGCAAGCTCCATCTTGTTAGCGCCCTTTTTGATATGAGTGCCGTTGAGCCGCTTGACATAGTGCTGATCGAAAACCGCTTTCATCGGTTTTACTGCCTGAAGCTCGGGCTTAAGCTGAGTGACCAGGTCGCGCTCGAGCACGCCCGCGTGAATCGCCGCCTCATACGCGTCTTCCTCGAAGATGTCCCATGCGCCAAAGACCAGATCGTGGAGCGAAGCAAGCGGGACGAAGTCTTTGACCATCGGGACTCGATTGTCGGTGCGTTTGCCAAGCCGGATCGTGCCCATCTGCGTCAGTGAGCCGATCGGCTCGGCGATGCCTTTCTTGATTGCTTCCACTCCGGCGATGAACGTGGTACTCACAGCGCCGAGTCCTACGAGCAAGACTCCAAGTTTTCCTTTGGGCTCTTCAATCGAGAGAGGGGACTTTTGGGGTTGATTTGGCATTGTTGGGGATTCCTTTCTGAAGCCGTTCGGTTGCGCGCTTGAACATTACAGCAGAAGGGATTAAGGAAGTCTTGCGCTTTGTTGCTGAGTTTTAGCGATTGATTGCCGAATCGCTTTACGAACAAGGTGGAGAAGAATGAACTTAGCCAGGTTCGACCGGCTGACACCTGTCATCTGCTGCTATCGCGATAGGCCCGCGGGGTGGTGCCGGTAATCGATTTGAAGATCTTTGTGAAGTGACTTTGGCTGTGGTAACCGACGAGTGCCGCCACCTCGCTGATCGGCAGCTCAGTCTCGGCGAGCAGTTTGCGGGCGCGCTCGAGCCGAAGATTTGCCAGATAGACGTGAGGTGTTACGCCGATGATTTCTTTGAAAAGCCGCGCGAAGTGATACTCCGAAAGATAGGCCGCCGAAGCAATCTCTTCCAGCGAGAGTCCCCCCGCGTAATTGTCATGCATGAACTCGATCGCGCGGCGGAGTCGGCGGTCGACAGGTCCGGCACGCGACAACTCGATAAGGTCCGACTTTCTCACGGTCAAGTGAGTGCGAAGAAGGTGAATCACAAGCTGACGAACCATCGAATCGAGCATCTCGCCGTGTCCAATCTCTTCGGCGGCAAGTTCAACGGCCATCGCCCGCCCCGTCCGCGTTATCACCTCATCGGTAACCACGTCGGTCCGAAACGCGATTTCACCTGTTGTTCGGGCCAAACCGATCTCAGCGATAATTTCGTTGACCAACAGGGGATTCACCCGAACCGAAATGAACTCGACTTCCTGTGCGCTTCCCGAGTGAATCTGATTCGCGTTGACGAGCGCGACGTCCGCTGGGGTTAGACTCCGCTGGTGAACGCCTACAGTGACGGACATCTCGCCGGAGAGGACAGCGGTGACTGTAAGCGCTGAATGAGAATGAGACTGAAACTCGCTGTCATTCGCGATTACGTGCCGAATCGAAAACTGCGGCCGCGAGATTATTCTCTGAACAAGCGATCCGCCCTCGCGGGCGGATGACGGGTTCGAGTAACCGCCTGGCTCAACAACTGACGCGTGTCTCATCGGCCGGCCCTCGAGACGCGGGGAGGCAGGATTTGAGCGCGCTCAGCTTTATCGCTAAAGGTGATGTTTGGTGATGCGGTCATCTGAATGAAATCAAATGATAGAGTCGCAGAGCGTGCGGGGCAACAGGACGCGGCGGGCGTGACTAGTCAGGATAACGAAGAACCCGGATCACCTGGCGGATGCTTTGCGCTTTTCCGGAGCCTTCTCGAGCTTCTGACAAGCCGCGCAGATGCCAAAGATACGATGGCTGTGGTGCAGAGGCTTGAAGTGGTAGTGGCGAGTTATCTTATCTTGAAGCCGCTCGATCTCTTCGTTGAAGAACTCGATCAGCGCGCCGCATTGTGTGCAAATCAAATGATCGTGATGGCTGTGTTTGTAGTCGTGCTCGTACAGGATGCGGCCGTCGTGGAACTCGAGTTCGCGCGCAAGGCCGCACTCTTTCAACAGCTTCAGAGTC
>Ga0134123_10001518_pt1 | contig 15072 bp, 10 predicted proteins | sample KB303_FD_96460 | JGI IMG/M metagenome (GOLD analysis project Ga0134123, IMG submission 96460) | Terrestrial soil microbial communities without Nitrogen fertilizer from Kellogg Biological Station, Michigan, USA - KB3-0-3 | ecosystem: Environmental > Terrestrial > Soil > Unclassified ...
CGATCAGGGCGACGGTCAGACCGGCGACGATGTCGTTCCGCGTCGTCTCGCTATTCATTCCGGCAGCCGGTACACCTCGCGCGATGGCTTGAGCGGGCGGAGCATCCAGTACGGCCGCCGCGTTCCATCGGGGGAGTGCGACGACGCGGGGCGCGTCTTTTCCATCCACTCGCGATACGCCGCGCGCGACTTCGCCGCATCGACGGAGATGTCGCCGTAACGATCCGTTTCCTCGGCTTTGCGGACGCGGACGGCCTGATGCCAGCAGTGCATCCCGGAGATCGGATCCGGCTGCACCGGGAACGTCAGGTTCTGATGCACGCCGGCGTCGGTCCACCAGATCCGCTCCGTGTCGGGGTCGCTCGATGCGTACGGCTCTACGCCGCGCTCGCGCTGCAGCTTCCACCGGCTCCCGTCCCGATCGAGCTTCACCGTCGCCATCATCTGGCGCTGCCCGTTCTCCGACGTCTTCCACCGCCCCATGTGGTGGCTGCAGGCCACGACGCCGGGACGAATCCCTTCCGTGACCCACGCCTTCACGACGAAGTGGCCGATGCGCGTCTCCACGCGAACGAGCTCGCCGTTCGTCACGCCGATCCGCTGCGCATCGCGCGGATGGATCCAGAGCGGGTTCGTGTGGGCGATCTCATCGAGCCACTTCGCATTCGCGCTGCGCGTGTGGATTTGCACCGGCAGGCGGAACGTCGGAATGAGCGGGATCTCGCCCGGCTGGAGATTCTCGGGATGGACGTGGCTGCGCGTGTAGCCCGGCGTCGCCATCTCCGGCCATCCCCACTGCACGAGCGTGCTCGAATGGAACTCCAGCCGTCCGCTGGGTGTGGGGAAGCCGCGCCGCACCACGCCGTCGATCTCGACGCCGATCCGGCGCCGCCCTTCCGCGTCGCCGTCGGGCGACGGCACCGGGACGATGTTCGGCAGGTCGGGTTTCGGCGAGCGCGCGTACGCGCGGCCGAGGGAGTCCACGCGCACATCCGTGAGCTCGCCTGCCGGCACCGGCTCCTCGTGGATCGCGCCGACGTGCTGCTTCAGCTCGAACGCGCCGGTGCGGCGCATCCACTCGAGCGGCGTCACTCCTTCCGCCGCCGCCGTTTCCGGAAGCCCGGGGACGGAGTGCTCGAAGATGTGGCCGTAGTACTCATCGACCGAAAGCTTCGCGCCCGGTGTTTTCTTCGACTCGAAATACCTGCGGATGCCGAGCGTGCCGTCGGGATCGATGCGCCAGGAGAGCTCGATCCAGAGCTCGTTCTCCTCCCACACCTCGCCCGGATTCACCTCGCGCGTGTCGGCGATCTTCTGCCCGAGGCGCTCCTTCGCCGCGCGCAGGACGGGCTGCCGGAAACCGAGCCACTGCGCGTCGTGGGTTTCGTAGGAATGCAGATCGTGCCGCTCCGAGCCGATGCCGACCGGGAGGATGTAATCGGCGAAGTACGCGGTCTCGCTCCACGTCGGTGTGAGCGCGACGTGCAGTCCCACTTTCGCTTCATCGGTCAGCGCGTCGATCCAGGAGAACCCGTCGGGGTTCGTCCAGACGGGGTTGTAGACGCGGCTGAAGTAGACCTCGAGATGGCCGCGGCCCTCGCCGAGAAAATGGGGGAGGAGGAACGAGAGCTCGTTGCACGCCAGCGGAAACTCGTCCGGCCAGGTGAGGTCGTTCCATTTCGGCGGATGCGGCGGCATGTGGATCGGCCGCGGCACGAACTTGTTCCACGCGTTGGGAAACACTCCGCCTTCGGTGGCGATCGAGCCGGAGAGCGCGTTGAGCAGGAACAGCGCGCGCGCGACCTGCCAGCCGCCGAGGTTCCCGGCCGTGGCGCTCCGCCAGGTGTGTGTGCTCAGCCGGTTGCCGGCGCCCGCGACCACTTCGGCGATCCGTTCGATCGCCGCGGCGCTCACGCCCGATTCCTTCTCCGCGAATGCGAACGTGTACGGTTCGTAGAGCTCGCGCAGCGCTTTCTCGAAGTCTTCGAAAGGCGTGTCATCCTGAGCCGCGGAGTCGGCGAAGGATCCCCCGCGTACTTGCGCAGGGGATTCCTCGCTGCGCTCGGAATGACACTCTCCCAAAAACTCCTGCCAGTTCCACCAGCGGCGCACGAACTCGCGGTCGTACCTGCCGTTCACGATCATGTGGCGCGCGATGCTCAGAAGGATCGCCGCCTCGCTTCCGGGCCAGGGCGAAATGAAGTGATCCGCGTGCGTGGCGGTGTTCGAGAGCCGGACGTCGAAGACGATCAGCTTCGCGCCGCGCTGCTTCCCGTCCATGACGCGCTGCGCGTGGGGGTTGAAGTAATGGCCCGACTCGAGATGCGCGCTGATGAGGAGGATCACGTCGGCGTTTTCGTGGTCCGGGCTCGGGCGGTCGTAGCCCATCCAGAACTGATAGCCGGCACGCGCGCTCGAGGAACAGATGTTCGTGTGCGAGTTGTGTCCGTCGACTCCCCACGCCGCCAGCACGCGTTCGGTATAGCCGTCTTCTCCCGGACGGCCGACGTGGTACATCACCTCGTTCGGCCGTCCTTCGGCCAGGGCGCGGCGGATCCGCGCGGCGATGTCGTCGAGCGCTTCGTCCCAGCTCACCCGCGTCCACTGATTCCCCCCTCGGGGGCCGCTGCGCCGGAGCGGATGAAGGATGCGATCGGGATCGTTCGCCTGATTGAGCGTGGCCGGTCCCTTGGCGCAGTTGCGTCCGCGCGATCCGGGGTGCTCGGGATTCCCTTCGTACTTGCGGACCTCGAGCGTCTCCCGGTCGACATAGGCGAGCAGGCCGCAGGCCGACTCGCAGTTGAAGCACGTCGTCGGCACGAGCATGTACCGGTGCTCGACGCGCCGCGGCCACGCGCGCGAGTCGAGCTCCGGCCAGTCATCCCAGCGCTCGCGCGGGGGGAACGAGGAGAGCTCGGTGCCGCTCGGTCCCGGATATCTCATGCGAGCGGCACCGCCTGTCCGGCTCCCACGTGGGCATGTTCATACGCGAGCAGGCCGGCGAGCACGAGGATCGCGCTCGCGATTCCGAACGGCAGGACGACCAGCGCGGCCAGCTGCAGAACCACACCGGCCATGAACGCGAGGCGATACCGGCCGCGCACCAGTTCGTAAACGGCGAGACGGGCGTGCGCGGTCGCATGCGGCGTCAGGGCCTCCGCGGCGATCAGCATCAGATGGAGCGTGGTCGCGATCGCGAGCAGCGTCGCGACGCCGGCTCCGGCGATCCGAAGCGCGGCCGCACCGGCGACGACGCAGGCCAGCAGATGCTGCGGCGGAAGCAGCGGACTTTGCCAGAGGTCCCGCGCCTTCGCCTGAGCGAAGAGCCACGCGGTGTACGTGCCGGCCGCGATGGCCAGCAGTCCGCCGATGACGGCGAGCGCCCGCGGCGGGCTGTTGCCGAGGAAGCTCCAGAGGAGGTGCAGCCCGATCACCGCGCTGAAGGCGCCCAGGATCACGCCGCCGCGCACGAGCCAGCTCCGCCACTGCGGTCGCGTGAGAATGAGATAGAAGCGGCCGGGATGCTCGAGATCGCCGATGAGCAGTGCGAAGGTGATGGCCAGAAAGACGGCCGACAGCAGCGGCGCGGTCCATCTCCAGAGGACGCCTGCGGGATCGAGTCGTCCCAGCAGCAGAAGCGCCGACGCCACGAGATACGACCCGGCGGCGATGGCTTTGGTCCAGACGTAAAGGCTCACCGGGAGTCCCCACGGTGCGCGATGCGGGACGTCGTACGCGAGCATCGCCGCCGCGACGTTGTTGGCCTGCCCGGGATGGCCGGAGACGACCTCGTGCGGCAGCGCACCCGACTGTTCGCTCCACATGAAAATGCCGCCTTCCGGCCGTTGCGCCGCGAGCGGGTCGAGCGTGGCCTGATGCGCTCCTTTGTAGAAGAGCTTCGGCAGCGTTTCCTTTTCGGGACGGCGCACGGCGACGACGTCGCGGTTGACGAATCGCGCCACGCGCGATTCCGGGTCTTTCAGGTTCCCGATCAGGATCGCTTCGGTGGGACAGACCACGACGCAGGCCGGCTCGAGGCCGACCTCGAGGCGGTGCGCGCAGAAGTTACATTTCTCGGCCGAGTGGTCTTCGGGGTTGATGAAGATGGCGTCGTACGGGCAGGCGGCGATGCAGGCCTTGCAGCCGATGCAGATGTCCTTGTCGAAGTCGACGATGCCGTCGGGACGGCGATACATCGCCGAGGTCGGACAGGCGGAGACGCAGGGAGGATGCTCGCACTGATTGCAGCGGGTGACCTGAAAGGCGCGCCGCGCCGCGGGGAACGTCCCGACGTCGACGTACTTCACGTAGGTGCGGTTGACACCGACCGGAACGGCGTTCTCCGACTTGCAGGCCGTGCTGCAGGCATGACAGCCGATGCAGCGCGTCTGGTCGATGACTTTTCCCCATTGGACCGTTTCCGGCATCGATGGGGAAAGGTATCACGGCGTCGTGCTGCGACAGCTCGTGGCTAGCCTGCTGCAGGCGTTTTCCGCTACGGTAGGCGAGTGCGACCACGGCTCTATTTGGAAACGAGCATGATCAGCTACCTCGTCGGGCGCCCCAGTCGCGACGTCATTACCCTGGGAAATCAGGAAGTTACGCGCGAGTGGTGGACCGGTCGGCGTTCGGAATACGAGTTGTTCGTGTCCGAGCTCGTTGTCCGCGAGGCGGAGATCGGCGACGCTGGTCTTGCTCGGGCACGCCTGGCGTTGGTGGAACCGCTGACGATCCTCTCGGTTCCGGAAGAAGCCGAGCGTCTTGCGCCTTCTCTTCTTCGCGCCGCAGGTCTGGCGGCGAACGCCGCAACCGACGCCCTTCACATGGCGTTAGCTGCCGTTCACGGGATGCATTATCTGCTGACCTGGAACTGCAGGCACATCGCGAATGCGGCGATCCGTCGCGCTGTTGAGCATCAATGTCGGCTGGCGGGGTACGAACCGCCCGTCATTTGCACTCCACAAGAACTTCTCGAACGGTGAGCCTATGTGGGAAGACCCGATCGTCCAGGAAACGCGAAAAGCACGTGAAGAGCTGTTTGCTCGGTTTGGCTACGACCTGGCCGCACTTTGCCGATTCCTGAGAGAGAAAGAACGCGAACATCCAGGTCGTGTCGTCACTCTCGAGCCGCGTCGCCCTGAGCCGGCAAATAAACGCTAAACGGCGTCGGTGATCTTCATGCCGAGGCGCTGCTTGAGGTAGATCCGCGCGGGGCGCGTGCCTTCGCGGAACCAGTCCCACGTGTTCTTCAGGATGGCGTGCTCCTGCACGAACAGCTGCCAGGCGCGGCGACGCTGGACGCTGTTCCCGAAGACGTAGCGGAGCTCCTTCTTCCGCGCGGCGGTGAGGGCGCGGTCCATCTCCGCGTAGAACTCGTCGTCGCCGAGGAAGTACATGTTCTTGAGATAGCACATGTGCGACGTCACGCACTGCTGCTGCAGGACCTCGAAGCGCCGCTGCTTCCACGGCTTCTTCCCCTTCATCAGCAGCACGTCGCGCATCTCGTCGCGCATCTTCGCGAACACCGGCCCGTTCCAGTGATCGGCGAACTTCGGCTTGTCATGGATGTTGCCGAGCGGCTTCACCGTCGGATTGAGCAGCATGCAGCAGGGTCGGATGTCGCCGTTGCCGGTGATCGCGGCGGTGTACCACGCGAAGAAGCAGCCGCCATTCTCGGGCTTGTACGACGGCGCGACGGGGTACATGTTGTGCGCCACGGTGCCGACGCGCGCGCGCGTGCGGTTCAGCATCTCCTTCCACGGCGGATACGGGAAGTCGATCTGCAGCATCCCGGTCTCTTTGTCGCGACGCAGGATCTCCTCGACCAGCGGCTCGAGCATCGCGTGGTCTTCGAGCGTGAGGAGCACCGAGCGGTCGATCCGATCCATCGGGATCTCGAGCACGGCGTTGATGGCGATGCGGTCGGGAGCGAGCGCGCGCCCCAACTCGTACATGTCGACGAGCCGGTGGGCGTTCTTTTTGTCGATCAGAAACTGCACCACGATCGACGGATGGATCGAGTCGCCGCGCACCGCCACGAGGTTGCGGATGTTCGCGAGCACTTTGTCGAACAGCGCCGGCTTGACCTGCATCTGCCGCGCGTAGTCCTCGGCGTCGACGGCGTTGAGCGAGAAGATGACCTCGCGCGCCTTCCCGTTCACGAGCCGCGTCGCGACGTCGTTCGTCAGCGCGACCCCGTTCGTCGTCAGGTTGTCGATGACCACGCCGCGCAACTCCAGATGGTCCATCGTCGGCAGCACGTCGCGATGGAAGAGCGGATCGCCGCCGCCGGAGAGCCGCACCGACCGGAGCCCGGTCTCCGCCAGCTCGTCGATGAGGTCCGTCAGCTTCGGCAGCGGGATCGACTCCTTCGTCCGCAGGTCCTGCTGATTGCAGAAGTAGCAGGCGACGTTGCAGCGGTCGGTGAGGTCGAGCTCGGCGTGTACGGGACCCTTCGTCGGCCGGTTGGCGACGATCGCGTCGATGATGTCGCGCTTGCGCTCGCGAGACACCTCTCCCCAGCCGTGAGTTCCTCGCATCGTGCTGCGTAATGTTACGTCGCCGGGCCAAATTCCGCCGGCCGGGAACGTATTCGCTTCCTCACATGTATACTCTCGCTGTGGCCGACCTCGTGACCCTCTTCGCCGCACTCGCCGATCGGACGCGCCTGCGCCTGCTGAACCTGATGCGCGGCGGCGAAGTGTGCGTCTGCTACTTCGTCGAGATCCTCGACGAAACACAGCCGAAGGTCTCGCGCCACCTCGCGTACCTCCGCCGCGCCGGCATCGTCCACGCGCGCCGCGACGGCAAGTGGATCCATTACAGCGTCGCGCGCCCCGAGGACGCCAACGCCGCCGCCGTGCTCGACGCCACGCTCACCGCGATCGAAGACGACCGCCAGATGACGCGCGATCGCGCCGCCCTCGCCCGCGCCTGCTGCGCCGTCCGCCTCCCGCCCGCCCTCCAGCACGCCCCGCGCCCGCGGATGTAGGTTGGGGTCACATCTGGAATTTCAACCCGTTTTCCACAGAAACGGGTTGAAATTCCAGATGTGACCCCAACCACCGCCGGGTAGGAAACGAGGGCCGCGCGTCACTCCATACAGTAATGGCCCTCCAGCACTTCGACGCCGTCGTCGTCGGCTCCGGTTTTGGCGGCTCGGTGGTGACGTGCCGTCTTGCCGAAGCGGGGCTCAGGGTCTGTCTGCTCGAGCGCGGGCGCGCGTATCCGCCTGGCTCGTTCCCGCGCAGTCCGGCGGGCATGCGGACGAACTTCTGGGACCCGAGCGAAGGACTGCTGGGGTTGTACAGCGTCTGGGCGTTCAAGGGGATCAGCGCTCTCGTCAGCGCGGGACTCGGCGGCGGATCGCTGATCTATGCGAACGTGCTCCTGCGCAAGGATGAGAAGTGGTTCGAGGAAGATGGCTGGAAGTGGCCGGTCGACCGCAAGACGCTCGACCCGTACTACGACGAAGTCGAAAAGGTGATGAAGCCGGAGCAGTACCCGATCAAGCACAGTCCCTACGACACGACGTGGAAGTTGAAGGCGATGCGCGACGCGGCGAGCGCGCTCGGGATGCAGTTCGGTACGCCGCCGCTCGCGATCACGTTTGCGAACAAAGATCAGAAGCCCGTTCCTGGGCAGAAAATCGAGGAGGAGTTCCGCAACCTCCACGATCGCGACCGCTACACCTGCCTCCTCGTGGGGGAATGCGACGTCGGCTGCAATTCCGGCAGCAAGAACAGCGTCGACTACACCTATCTCTCCATCGCGAAGCGATCCGACGCCGACATCCGCACGCTCAGCGAGGTGAAGGCGGTGCGCCCCCGTCGCGGCGGAGGGTACGAGATCGACTATGTCGTGCACGATCTCGCGACCCTGGGGACGAAGCCCGATCCGAAGAAGCGGACGTGCGTGACGATCACGGCGGACCGGCTGATCGTCTCCGCCGGCACGATCGGCACGGCGTATCTCCTGCTCCGCAACCGCGAGAATTTCCCTCGCTTCAATCAGCACCTCGGTAAGAAGTTCTGCGGCAACGGCGATCTTCTCGGCTTCATGCTTCGCTGTCTCGATCCGAAAACCGCACTGCTGCAGAACGTCGACCCGAGCCGCGCGCCCGCGATCACCAGCTATCTGCGGGCGGACGATACGCTCGACGATCCGGCGGTGAACCGGCGCGGCTTCTACATCGAGGACGGCGGCCATCCGGAGTTTCTCAACTGGCTCGTCGAAGCGAGCCAGGTCCCGGGGATCTTCCGGCGAGCCGTGCATTTCGCATGGAATCGTCTGCGGTCGATGCTCTCGCAGGATCCGCGCAGCGAGTTGTCGCGCGAAATCAGCGCGCTGTTCGGCAAGTGCGATCTCGCCTCCAGCTCGTTCCCGATCCTGGGGATGGGGCGCGATGTCGCCGACGGTGAGATGTCGCTCAACCGCCGCGGGTTCCTCGCCGTCAAGTGGGACACGCAGACGTCGAAGTCGTACCTCGATGCGCTGGACGCGAAGATGCAGGAGCTGGCGAGGCTGATCCACGCCGACTTCAAAAGAAATCCGGTCTGGTACTTCAAGCGCGTCATCACCGTGCATCCGCTCGGCGGCTGTCCGATGGGTCACGACCCATCGGACGGTTTCGTCGATTCCTACGGCCGCGTCTTCGCCTACGACGATCTCTACGTCGCCGACGGCTCGGTCATGCCCGGCCCGATCGGTGCGAATCCATCGATGTCGATCGCCGCGATGGCTGAACGGACCGCGCGGTTCATCATCGAGCGGAGCGGCCGGTGACGCGCCGAGCGCTGATCCTTGCCGGCGGCGGGATCAAGGTCGCGTATCAGGCCGGCGTGCTGCAGGTATGGCTCGACGAAGCGGGACTGGCGTTCGACCACGCCGACGGCGCGAGCGGCGGCTGCTTCAATCTCGCGATGTGGACGCAGGGAATGTCCGGCACGCAGATCGCCGATGCGTGGCGCAATGCGAATCCGCGGATGGGAGTCGATCCGAACTGGTCGGAGTACATCAAATTCTTCTGGGGCGAGTCGCTGTTCGAGCTCGACGCGTATCGCAAATACGTCTTCCCCGAATGGGGCCTCGACTTCGACGCGATCCGTGCGAGCCGTCGCGAGGCGACGTTCAACGTCTACAACTTCTCGAAGCACGAGCTGCGGATCGTCGAGCCGCGCGAGATGACGGAAGACCTCCTGGTCGCGTCGGTCTCGCTGCCGATGTGGTTCCCGCCGGTGCGCATCGATGGCGACACCTACATCGACTCGGTGTTCAACACCGACGCGAACCTCGAGGAAGCCATCCGCCGCGGCGCCGACGAAGTGTGGGTGATCTGGACGGTCAGCGAGCGCGGGGAATGGCACGACGGCTTCATCGGCAACTACTTCGGCATCATCGAGGCCGCGGCGAACGGGCGGTACCGCCAGGTGCTGCAGCGGATCGAGCGCGGTGAGTTCGGGCGTCCGATCCGGGTGCGTGAGCTGAAAGCGGAAGTCCCGCTGCACTACCTCATCAACTTCAGCCGCGACCGCGTGCGCGAGGCGGTAAACCGAGGGGTCGAGGATGCGCGACGGTGGTGCGCCGAGCAGGGGATCGCGCTCACTCCGTCGATCCCCATCCCGCCGCCCGCCCAGGAATCGCGCACGAGCCTGCAATTCACGGAGGATATGAAAGGCTACTGCGCGATCGGGGAGCCGGATCCGAAGCGGGGCTACGACCGCGGACGCGACGAAGGCAGCGCGATGCACGCGCACATGACGATCAAAGTCGACGACGTCGATCGCTTCGTCGCCGAACCGCGTCACGAGGCGGCGATCGAAGGATGGGTGACGTCCCCGTTCGGCGAGCGCCGTCCCGTCGAGCGCGGCGTCTTCAATCTCTTCGTCGACGAAGGGGATCCCTCGAAGAAGCGGATGCTCTACCGCTGCCTGTTCACCGGTACTTCCGGCGAGCCGTTGACGCTGAGCGGCGAGAAGCTCGTTGAGGACGATCAGGGCTTCGATCTCTGGGGGGATACGACCACGCTCTTCGTGCACATCGAGGAGAACGGCGCCGTGCGCGCGGCGGGGATCATTCGCCTCACGGTTCTCGATCTGATGAAGCAGCTGGCGTCGTTTCGCGTGGAGGGTCCGACCCTCGGCGAGCGCACCGCCGCGATGGCTCGCTTCGGCGCGTTCTTCCTCGGCCGGCTGTGGGATGTCTACGCGCGGCAGGTCATTTCCTACGGACCATTCTGATGGCGCATCGTCACCCCAGGACGTGTCCTCCGTCATGTCCGCATCCGCAGAGCGAAGCTCTCGACGAGATCGAGTTCGTGCGGAAGCGGATGACGAACTGGCTCGGGCCGGTCGAGCTCGCGCGCGCGGGACTCAAGGCGGCGATCGCGGCGACGTTCGGGTCGTACGCCGACAAACGCGAGGTGCAGGCGGCGCTTACAAGCGAGAACGTCGAGGAGGACTCGTATTCCTGCACGGACGGCGCGCTCTGGTTCGACTACGTCGCGGACCTGGGCGACGGGTTCGACGCGACCTACTCGATCGCGCGGTTGCTCGCCGGCGATCTCACGCTGGCGTTCGAAGATACGACCCACGCGACGCGGCGCGGTGCGTTCCTCCTCCTCGGCGGCGATCAGGTCTATCCGACCGCGGCGCGCGGCGAGTATCAGAACCGTTTCCTCGGCCCGTATCGCGCGGCGTTTCCTTACGACGGCGTCGATCCGCCGGCCGTCTACGCGCTGCCCGGCAATCATGACTGGTACGACGGGCTGACCAGCTTTCTGCGCATCTTCTGCCAGCACAAGCTCGACGGGAGCGGACGGTGGATCGGCGCGTGGCGCACGCGCCAGCGCCGCAGCTACTTCGCGTTGCGGCTGCCCGGCGACTGGTGGATCTGGGCCGTCGACAGCCAGCTCGCCTCGGATCTCGATCATCCGCAGCTGCTCTATTTCGAAAAGCTCGTGGGAAAGATCCCGGAGGCGGAGCGCGAGAAACAGAAGATCATCCTCGTGACCGCGGAGCCGAGCTGGGTGAACTGCCCCCACCGGGACGAGCCGAAGACGTACCGACGGACGCCCGAGGCCTTCAATACGCTCGCGCACTTCGAGAAAACGTACATCCGCGCGAAGAGGCTGCAGCTCAGGCTCGTGCTCTCCGGCGACCTGCATCACTACGTCCGCTACGCCTCGGAGGAGAGCGATACGGTGCGCATTACGTCGGGCGGCGGCGGCGCCTACATGCTCGGCACGGAGGGAACGCCGGAGAAACTCGAGGTGCGCGAAGGAATCGACGAAACCATTGCCGCGGACGAGCCGCGCCCCGTGTATGCGAAACAGGCGGCGTTTCCGGACGCGGCCGAGTCGCGGAAGCTCGCGAACGGGATCTGGAAACTGCCCTTCCGCAACCGCGGCTTCGGCGGACTCCTCGGCGGGATCTATGTTCTGCTCGCGTGGCTGCTGCAGGTCACGATCGACGGCGCCGCGAAGACTATCCCGCAGTTTCTCCACGCCTTCGTCTTCAGCCCGCTCGCGGTCGCCCTCGCGCTGATCCTCGTCTTCGGCGCGTATGGGTACTCCTCCTCAAAGTCGGCCGGTTTCGGCAAACTCACGCGGTATCTCGGCATTGTCCATGGATTTGTACATGTGGCGCTGTGCTGCGCGGTGCTCGGCATCATCAACTCACAGCTCGCGGTGCCGAACCTCTATGCATTCGTCGGGATCATCATCGTCCTGATGTTCGTCACCGGCTGGTTTCTCGGAGGATGGCTGTTCGCCTTCTATCTCTGGATCGCGAAAACGCTCACCGGCCTGCACGCGGAGGAACTGTTCTCCTCGATGGCGATTCAGGATTACAAGAACTTCCTCCGCATGCGCCTCGATGCCGACGGCACGCTCACGATCTTTGCGGTCGGCCTTCGCAACGTCGCACACGACTGGAAGTTCGTGGCGCCCGGGGACGACGAGCACGGAGCGCCGTGGTTCCGCTCGGAGAAATTCAGCGCGGATCCGGACTACGGCCCGCACGTGATCGAGCGGTTCGTTCTCTACTCGTAGCGCAGCGCGTCGATCGGGTCGAGCTTCGACGCCTTCCGGGCGGGGTAGAAGCCGAAGAAGATGCCGATGCTGGCGGCGACGACGAAGGAGACGATGATCGCCTCGGGGCTGATGACGATCGGCCACTTGATCGCTTTCTCGATCAGCTTCCCGACCCCGATGCCGAACAGCACGCCGAGCAGGCCGCCGAGGACCGACAGCGTCACGGCCTCGAACAGGAACTGCAGCAGGACGTGGCGGCCGCGCGCGCCGATGGCCATGCGGATGCCGATCTCGCGCGTCCGCTCGGTCACGCTGACGAGCATGATGTTCATGATCCCGATGCCGCCGACGAACAGCGAGACGATGGCGATGCCGAGGAGCAGGTTGCGCATCAGCTTCACCTGCTGCGCGTTCGCCTGGGCCATCTCCTCCTGCGAGCGCATCATGAAGTCGGCGTCGCCGCCGGGCGGGATGCGGTGGCGCTGCCGCAGCAGCGCGTCGATCTGATCCATCGCGTCCGGCACCTGGTCGGCCGACGCTGCCGAGGCGAGGATCGAGCCGAATTTCGACTGTCCCATCAGACGCTTCATCGTCGTCGTGTACGGCGCGACGATCATGTCGTCCTGATCGGAGCCCATCATGCTCCCGCCTTTTTTCTCGAGCACGCCGACGACGCGGAAGGGCACGTTCTTGATGCGGATCACCGAGCCGACGCCGTCGCCGTTCGGGAAGAGGTTGTCGGCGACGGTCTTGCCGAGGACCGCGACTTTCGAGCCGGCGCGGATGTCGCCCTCGGTGAAGAAGGTGCCGTCCTCGACGTTCCACGCGCGGATGTTCGTCCAGTCGATCCCGACTCCCTGGATCTGCGTCGACCAGTTCAGCTCGCCGGCGACGACCTGCGCGCTGGTGCGGAGGTTGGGCGAGACGTAGGCGACCGCGGGCGCCTCGCGCTTGATCGCCTCGGCATCTTCCTCGGTCAGCGTCGAGTTGCCGGTGAACATGCGCGCGCCGCTCTGCGTCGACGTGCCGGGCATGACCATGATGAAGTTCGACCCGAGGGAGTTGATCATCTCCGACACCGACTGCGCGACCCCGGCGCCGATGGCGACGGAGACGATGACGCACGCCACGCCGATGACGATGCCGAGCGCGGTGAGCAGCGACCGCATCTTGTTCCGCGCGATCGACTTCAGGCCGACGATGGTGATGTTGCCGAGGCGTACGAGCGAGTTGCGCATGAGAGAGAGACCTCAGTTCTGGGTGCTGGGTGCTGGGTGCTGGGTGCCGGGTGCTGCGGGATGCATGCCGCTGTTCCTCAGCACGCAGCACCCAGCACTCAGCACCTCATCTGGTTACCGGAGCAGCGGGTGCTTCAATTCCTTTTCGTTCAATTCTGTCCTGGGCGATCCGCTCGTCCTGCTGGATCCGTCCGTCGCGCACGTGCACGACGCGTTTCGCGTGGCGGGCGATGTCGGGCTCGTGCGTGATCAGCACGATGGTCTTGCCGCTGTCGTTCAGGTCCTGAAAGATGCCCATGATCTCGATCGAGGTGCGCGAGTCGAGGTTGCCGGTCGGCTCGTCGGCGAGCACGATCGCGGGATTCGTCACGAGCGCGCGCGCGATCGCGACGCGCTGCTGCTGGCCGCCGGAGAGCTGCGACGGATGGTTGCCTTCGCGCCCCTTGAGGCCGACGCGATGCAGCGCATCGAGCGCGGTCTGCCGGCGGTCGTTGCGCGAGCCGGCGAAGTCGCCGTAGAGCAGCGGCAGCTCCACGTTCTCGAGCGCCGACGTGCGCGCGAGCAGGTTGAAGCTCTGGAAGACGAAGCCGATCTTCGCGTTGCGGATGATCGCGCGCTGATCGCGGCTGAGCTGCGAGACGTCGGCGTCGTCGAGGATGTACGTGCCGCTGGTCGGGCGGTCGAGACAGCCGATGATGTTCATCAGCGTCGACTTGCCGGAGCCGGACGGTCCCATGATCGCGACGAACTCGCCCTCGTCGACGACGAGGTCGACGCCGTCGAGCGCGCGGACTTCGACCTCGCCGAGGTGGTAGACCTTGACGAGGTCGCGGATCTCGATGACGGCCTTCGCCATCCGGCTAACCTCTCCGGCCGCCGCCGCGCGGACCGCCGCCCGGACCACCCTGCCCGCCCATCGGCGGCGGACCTTCGACCTTCGACGTCGAGAGTCCGATCACGACCTGGTCCTCGGCCTTGAGATCGCCGGAGATGACCTGCGTGTAGCGGCCGTCGCTGATGCCGGTGCGGATCTGCACGGCCTTCAGCTTCTTGTCGGCGCCGAGGATGTAAACGGTCTGCATCTTCACCGCGGCCGCGGCGGCGCGTCCGCGGCGTCCGCGCGGCAGCTGGCTCGCCGCGCCGGCCGGACCGCCGGCCTGCCCGCTCTGCGCGGCGCGCCGCATCGCGTCGCCGCCGCCGGAGTCGGCCGACTCGCCGTCCTCGGTCGGAGGCTTGAAGCGGAGCGCGGCGTTCGGCACGCGCAGCACGTCGCGCACGGTGGCGACGTCGATGGTCACGTTCGCGGTCATCTTCGGCCGCAGCCGCTCCTCGGGATTCCCGACTTCGATGATCACGGGGTACGTGACGACGTTCTGATTGACCTGCGCGTTGTAGCGGATCTGGGCGATCTTTCCGCGGAACTCGTCCTCGGGATACGCGTCGACGGTGAAGCGCGCCGGCTGCCCGACGTGCACGCGTCCGATGTCCGACTGATCGACGTCGGCCTGCACCTGCATCTTGGTGAGGTCCTGCGCGATCTCGAAGAGCACCGGCGCCTGGAACGACGCGGCGACGGTCTGGCCGACCTCATACTGCTTGTCGACGACGATGCCGTCGGTGGGGGAGGCGGTCTTCGTGTAGTGCAGGTACGTCGTCGCCTGGCGGAGCGCGGCGGTGGTGTGCGCGACCTGCGCGCGCGCGCCGTCGTACGTCGCCTTCGCGGCGTCGACGTCGGCCTGCGCCGCGAGGCCGGCCTCGAGCAGGCGCCGCTGCCGCTCGTACTTCTGGCGCGCGTCGGTCGTC
>Ga0134123_10001523_pt1 | contig 15055 bp, 16 predicted proteins | sample KB303_FD_96460 | JGI IMG/M metagenome (GOLD analysis project Ga0134123, IMG submission 96460) | Terrestrial soil microbial communities without Nitrogen fertilizer from Kellogg Biological Station, Michigan, USA - KB3-0-3 | ecosystem: Environmental > Terrestrial > Soil > Unclassified ...
GCCTTTTCGCGATGCCGTGGCGAATCACGAGCGCAATATCGAAGCGATCAGGCGCGAAATCGCGAACCTGAAATAATCCGGCGCGGCAGCGGCGGCAGGCCGCCGCACCGCGTCGAGCATTCCAGACTGCCCCGGGCCGCCCGGCCTGCGGCGCAAATCCGGTGGCTCGCTTCTTGCTGGATCGCACCTGTCCGGCGTGCAGGGCTCGGATGACGCAACAACTCAGTCTTCATGGCGTCGACGCGCTGGCGACGGCGGTTGTCCTGTTGGATGAGGCACAGGTGGTGCGTTACATCAATCCGGCGGCAGAGAACCTGCTCGCAATCAGCGCCAAGAACATCGTGGGGGTAGCGCTCGAGAAGGTATTCGCCGAGCCAGGTCCGCTGGCGGCGGCGGTGAGATACGCCGCCGAGAACAACAGCAGCCATACGCAGCACGAATTGCCGCTGTCCCTGCCGGGCCGCGCAAAGCTCGAAGTGTCCTGCACCGTGACACCCGCGGAGATAGCCGGGGTCGAAGGATTCCTGATCGAACTGAACCCGCTGCACCAGCAACTTCGAATCGCGCGCGAAGAACGTCTCATGGACCAAAGTACGCAGACCCGCGAGCTTATCCGCAATCTTGCGCACGAGATCAAGAACCCGCTCGGGGCCCTGCGCGGCGCAGCACAGCTCCTCGATAGGGAATTGGAACGCCCCGGTCTGCATGAATACACCCAGGTGATCATGAAGGAAGCTGATCGGCTCCAGTCCTTGATGGACAGGCTGCTCACTCCGCACCGGCTTCCGCACGTGACGCTGTTCAATATCCACGAGGCGCTGGAGCGTGTGCGCAGCCTGCTGCTGGCTGAGTTTCCCGATGGAATCGTGATCCGCCGCGATTACGATGTAAGCCTGCCACCGTTTACTGCCGATCGCGAGCAGATCATCCAGTCATTGCTGAACGTGGCCCGCAATGCCGCACAGGCCATGCAGGGTAAGGGCACGATCATCTTGCGCACGCGGGTGGCGCGCCGGGCAACGCTTGCGAAGAGGATGCATCGTTTGGCCTTGCTGGTGCAGGTCGTGGACGACGGGCCCGGCGTGCCGGAGGAACTGAAGGACAAGATCTTCTTGCCGCTGGTGAGCGGCCGCGATGGCGGTCACGGAGTCGGGCTGACCATCGCCCAGAACTTCGTGACACAGCACCACGGCACCATTGAACTGGAAACTGAGCCGGGCAGGACCTGCTTCAGCATCCTGCTCCCTATTGAACAATGAGGTGCACAGTAGAAATATGAAACCCGTTTGGATCATCGACGACGACCGCTCGATTCGCTGGGTTTTCGAGAAAGCGCTCGGGCGGGAAAACATTTCCTTCAAAGTATTCGCCTCCACGCAGGAGGCACTGCATGCACTGTCGGCCTCGACCCCGCAGGTGGTTGTGAGCGACATTCGCATGCCCGGCGGTTCCGGTCTTGAACTGCTGCAGAAGCTCAAGGAGAAATACCCCAACCTGCCGGTCATCATCATGACCGCATATTCTGACCTGGAGAGCGCAGTCGCCGCGTTCCAGGGCGGCGCATTCGAATACCTGCCGAAGCCCTTCGACGTGGATCAGGCGGTGGATCTGATCCGGCGGGCAATGGAAGAAAGCTTGCGACAGGGCGACATTGCCGAGGTTGCCGAGGAATCTCCCGAAATTCTCGGCCAGGCGCAGTCGATGCAGGAAGTTTTCCGCGCCATCGGGAGGCTCACGCAATCTCAGGCCACCGTTCTGATCAATGGCGAATCCGGTACCGGAAAGGAGCTGGTGGCGCGGGCTCTGCATCGCCACAGTCCACGCGCGCCCAAGCCATTCATCGCCATCAACACCGCGGCAATCCCCAAGGATCTGCTCGAATCGGAGTTGTTCGGGCATGAACGCGGTGCCTTTACCGGCGCGCAGGCGATGCGGCGCGGCCGTTTCGAACAGGCCGAAGGCGGCACGTTGTTTCTCGACGAAATCGGTGACATGCCCTCAGACCTGCAGACTCGACTGCTGCGGGTGTTGTCTGACGGTCAGTTCTATCGTGTGGGCGGGCATCAACCCATCAAATCCAACGTGCGCATCATTGCCGCAACACACCAGGATCTCGAGAACAGGGTGAAGCTGGGCCTGTTCCGCGACGATCTGTTCCATCGGCTGAACGTCATCAGGTTGCGCCTTCCGGCATTGCGCGAACGCCGCGACGACATCCCACTGCTTGCCAGGTACTTCCTGCAGAAAAGCGCCCGCGAACTTGGGGTAGAAACCAAGAAGTTGACCGAGGCAGCGATGAAATATCTATCCACCCTCGACTTTCCCGGAAACGTGCGTCAGCTGGAAAACCTTTGCCACTGGCTGACGGTCATGGCGCCGGGGATGAACGTTGACGTCAAGGACCTCCCCCCCGAGCTGCGCGAGGCGACCGTCGTTTCCTCTGCGGAGAACTGGGTGACTTCGCTTGAACGGGAAGCGGAAACGCTGCTGAAACGCGGAGACAGTGCGATCCTCGAGGAACTTTCCCGCCAGTTCGAGCGAGCGCTGATTACGAGAGCGCTTGCCCATACCGGCGGGCGCAGAATCGAAGCCTCGGTCTTGTTGGGAATGGGCCGCAACACACTTACCCGCAAAATCCAGGAATTGGGCCTCGAAAAGGACGACGGACCCAATAACCATCGCTAGTCTCGCTTCGGGATACTCGTAACCTTGCGACAGGAATTGGTGCGTCAGCAACTCAGAGATCGATCTCGACAACGACCGGCGCGTGGTCGGAGGGGCGTTCAAGCTTGCGCATGTCGACGTGAATGCTGCTCGAGCGGCAGTGCGGCGCGAGGCCGGGAGACAGAAGTATGTGATCGATGCGCAACCCCAGATTGCGCCTGAAAGCATTCATGCGGTAATCCCACCAGGAATATGACTTCTCGGGCTGGTCGAAAAGCCTGAAGCTGTCTTTGAGTCCGCGTCCGATCAGCTGCTGAAACGCGGCGCGCTCAGGCGCGCTAACCAGGACTTGTCCTTCCCAAGCCTTCGGGTCATGGACATCGCGGTCCTCAGGAGCGATATTGAAATCGCCGAGTATTGCGAGCCGCGGATGCTTCTTCAGTTCCCCCTCCAGCCAGCGGTCAAATTGCCCGAGCCAGTCGAGTTTGTAGCGATACTTGTCGGAGCCGATGCTTTGCCCATTCGGTACATACGCACTGACGAGGCGCAGGTCCCCCACATTGGCAGACAACACCCGCTTCGGCTCGTCGGCATAGCCGGAAATCCCCTCCTCGACCGCCTGAGGAGATTCACGCGCAAGGATAGCCACGCCGTTGTAGGTTTTCTGCCCGGAGAAAACGGCTCGATACCCGGCCTTGGCAATTGCTTCCAACGGGAAATTCTTGTCCTCCACCTTGGTTTCCTGCAAACAGATCGCGTCGGGGCGCTCGCGGGCGAGCCAGTCGAGCAGATGCGGCAGGCGAACGTTCAACGAATTGACATTCCAGGCAGCAAGCTTCATTGCGATGGTCAATGACCGGTGTGGAAAGAATGTGGACCGCGAAGAGCATACCTCAGGATCAGGGCACAAGAAGGCGCGGGGCTGTGTGAAAGCCGCCATTCATCCGGAATTCCCGAACAAGCTGCGGATGCATACGACACGAAGCAAGGTTGACCGGTCCAACCCGCTCACGGGTCCGGGGCCTGAGCCGGCTCGCCGCAGCAGGGGCCGACTGGATCATTGCGCCCTGCCCCATGTCCGCTATCATTGCGTCAAGGTCGCGCGTTTGCACGCCCACCTGGGCGTAGCCCAGGAGTCCCCGAGACTTGCAAACGTTGCGGCCTGTTTCGATGTCCAACTGGATGCCTGAGGCGGCCCGCATCGGTCGCTTCGAAAAGTGCGACAAACCTGTTCCCCGCAAGATGGTCGCGGGCAAGCGCGCTGTCCCACATTCGGTTTACCCAGAAATGGAAAGGAGCTTACGATGAACAAATGCGTATCTTCTCTGGCTGCCGCGATACTGGTGCTGTCGGCAAATGGCTTCGCCTTTGCTGAGAACGAATCGCCGATTCCCCAAGCCACTCAGCAGGACACACAGATTGCGCCCGGACAGGGCGGCGATCTTTCCGCGAAGGAACAGGAGTATCTCGTCGCGCTGACCAAGTGCGAATCGCTTACCGGCAGTCAGAAAACGGCCTGCATAGAAACCGCCAAGAAGAAATTCGGTCAGATGTGACCTTCGGTGCATCGCAGAAGTATCTGCAGGCTATCGGGCGCCGACAGGCGCCCGTTGTTTTTTCGCTTGTGAATACCTCCATTCGTCCACATCTTTGATCCGAAAATCCAGCTAATACCGTTTGGCCGCCCGTCCGGCCGCCATTCGGTGCCCCATTCGGACGCGTTCCTTCTCGATCCTAATAAAACGTTCTGATCCGTAAGGACCAGCACAGAACGTTGACCCGGTGTATGTCATGTAGGAAAGGCAGGGTATAGGTATTCGGCCCTGGACCATTCGGCCTTTGTTCATAGGTTGGGTCAGTGGGATCAAGAATCGGAGACATCAATGAAGATCAGCACCAGGCATCTGCGCCGCTACAAGGAAATAACCGTCCTGCTGTGGAAGTATGGCCGCTCGGACCTCGTGCAACAGATGGCCCTTGATGAGGGCATGGGAGAACAAGGCGGTTCGCCCGCGTCCACGGGCGACACAAACCCGGAGCAATTGGCCGATGACCTGGAGGCAATGGGGCCTACGTTTGTGAAGCTCGGCCAGGTGCTCGCCAGCCGCCCAGACCTGCTTCCCGAAGCGTACGTGCAGGCGCTGAGCCGGCTGCATGACAGGGTTAAGCCGTTTGCCTACGCCGAGGTGGAAGAAATTGTCGCCAGCGAACTCAATGTACGCATTTCGAAAGCCTACTCGCGCTTCGATGAGACGCCGATAGCCGCCGCTTCGCTCGGACAGGTTCACTCTGCGGTGTTGCGTGACGGACGCGAGGTGGTTGTGAAGGTGCAACGGCCCGATATCGCCAAGCAGATCGCGGAAGACTTTGAAATACTGGCGCAGATGGCGAAATTCCTCGAGGCACACACCGAGTTCGGCAGACGCCGCCGGTTGCTCGAGGTCCTGGAGGAGTTCCGGCTCACCATCAAGCATGAACTGGACTACGAGCGCGAGGCGCAGAACCTGGTCGCCATGGGTGACAACCTTGCGGAGTTTGAACTGATCCAGGTGCCGCAACCGGTTGCTGACTACAGTACCCGCCGCGTACTCACCATGGACTACGTGCGCGGCAGCAAGATTACCAAGCTTGGGCCGCTTGCCCGCCTTGAATTGGATGGGGGGGCGCTGGCGGAAGAACTTTTCAACGCTTACCTCAAACAGGTGCTCGTCGATGGCTTGTTCCATGCCGACCCTCATCCCGGGAATGTCTTCCTCACCGACGATGGCCGGATAGCACTGCTCGATCTGGGAATGGTCGGACGGGTGACGCCCGACATGCAGGCAAGCCTGCTCAATATTCTGATTGCGATCAGCGAGGGTAAGAGCGAAGACGTGGCCAATAGCATCGTGGCCATCAGCCAGACCGGCGAAGATTTTGATGCGGCCGTGTTCAAAAAGCGCATCGGCCAGCTTCTGCTCGAGCGTCAGGACCAGGGCTTGCAACAGATAAACGTCGGCAAGACATTGCTGGCGGTGACCCAAGCGGCTGCCAATTCAGACCTGTTCGTGCCGAGCGAACTGGCGCTGCTCGGCAAGACACTCCTGCAGCTCGATGAGGTGGGAAAGATTCTGGATCCCGAGTTCGACCCGAATGCCGCGATTCGCCGGAACATCACCGGAATCGCCTCTCAGCGCCTTAACAAGGACGCGACCCGCGGCAGCGCCATGAAAGCGCTGTTGGAAATGAAGGAGTTCCTGGCTGCGCTGCCCTCGCGGCTCAACAAGGTGCTGGATGCGCTTGCGAACCATGAGCTGGAGGTCAAGGTCAAGGCGGTCGATGCCAACCTTATCATGGAAGGGTTTCAGAAGATCGCCAACCGGATCACGACCGGCATCATCCTCGCGGCATTGATTATCGGCGCCTCGTTGCTGATGCGCGTAGAAACTTCCTTCCGGCTGCTGGGTTACCCGGGACTCGCGATACTGTGTTTCCTGGCCGCGGCTGGCGGTGGAACATGGCTGCTGATCAGCATCTTCGTCCACGACCAGAAGCGCAAAGCGAAACCCGCCAGATAAGACGACCTAGCTTCCGCTTTCTGGCGCCGCCTCCTCCGGCGCAGCCTGCGCCGCGCCAGAAGCAGGCTTGGCCTGTACCGGAGTGATCTGGACGAGAGCAGTTTTGGGATAGCCGGCATCGTCGAGCGCAGCATTCCAAGTGTCTTCTGCGAAGCCGCGCAAGACACGCCGCCCGACCTGAAGAACGGGCACCACTTCGGCTCCACCGGTGACCTTCTTCAGTTCTTCCCGCATCCCCGGCGCCGTCGGATCCTTGGACGTGTGCGGCACCCCGCGTTTGACCAGAAAGTCGCGAGCCCGGGTACAGCCGTCCCCACAGTCGTACACAAAAAGCGTTACCGGAAAATTTTTGATTGCCTGCTGCAGGACGTAGGGCAGCGCAACTTCCGCAGGCTTGTCGCCGAGTTGCTTACGCTCGCTTTTCCTGGCATCCGGCGGCGGCGGCTGATCGCTGTAATGAACCTTGCCTTCCGCGTCCACCCATTTATAGGTCTCGGCCTGCGCCAGTGCCGCCAGCGAAATCAGCACGATCAGAAACATCGAGGGTCTCATCGGGCGTCCTCCTTGTTGGTGCCGGTATCATGCCACGGCCATGCCATTGTGCCGCAGCATCGCATCGATATTCGGCTTGCGCCCGCGAAATGCCACAAACGATTCAAGGGCCGGCCGGCTGCCGCCAGCCCCCAGAATTTCCTCGCGAAAGCGTTCGCCGACCACAGGGTTCAGTACCCCGTTCTCCTCGAACAGGCTGAAGGCATCCGCAGAAAGGACTTCGGCCCACTTGTAGCTGTAGTAGCCGGCCGCGTAGCCGCCGCCGAAGATGTGCGAGAAGCCATTCGGAAAGCGGTTGTACGGGGGCGGAATGATAACGGCCACGCGCCTGCGGATCTCGTCGAGCAGATCGAGCGGCGTCCTTCGGCCCGCCGGGTCGAAATCGTGATGCAGTTGCATATCGAACAGGGCGAACTCGATCTGGCGCACCGTCTGCATGCCGCTCTGAAAATTCTTTGCCGCCACCATCTTGTCGAACAGCTGGCGTGGCAGGCTTTGTCCGCTATCGACATGACGGGTCATGTCCCTGAGCACATCCCATTCCCAGCAAAAATTCTCCATGAACTGGCTGGGCAATTCAACCGCGTCCCACTCGACGCCATTTATTCCCGATACGCCGAGCACATCCACCCGGGTCAGCAAATGATGCATGCCATGGCCGAATTCGTGAAACAGCGTGATGACTTCATCGTGCGTGAACATTGCCGGCCTGCCGCCGACCGGCCCGGAGAAATTACAGTTCAGATAGGCTACCGGGGTCTGTATACCGGCGGCCTTGCGCCGCCGGGTGATCGCGTCGTCCATCCATGCGCCCCCACGCTTCGATGGACGCGCGTACAGATCCATATAGAACTGCCCGGCAAGAGCGCCGTCGGCATCACGTATGGAGTAGAAGCGCACGTCCTCGTGCCAGCGCGGTGCCTCATCGGCGGCGATACTCAAGCCGTAGAGCTTCTCGACCACGCGGAACATGCAGTCGAGCACCTGCTGTTCTGGGAAATATTGTTTGACTTCCTGGTCCGAAAACGCATACCGCGCGACGCGCAACTTTTCCGATACGTAGGCAACGTCCCAGGGTTGCAGTTCGGCGAGCCCGGGTAATTTCGCGGCAAACTCTTTCAACTCGGCCAGATCGCGCTCGGCGTAGGGCTTCGCACGCATGGCAAGTTCGTTGAGAAATTCGAGAACCTGTGCGGGCGAGTCGGCCATCTTTGGCTCCAGCGACAACTCCGCAAAGGTCTTGAATCCAAGAAGTTGCGCCTGCTCGCGCCGCAACTGGAGGATCTCGGTGATCAGCGCCGTGTTGTCCCACGCCGCATTGCCGATCTCGGAGGCGCGGGTGGCGTAAGCGTGATACAACCGCTCGCGCAGATCGCGGTTATCGGCGTACTGCATGACCGGGAGATAAGACGGCATTTGCAGCGTGAATTTCCAGCCGGTCTTGCCTGCCTCCGTGGCAGCCTTGTGAGCCGCTTCCAGCACATCCTCGGGAATGCCGGAAAGCTGCGCCCGATCCGGGATGATCAACTCAAAGGCATTGGTGGCATCGAGCAGGTTGTCGTTGAATTTCGATGAGAGCTGAGCGAGGCGCTCACTCAATTGCTTGAAGCGAGTCTTGCGTTCTGCGGGAAGTTCCACGCCGCCCAGACGAAAATCGCGAAGTTCGTTGTCGATGACTTTTCTCTGCGCTTGCTTGAACGCGGAGAAATCGGCGGATGCACGCAACGCCTTGTACTTCCGAAACAGCGCTTCGCTCTGCGACAACTCGGTGAAGTACTGGCTGATGCGACCCAGATTGGCGTTGTACGTCTCTCGCAACGCCGGGCTGTTGTTTACCGCGTTCAAGTGCGCGACCTGCCCCCAGGCGCGGCGCAGCCTTTCGTTGGCATCATCAAGCGGAGCGACAAAATTGTCCCAGGACGGCTGGCGTTCATCCGCTTCCTGCCGTGCGATCAATTCACGGTTCTCCGTCAACAACTGGTCGAGCGCCGGAGTGACATGCTCCAGCTTGAATTCGGCAAACCGCGGCAGACTTGAAAAATCTAGTAGTGGATTCATGAAATCGGCAATCGATAAGTTTTGGCGACTGTGGTGGCGCCCGGAAAAATCGTGACGACAGGTTGGCACGGCTCGGTGCTTCCCAACCCCCACTCCCCATTTGAAGACATGGAGGACCGATTTCAAGCCTCGTAGACAAGGTGGCCGCCGACCAGCGTATAGAGAACCCTGCCCATGAGTTCGTAGCCCGCAAACGGCGTGTTCTTGCCCTGGCTCTTGAGCCGGGACGGTTCGACCTTCCACCGCAATTTGGGGTCGAAGATGCACAGATCGGCGTTGGCTCCGGCCGCCACTGCAACGGTGCCGATTCCGAGGATGCGGGCAGGGTCGGTCGTCACCTTCGCAATTGCCTTGGGAAGTGAAATGCGCGACTCCTCCGCCCATTTCAGGGTCAGGGCCAACAGCAGTTCGAGCCCGGTCGCGCCGGCCTCCGATTCGCCGAATGGCAACTGCTTGGCGTCCTCATCCACCGGGGTATGGTCGGAACAGATCGCATCGATGGTGCCATCCTCTACCCCGTGGCGCAGCGCATCGCGGTCGCGAAGGCTCCGCAGCGGCGGCACCAGGTGGTAATTGGAATCGAAATAACCGATATCCAGCTCGCTCAGGTGCACGTTATTCGCCGATACGTCGCAGGTTACGTTCATGCCCAGCGCCTTGGCCTGGCGCATCATCTCCACGCCTTCAGCGCTCGACAGCCGGCACAGGTGCACGCGCGCGCCGGTCTCGCGCGCAAGCAGCAGCATGGTTGACAACGCCACGGTTTCTGCCGCCACCGGGATCGGTGCCAACCCCAGGCGCGTCGACACCTGGCCGTCATGGGCCACCCCGCTTCGCGACAGGCCGCCGTCGCTCGGACGCAGCCACACCGAGTAACCGAACGTGGTCGCATATTGCATCGCGCGCAACATCACCAGATTGTCGTCGAGCGGCACGTCTGCCTGCGAAAAACCGACACAACCGGCGTCTACCAATTCGGCCATTTCGGTAATTCGCTCGCCCTTGAGTCCCAGAGTCAGTGCTCCCAGCGGATAAACGTGCGCCTGATTGAGACCGCGAGCCCGATATTTGAGCATTTCCACCAGACCCGGCTCGTCCAGGGGCGGGTCGGTATCCGGCGGACATGCCAGCGAAGTCACGCCCCCCGCAACCGCAGCCGCCATCTCGCTTTCCAGTGTGGCCTTGTGCTCGAAACCCGGCTCACGCAAGCGGGCGGATAGATCGACCAATCCCGGGCAAACGACCAGGCCGTTGGCGTCGATCACCCGGTTGGCGTGAAAGCCGCTGGGCGGGACGCCCACGGCGGCAATTTTACCGGCGGCAATATAGACATCCTGGACCTTTTCGACCCCGCTCTGCGGGTCGACCACGCGGCCGTTCTTGATGTGGATCTTCATTCAGCCACTGCCCGCGAGGATGGACATCACCGCCATGCGCACGGCGATGCCGAAGGTGACCTGCGGCAGGATCACCGACTGGTTGCCGTCGGCCACGCTCGAATCGATCTCGACACCGCGGTTCATCGGACCGGGATGCATCACGATCGCGTCCGCCTTCGCGCTGGCGAGTTTTTCCGGCGTGAGTCCGTAGTATTTGAAGAACTCCTGCGCGGAGGGCAACAACGCCCCGTTCATGCGCTCGTTCTGCAACCGCAGCATGATCACTACGTCCACGTCCTTGAGTCCCTTGGCCATGTCGTGGAACACGTGCACGCCGAGTTCCGAAACATGGTTAGGGAGCAAAGTGCGCGGACCGATCACGCGCACCTCAGGCACTCCGAGGCTGGTCAGCGCATGGATCTGCGAGCGCGCCACCCGCGAATGCAGCACGTCGCCGACGATTGCCACCCGCAGACGGGTGAAATCCTGCTTGTAATGGCGGATCGTGAACATATCAAGCAGGCCCTGCGTCGGATGCGCATGGCGACCGTCTCCGGCGTTGATGACGTGGATGTAGGGAGCCACATGCCGGGCAATAAGGTGGGCGGCGCCGCTCTGTGCATGGCGAACGATGAACATGTCCGCATGCATTGCCGACAGATTGGCTACGGTGTCGAGCAGGGTCTCGCCCTTGGACTGGGAGGAGGTACCCACGTTGAGATTGATCACGTCGGCGGAAAGCCGCTTCGCCGCAATCTCGAAGGTGGTGCGCGTGCGCGTGGAGGGTTCGAAGAACAGGTTGAAAACCGCCTTGCCCCGCAACAGCGGCACTTTCTTGATCTCGCGTTCCGTAAGGGAAAGAAAAGAGTGCGCGGTATCGAGTATGCGCACGATGATGTCTCGTGGAAGGCCCTCGATCGTAAGCAGGTGGTGCAACTCTCCGTTGGCGTTGAGTTGCGGGTTGCCGGCCATTACTTGCGTTCCAGTGCAGGCATGGGCGTCAGGACCAGGCTCAAACGGCCATCAGCGCTTTTTTGCAGTTCGATCTGCTCGTTGTCGGCTACGCGGACCTCGACCCCCAGAAACTGGGGCGCAATCGGCAGTTCGCGTCCGCCGCGATCGACCAGCGCTGCAAGACGAATGCGCTGCGGCCGCCCGTAATCGAACAATTCATTGATCGCAGCGCGTATGGTGCGGCCGGTAAAGAGAACGTCATCGACCAGAATCACATCCGCATCGGCGACTTCGAATGGTATGGAGGAAGGCTTCACCCGCGCGTGCAATCCGCGGCTTTCGTAATCGTCGCGGTAGAAGGAGACGTCGATAGTGCCCAGCGGCTGTTTCAGCCCGAGCGACCGGTGCAGGCGCTCGGCCAGCCACACTCCGCCGGTGTGGATTCCAATCAGGGCGGTGTCGGCGCTGACGTGCTTGCGCATGCTGTCGGCGAGCTGGCTGAGCAGGGATTCGGCCTCAGGCATTCTCATTGAAAAAAGTTTCCAGGATAAGTTTGGCAGCGAGCCGGTCCACATGTCGCCTGCCATCGCGGACACTCAGACCGCACTCGCGCAGGATGCGTTGCGCGTCCACAGAGGTCAAACGCTCGTCAATCAGCCGGGTTGCGATGCCGAATCGACCTTGCAGGCGCTGCGTAAACTTGCGCGCCAGCCCGGTCAGGCGGTGTTCGCTTCCGTCCAGAGCCCGTGGCAACCCAACCACCAGCAGTACCGGTCGCCATTCCTGCAACAGCGCGGCGATGCGGGTAAAACGCGCATCGTTGGCCGCGGCATCGATAGTCTCCAGAGGGTGCGCGATGCCCAGTTGCAGTTCCCCGACGGCCACACCGATTCGGCGTTCGCCGAAGTCGAACGCAAGTACGGTGCCTTCGTGCGGGTTCTGGGTGCCGGGAGCTGAATGTGCAAATGGCGACCGCGGGATGGCCATCGGCCTCACTCGGGCGCGCCCGCAGATCCGAGGTTACGCATGGCCGGCGTCCTCCGAAAGACTGGCAGGGTCTATCCCAAGCAATTCCATCGCCGCAGACAGACGCTCCGTCGCGGGTCGGTCGAACATGACCGACGGCTCGGCACGCACAGTCAGCCACGCGTTTTGCCCGAGTTCGTGTTCCAGTTGACCGGGCGCCCAACCGGCATAGCCCAGAGACACCAGGATGTTGTCGGGGTCGGGGCCATCGCCCTGGCTCAGAGCCTGCAGGATGTCCTTGGAGGTCGTCAGTCCTACCTCTCCGTTCACCGCCAGGGTGGACTGCCAGCCACCAACCGGCCGGTGCAGGACGAACCCTCGATCGACCTGTACCGGACCGCCGAAGTAAACCGGCAGGCTTCCGAGGGTACGGTTCTCGAGTGGGATCTCGATCTGCTCGAACAGGGAACCCAGCGTCATGTCCGTGGGGCGATTGACCACCACTCCCAGCGCACCCTGATCGTTATGCTCGCAAATATAGGTCAGTGACTTGGCAAAGTGGGGATCGGCCATGTTCGGCATGGCGATCAGGAAGTGATTGGTGAGATTTACGCTCTGCATGGCTTGGCCTTCGCCATTTTACCCGCGCTGGCGCTGCCGCCACAAACCCGGCTGGGCGCGCCCCGGTATAATCGGGTCTCGAAAGTCAGCCGGCACGACCCGCCAATGTGGCCGGTTGAGCCCGCATCGACCGGCTTCGCGCGAGACCGGCGATTTTCCCAAGAGGCTCGAGAGACGTTTTCTGGCTACCCAACAAGAACTGGCCGCCTTCCTCGCGGACGTAGAGCGACGGGCCTTCAAGCAAGCCCTGTTTGCAGTGCGCGACCACCATGTCGCGCTGGATATCGTCCAGGACGCGATGCTGAAGCTCACCGACAAGTACGCCGGAAAACCTGCTGCCGAACTGCCCTTGCTGTTCCAGCGTATCCTGCAGAACACCATACGCGACTTCTACCGGCGCCAGAAAGTGCGGTCGCTATGGACCACGCTGTTTTCCTCGTTTGGCCCCAAGGATGTCACCGAGGATTATGACCCGCTCGAGACCATGGAAACCGATGGGCCTGGGGGCAAGGGCGACAGTCCGGCCGACCGTACGGAGCGCACGCAAATTGCGGACTTGATCGGACAAGCCCTTGAAACGCTTCCCCCCCGTCAACGCCAGGCTTTTCTGTTGCGTTACTGGGAAGAGCTTGACGTTGCGGAGACCGCGGCGGCGATGGGATGCTCAGAGGGCAGCGTCAAGACACACTGCTCGCGCGCCACTCATGCCCTCGCAGTATTTCTTAGGCAGAAGGGAATAGAACCATGAACGAGAACGATCTGGCCAGGTGGATCGTTGCTCAACTCGACCGCAGCCTGGCCGAGTTGCCGGACTCATCCGTGCGAAAACTGCAAGCAGCCCGCGCAGCCGCCTTGGCCCGGTATCGGGCCGGGTCAGTGCCGGAGCGGACCTGGGTGGACAGATTGCTGGGCAATCCGGGGCGGCGCGGGGGCCTGGCGATGCGCCTGATCCTGCCGGTGGCGATCGTCATTGCCAGCCTGACCGGGCTGATCTACTGGCAAACCGCAAGTCACTATGAAGATGAACTTGAAGCCGGCCTGCTGGCTGGCGAACTGCCGTTGCACGCCTATATCGACCCCGGCTTTGACACGTGGCTAACGCATACGTCGTACACACCGCCGCAGCAATAGTTCTGGTTTCGCTACTTTTCGGGCATCCGGTGCAGGCCGCGGAGGCATATGCACAGGCCGGCTCGCCCTCATGGGCACAGCTTTCGCCCGAGCAGCAGAATATCCTGGCGCCGTTGCAGCAGGAGTGGGATCGCCTCGAACCCGACAGACGCAAGCGCTGGCTCGAACTGGCCGGCCGCTACCCGCATCTGCCGCCGGACCGCCAGCTGCGCATTCAGCAACGCATGCACGAATGGGCATCATTGACTCCGGAACAGCGCGCGCAAGCCCGCGAACGCTACAAGCAGCTCAAGAAGCTGCCGCCGGAAAAGCGCGAGCAACTTCACCAGCGTTGGCAGGAGTATCAGCGTTTGCCCGAGGAGAAGCGGCAGCGGCTGAGGGAGAAGCGCGGTCCCGGACCGCCTGACACAAGAGGCGGAAAACCGGCCGATCAGCCTTCCTCACGTTGATTCTAGTGCCAGCCGAGAATCCCGCTGGCCGGGAGCACCCGCTGCGGCTGGCGCCTCTCGGAGTGCGGCTGATGAGCCTCGCTTACGAAGGCGTGTTGTTGTTCGCGATCCTGTTTGTCGCCTCCTACCTGTTCCTGAGCCTTGCACGCGATGCACAGTCGGGCCTGCCGCGCCTGGCATTCCAGGTTTACCTGTTTGCCGTGTGCGGAGCTTACTTCGTGTTCTGCTGGGTGCGCAGCGGACAGACGCTGCCAATGAAGACCTGGCGCATTCGGTTGGTCACCGAGCGGGGTCATTCGCTGGCAGCAGGCCGGGCATTGCTGCGCTATCTTCTGGCCTTCCCAGGCACCCTGTCGGGACTTGGCGTGCTATGGGCACTGTTCGATCGCGATCGCCAATTCCTGCACGATCGCCTGGCAAAGACACGAATCGTGCGCGCAGAGAAACAAAGCGCCGAGTAAGCCCATCGCGATTCCGCTGGATTTGGCGCGAAACTCCCACTTATCTCCTCTCCACCTTCCACATCATGTACACGGCCGCTCCCAGAAACGCCAGGGTGGGAAAGGCCGCGCTGAAGAGCGGCGGCCAGGCATTCAGCAGTCCGAGGTGGCCAAACAGCCGATTTGCCAGATGAAAGCCCAATCCCAACATGATGCCGGTAAAGATCTTGCCGCTGACCCCGCCCTCGCGAACCTGGAAATAGGCGAATGGCAGCGCCAACACC
>Ga0134123_10001524_pt1 | contig 15054 bp, 12 predicted proteins | sample KB303_FD_96460 | JGI IMG/M metagenome (GOLD analysis project Ga0134123, IMG submission 96460) | Terrestrial soil microbial communities without Nitrogen fertilizer from Kellogg Biological Station, Michigan, USA - KB3-0-3 | ecosystem: Environmental > Terrestrial > Soil > Unclassified ...
GCGCCCTTTCCCAGATTGATCGGGCTGTGATGGACGTGCACCGGCAGGTTCGCCGGCAGCCGCCGCTCGTCGATGGCGCGGCGCGTGCCGTCGGTCGAGCCGTCGTTGGCGATCACGATCTCCATCTCGATGCCGCCGCCGAGATCCACCGCCGCCACGCGCTCCAGCACCTCGTGGATCGTCTGCTCTTCGTTGTAGACGGGAATGATGACGGATAACCGCATGCGGCGGACGGCACTCACTATAGTCTTTTTGTATCATCACGCCGATGAGCCGATCGCCGCGGCCGGGCCGTGCGTGCCTGGCCCTTGCGCTGGTCGCCGCGGCGTGGGCCGCGGTGATCGTGCTCAGCGGCGGATTCACGTTCGCTCCCGCCGGCCTTCGCCTCTCGTCCCGCGATCCCCTTCGTCCGCTCCTCGTCTCCGCCGTGCTGCTGCTGGCGGCGCGGATTGCTCTCGGCGCGCCGGAGTTCTGGCGGCTCGTGCTGCGCGCCGTCGGCACTTCGCGCGCGGCGGTTGCGGCGCGCATCGCGGGGCTCGCCGCGCTCGCGGTCCTGGTCGTCGCGATCGCGTGGAACACCCGCGCGGCCGGCGGCTCGGATTCGTCGTGCTACGTGCTGCAGGCGGAAGCGTTCGCGCACGGCCGCGCCGCGCTCGAGCGCCCCTTCGCCGACGTCCTGCCCGACGCGACGCCGGCGATATTCGCGCCGACCGGGTTCGTGCCGTCGCCGCGCGACGGGCACGAGCCCGTGCCCATCTGCGGTCCGGGCCTGGCGCTGGCGATGACGCTGCCGTTCCTCGTGTCGCGCGGCGCGGTGTTCCTGGTCGTGCCCGTGTGCGCCGCGCTGCTGGTCTGGCTCACCTTCGCACTCGGCCGGCAGCTCGACGACGAGGTGACTGGCGCCGGCGCTGCCGTGCTCGTCGCGAGCAGCCCCATCCTCCTGTACCAGTCGGTGCAGCCGATGAGCGATATCCCGGCGGCGGCGCTGTGGCTGGCGGCGCTGACCGCGGCGTCGCGCGCCCCCGCGGCCGCCGGCGTCTGCGTCTCGCTCGCGATCCTGATGCGCGTCAACCTCGCTCCGCTCGCGCCGGTGCTGTTCCTCGTCCTTGCGGATCGCCGGGCGTGGGTGCGATTCTCGGTCGCCGCGCTGCCCGGCCTCCTGCTGATGACGGCGCTCAACGTTGCGCGCTACGGCGGACCGCTGGCGTCCGGGTACGGCAGCGCTGACGTCCTTTTCTCTATGGCGCACGTCCGGCCGAACCTGGCGCGATACCCGGTCTGGCTCGTTGCGACGGAGACGCCGTTCCTCCTGCTGGCGCTGCTGGCGCCGCCGTGGATCGCGCGTCACCGGGATCGCGCGCGCCTCGCAGCTGCCGCCGTCGCGTCCGCGGTGCTCGTGTTCGCGACGTATCTGCTCTACACGGTCTTCGACGACTGGTGGTACATCCGCTTTCTCCTGCCCGCGCTGCCGATCGCGCTCATCTGCGGCGTCATCGTCGCGCTCGACAGAGTGCCTCGTGCACGAGCTGTCGCAGCGCTGGCGATCTGCCTCGTGCTCGTGCCGTGGCGCCTTCACATCGCGCGCGAGCGGCAGGTGTTCGATCTGCAGAGGCTGGAATCGCGGTTCCTGGCGACGGGCCGCTTTGCCGCGACGCTGCCGGCGAACGCCCTCGTGCTGGCCATGCAGCAGAGCGGCAGCATCCGCTATCACGGCGGCCGGCCGACGCTCGCGTGGGACGCGATTGCGCCCGACGCGCTCGACGCGACTCTCGATCGGCTGCGCGCGCACGGCTACGCGCCGTACATCGCGCTCGAGGAACTCGAGGAGGTGCGCTTCCGGGCGCGGTTCGCGGGCCAGCGTTTCGGCGCGCTCGACTGGCCGCCGGCGGCCGACATTCACGCCCCGGTGCGGGTGCGGATTTACGATCCCTCGTCGCGGTGAGCCGATGCGGCGGATGCCGATGACGCCGCGCCGCCATGTCAGTAGCGCCGCTCCTTTTCCACGCGCTTCACGAGCGCCTCGAAACGGGGATTGCCGCGCAGCGGCGCCATCCACGGATACAGCGGGATGCCGCTCGCCCAGTCCTCGCGCAGTTCGACTCCCCGCTCGATCCAGCGAAGCGCCTGGTCCACGTCGCCGGCGGCAATCGATAGCGAGGCGAAGACCGCCGGGCGCAGGTAGGTCGTCCTGGCCACCGCATGCGCGCGCGCGAGCAGTACCTGCGCGTCGCGCTTGCGACCGAGGCGCTGATAGCAGGCGCCGAGCCACGTCATCGACGCGCCGTTGACCGGGTCGGCGGCAAGCACGCGTTCGAATTCGAGCGCCGCGTCGGCCGGACGATCGCGGCGGATGTAGGCTTCGCCGAGCGTCAACCGGGCGTCATTGGCGTCGGGATAGACGGTGAGCACCCGCTTCAGGTGCGCAATCGCGTCGTCGACGCGGCCGGCCCGCATGTAGACCATGCCGACGTCGATGTCGATGGCCTTCGACAGCGGATCGAGTTCCGCGGCGCGCTCGATCTCGGCGACGGCTTCCTCGGGCCTGCGTTCCGCGATGGTCAATCCATACCAGTGATGCGCGAGGGCGTCGTTCGGGTTCAGCTCGATCGCGCGGCGGTACGCCTGCTCGCCGCCGGGCCAGTCCCACTCCTCGATTCGGCTGTAGGCGATGGCGGTGTAGGCTTCGGACAGTCCCGGATCGAGCTCCAGCGCCCGCTTCGCCGCCGCTCTGGCCTTCGGCGCCGCCTCCTCTTTGGGCACGATGCCGAAGACGCTCAGCAGCGTGTAGCAGTTCGCGAGTCCTGCGTACGCCGTGGCGAAGGACGGATCGAGCGCGACGGCGCGCTGGTAGAGGTCGCGCGCCTGCAGCATCGCTTCCCGGTTCCGCGTGTTCCACAAGCCGCGTGCGTGCAGGTAAGCGTCGTACGCCTCCGGCGTCACTCGCGGCGGCGCGGCCGGTCCGGCCAGCGGCGTCCGCAGCGAGTCGGCGAGCGCGCGCGCGAGCGCGTGCTGGAGCAACGCGACGTCGTGCACCGAGCGCGTGAAGCGGTCGCTCCAGATCGCGCGTCCCGATTCGCCGCCGATCAGCCGTACTGAGAGCACGACGCTGTCTGCCGTGCGCTCGAGGCTGGCGTCGAGCAGCGCTTCGACGCCGAGATCGCGGGCGATCGTGCCCGGCGTCTTCCCGGATGTCCGCAGCCCGGGTGCGGCGGGTGCCGCGACGATCTTGACTCCCTGGAGGCGCGCCAGTGCGGCCGACACCGCCGCCGTCAACCCTCGCGCGAACGCCGGGTCGTCATTTCGCGGCTCGTCGATGGCGAGCACGGCGATCGATGTGACGAGCGGTCCCGGGCTGCTCGCGGCCGCGGCGGGCCACGGCCACAGCCGATGCGGGAGGGCGAGCATCGCTGCCGTCGCCAGCAGCGCTGCGCCGGCCACGGCCCATCCATGTGAGCGGCGCCGCGCGATCGCTGGCGGTGCCGTGCGAGGGGCCCCGACGTTCGCCGCGGCGGCGTCGGCCTGCAACACGCGGCCGAGCGCTCCATCGAGCTCGCCGGCGCTTGCGTGGCGCCGCGCGGGATCCGCGGCGCAGGCCGTCTCAACCGCCTCGACGAACGCCGGCGCCAGATCGGGCCTCAGGTCGCGCAGCCGCACGCGGAGACCGTCGCGATGCGCGCGCACCACGCTGTCCCGCGTGGCGCCGGGCACCGGATAGCGGCCGGTCACGAGATGAAACAGCAGCACGCCAAGACTGTAGATGTCGCTGCGAGGCTCTGGCGGAGCACCATCGAGCAGTTCCGGCGCGGCGTAGACGGGCGTCGCGCTCACGCGGCCGGAATCGCAGCTGAACGGTCGGTCGTTGCCGGCGCCGAAGTCCATCAGCACGACGCGGCCGCCGTGTTCGCGCATCACGTTCTGCGCCTTGACGTCGCCGTGCACCAGCCCTGCGGCGTGCACCGCCGCCAGGGCGCCGCAGAGCGTCCGGCCGATGACGGCGGCCTCGCCGGCGCCGAATGGCCCGTGCGCGTGCAGGACCTCTTCGAGCGTGCGGCCGTCGACGAATTCCATCCACAGCGCGGCGCGGCCGTCGTGCACGTCCGCGCCATGAACGGTCACGATATTGGGATGCCGGATGCGCGCCAGCAGGCGTCCTTCTCGCACGATTTCGCGCGACTCGGCGGCGTCGTTCATCACCTTGAGCGCGACGTCCCGCGCCAGCTGCGGGTCGAAGGCGCGGTAGACCACGCCGAACGCGCCGTGGCCGACCTCTTCGACGATGCGGAGTAGGCCCCATTTCGGCAGGTCCGAGGCCGCCGCACGGTGCGCGGCGGCCACCGTGGCCACGACTCGGAGCTCGGCGAGGAGGCCTCGTTCGGCGGGATCGCTCTGCGCCTCGATGGTGTCCCAGTCGAGCGCCCGTCCGTCGACGATGTCGCCGGCCAGGCGATCGAATCGATCAGCGGCCACGCTGCATCTCCCCGGCGAGCTTGAGCAGCGCGCGCGCTGCCGTCACGCGCGCGGCCCCCGGCGACGGCTTGCCGAGCACGACGGCGAGCTCCTCGTAGCCGTAGCCCATCTCGACGCGGCCGATGATCGCTTCGCGATCCTCCGCGCGCAGCCGCTGCAGCGCGGCTTCATAGCGCTCGGACGCCTCCCGGCCGATGGCCTGCTCGAGCGGAGACGCTTCGGCGGTCTCCGCATCCAGCAGCGGCTCGGGCGACGGACGGCGCCCGGCGCGGCGAATCTCATCGCGGATCCGGTTCATCACCGCCTGCCGCAGGTAGGCCTGCAGCGCCCCCTCGCGCGTCGGCTCGAACGTGCGGATGTGGCGGAGCGACTGCAGCAGCGTGTCCTGGACGAGATCCCCGGTCTCGCGTGCGTCGCGGGCCCAGCCGGGAAGCCGGCCGCTGGCCCAGCGCTGCAGGACGGGGAGGTAGCGCGCGAAGAGCGCGTCGAGGGCCTCGCGATCCCCCGTACGGGCGCGTGCGAGCAGCCGCGTCGACGACTCGGCGTCGAGCCATGCCGCCGCTGGGTTCGCCGCCGAATCTGGGGTGCGCCCGCGCTGGGTCAAGGGATCCACCGCCGCGACGGACAGCCACGGCCCGCAGATGATAGCCGGATTCCCCCGGCCGGCGAAATGGTCTGTACGTATTAGGCGTCGCCGACGTTATGGAAGCAGGAGGGCTCTCTGACGCCCCTGCACCAGCCCCGCGAATCGCTGACGCCGCGCGATCGGCAAGTCCTGAAGCTCATTGCCGACGGCTGCACGAACCAGGAGATCGCCACCCGCCTGCACCTTGGTACCCAGACCGTGAAGAACCGCGTCTCGGTGCTGATGGAAAAGGTCGGCGCGAGAAACCGGGTGCAGCTGGCCGTGTATGTGGTCAGAACCGGATTGATTTGACCTGTCGCTCCCCGTCCCGGCGGCCGGGTCGCCAGAATTCGGATGCACGTGTCCGTCCATACGTGACGTGAGGAGCGGAATCGATCGACTGAGACGGAAAAAGGTACGAGGGTAACTTGCCGCGGCCCGCGCGGTCCGTCCATACTCGGTTCTTCCAGCAATCCAAGCATCGGGCCTTGCGCACGCTAAGTCGTCGGCGGTCGATCTGCGTTCGCAGATCGCGCTGCCAACGGTCAGGCGCGGTCGGGAGGGGTGTCGGTGAAGTGTCGGACCAGTAAGGGAGGAACTGTGAAGAAGATTGTACTGCTGGGCGTCGTGGCGCTGCTCGCCTCGGCCACGGCCGCTCTCGCCCAGGACCAGAAACAGTGGGGCGTGATCGGCTCTGTCGTGCCCTCGTGGAACGCCGCCGACAACCTGAAGGTGCTGTTCGGGACCGAGGACTTCGCGGCCAGCGCCGTCGACGTCCACGGCTCGGAATTCCGCATCGGCGTCGCGCGCGGCCGTGAGCTCGGCGGCGACTGGAGCCTGTCCTTCGTGCGCAAGAGATTCAACGACGATTCGGTCGTGAACGCCACCGAGATCGGCTGCGTCTTCAACGGCTTCGACTGCGTCGACGGCGAAGTCGGAACGATCCATACGCTGCAGCAGACCATGGTCACCGGTGTCGAGTACCAGTCGTTCCGTCCGTTCGTCACCATCAAGAATCGGGCGCAGATCGGCGTCACCTGGGGCATCGGCGTCGGCAAGACCGAGGGCACCGCGGTCGGCCTGATCAAGGACTTCGACGGCTCGATCAGGCCGGATGTCCGTCCGGCAAAGGACATCTTCCCGAACGTCGCGGGCAAGCCGCTGCCGGTGACGCCGCTCGCCCAGTTAGAGTTGTCGGCCGCCGGAATCGTCGCTCCCGGGCTGAAAGTTCGTCTGAGCGGTGGCTTCAACTTCCCGGGCTACGAGAAGGTGAGCCTCGGCGTCGTGTATTTCTTCGGCAGAAAGTAATTGGCGTCGGTGATCGAGTAAGTCGCGAAAAAGGTACGTTGGTAACGTTTCCACGAGCTCGGCATTTTTGTAAACTCGACGAACCGCCCAACATCTTCAGGAGCAATTGACAGCCGACACTTCCGGTGCTGGCTGTAAGTCGAGGGCCTCTGGCCGTTACCGCGGCGTAACTAACTGAGTTGGTGCGCCGGCACGGTTATGCCGGAGGTGTCGGCAGGCGCGAGGCTCTCGGGATGCGAGCTCACGGTTCATGGCGCGCCGTCGCACGGCGCGTCGCGGCAGTCAACAATCGTTTTGAAGCGGATAACACTCGCTTCCACCGGAGGTTCCAATGCACGGTCCCAGGATGCGCATGGCGCGCTTCCCTCTCGCCTGCGCCGCACTCGCGATGCTCTTCGCTGCCGGCAGCACACGACTGCTGGCGGGCGCCCAGCAGGTGCCTCAGGACTTGAAGATCGTCGTCGTCGCTGGTGAAGACGGCGTCAACATCATCAAACAGAAGAGCGCCATCAAGCCTGTCGTCGAGGTCCGCGACCGCAACGATCTGCCCGTGGCCGGCGTGCCGGTCACGTTCTCGATCGCCAGTGGTGGCGCCAGCTTCGGCGGCGCCTCGTCGGCAACGGTGGTCACCAATGCTGCCGGCCGCGCCGCGATCACGCAGTTGACGCCGTCAGCGGCGGGTCAGGTGCAGATCCATGTGCAGGCCGTGTTGCAAGGGCAGACTGCGACGGCGACGATTACTCAGACCAATTACATGACCGCCGCCGAAGCGGCCAACGCCGGCCACACGGCGGCGCAAAGCGCGGGGAAGGCGGGTTCAGGTGGTGGCGGCGGCCTGTCGCACGCCGCCATCGCCGGCATCGCCGGCGGTGCAGCGGCTGGCGGCCTCGTCGTTTACAAGGCCGCCCAGAAGGCTCCGCCCTGCACCTTCTCGGTATCTCCGACCACGCTCAACGCCGCGCCGTCGAGCGCGACCAGCTTTACCGTGAACATCGACGTGTCGCCGGCCGGCTGCGAACCGGCAACCTGGACGACCTCGTCGAGCCAGTCCTTCGTGTCGGTGAGCCCGGCGGGCGGGACCGGCAGCGGGACCGTCACGATCAACGTCGCCGGCAATACCGTGACGACGACGCGTTCCGCGGCGGTGACTGTAGCCGGCACGCAGTTGAATGTCAGCCAGGCCGCATTTGCCCCTCCCTGTAACTCGCAGCAGGTTGCCGGTGGAGATGTGCCCGAGACCCGCACGATCGAGCTCGGACGCAGGTCGGGGACCGTCACCTTCACCTACAACACCCAGAATGTCGAAGACCGGATGCTCGTCGTCTACGAGGGGCGCACGCTGTTCGACACGACATGTGTGGGCACGGGCACTGACCGTTCCACCAACATCAGCTACTCGGGTAACTCCACGCAGATGACGGTCCAGGTTCAGCCTAACTGCCGGACTAACTCGAGCGGCACCTTCTGGAGTTTTACGCTGGCGTGTCCGCGGTAGGGCAACGGTCGTGAAATCGAACATCCTTCTGTCGCTGGTCGGGGGTCTGCTGTTCTGGCCCGCCGCCGCCATTGCGCAGACGGGGGGGGTCATGACATTGAAGCAGGCGGTCGACGAAGCGCTCGTCAACAACGACCGCCTGCTCAACGAGCATGCCGCCACCGAGCAGGCGGAGCTAGGTGTTCGGCTCGCCAAGAACGACTTCCAGCCGCAAGTCATTCCCAACGTCACCGGGTCGTTCGGTCAGAGCGACGTCAACGGGCAGTCCTACCGCGTCGATCTCTCGCAGCGCCTTCGCACCGGGACGAAAGTGGACCTCAGCGTCGGTACGGCGTCGGCGAAGATCGCGCCGCAAGCGGGAGTGCTCGGGCCCGATCAGCGCTTCTACAACGCCGATACGACCGTGACGCTGACGCAGCCGCTGCTGCGCGGTTTCGGTCGTCAGGTCGCGGGGTCCGTCCTGGCGACGGCCAAGTTCCAGCAGGCGCAGAGCGTGCGTCAGCAGAAATTGAGCGAGCAGGAGGTCGCGATCGAGGTGGCCACGGCCTACTACAGGCTGGTGGCGCTTCATGCGTTCGTCGACGTCGCGCGGCAGAGCGTCGATCGCTCGAAAAAGCTCGCCGAGTCCTCGCAGGCGAAGCTGACGGCGGGGCTGGTGTCGCAGCTCGACGTGCTGCGCGCGCAGCAGCTCGTCACCGATGCCGAGACACAGCTCTTCGATGCTCTGTCGGCGGCCGAGGATGCGCGTGATCGGCTCCGCTTCGTCATCGGCCGGCACGACTCGCAGCCGATCGACGTCGTGCGGCGGATTCCCGCGCCGGAGCCCGAGCCGATCGACGCGGACCAGGCGAGCCGTACGGCGCTCGACAACCGTGTCGACCTGCAGGCCCGTGACGCGGAACGCGCAGAGGCGGATCGACAAGTGCGGGTTTCACGCAATCAGCTGCTGCCGCAGGTCGATGTGAACCTCGCCCTGGCGCGTCGGCAGACGGCGAATTCATTGCTCGAGAGCTTCCGCATGGGGGGCTTTCAGGTCGCGACGTTCTTCACCATCTCGATGGCGGTCGATCGCACCGCGCAGACCGTCGCGCTGCAGAACGCCGTACTCGAGCGCGATCGGCGCACGCGCGACCGCTCGACGCTGGAGCGGCAGGTCGCCACTGAAGTCCGCAGCGCCTTGCGCGACCGCGATCGGCTGCGGCGGCAGCTCGCTGCGGCGGAGACCAACGTGGGGATCAGCGAAACCGAAGTCGACGTCGCCCGGCTGCGGTTCGAGCACGGCCTCTCCGACAATCTCGATGTCGTCAACGCAGAAGCGTCGCTGCTCGCCGCCGAGAGCCGGCGCATCCAGGTGCTCGCCGATGCCGCTCTGGCGCGGCTTCGCCTGCGTGCCACCCTCGGCGTCTTGAACCCGGCCACCGACATGGACGATGCGGCCGGCACGGCCGCGTCGCCGGTCCGTCATTAAGAAGGAGGGTGGCCAGGTGTTCGCCTTCGGGAGACGTCGTGCCGCGGCCCGCATCAGCGTGGCGGGGGCGCTGGTCCTCATCGCGGCCGGTGTCGTCGTCGTCGTGACGCAGCATTCGACCGCCGAGCCGTCGCTGGTCGCAACGGTGCGCCGCGGCGGATTTTCGTCGCAGCTGACGGCGACCGGCGTGCTGAAGCCGATTCAGTCGCTGACCTACCGCTCGCCGGTCGCCGGCCGCGACGCCGAGATCATCGAGCTCGCGCCCGAAGGCCGGCTGCTGAAAGAAGGCGACTTGATCGTCCGTCTCGGTACGTCCGAGCTCGAGCGCGACGCCGATCGCGTCAAGGGGGAACTTCGCCAGTTGTATGTCGAGCTCCAGGTCGCGGACGGGGAGCGGCTGGAGGCTGCCGCGGCCGTCCAGAGCGCGTCAGAGGGCGAAGGGGCGATCGCGGTGCTCGAGACCCGCACGCAGCGTGAGCTCGCCGAAAAGAAGGTCGCGCGCCTGGAGCAGGAGTCCGCGCAGCTCAAGCCGTTGATGGAGAAAGGGTTCATCACGCGCGAAGAGCTGGGCCGCACGACCGCGCAGCTCGACGAGGCCCAGGCCGACCTGTCGCTGGCGCGCCGGCGCGCGGACGTCGCCGAGCAGCTCACGCAGCCGCGCGAGAAACAGCGAGCGCGGTTGCAGGTGTCGCAGCGCGAGGCGCAGGTGGCGAGCCTGCGCGCGCGCGTGCATGACGCCGAGGAAAAGCTGGCCCAGATGCGGGCGCTGATCGAGGCGTGCAGCATGTACGCGCGCCAGCCAGGCATCGTGGTCTACGAGGAGTTCGTCGGCGCGACCCCGCGCCGGAAGATTCGCGTCGGCGACCGCGTCTCGGCGAGCCAGGGCCTGGTCACGATCCCGGAGGTCGGGCGGATGCTGGTCGAGGCGACGGTCAGCGAGGGCGAGGTCCACCTGCTGCGGGCAGGGCAGCCGGCAGTGGTCCGGCTCGAGGCCTTTCCAGGTGCCCGCCTCACTGGACAGGTCCTCCGCGTCGGGACGCTGGCCGCGGCGGCGAGCGTCGACGAAAAGCGCTTCGACCTGGTGATCGCCCTCGATCCGGCACCGCTCGAACTGAAACCGGAAATGACTGCGCGCGCCGACGTCCTGGTCGGCACGCGCGACAACGTGCTGCTGCTGCCCGTCGGCGCGGTGTTCGACCGCGGCGGCCGGTTCGTGGCGCACGTCGTCGGGGCCTCGGGGATCGAGTCGCGGGCGATCGACATCGGCGCCGCAAACGACTACGTCGTCGAGGTCGTATCCGGTCTGCGCGAAGGCGAGCGCGTCATGCTCATTGACTCGGGGACCGCGGCGGCGCCGCCGGCAAGTCCCGCGGGCGAGCGAGGGGAGGGGAACAATGCGCTCCAACCCCGCTGAGATCCGCGAACGTCTGCGCGCGGCGGTCGAGGCGCTCTCGCGCTATCGCCTCCGCACGGCGCTCAGCATCCTCGGCGTCGTGCTCGGCATCGCGGCCGTGATTGCCATGATGTCGGTCAGCGAGGGGGCCGCACACGAGGCCCTGGCGCAGGTCGACGCGCTCGGCCTCGACAACCTGGTGGTGCGGTCGCAGGTCACGGGGCCGAGACTGCCGGGACAGGGAGGCCTCACCGCCGCCGACGCGGGCCGCATCGCGTCGGTCGTGCCGCTGGTCCGCGCCACCTCACCGGCGATCGAGCGGTTCCTCCGCATCAGCCACGCCGAACGGTCGGCGATGACCCGTGCGCTGGGGGTCGGCGAGGCCTATCGCGCCATCCTGCGCCTGTCGGTCGCGCGCGGCCGGTTTCTCACCGCGGCGGACGAACAGGGGATGGCCCGCGTCTGCGTGCTTGGCCCGGCGCTCGCCCGACGGTTGTTCGAGTTCCGCGACCCGCTGGGCGAGGGGATCCGCATCGGACAGGAGTACTACCGCGTCATCGGCCTGCTCGACGAGGCGGGGCGGGGCTCGGCGCCGAGCGGTTCGCCGGCCTGGCGCGATCACGGCAACGTCGCCTTCGTTCCGGTGAGCGCGCTCTCGGGACGGTCGCTGCGCGTGCAGCCGGATCAGGGCGCCGACGAGATCTGGATACAGCTGTCCGACGGGACGCGCGCCAACGAGCTCGCCCGCAGCGTCGACGAGATCCTGACGCGGGTGCATCCGCGTCGCGGCTTCACGATGGTCGTCCCGCGCGAGCTGCTCGCGCAGCGCATCCGCACCCAGCGCACCTTCGCCATCGTGGTGGGCAGCGTCGCCGCGCTGGCGCTGATCGTCGGCGGCATCGGCATCATGAACATGATGCTGACCTCCGTGGTCGAGCGCACCCGCGAAATCGGCGTGCGGCGCACGGTCGGCGCGACCAGGCGCGACATCACGCAGCAGTTCCTCGTCGAGGCGCTGCTGATGACGATCGGCGGCGGCGTGCTGGGCATTGCCGTCGGGATGGGCGTGGCGAACGGCATCACCGCCTTCGCCGCCTGGAATACGCAGGTGTCGGCGCGGGCCGTCGGGCTCGCGTTCATGGTGTCGGTTGGCGTCGGATTGATCTTCGGGCTCTATCCGGCGATGCAGGCCGCACGGCTGGAGCCGGTGGACGCGCTGCGTTATGAGTAGCGCGATTCGAGGCGGTGTCTCGTCGCTGTGGCACGACGAGCGCGGAGAAGAGCAGGTGAACTACCTCTTCATCGTCGCCACGGTCGTGCTGCCGTTGATCGTCGTGACCTGGATGATGTGGTCGATCCTGCTCTATTACTTCCAGCTCGAAGCGCTCATCGTCGATTTTCCGTTGTTCTAACAGGAGGGCTGTCACCATGTTCGCAGAGATTCGAGAGTTTCACCGGAATGAAGTGGGCGCCGAAGAAGGCATGAACAAGCTGCTCATCTTCGCCATCGTCGCGCTGCCGCTGCTCGCGCTGCTGATCTTCTTCGGCAAGAACATTGCGGATTTTGCCAACACGCAGTGGACCACGGTGTTCGGCAAGAAGAGCAGCATCGCGATCAAGTAGATCGCTGATCGACGTGATGGTCATCAACACGCTGCGGGCGAGCGACTGGCTGCTGGTGGCCGCGCTGATCACGAGCGCGGTCACCGACATTCGAGTCGGGCGGATCTACAACGCCGTGACTTATCCGGCAATCGTTGCCGGGTTGGCAGCGGCGGCCATGGGAATGGGTCCGTCTTTGGTGTCGGCGCTCCTTGGTTCTCTCGTCGGCGGGCTCGCGCTCTATGCCCTGTTCACGCTGCGGTGGATGGGCGGAGGCGACGTCAAGCTGATGGCGGTGGCGGGTGCGTGCCTCGGCTTCCCGGCGATTCTGCACGCGCTCTTCTACTCGATTTTCGCCGGCGGCGTCTGCGCCGCGATCATCCTGATCTGGCGCGGCCAGTCGCGGCCGGCCGTCCAGGATCTGTCGGTCGCGGTGGGCAGGCTGTCAGGACTGAACGCGCTCTCGCTAAGTGCCATTCCGGCGCGTGGCGGCGCCTTTCCGTTTGGTGTTGCGATCGCTGTCGGCACGATCGCGACCATCGTCCTGGAACGGCTGGGAATGGCGCCATGACGGCAGGAGCCTATTCGTTCTTGCGAGCGGAGCTTCTCCAGGCGCTGCTGCCGTTCGTGTTCGGGTATGCCGGGGCGCTCGCCGGCGCGGTGGCGACGGGACGCTTTCTCGCGGCGCGGCTGACGCGCCCGTACTCGCGCCCGCTCGATGACCGCGGCACCAGCGAAATGGAGTTCGCGCTGGCCTTCCCGATCTTCCTGATGACCATCCTGATCACGATTCAGATGGCGCTGCTGGTCAACGCCGCGCTGATCGTGGACTACGCCGCCTTTGCCGCGGCGCGCAGCGCGGCGGTGTGGGTGCCGGAGTCGACTGGAGGCGAGCCGTCCAACGTCATCGGCAACACGCATCTGTTCTCGCCGAAGTGGCGCCGGATCGATCGCGCCGCGATGCTGGCGTGCCTGCCGTTGTCGCCGCGGCTGTCGCAAATCTGGCGCGCCTTCGTCGGCCAGCCGGCGGACTACCCGGCGACCGCGCTGCGCGCGATCGCCCTGCGCGGCGCGCCGCAGCCCGACCCGGACATCGACTACACGCACCTGGCGGAGGATTTTTTCGACAAGTGGCCGTACACCTACGCCTTCACGTCCGTCGAATTGATCGACGGCAACGGACGGCCGCGGCGGCAGTTCGATGGCGGCACGATCACCGCCAGGGTCAGCTACCGGTTCTATCTCAACGTTCCGTTTGCGGGCCCGCTGCTCGCCCGGGTCGGCGGCGGCGGGCGGTTCGGCGGCATCCTGGAGCCGCAATACATGCCGATCGAAGCCGCCTACACGCTGCGGTCGGCGCAGCAGGGACGATGATGCCGTTCAGGCCCCGGACTCGGCGGCGCAGCCTCCACGCGGACGAGGAGGGGCAGATCTCGCTGCTGGGCGTGATGGCGGCGGCGGCCTTCGCCTGCCTGCTGCTGCTCGTCATCAACACCGGCTACAAGACCAACGCGAAGATCGAGCTGCAGAATGCCGCGGACCTGACCGCCATTTCCGGGGCGAACTGGGTCGCACGCGGACTGAACGTCATTTCCCTCAACAACGTCACCGAGACGCAACTGGTGGCCTTCGCACTCATTCTTCCCGCGCTGGATTCGGCGATGGGGAAGGCTGAGAAAGTTCTCCAGCTCGAAATGGAAGCGGCGCTGCTGATTCCGTTTGTGGGAGAGGTGCTCGCTGCGGCAATCGAAATACAACTCGAAGGCCTCGTCTTGGCGCACGAGGGGGTGACTCTGGCGAATCAGTCGCTTGGTGGGCGCGGCGGGGTCTTGTGGCAGGCTGCCGTCGTCCTCGGTGACATCAACGCATGGGTCCGCGGCCCGGCCGGCTTCTTTCTTCCGATGCACGCGGAGTCCATACGCGTGGCCGCGCAAAACGGCGCGTCGGCCGGAGCGCTCATTCCTGCGGAATGGTACAACCTGGGCCTGCCGGCGCACGCCGCCGATATGAAGGTGGACTTTTGCGATCCGCTGCGCAGCGGCAGCCACTCACCGACGCACCGCGGGTATTCCAGTTTGCCCGAGTACGGCTACGAGGTGAACAAGGGACCGCTTGAACATTATGCGGACAAGCTGAACGATTCGCTGCCCTTCAAACTGGTCATCAATTCCTTTCTGGAGTCGTTCTTCAACGCGGATCGCGACAGGGAGTACCTGAACGTCTGCGGCGGTACGGTGGCGCCTCGTCCCAAGCCGGTCGACGTCAGCGATTCCGCGTGCTTCGTCCGCGGGCTTGGCGACGGCGTGTGGGGAATCGCTGAGTACGACACGAAACCGTACGACAAGCGGCAGTCGGTCTCGTCGATTGAGCGAAAGGACCGGAGTGGACCCGCGCGGACGCCGCTGACGCCGATCGAAGTGCACCAGTGCCCGTGGACGCCGCCGCCGCCGTTCGAGAAGGTCGACTCGCACACCTGGCGCGAGGCGAGGGAGTTCCCGGTCTATAGCCGGGACGCCAATAACAACGTCATCACGCGATGGCGCTACGAAGTACGCGAGTACATTTTCAGCGGCGCGAAGCTGAAGAACGACGACCAACCTTCCGGCGCGACGTACGATCGCAACCCGCTCCCGTCCGATTTTCCAAAGCCGTATCTGCTCGGGTTCAGGCGCGGCGACACCGCCTCCGCGGCTCGA
>Ga0134123_10001527_pt1 | contig 15051 bp, 14 predicted proteins | sample KB303_FD_96460 | JGI IMG/M metagenome (GOLD analysis project Ga0134123, IMG submission 96460) | Terrestrial soil microbial communities without Nitrogen fertilizer from Kellogg Biological Station, Michigan, USA - KB3-0-3 | ecosystem: Environmental > Terrestrial > Soil > Unclassified ...
CTGCGAGCTGCCAGCTGCGAGCTGCGAGCTTTGACGCGAGGAGGCCGCTCACATGATGTGGTCAGATTTCCAGAAACCCAAGAAGCTCGATTACGATCCCGAAACTCTCACCCCCAACTACGGGCGGTTCACCGCTCAGCCGTTCGAGCGCGGCTTCGGTACGACGATCGGCAACGCGCTGCGGCGCGTCCTGCTCTCCTCGATCGAGGGCGCGGCCATCACCGCCGTCCGCGTCGAGGGCGTTCTGCACGAGTTCTCCTCGCTGCAGGGCGTGGTCGAGGACATGACCGACGTGGTCCTGAACCTCAAGCAGATCCCGTTCAAGCTCCACGGCAGCGGCCCGAAGACGCTGTACCTCGAGAAGAAGGGGCCGGGCGTCGTCACGGCCGCCGACTTCGAGGAGGACCCGGACGTCGAGATCCTCGACCCGTCCGCGCACATCGCGACGCTGTCGAAGGAAGGCTCGCTGAAGCTCGAGGCGCGTCTCAAGCGCGGCCGCGGCTACACCGTCGCCGACCGCAACGCCGACACCGATCTCCCCCTCGGCTACATCCCCGTCGACTCCATCCATTCGCCGGTGCGCCGCGTGAACTATCACGTCGAAGGCGCGCGCGTCGGACAGATGACCGACTACGACAAGCTCGTCCTCGAAGTGTGGACCAACGGCGCGGTCTCGCCGCAGGAGGCCATCAGCCTCGCCGCGGAGCTGCTCGCCGACCACCTCCGCATCTTCAGCGCGTTCGAGACCCGTCTCGAAGAGCGTGAAGAGGCCGCCGCTCCCGAAGTCGATCCGCGCATGGCCGAGATGCTGTCCAAGCCGATCGAGGAGCTCGACCTCTCCGTCCGTTCCGCGAACTGCCTCAAGAACGCGAACATCCGCACGCTGGGCGATCTCGTGCAGCGCACCGAGCGCGAGATGCTGTCGACCAAGAACTTCGGCCGCAAGTCGCTCGATGAGATCAAAGACGTTCTCGCCAGCCTCGGCCTCTCGTTCGGCATGACCCGGATGGCCGGCAGCTCGCGCGGCGGCGACCGCGACTAAACGCGCGAGTCAGGAGACGATGAGATGCGACATGGAATGGCAAACCGTAAACTGGGACGCACGTCGAGCCATCGCGCGGCGATGTTCCGGAACCAGCTCGCGTCGCTGATCGACAGCGAGCGGATCATCACCACGCTCCCGAAAGCGAAGGAGCTGCGTCCGCTCGCCGAGAAGCTGATCACGCTGGCGAAGAACGACAGCGTGCACGCGCGCCGTCAGGCCGCGCGCAGCATCCCCGATGACGTGCTGATCGCGAAGCTGTTCGACACGATCGGCCCGCGCTTCTCCACGCGCCCGGGCGGCTACACCCGCATCATGAAGCTCGGCGCCCGACGCGGCGACGCCGCCGAGATGGCGATCCTCGAGCTGGTCGAGCGCTCGCCCGAGAAGACCGAGGCGAAGGAGACCGAGAAGGACGCTTCCGCGAAGCCGGCGAAGAAGAAAGCCGCGCCGAAGAAGCAAGCGCCGACCGAGGAGTCCGCCGACGAGAAGCCGAAGCGCGCGAAGAAAGCCGTCGCCCCGAAGAAGGAAGCGCCGGCGAAGAAAGAGAAAAAAGAAGCAAAGCCCAAACCCGCCAAAAAGAAAAAAGCGGAGTAACAACGCTCCCGAAAGCCCGCCGCAAGGCGGGCTTTTTCATTTGATGGTCAGCCGCGACCGCGTGATCGTCAGATCGCCTTCGTGGATCGGCACCGCGTTCGAGGCGTTGCGCGCGCGCGCCAGCGGCTCGCCGCCCTGCGGCAGTCCATGCGTCACATCGCTCGCCACGATCCGCAGCAGACCGGGCGCCTGGATTTCCGCGATCAGCTCCTCCGCTCCATCCGCGCTCGTGAAGCGCCACTCGCTCTCCGGCTGCCGGAATCGCGCGGGGCGCGGAGGCGGAACGAGTCCGTTGACGCGCGCGACCGTGCCGCCGAGGAAGATGAGCGTGAGCCGCTTCGCATGCCGCGGCGAGCGCACCATCACGAGCACCCGGTCGCCCTGGCGCGTCGCCGTCACCTCCACCCGCGGCATCGGCAGCTTCGGCGCCGGCGCGGTGAACAGCGCGCTTCGCGTCCACGGCCGCAGCGACGGATTGCCGGCCGCGAATCGCGCCGCCTGCGAGAGCGCGGGCGTCAGCACCGGCGTCGTCCAGACCGGCGGCGCCGCGGCGTCGTCGACATACGCGAGCGAGATCGCCCGCGGATGCGCCGGCGTCGAGATCGGCAGCAGCAGCGCGATCGCGACGCAGACGAGCGCGAGCCCAAACGCGGCCGCCGCGTTGCGACAGCGCGCGAACAGCGGCGCGATCAGCGTGGCGATCGTGCCGATCAGGATCGCGATCGCCACCATCATCCGCCCGCCCAGCGCGTCGTAGAGCAGGAGCACCAGCGGGGAGAACACGATCGCCGCCGCCGTCGCGGCGATCGAGCTGGTCATGGTCTCGGTTGCGCGCGTGAGGGCACAGATCGTCACCGCGATCGCGGGGACGAGAAAGAGAAAGCTGGCGCCGGTGAGCGTGAGCGCGAGCACGAAGGCGATGGCGTGCCACACCAGCGCCGCTCCGTACAACAGCGCGCGCTCCTCGCTCCGGCGGCGGAAGATCGCCGCGGCGCAGAGCGCGGCCGCGATGCCGGTGAGCACCATGGTGAGGATCGACGGCAGCGGATACGCGACCCAGTTCACGCCGCCCGTCCGCAGGCGCGCGAGCCAGCTCACGCCCATTCCCGCGAGGAGAGCGAGCAGGATCGCCGTGAACGTCGCGAGCACGCCGAACGTCATCGCCCGCGGATTGGTGTTCCGGATGCCGGCGATCAGCAGCACGAGGCTGATCGCCGTCAGCCAGATCGTAGCGCGGGCCGGCCAGCGGATCAGCGTGAAGCCGAGCAGGTCGAAGTACGCCGCGTCGTCGCGGCTGCGCGCGTCGAGATCGGCCGCGGCGAGCTGCCGCGCGGTTCCGAGCAGGTTCTCGCCGTGGTGTTGCATTGTCCTCGCGCTCGCGTGCGCGACGTCGTCGAGCGGCGTGTGGTACCACTGCACGCCGCGGATGGCCGCGAAGTTCACCGCCGCCTTTCCCTCGCGCTTGAAGACCGTGACGTCGGTGTCGTTTGGCAGCAGGTTGTAGACCGCCTGAAAAAACGACGAGGCGTGCGGGTGCTCGAGCCCGCGCGCGAGGTGGCGGATCAGCCACGCGTTGCGCGCGCTGGTCTCGAACATGTTGCTCGGTCCGTACGTGCCGCGGTTCTCGACGTTGACGACGACCTTCGCGTCGCGCGACAGCTCCCGGTCGGCGACGAATGCCTCCGCGCCGAGGAGCCCGCCTTCCTCGCCGTCGGTGACGAGGAACGCGATCGGATTGCGTGCCCGTTCGCCGCGCACCGCCCGTGCGATCTCGAGCAGCGACGCGACGCCCACGCCGTCATCCGACGCGCCGGGGCCGGCGCCGACGGAGTCGTAGTGCGCGGCGAGGAGCACGAGGTCGCCGGTCGCGCCCGGCGGACGGGCGAGGATGTTCTCGACCGTGCCGCACGCCGGCATGGCGTTGCAGGCGAAGCGGCGCTGGACGGACGTCTGGTAGCCGAGGCTCCGGAAGCGCGCCACGATCCGGTCGCGCACGCGCGCGTTCGCGGCGGAGCCGATCGGGTGCGGGACGCCCTCCGCGAGCAGCGTGCGCAGGACCGTCATCGCCCGCGACGCCGAAAACTCGTTCGCGGGAGCCGACTCCGGCTTCGCCGCCGGACCCTGGACGCGCCACATGGCGAGCGCGAGAACGAGCAAAACGGGAATCAGGATCGCGGCAAAACGGCGCATGGCTGTGCATTCTCGCGCAACTCCAGGCCGTTCGCGCCGTATGCACAGGTCAGATGGAGGTGTTTCGATGAAGAAACTGCTCGTTGCGACCTTTGCGCTGCTGCTGGCCGGGACCGCCGGCGCGACCACACTGACCGAGAAAATCGACCGCACGCTGGACGTGAAGCCGGGAGCGACGGTCGCGCTGACGAACGTCAACGGCCGGATCACGATCGGCTCCTGGGATCAGCCGCGCGTGCGCGTGATCGCGTACAAGGAAGTCGAAGGAAAGCGCGACGACGCGAGCGACGTGATGAAGGAGCTGAAGGTCACAATCGAGCAGCGCAACGGCGGCGTGGTCATCACCACTCATCACCCGCGCCGCAACGAGGGGTTCAACTCCATCTTCGATTTCTTCCTCGGCAATCACATCCAGGCGCAGGTGCGCTACGAGCTGACCGTGCCGCGCACGATGAACGTCGACGTCACCAATACCAACGGCTCCATCCATCTGGCCGACGTCGCCGGGCATCTCGAGGTCGGGACGACGAACGGCAAGATCGAGATCGCGCGCTGCTCCGGCTCGATCGACGCCTCGACCACGAACGGCGGCATCAATGCCGAGCTGGTGCGCGTGGCGAAGGGCACGCCGCTGCGCTTCGAGACCACGAACGGCCGCATCGACGTCTCCGTCCCGCACGATTTCGCCGGCGACGTCGAGGCCGGCACGACGAACGGCTCCATCAGCACCGACCTGCCGGTCGAGACCACGCACTTCAAGCGCAACTCGCTGCGCGGCACGATCAACGGCGGCGGTACCTCGCTGCGCCTCCACACCACGAACGGCGGCATCTCGATCCGGAAGGCGAGTTAACTCACTGCGGAGCGCCGCCGTCCCGGCGGCTGTCCGGGCGGCGTCTCGCCGCCCACCCCGGCGCAGGCGCGGGACGCCTGCGCATCAGCCGGCGAGGACGCCGGCGTTCCGCATTTCGGCGCAGCACCCACACGATCGCCGGCACGCGCAGGAAGCGGAGGATGTCGAGCGGCGCCGCGGGGACGAGGTTCATCGCCGCGGCGAGGAAGAAGGAGCGGATCATTCGGGAGTGATGTAGGCGGCGGTGATGCCGCCGTCGACGAGGAACGTCGAGCCGTTCACGTACGACGACTCGTCGCTCGCCAGGAACAGCGCGGCGTTCGCCATCTCTTCCGCGCGCGCGAAGCGGCCCGGCGGGATGTGCACGAGGCGGCGGTTGCGACGCGCGGGATCGGACAGCAGCTCCGCGAGCAGCGGCGTCTCGACCGGTCCGGGGCAGAGCGCGTTGACGCGGATGTTCTGGCGCGCGAACTCGACCGCGATCTCGCGCGTCATCGACAGTACGCCGCCCTTGCTCGCCGTGTACGCGATCTGCGGCGCCGCCGCTCCCAGGATCGCCACGAACGACGCCGTGTTGATGATCGACCCGCCGCCCGCCCGCTGCAGCGCCGGGATCTCGTACTTGCAGCCGAGGAACACGCCCTTCAGGTTGACGTTGATCACGAGGTCCCAGATGTCTTCGGTCGTGTTCGTGACCGAGTCGTCCTGCGGATGAAACACGCCGGCGTTGTTGAACGCGACATGCAGCGCGCCATACTGCTCCTCCGCGAACCGCACCATCCCCTCGGAATCAGCGGCTTTCGAGACATCCGCCGCAAACGCCTTCGCCTCGCCCCCCGCGCCGCGGATCTCTTCCGCGGTCGCCTCGGCCGTGTCCAGCTTCAGATCGACGACCACGATCTTCGCGCCTTCGCGCGCGAAGAGGAGGCACGATGCTTTTCCGATCCCCGATCCACCGCCGGTGATGAGGGCCACTTTGTTCGCCAGTCGCATTTCTCTCCCTCGGTCACGCAGTCACGCAGTCACGCGGTGTTGTGTCATCCCGAGCGTAGCGAGGGACCTGTGCGGGTGGGGCGGCAGGCACGTGCCTCGCGCAACCACCCGAGCCCCCGATCCCTCGCTCACGCTCGGGATGACACCGCGCGACTGCGTGACCGCGTGACTGCGCAACCGCCCGTCACGCCTGCTCAAAGTATCTCCTCCGCTCCCAGTCCGTCACCGCGGCGTCGAACTTCCGCTGTTCCGTGCGGAAGAAGTGCAGGTAGTGCTCGATCACGTGCTCGCCGAAGGCCTCGCGCGCGAACGCGCTCTTCTCCAGCTCGCGAATCGCCTCGGGGAGCGAATGCGGGACCTGCGGCAGCTCCAGCGCGCCGTACACGTCGCCCTCGAACGCCGGCGGCGGCTCGGACTTCTTCGCGATCCCGTCGAGTCCCGCGGCCAGCGTCGCGGCGAAGGCGAGGTACGGATTCGCGTCCGCGCCCGCGGTGCGGCACTCGATGCGCAGCGATGAACCGTGGCCGACGATGCGGAACCCGGCGGTGCGATTGTCGTGGCTCCACGCGATCCCCGTCGGCGCGAACGAGCCGGCCACGTAGCGCTTGTACGACGACGGATACGGCGCATAGAACGGGAACAGCTCGCGGATATGCGCCATCCAGCCGCCGAGGAACCAGCGGAACACGTCCGATTCCCCGGCGAACAGCGCCTTGCCGTCCGTCCAGAGCGACATGTGGATGTGGCAGCTCGAGCCGGCGTAGCGCTCGTCCCACTTTGCCATGAACGTGATCGCGTGTCCCTGCTGCCACGCGATCTCCTTCGCCGCGTGCTTGTAGATCGCGTGGCGGTCCGCCATCTCCAGCAGCTCCGCGTAGCGCAGCCCGATCTCCTGCTGCCCCGGCCCCCACTCCCCCTTCGACGACTCCACCGGAATCCCCGAGCGCTCGAGGTGCCGGCGGATCGCGCCGATCAGGAACTCTTCCTTCGTCCCCTGGAGGATGTGGTAATCCTCGATCACCCGCCCGATCGGCTCGAGGTTCACGAAGCTCTTCTTCGCCACGTCGTCGAACGAGTCTTTGAACACATACAGCTCGAGCTCCGACGCGCCCATCGCCGTGTAGCCGCTCTCCGCGGCGCGTGCGAGCTGGTTCCGCAGGATGCTGCGCGGCGCGTACGGCACGAGCTCGTCGTGCTCTTCCTCGTACACGTCTGCGAGCACGAGCGCCGTCTTTTCCAGCCACGACGCCACGCGCAGCGTGTTGAAGTCCGGCTTCGGCCGGAAGTCGCCGTAGCCCTTCGCCCAGCTCGTGAACTTGTAGCCCGGCACCGGATCCATGTCCATGTCGCAGGCGAGCAGGTAGTCGCACGCGTGGATCTCGCTCTGCTCCAGAAAGAACCGCGCGACGATGCGCTTGCCGACGAGGCGGCCGTACATGTCGGGGAAGACGACGAGCACGGTGTCGATCTCGTCATTCGATACGAGGCGCTTGAGCTCATCGAGGTCGATTTTGCCTTGCATGACTAATCTTCAGTTTATCCCGCGCGTAGACGCGGGATCTCCGGTTATACCGGCAGCCGGTTGCCCGAAAAGCGCTGCGTGGGCAGTCGCGTCGCGGTATGACCAGAGATCCCGCGTCTACGCGCGGGATAAACTAAGAAACGTCCAGATACACCGATTTCCACTCCGTGTAATGGTCGAGCGCCTGCAGCCCCAGCTCGCGTCCGAGGCCGCTCTGCTTCATGCCGCCGAACGGACCTTCGAGATGCACGCTGCTGCCGGAGTTGATCGAGAGATTGCCGGTCTCCACCGCGCGCGAGACGCGCATCGCCCGCCCGACGTCCTTCGTCCAGATCGAGCCCGAGAGGCCGTATGGCGAGTCGTTCGCCAGCCGCACTGCCTCGTCCTCGCCGCCGAAGCGCATCACTGTCACCACCGGCCCGAAGATCTCCTCGCGCGCGATGGTCATGTCCGGATGGACGTCGGTGAAGATCGTCGGCTCGACGTAGAACCCGGCCTGGCGGATCGCCGTCCCTCCGCGCGCCAGCGTCGCGCCTTCCGCGCCCTCGATGTACTGCATCACGCGGTCACGATGCGAGGACGTGACCAGCGGCCCCATCTCCGTGGTTGCGTCGAGCGGATCGCCGACCCGAACGCGATCGAAGCGCTCGATGAGCGCGGCGACGAAGCGATCGTGGATGCTGGCGTCGACGAGGATGCGGCTGCGCGCGCAGCAATCCTGGCCCGCGTTGCCGAGGGAGCTCGTCGCCGCGGAATCGACCGCGCGCTCGAAGTCGCAGTCGGCGAAGATCAAGTTCGCCGACTTCCCGCCCAGCTCCAGCGACACGCGCTTGATGTCGTCCGCCGCGAGGCGCATCACATTGCGGCCGACTTCCGTCGAGCCGGTGAACGCGATCTTGCGCACGAGCGGATGCCGCACCAGCGCGTCGCCGACCACGGAGCCCGCGCCGGTCACGACCTGGAACACGCCTTCCGGGATCCCGGCCTCGAGCGCGAGCTCGGCGAGGCGCATCGCCGTGAGCGGCGTCTGCTCCGCCGGTTTCAGCACCACCGTGTTTCCCATCGCCAGCGCGGGCGCGGACTTCCACGCCGTGATCGCGATCGGAAAGTTCCACGGCACGATGATCCCGCAGACGCCGACCGGCTCGCGGAACGACATCAGCACGCCCGGCGCGGCTGCGGGGATAGTCTGGCCGGTGACCTTGTTGGTGGTGCCGGCGTAGTACTCGAACACGTTCGCCGCGAGGCCGACTTCGTCCTTTGAGTCGCGGATCGGCTTGCCGACGTTGCGCGTCTCCGCGCGCGCCAGCTCGTCCGCATGCTCGCGGATCAGCGTGGAGAAGCGATGCAGCAGCCGCCCGCGCGTGCGCGTGTTGATGCGCCGCCACTCGCCGCGGAACGCGCGCTCCGCGTTGCGCACGGCGCGATCGAGGTCGTCGGCCGTGCCCTGGGTCACGGTGGTGAGCGGCTCGCCGGTGGCGGGCTCGATGAGCTGCGTGGGCATTGCTAATCAGGTGCCGGCATTTCCGTCGCCGGCTCTCCTTTCATCGTATGCCATCCGATCGCCGCGAGGACGATCGCGCCGCCGGCGATGGCGAAAAGCGACGGACGCTCGCCGAGGAACAGCAGCACCCAGATCGGGTTCGCCACCGGCTCGAGCATCCCCGTCAGCGACGCCTGCGTCGCGGTCACATACTTCAGTCCCTTCACGAACGCCGCGTAGGCGAGCGCGATCTGGAACACGCCGAGGAACGCGAAGACCGCGAGCGACTTCGGAGTCAGGGCGAGATCGTCTGCGACGAACGGCAGCATCGCGAGCGCGATGAAGACGTTGCCCCACGTCACCGCCGCGCGCGCGGTGTCGTGCTCGCGCCGCAGGGAGAGGATGAGCATCGCGAAGAAGACGCTCGACAGCAGCGCCATCGCGTTGCCGGCCATGCCGCGTGCCTCGAAGCGGCCCATGAAGAAGAGCGCCATGCCCGACATCGCCACCACGATCGCGATCACGTCGCGCCGCCGCATCGGCTCGCGCAGCACGAGCGGCGAGAGCAGCAGCACCCACACCACGCCCGCGTACTGCAGGAAGATCGCGTTCGCCGCGGTCGTCCACTTCGTCGCGATCACGAACGACGTCAGGCACGCGCCGTAGCTCACGATCGCCGCGAGAAACGCCGGCGTCGGCCGCACGCGCACCTCGCGGCGGAAGATCAGGAACAGCGTGACCGCGGCGAAGACGGAGCGGTAGAACGTGACCTTCAGCGCCGGATCATCGACCGCCTTGATCCCGATCCCGCCCGTCGACCACAGTAGCGCCGCGAGCGCGATCCAGAGGATTCCGGTACGGCGGTCGTTCAAGCGGGCGTAGTGTAATGGTTACGCGGTTGCGCGGCATGTCATCCCGAGCGTAGCGAGGGACCTGTGCGGGCGGGGCGTGATGCACGCTCTTCGCAGCACCACCCGAGCCCCGGATCCCTCGCTCACGCTCGGGATGACATACCGCGAAACCGCGTGACTGCGCAACCGCGTAACCGGGTCGCGCAACCGCGAATGACTAGTTCTCGATATACGACCCCCGCTCCAGTTTCCACCGGATCTCGCTTTCGGTCGGCGGACACGGCAACGGATCCTCGGGCGGCGGAACGACCTGCGCGCATTCGCGCACCAGCTCCGCCAGCGTATCGATTTCGATCGGTTTGTTCAGGACGGCGTTCACGAGCGCCGGGTCCAGGAACGCCTCGCCGTTCGGGTCGCGCACGGCGAGGATGAAGGTACCGGCTCCGGGGCGCTGCTCGCGGAACGAGGTCACGAACTCCTGACCCGCCTCGTACGGCATGTCCATGTCGACGACGATCAGCGCGTAATTGCACCCGGAGACTTTTTCCATCGCATCATCGGCCGAGACCGCCGTGTCGACCCCGAGCGGCTGATGCCGCAGGATCGTGAACAGCAGAACGCGCAGGGCGTCGTTGCTCTCGACCACCAGGACTCTCGGTTCACTGCCCATCATTCACTCCTTACGTCGCAGGGAATAAAACCAAAAGGCGTGCCACTAATTGACCTTTTCGGGCTTGACAGCCGCGGCGGATAGAGCGGGCGGGACCGGACTGTCGAGCGTGTTCAGGCACGCGAGAATCGTGTCGATGAGCAATTCGACGTCGAACGGCTTGTGCAGCGTCGCGATCGCCAGGTTCGTGTCCGTCGGGCGCGGCTCGCCGCCCGCGGTCAGCACGATGACGAGCGGTCGCGCCGTGGGATGCCCCTGCAGATGATCGAGCAGCTCGTAGCCGTTCATCTCCGGCATCATCAGGTCCAGCAGGATCAGGGCATAGCTGCGCTCGGCGAGCTTCTCCAGCGCTTCAATTCCATTCCGGGCCGTTTCGGGGTGAAGTCCGCGGCGGCGAAGAACCGTGAAGAGGAGAGCCCGAATGGCATCGTCGTCATCGACGATCAGGATGCGGCGTTCGGATCTCAATGCAACCGAACTTGTGCTGCATGTTGCGCGCCGCTATTTGATGATTCGCGAGATGGCGCGAAATTCTTCCGTGCCCGAATCGGCGAGCAGTTCGAAGAGCGCCATTTCGGTGGAGCTGAGCTTCGCGCCCTCGGACGTCATGCGCTGCAGCGCGATCGTTTTGTTCTGCCGGGTCCGCGACGACGCGGCGTCGGCGACGATCGTGACCTCGCAGCCGGCGTCGAGGAGATCGCGGACCGACTGATAGACGCAGACGTGCGCCTCGACTCCCGCCACCAGCACCTGCCTGCGCCCGAGCGCGGCGAGCTCCGCCGCAAAGGCATCGCACCGCTGCGCCGAGAAACAGTTCTTCTCGATCGGGTGATAACCGCTCGTTTCCTCGAACGCGCGCCGCACGCTCGCGACCGTCGGGCCGAGGCCTCGGACGTACTGCTCGGTGAGGAGCGCGGGCACGCCGAGGAGGTGCGTGCCGCGCACGAGCCGCTCGATGTTGCGCTCGACTTCCTCGCGCCCGTCGATCACCGGCATCAGCTTTTCCTGCACGTCGATGACGACGAGCACGCTGTTGTTGCGGTCGAGGCGCATGACGCGCGTCAGTGTCTCACGATGCGCCGGCGTGCGATCCGGCACTCGCTCGCGATCACCCCCGCGTCGCCGAACGGCAGCGTATACAGCACGTCGGCGCGCGAACCGCGGCGGGCCATGTACGGAATGTCGGTCCCGACATACGTGCCGCCTTCGACGAGCCCGGCCGTCGATCCGTGGAACAACGTGAGCGCGTCGTTGATGGAAAGCGCGAGGTCATCGACTCCGTCGCCGTTGATGTCGCCTGCGGCGTGCGCGGCCTCCGGACTGTGCATGCCCAGTGAAGTGCGGTGATATCCGCCCGCGCCGTCGCTCTGGAAAACCGACACTTCGCCGGCTTCGGTCGTGAGGACGAAGTCGGAGCGGCGGTCGCCGTTGAAGTCCCCCGGCGTGAAATCCAGGATCTGGGTCTTCGTGATGAGCGGCGACGCCGCATCGAAGGTCCCGTCACCGCGGGCGCGGAAGAACAGGACGTAGCCGTCGTTGAGCGGCGCATAGCTGTGGCCGCACGGGAAGCTGCAGAAATACCAGGTCCCGCTGCCGGTGACGAGCAGGTCGGCGTGGCCGTCTCCGTCGACGTCGGCCTTGTGCACGGCGGCGTTCCAGGTCGGCGGCAGCTCCGCGCTCGACAGCAGCGTTCCATCCGCGCGGCGGATCTGCAGTGCGTGATCCGCGATGAGAGCGACTTCGCCGGAATGGACGGCGGTCAGCGCCTTCACCGGCGCGCCCGCATCCCAGGATGCGACCTCGCGCCATGATGCGCTCGCGTCGCGCGCGAACGTGCGCACGAACGTTCCGTCGGCCGCGATCAGCCTGTCGCGGGCGGCCGCGACCGGGAAATCGCCCGTAAGCGCCGCGGTCGCGCGCACGTCCACCGGGACTTCGTCGAATGCCGTGCCGCGGCTGACGTAGAGGCGCGCGTCGCGCAGGACGAGCAGCTCGTCGACGGCGTCTCCGTCGAGATCGGCGGCGCCGATGAGACGCGCGTCCGGCAGCAGCTTCACGCGCGGGAAGCGGAACGTGCCGTCGCCGCGGCCGAAGGAGATCGCGAATCCGCTGCCGGCGCCGATGATGAGGTCGAGCGCGCCGTCGCGATTGATGTCGGCGGCCGCGAACTGCGACGACGCGGGCGGACCGAGGAGCGCATCGCTCGTCACGAGCCCTCCGGCGCGATCGTTCAGATAGACGCGCACGCGCCGGCCGGCGAGCACCGCCACGTCGATCGCGCCGTCATCGTTGTAGTCGCCCGGAACGAGCGTCGTCGCCGCCGCCGTGGCCGCGAAGCGGCGCGTCGCCGATCCGTCGATCACCGTGATCTCATTCGGATCGGTCCGCAGCGCCACGATCTCATCGCGTCCGTCGCCGTTCAGATCGACCGGAAACGGATTGCCGGGCTGCGTGAGGATCGCGTACCGGGCGCCGAATTTCCCGCGCCCGTCGCCGTACATGATCGTCACTCCCCACACCAGCTCCGAGAGCAGGTCGGCGTTGCCGTCGCCGTCGACGTCCCCGACGGCCGGCGACGCCGAGACATATCCCTGAAACGTCGTCTCCGTGAAATGCCCCTCGCCGTCGTTCACCAGCGTCACGTGAGTGGACAGGGAGACCGTGACGGCGACCAGGATGTCGGCCGCGCCGTCGTTCGTGAAATCGTCCGCCGCCAGCAGGACCTCGTTCGGACTTTGCCGGATGACCCGCGGCGCCGCGAACGTGCGGTGGCCGAGGTTCGCGCGCAGCACGAGCGCCCCGTTCTCGGCGGTGAGGATGTCGGGAAGATCGTCGCCGTCAAAATCCGCGATCCGGAGCTGCGACGCGAATACGGCGGAGACCGCGGCCGGCGGCTCGAACGTGCCGTCGCCGTTTCCGTAGAGGATCGACACCCCTTCGCCGGCCGTCAGCACGTCCGCGTTCCCGTCGCCGTCGAAGTCGGCCGTGTACAGCCGGCCGGGCGAAGACACGACGCGCGGGACGTCTGCGTCGACCTGGGTGCACGGAAGCTGCGCGTAGAGGGGGAAAGCGGCGAGAAGGGCGAGGAGGGGAGCCCGGACCATGGAGGTGATTATATATCAAATAACTCTGTGCAACGGCTGCTGTCCGCGCAGGAACAACAGCACGTTCGTCGCTGCGATGCGCGCCATCGCGTTGCGCGCCTCCTCGGTCGCCGAGCCGATGTGCGGGACGATGACGACGTTCTTCAGCCGCAGCAGCCGCGGGCTCACCTCGGGCTCGAATTCGTAGACGTCGAGTCCCGCGCCGCGCAGGTGGCCGCTCTCGAGCGCGTCGCAGAGCGCGTTCTCGTCGACCAGCGCGCCGCGCGCCGTGTTGATCAGATACGCGCCCGCCTTCATCCTCGCGAGCGCATTCGCGTCGATGATGTGCTTCGTCTCGCGAGAGAGCGGCGCGTGGATCGAGACGATGTCGCTCGTCGCGAGCATTTCGTCGATCGACTCGCCGCGCCGCACGCCGAGGATCTCCATGCCGAACGCGCGCGCCCGGGCCGCGACGGCGGTGCCGATGCGGCCCATGCCGAGGATGCCGAGGCGCTTGTTCTGCAGCGACGCGCCGAGGAGCTTCAGCGGCTCCCACTCGCAGCGCCCGAGCGTGCGGATCTCCTCGTCGCCTTCGACGATGCGCCGCGTGACCGCGAGGATCAGCGCCATCGTCAGGTCCGCGGTCGCCTCGGTGAGCACGCCCGGCGTGTTCGTCACCGCGATCCCCAGCTCGCGCGCGGCATCGACGTCGATGTTGTTGTAGCCGACTGCGAAGTTCGACACGATCCGCAGGTTCGGATTCGACTCCAGCACGCGCCGCGTGATCGGGTCCTGCAGCAGCACGATCGCCGCATCCGCCTCGGCGAGGATGGTGATGAGGTCGTCCTCGGTGCGGTTGTGCTCCGTCGGATACTCGATCACGTCGAATTCACCCGCCAGCAGATCGCGCGCGACGCCTGGGAAGGCCGCGGTGAGGACGACGGTGTGCTTCACGGACACTCGTGCTCGATGACTCCGGCAAGCCCGGTGCGGATACCGTACAGGATCGTGTGTGACTGCGGCGTGCGCACGGCGAATGGAGCGCCATCCGTCGCGTGCATGGTCCCCGCGATCAGGCCGTCGCGCGCCGTTCCGTAGAACGTGGTGAGCAGGTGATCGTCGTTCACGACGAGATCCCCGATGCCGTCCTCGTTCACATCGGAAATCACATGCCCGATCGCGTTGTATGGCGGCGGCGGCGACGGGGCCGGAAGAAAAAGACCCATCCCGTTTCCGAGCAGTACGTCGATCTTCGGGATGGCCTCGCTCAATGTCGCGAAGGTTTCGCGAGACCAGTAATCTCTGAGATATCGCGTGACGGCGATGTCCGGATGAGCATCGCCATTGAGATCGCCCACGCTTACATCGTCGATCTGCGAGTCGGAGAGCAGGGTAATCGGGCGATCGAATTTTCCGTCGCCATGGCCGCGCATGTAGCGCACCGAGCCCTTGAAGTCCACCAGCAGGGGGCCCGGCCTGTCAAAGGTCCCGGACTGAGCCCAGGCGCCGCTGCCGCTGATCAGAAGATCGCCGTGACCATCGCCGTCAAAGTCGGCCGTATGGACTGCAGCATACGTGTTGCACGGCAGATCCGTGGAGAACAGCGTCGTCCGGTCGAGGCGCACGATGCTCAGCGATGACCCGCACGGAGGGCTGAAGATCGAGCCGCTGCGAGTGACGACCGCGATTTCGTCGAAGGCGTCGAGCTCATAGACGTTTACCGCGGCCAGCGTCAGGATCGGGGACGAGACGTCGCGCGACGCCACC
>Ga0134123_10001530_pt1 | contig 15039 bp, 13 predicted proteins | sample KB303_FD_96460 | JGI IMG/M metagenome (GOLD analysis project Ga0134123, IMG submission 96460) | Terrestrial soil microbial communities without Nitrogen fertilizer from Kellogg Biological Station, Michigan, USA - KB3-0-3 | ecosystem: Environmental > Terrestrial > Soil > Unclassified ...
ATCGTATTCATAAAAATCATTTTGATAAACTGTAGAAACCCCGCCTGTTCCAATATAACCTTTGCCGCCAATGGCGAAACCAATTCCCTGGAAACGCGGAGTGCCTGCGAAATTTGCTTTTTGAATCCATGTATTGGTTGACGGATGATATTCGTAGAAATCGTTAAACTGAACAGAGGCGGTAGTCCCGCAGCCGATATATCCTAAACTGTCAATGGAAAAACCCATTGCACCCGCACGCGGCTGGCCAGGAAAATTTGCTTTCTGTGTCCAGATATTTAAAGCCTGGTCATATTCCCAAAAGGTGGATGTATAACCCGGTGTAGCTCCCAGCCCGATGTATCCTTTTGTGCCAATTGAAAAACCTGTTGCAAAAACAGTGGGAACAGGGAAGTTTGCTTTTTGTGCCCAGTAGTCTGCTTTAACATCTGCAAGAAAAAATAAAAGGATAACGATCAGGTATATTTTTTTCATATATACATTATTTGAAAATCAAATGTAGGAAATAAAAAAGACCCGGTTGTTACCGGGTCTTTTTGAAGTAAAATTTTTTGGATGCTAATTCAATTTCGCCAATCCGAGATTCAGTGTTTTGGAATAGACAGCTTTGCCATTAGCTTTTACTCCAACTCCCGATTTGAAAGCTTTCTTAATCTTGTCCACGTAATCTAATTTTTCCCAGGTAAAAAGTTCTACCTTTTTTGTGATTTTTTTTCCATCCGGAGATTCAAAAGTTTTTGTTACGGTTTCGCTTTTGCGTCCCATGTGACCATAAGCTGCCGTCTCAGAATAAATGGGATTGCGAAGCTTTAAGCGGCTTTCAATAAAATAAGGGCGCATGTCGAAGATGGATTCTACTTTTTTTGCAATCTCTCCATCAGACATGTTCACATTGGATGTTCCGTAAGTGTTCACATAGATTCCCATGGGTTCAGCCACTCCGATTGCATACGATACCTGTACAAGCACTTCATCACAAATACCGGCCGCGACTAAATTTTTTGCGATGTGCCGCGTAGCATACGCTGCCGAACGATCCACTTTAGAGGGGTCTTTTCCTGAAAAAGCTCCTCCGCCATGAGCTCCTTTTCCGCCATAGGTATCCACAATAATTTTTCTTCCGGTAACGCCTGTATCGCCATGCGGGCCACCGATTACAAATTTTCCGGTAGGGTTCACATGATATTTTATCTGGCTATTAAAAAGTTGTTTGTGTTTTGGATATTTTACTTTTACCCGCGGAATTAAAATGTTGATCACATCTTTTTTAATCCGCTCCTGCATTTTAGATTCGGTGTCAAAATCATCATGCTGTGTAGAAATTACAATCGCTTCAATTCTTACCGGCTGATTATTGTCATCGTATTCAAGCGTAACCTGTGATTTGGCATCAGGACGGAGATAAAACATTTGCTTGTTTTTCTCCCTGCGGATAACGGCCAATTCGATTAAAAGCTTGTGAGCAAGGTCAAGTGTCAGCGGCATGTAATCATCGGTTTCGTTGCATGCATAGCCAAACATCATTCCCTGGTCACCGGCACCCTGCTCTTCTTTTTTCTTGCGGACAACTCCCTGGTTAATATCGCTTGACTGTTCATGAATTGCAGAAAATACTCCGCAAGAATTCGCTTCGAACATATATTCACTCTTGGTATAACCGATTTTAGAAATTACATCACGTGCAATTTTCTGAACGTCAAGATAGGTTTTTGATTTTACCTCTCCGGCTAAAACAACCTGCCCGGTGGTGACCAGCGTTTCGCAGGCCACTTTTGAAGCGGGGTCGAAGGCAAGAAAGTTATCAATTAAAGCATCAGAGATTTGATCTGCCACTTTATCGGGATGGCCTTCTGATACGGATTCTGAGGTGAATAAATAAGACATCGGGGTTTTAATTTTATTATTACTGGATTGATTTAATTTAAGAATGCAAAGGTAGAAAAATCAGGGTAAAAGAATCATCTATTCTAAAGTTAATTTATGAAATACCTCTTCAAGGCTGTACTCTTCCACATTTAACTTAAGAACGGTAAGCTGGTTGTCAACGGCATATTTGAAAAGTTGCGGGCGCAGATCTTCAGCCTGATCCGACCTGATCTTCCATTCATTGCCACCGGAATTTTCTGCCGATGCAACTCCCGTGATTTTTTCCAGCTCAGATTTGGAAACCGGCCTGTTAAATTCTACAATAAATATTTTTTCTTTTTCCATTCTCTGCTGAAGCATGCGCGTATCATCATCTGCAATTATTTTTCCTTTGTTAATGATAATAACCCGGTTGCAGATCGCCTCTACTTCCTGCATGATGTGAGTGGAAAGAATGACTGTTTTTTCTTTCCCGATATTCCGGATCAGATTCCTGATTTCAACCAATTGATTCGGGTCAAGGCCCGAGGTGGGTTCATCAAGGATCAAAACCTGCGGTTCATGGATCATTGCCTGCGCAAGACCAACGCGCTGACGGTAACCTCTTGACAATGCCCCTATTTTTTTTCTTTGCTCCAACCCCAGGCCGGTGATTTCAATCATCTCCGCAATCCGCTGTTCTATTTTATTTTTCGGAAGTTTATGCATACCTGCAATAAATGCAAGGTATTCCTTCACGTACATATCGAGGTATAAAGGATTATGCTCGGGCAAATAACCCACCAGTTTTCTGACAGCAATTGATTCTTCCAATGTATCATGCCCGTTTACAGAAACATCACCCATCGTTTGTGGAATAAAACAGCAAATGATTTTCATCATAGTGGATTTTCCTGCTCCATTGGGTCCAAGGAAACCCACTACCTGGCTTGTAGTTACTTCAAAGCTTACTTCATTCAGCGCCTTTTGTTTTCCATAAACCTTGGTAACGTTAGATACTTTAACTGGCATTGCTCGTATTTCAGATTGCCCGAAGGACTCCTTCGGAAGCGAATATTAATTGTATTTGGAAAGACTGTAAAAGTAATAAGCTTTATTTAACTCTGAACTTTTAACTTTGAGCCGTATCATACCTCCACAACATTTTGAAAGTCCTGGTTCTTAAATCTACCGGCAGCAATTACCTTGTCTTAGCTCCTGACGGAAATAAATATCAATGTAAAGTAAAAGGAACGTTTCGACTGAAAGGGATTGAAACAACCAACCCGATTGCCGTAGGGGATTATGCTGAAGTGGAAATTGCAAATGGAAATAATTTCGGCATAATAAAAAATGTTTATGAACGTAAAAACTATATCATCCGTAAATCGGTAAATCTTTCGAGGCCATCGCAAATCATCGCAACCAATATGGACCTGGCATTGGTAGTTGCAACACCTGTTTTGCCAAGAACTTCGACAGGATTCATTGACCGTTTTCTTGCCACAGCCGAAGCGTATTCGATTCCGGCCGGGATTATTTTTAATAAAAAAGATTTGTATGATGAGGAAATAAAAAATTATGTGAATGACTTGAATAAACTGTATATGCAAATCGGTTATAAATGCTTTATTGTTTCAGCAACTCATGAACAGGCCCTTGCGGAATTAAGATACGCCTTAAAAAATAAAGTCACTTTGTTCTCAGGACACAGTGGAGTAGGGAAAACAACATTGATAAACACGCTGATTCCAAACCTGAATTTGAAAACATCAGAAATTTCAGAAGCGCATTTTAAAGGGACACACACGACTACTTTTGCTGAAATGCATCAATTGCCTGATGGAGGGTTTATTATTGATACTCCCGGCATCCGTGAATTTGGCGTGCTTGAATTTAACCCTGCCGAGGTTTCGCATTATTTTCCGGAGATGTTTGAATTGAGTAAAAATTGTAAGTTCAGCAATTGCACGCATATCAATGAAAAAAACTGTGCTGTATTAAAAGCATTGGAAGAAGGAGTATTCAGCGAATCGCGGTATGCAAGTTACCTGAGCATTTTTAATAACCAGGATTTTTATAAGTAAAATTAATTGTTGCATTGTCCCGAAGGGATGCCTTCGGCATTAAATTGTTAAATTGCTGCTTGTTCAATGAAAGTTGTAATACAACGGGTTTCGGAGGCTTCTGTCAAAATAGAAGGAATTATTAAATCGTCCATTACAAATGGTTTACTCGTTCTTTTAGGGATTGAAGATTCAGATAATATTGAAGACATTGAATGGCTGTGTGCAAAAATCTCTAATCTCAGAATTTTTGCCGATGACAAAGGAGTGATGAATTTATCCGTGAAAGATGTGAATGGAGATGTATTGCTCATAAGCCAGTTCACGTTACATGCTTCCACAAAAAAAGGGAACCGCCCTTCTTACATTAAAGCTGCGAAACCGGGGGTTGCCATTCCGTTGTATGAAAAATTTATTTCACAGCTCGAAAAAGAGCTGAACAAAAAAATTTGCACAGGAGAATTCGGTGCTGATATGAAAGTAAGTTTGATTAATGACGGGCCTGTGACTATTCTGATGGATTCTAAAAATAAAGAATAAACCTTAATGCATGAAAATTTCAGAAGCACAAAATCTGATTGACCGCTGGATAAAACAACATGGCGTCCGTTACTTTAATGAACTTACAAATATGACTTTGCTGGTGGAAGAAGTTGGAGAGCTTGCGCGGATAATGGCAAGAAAATACGGAGAGCAGTCATTTAAAAAGTCCGATAAAGAATATTCTTTAGAAGATGAAATGGCAGATGTATTATTCGTGCTTATTTGCCTTGCCAACCAAACCGGGGTTGATTTGGAAAAGGCTTTGAAGAAAAATTTAGAGAAGAAAACTTTGCGGGATAAAAAAAGACATAAGGGAAATAAGAAGTTGCGTAAGTAGAAAGTAGAAAGTAGAAAGTAGAAAACAAAAAGCAGAAAGCAGAAAGCAGAAGGTAGAGAGGAGAGAGGAGAGAGTAAACAACAGTTTTAGTATACTCTGTATGTTTTCTACTTTCTACTTTTTACTCCTCCAGAGATTCATTCTTTCCAGCTTTATCTTTTCTTTAAAAAAAATCTTTGTGCTTTGCTCAAAAGATTTAGTGTAATCCGAAACATAAAAAACATTGGTGGCAGTTTTCTTTTCAGCAGCTATTTTTTCTTTTTCCAAAATCCATTTTAATTTCTGTGCAACCACCTGTGCGGAATCAAAAATTTTAACATTATTATTAAAAAAAGCGCCAATCTCATTTTTTATTAACGGGTAATGAGTGCATGCAAGCACCAAAGCATCCATATCGGTAAATCCCGGATCGGATAAATATTTTTGAAGCACTGCAGAACTAATATGATTATTATAAAATCCTTCTTCAATCATGGAAACCAGTAAAGGAGTGGCAAGTGCAAATAATTTCAATCCAGGTTTTCTCCTCGCAAACTTTTCCTGGTAGACTCCTGACCCAATAGTTGTTTTGGTAGCAATGATTCCCACTTTCTTAATAGAAGCATCTGCTATGACGGTTTCTACCATGGGGTCAATAACGTTGATCACCGGCACTGATCCTTTATATTGGTCACGAAGCAATTCATACGCAGCAGCCGATGCAGTATTGCATGCAATAACTATTGCTTTGCATTGTTTATCATGAAGTAAAAAATCAGTTATCCTCAGAGCATACGACCGGATCAGCTCAGAAGATTTATCTCCGTAAGGCAGGTGTGCGGTGTCGCCAAAATATAAAAGCGTTTCATTTGGCAAAAGTTTGTGAATGGCATCTGCAACCGTTAACCCGCCAATTCCTGAATCGAAAATGCCGATAGGTTGTGAATTTGATCCCACAATTTTTTTTTCGGACATGGTCAAAGATAAATACAAATGAAAAAAGAAAAGCCACCTGAGAGTGGCTTTTCTTCTATAAGCTGTTAATTAAATTACTTGAGTCCTAATTTCGCTTTTACAAGGCTCATGATATCATCTGAATCCTGGAAATACAAAAGTACCCCTACACCAGAATCAAAAATGTACGTGTAGCTTTTATCTTTTCCCACTGCATGAATTGCATCTTCTGCTTTTTTAATAATGGGCTGGTACAATTCTTCTTTTTTCTTCTGGATGGATTGCTGAGCCGACTGCTGAAAATCCTGGATACGATCACCGAGATCAGAAATTTCTTTTGCTTTTGCCTGCAGGATCGGCTCGGCCATTGAACTTTGTTTTTCCTTATAGTCAGCGACTTTGCTGTCATATTCTGCATTCATTGTTTTTAGCTGGCTTTCTAATGAGGTGCCGAATTTCTGTAATGCAGAATCTGCCACTTTGGTTTCGGGCATGGAGGAAAGCAATTGAGTTGAATTCACGTGTCCGAATTTTGGACTTTGCGCAAACAGGCAGCTTGTGGCGAATAAAACAATCACTGCAATAATTTTGATGGATTTAGTCATGAAAGTTTAGTTTGATATTTAATTTAAAGATTTAGTTTTTCAGAAAATTATTTTGGGCTTTGCTGCATCCGGTCTCTGTCCATTTTCGGCTGAGGAGCTTGCTGATCCGATTTGTTAGACGGACTATCCTGTCCGGATTTGTCAGAAGGGTTTTCTTTATCACTGCTTCCTGAAGATGATTTAGTTCCTGCTTTATATCCTAATTGCAGGAGGATTTCATCGCTTTTATCATATTTCGGGTTTGCATAGAGGATGGTCAGCTCACCCGATTTATCGAAGATCACCGCATAGCTCTGATCGGTAGCTAATTTTTTAACTGCATTGTAAATTTTATCCTGGATGGGCTTAACTATTTCCTGTTTCTTTTTAAACAAGTCTCCTTCATATCCGAATCTTTGTTTCTGCAGGTCTTTCACTTCTTTTTCCTTGCCGGTAATTTCGGCTTCTCTTTTTTTCCTCATATCTTCCGTAAGGAGAATCTGCTCAGCCTGGTAATCTTTGTACAGTTTATCAATGACAGTATATTTTGCCTCAATTTCTTTCTGCCATTGAACAGAAATCTGGTCGAGCTGTTGCTTGGCGGATTTATATTCGGGAATATTATCCAGGATATATTCTGTATTTACATAACAATATTTCTGTCCGTAAGAAACAGGTGCCAATAATACCAGGCAAAGGCCGATAAATATGATTGCTTGCTTTTTCATTGTGATGGTCTTTATTAAGGTTTGCAAATTTACGCTTTTAACTGTTCAATGAGTACTAATTTTTATGCCGCTTTTTTACACCTGTTTTCATTCGTAATTTATTTCATTCACATTTCATTAAAACTGCTGGCCGAGTGTGAATTGAAATTCAGCGCCATGATGCTTTGCATTAAGAGAATCATAATTGGTTCTGTCAAATCCATAACCCCAGTCAAGGCCGAGCAAACCAAACATAGGAAGGAAAATCCGCACACCCACACCGGCAGCTCTTTTTACAGTAAACGGATTAAAATCTCTGAACCGGCTCCATGAATTACCGGCTTCAAGAAACCCCATTCCATATATCGTTGCATTGGGGTTGAGTGAAACAGGATATCTTAATTCCATAGTGAACTTATCATATATAGTTCCGCCAACGCTGGGAGACAATGATTGATTATCATAACCGCGATGCGCAATAATTTCACGGCCATCAAGAGAGAATCCGGATAATCCGTCACCGCCAAGGTAAAACCGTTCGAATGGAGACTGGCCAATATCTTTGTTATAGTAACCCAGGAAACCAAAACTTGCTTTAGAAGCAAGAATTAATTTTTTCCCGGTAACGGGAGTAAACCACGAAGAGGTGAATTTCCACTTATGGTATTCAATGAATTTGTATTTCACCCTGTCCTCAGCAGTTTTATAATCAATGTCATTAAAAAGTGAATAAGGAGGAGTGGCCTGTATTGTAAAAGCAAAAGAAGTACCTGCAGTCGGATAGATCGGTTGGTTTACGGAATTACGTGATAATGTGACCTGGAAATTTATATTGTTTGAATATCCGTCACTGAATAAGAAACTTGTCTGGTAATTTTTCAAAGCATAATACGCATAGCTGGCTTCATAATAGATATTGAAAAAATCATCAGGCCATTGCAGCCGTTTACCAAGTCCTACTGAAACCCCATTAATAGAAATTGATTGCCGGGTTTCACTGCTTTTTGGCTGTCCATTTGTTTGCAATGACCGGTAAACAGAAACGCTGAGAGAGTTGGGTTTTTTTCCTCCCAGCCATGGCTCGGTAAATGAAGCGTTGTAAGATTGATAGTATACTCCGTTTGTCTGAAAGCGCAAACTAAGTTTCTGACCATCACCGGAAGGCAAAGGCGTCCAATTTCCTTTTTTGAAAATATTTCTTGCTGAAAAATTATTAAAAGAAACACCCAGCGTTCCTACTACTTGCCCCGCTCCCCATCCACCGGATAATTCCACCTGGTCAGAGGGTTTTTCTTCCACTACATAATCAATATCAACGGTTCCGTCTGCTGAATTGGGTTTTGGGTTTACTCCTAATTTTTCAGGATCAAAATAACCGAGCTGCGCTAATTCACGTTGCGTTCGGATTACATCTGCCCTGCTGAACAATTGTCCCGGCTTGGTTCGTATTTCCCGCAGGATTACTTTGTCATTTGTTTTTGTGTTTCCGCTGACGGAGATTTTGTTTATCATCGCCTGCTTACCCTCATACATGCGCATTTCAATGTCTATCGAATCGTTTTCAACCTGTATTTCTACCGGGTTGATCTGGAAGAAAAGATAACCGTCATCCATGTAAAGAGAAGTTACGTCTCTTCCATTTGCACTCATGTTTAACCCTTCATCAAGACGTTTCTGATTATATACATCTCCTTTTTTTATTCCGAGCAAAGTATCTAACTGTCCTGAACGGTATTTTGTGTTTCCCGTCCAGGTAATGGTACGGAAATAGTATTTATGTCCTTCCTCAATTCGTATGTCGACATTTACCCTTTTCCTGCTATAAGCATACACTGTATCAAATGCAATATGTGCATCCCGGAACCCTTTTTCCGTGTATTTATCTATCATGCGCTGTTTGTCTTTTTCGAAATTTTCAGCAATAAATTTTGACGACCGGAACACATTCCACCATTGGTACCGTTTGGTATCCTTCATCTGCCGCCTGAGCTTTGCATCTTTAAAAACAGTATTGCCCTCAATGTTTATAGCATGGATCCGTGTCTTTTTATTTTCTTTTACATTTATGATTAACGTTTGGCTGTTTGCTGGGACTGAGTCATTAATAACATCAATTTTCACTTCTGCATTCAGGTATCCTTTGTCCGTAAAAAATTCTTTCACTTCGTAAGTGGTTACTTTAATCAGGTTTTCATTTACAATTTTTCCTGAAACGAGATTTATTTTTTCGCGCAGCTTATTGGCTTCGCCTTTAGTTACTCCCGTGAAGGAAAACTTGGAAAGCCTTGGCCGCTCAGTCATAGCGATATTCAGAAAAATATTATCTCCTTCAATTTTGGTATATTCTATTTTTATATCTGCAAGCAAATTTTGTTTCCAGAGATTTTCAATGGCTTTTGAAATTTTTTCGCCCGGAACTTTTATTTTATCACCGACCGCAAGCCCCGAAAGCGTTTTCAGTACATTCTCATCAAGGTATTTTATGCCGCTAACGGTAATGCCGCCAATTGTATATTCTTTCGGGTTGGAATAATCTATCTCATTTTCCTCACCGCCAAGAGTCACCTGGGCATGTAAATCAGTGAGCCCGCCAGAAATAGTAAATAATGCCATCAATAGCCAATTCCTGAAAATCGTAAATCGTAAATCGTAAATCCTAAATTCTTTCTTACGCATGCTGCTTCACAGTTTTTTTAGAATTCACGCCTCCGAAACGCCTTTCTCTTTTTTGAAAATCAACAATGGCTTCAAACAAATCTTCACGCCTGAAATCGGGCCATAATTTTTCTGTGAAATATAATTCGGCATAGGCGATTTGCCACAACAGGTAATTGCTGATCCGGTGTTCTCCGCTGGTGCGTATAAGCAGTTCGGGGTCGGGCATGGATGCAGTTGTCAATTGGCTTGTGAACAATTCTTCATTAACATCATCCGGTGTAATCTTTCTTTCTTCAGTCATCTTCGCAATTTTTTTTGCAGCTTCCGTAATTTCCCAGCGCGAACTGTAGCTCAATGCCAGTGCCAGGGTCATCCGTGTATTGTTCTTGGTGTCATCAATCGCTTTGTTCAATTCCCTTATACATGATTTGGGAAGGCTGTTAATATTGCCGATCGCCTGCAAACGAATATTATTGTCGTTTAGTGTTTTAGTTTCTTTCCCGATGGTATGAATGAGCAATTCCATCAATGCATCAATTTCAAATTTGGGGCGGCTCCAGTTCTCGGTGCTGAATGCGTAAAGGGTGAGGTAATTAATTCCGATTTCGGCAGCGCCTTCCGTAGTGTCGCGCACAGCAGCTACTCCATGCTTGTGCCCGAACGTGCGGATTTTTCCACGCTCTTTGGCCCATCTTCCATTGCCATCCATAATAATGGCAATATGCTGCGGAAGCGCATGCATATCTATCTGCTCCTTAAAACTCATCAGGGGTTTCTCAAAATGAGGCGCAAAGATAGAAAAAGGATTAAGGTATAAAGATTAAGGGTGTTCGTTAAAAGTTTGTTAAAATTTTTCAGGGATTTGCCGGGTAAGGCAATTCAATAATAAAAGTTGTCCCTTCGTTTTCCTTACTCTCAACTTTTAATAATCCTTTATGCCCGTTTACAATTATGTCATAGCTTAATGATAACCCGATGCCTGTTCCCTCACCGGGAGGCTTTGTCGTAAAAAAAGGTTCAAAGATTTTATCTTTAATGTTTCCGGGAATACCATTTCCATTATCCATTATTTTTATAACAATATTTCCGTGCTGTTTCCGGGTGGTGATGCCTATTTTCGGTTCATAATCTTTACCCGCAGTTTTGCTTTTTTGGTTCACCGCATAAAAAGCATTGTTAAAAATATTCAGCAGCACTCTGCTGATTTCCTGGGGAACCACATTTACTGCCGGCAGTTCAAGGTCAAAGTGTTTTGACAGCGTGCAATTAAAATCAGGGATGGATGCGCGCATGCCATGATAAGCGAGGTTTAAAAATTCTTCTGTAAGGTTATTGATGTTGGTAAGCTGTTTTTCCTGTGTTCCCGTACGGCTGTGCTGAAGCATGTTTTTTACAATAGCGTCCGCACGTTTTCCATGCTGAATTACTTTGGAAAGGTTTTGCCTGAGCTGTTCGACCAGTTCATTTTTTTCTTCTTCCGGAATACCATTTTTGAAATCGTTTAACAAATCAATTGACAGGTCCGAAAAATTATTTACAAAATTGAGCGGGTTTTGAATTTCATGTGCAATACCCGCAGTCAGCTTTCCAAGCGAAGCCATTTTTTGTGAATGGATAAGCTGGTCCTGGGTGGTTTTTAATTTTTCAAGTGTTTGCTTTAATTCATTGTGCGATTTATCCAGTTCATCGTGTGATCTCTTTTTATAACGGTAACGGTTGTAAATAAAAAAGGTAAGAAGCAGGATAATGATTGTTCCACCGATCAATGCATTCATCCATTCACTTTTTTTGCGAAGCTCAATTTCTTTTTTTGAAAGCATAAGCTCCTGTTCTGCTTTTTCTTTTGAAACCAGGAGCAGCTGTTTTTCTTTTTCCTTCTTTTCAATCATGGCCAGGCTCAGTTCTTCCAATGCTCTTTCTTTGCTCTGGCGTTCCAATTCGGTAGCAGTTAACTGGCGGCTCAGTTCAAGTCCCTGCTGGTTCAGCACTCTTGTTTGCTGTTCATTTTCGTAGCTTAAGAGTTCGATTACTTTTTCTTTTTCAGAAAGTTCATTCTCCTCATTTTCGTCCGAAGATTTTTTGACACTTTCAATACGTGTTAAGGAATCTTTCAATTGCCTGTATAAGGCGTGATATTTATCAGCATTTTCAAAATCATTGGAAAAGCTGTAAACCGTAGCCAGTTTCAGGTAGGTATCCTTGATTAATTTTTTAACAATAAGCTGATCTGTTATTTTAAGGCTTTGAGTAAACAGGTCCAGCGCTTTTTGATAATCTCCTTTTTTGAAATAAGTGATCCCTTCGTTGCGCAGCTCCAATGCTCTGCCCGGATCATCATGCAATTCGTTTTTCAACGCAAGCGAACGTTCAAAATATTCCAGCGCATGATGGTAATCATTTTGCAGCAGATACAGCTCTCCCATTTTATTCAGCAGGACAGCAGCCGCTTTTTTATCTTTCAATTGCGAAAAGTTATCCAGCGATTCATTGAAAAATTTATTTGCATGCACAGTATCCTTTTTCTGCATGTAAGCTATCCCGATAAAACCGGCCACGTCAGCAGTTAATTTTTGGAGGTGATGGTCTTTAGAAATTTCATAGGAGTTATAATAATACTGCAACGCTTTGTCATGATCTTTCAGCTGCTGGTAAACAAACCCTGCTTCGGCTGCGGCCAGCGCCATCCCTTTTTTATCGCCTGACTCTTTTCGGATGTTGAGTGATTTCAGGAAATAATCGAGCGCTTTGGAATAATCCCCCTTTTTCAGCCAAATTAATCCTAACGTGTTGGATGCTGCAGCGATTCCTTTTTTATTGCCGCGTTTTTCCGCAATTTTCAATCGTTCTTCGCTGATGCTTTTGGCTTTTGTGAGCGGAGCATTTTTCGGCACACGGGGAAGGTCGTTTAACAGATCAAAACTCTGCTGTTGAAAAAGTTCTTCTTCGGGGAATTCGGCCTGATCTTTTTGTGCGTTTGCAGAAATAAAGAAAAATAGTAAAATGCTGAACCCGAAAAGGGCAATGAATGCATTGCTTAACCGGATTCGCTCTGCAAAAAATATTTTCATCGTACAAACATATCACAAAAAAAATCCCCTCTCATTTTCTGAAAGAGGAAGTTCAGATTATTTATCTATTACCTTTTCACAAACTTCTTCTCCACCACATCATTCCCCGATTTTATTCTTAAAAAATAAATCCCTTTTGCAAGCGCTTCCGTGTTTTCTTTTTTTATGAACTCACCAATCACATTTTTATAAAAATCATTTTTCAATTGCCTGCCGTTCATGTCAAAAAAAGAAATTTCAAGATCGTTTGATTTTATTGAATTCAATTGGATGGTGATGGAGGAAGTAACGGCTGTTGGAAATATATTCAGGAAATTTATGTTTTTAATGGATGGAATGCCTGTAACATTGGTCACGTAAAAATATATTGTATACGACCCGCAATAACTTGAATTAATCAAAGCAGAATAGGTGCCGGATTGATTAATTAGAACGGATAAAAATTGCTGACCACCTGAATTAGGAATAGAATTTCCTTCAAGATACCAATGAGCGGGGTATGTATAAACAGGCATGTTAATGCCAAATTTATCATAAGCATCAAACACAACTGAATCTCCGGGATTAGCAAGTACATTAATATTATTATATCCCAAACCACCTGAGTCAATATTTTGAGTATAATTATGATAAGAGCAATTTGTTTGACATTTCGCAAATCCATTTTGCATCATTGCGATTAAACCGAGTAAACAAATTATCTTTTTCATAGTTTTAGTTTTGACCTAATCAAAGGTAAATATAAAAAAGCAGGAAAAATTATCCGGCATGAGAAATTCCCGCTCTTTATCAGGAGAAACTTAACTTCTTTACCTTTACAGGAAATAAAAACCCTTCCCGGTGAAAAAATATTTTCTGCTTTTTATTTTCTGCGTTTCATTTTGCAAATTTTCATCCGCACAAATACTCTGCATTTATTGTTATGATCAGAATGATTCATTAAGCGATAATGTAAACAATCTGGTGGTGAATGGGGGGTTTGAGAATACGACATGTTATTATCCTCCTATTGCTACATTTTGCCCTAACGCCACATCATCTCCTCATTGTAACATTGCAAACTGGAATTGCACAGGTGGAGGCATCAGTACTTATGCTCATATTGTGAGTGATGTATATTCTATTATTGCAGAGGGTGCCAAAGCGCCTTATTTTGGTAACTTATACAGTTATCCTTGTTCTGCCACACTAAATGATACTTTTTGTATATACATGATGGGTTGTACAGTGGCTGGCATTCCTGTAGGACATCCCTACAGTATGCCAACTTTTGGAATGACAACAGGAGTTAGTTTAGAACAGTCCGTAACAGGTTTAGCACCAGGCAATATATATGTATTAGAGTTTTGGGCAGGAGGTGAAGCTGATAATGGGCCCTTCATTAAGGATGGATTATTTGCCGTGGATGTAGGATTTGGAGATACATTGCTGAAAAACAGACCCACATCGCCCCTTTTCTTAGGAGACCCCGATACAATTGGGACAAGATTCATCATTGAATTTATTGCAACATCATCTTCTCATACAATTAAATTTACAAATTGGGGGCACATTTGTCATGATTGTACGGAATTAATTATTGATGATGTGCGATTATATACCCTTGCTGAGTTAGATGCTGCCGTTCCTCATTGCTCGGTAGGAATAAGCCCCACCCCAACCCCTTCCACCTTAGGCGGAGAGGGAGTCGTTATCATCCCCAATCCTTTTTCAAATGAATTGAGTGTTAAAATTAACAGCAATCAACTTTCAGAAATTATTCTTTACGATGTTTTTTCAAAAAAACTTTTGCAGCAAACTTTTGCAAATGCTGTTTCCATCAACACAGAAAAATTTTCAAAAGGAATTTATTTTTATGAAATAAAACCTGTCCCGATTTCATCGGGAAATATAGAAGGTGTCGTGAAAAAAGGAAAAGTTATAAAAGAATAAATGAACAAATTCTAAAACTTAAATACTATGAAAAAATATTTCCTGCTGATTATGTTTTGTTTTTACTTCTTTAAATTTTCATCCGCACAAATACTTTGCATTTATTGTTATGACCAGAATGATACCATAAGTGCAGGTGTCAATAATCTTATACAGAATGGTGGCTTTGAAAATAACAACTGCATACCCCAGAATTGGTTTGCGAGCAGCTATTGCCCGAACTCCAACTATTACAATTGCGACATTACCGACTGGATATGCACCGGGGGCGGCACCAGTACTTATGCGGATGTAGTAGACCTTGGATGGGGCCAGGTCATTGAGGGGATCAACTCTGTTTACCTGGGAAATCATTACTGCAATGCC
>Ga0134123_10001531_pt1 | contig 15034 bp, 12 predicted proteins | sample KB303_FD_96460 | JGI IMG/M metagenome (GOLD analysis project Ga0134123, IMG submission 96460) | Terrestrial soil microbial communities without Nitrogen fertilizer from Kellogg Biological Station, Michigan, USA - KB3-0-3 | ecosystem: Environmental > Terrestrial > Soil > Unclassified ...
CCCCACCACATGGTCGACCCCGTCCGGGCGCTCCTTCTCGAGATCGAGACCGAGATCGATCGATTGCCTGGTGCGGCGCTCGCGGGGCCCGTAGTGGGTGGCCCGGCCGGCGCGGCCCGGGAAGAGCGCTGGAAGGAGCTCTTCGGCCGTCCCCCGCCGCCCGGCTTCGCCGCCTTCCTGGCGCGCCACGATGGGGGCCTGCTGGCGCCCGAGGTGCGGCTCTTCTCCTGGGAGGAGAGCCTGCGCAAGGTGCGCGAGGCCGACCGGGGCACCGAGGGGGCCGGGTTGAAGGGCCTCTGGCCCGTGCTCGAGCGGGCGGGTCGGCTCTACGCCCTCGACGCCGAGTCGGCCGGCGAGTCCGAGTGGCCCGTGGTGGAGGTCGCCGATCGCAGCGTGGATCGCGCCGGCAGCTCGTTCCTGCGCTTCCTGCACGGCCTCCTGGCCGAGCTGCTGGCGCCCGAGGCGGGCGATCCGCTGGTGCTGGCCCGGACCCTGTGCCGCCGTGACCCTGGCCTGGCCAGCCACTGGGTCGAGCTGGCCGACCAGCTCGAGCGGGCCGGCCGCGAGACGGAGATCGACGACGTCCTCGAGCAGGGGGTGCGGTCCTCGATCCCGGCCGGGCCGGCGCTGGTGTTCGCCATCGCCCTGCGGGCGCTGGAGCGGGACGAGGTCCAGCGGGCCAGCGCCGCCATCGAGGACGCCGTCAGCCTCGATCCGCTCACCGCCCGCGACGACGACGCCCGGCTGGACGCCGCGGCGGTGGCCCTGGTCCTGGCCCTCGATCGCGGCGATCAGGTGGCCGCCGCGCGCGCTCGCGAGGTGCTGGGCCCAGCCGCCTCCTCCACCGGCGCCTACTGGCGGGGCGAGGCGCTGCGGGCCTGGGTCGACGGGCAGCCCCGCCGGGCGGAGCTCTCCGCCCGGATCGTGCGCGTGCTCCTGCCCGAGGACACGGACATGGCCCGGATGCAGCCGCCCAACCCGGGGCTGATCACGGCCTTGAAGGCGATGAACGAGGCGCGCGACGCGCTCGACCGCGGCGACGCCGACGAGGCCGTCCGCCGGGCCAAGGTCGCCGCCGGCGAGCGCCCCGATCTGGGCCTGTGCTACGCGGTGCTGGCCGAAGCCCTGAACGCCCGCCGCGATCGGACCGCGCTGGAGACCGCGCAGAAGGCGGCCGAGCTGAACCCGGCCCTGGTGGAGGCCTGGCGCGAGCTGGGCGACGCCTACCTCGAGGGGCGGCAGGCGGTGAAGGCCGAGGAGGCCTACCGCAAGGCCATCGCCCGCGACTCGACCTACGGCTTCGGGCTGGCCAAGCTGGGCCAGGCGCTCCTCGAGCAGGGGCGGACGCTGGAGGCGCTCGAGGCCATCAACGCCGCCACCGAGCGCGGCGGCGATCCCTTCTTCCTCTCCGCCGTGCGCGGCGACATCCTGGCCGAGATGAGCCGCCACCGCGAGGCGGCCGAGGCCTACGACCACGCCTTGCGCATGGAGCCCGATGACCACTGGGTCCTGCACCAGGCCGCCATCGAGCACAGCCGCGCCGGCAACGACGATCGCGCCGCCGAGCTGTTCGAGCGCGCGCTCGACCACGATCGCGAGGGCTGCCACCAGACCCTCATCGACTACGGCGATCTCCTGCGCCGGGTGGGGCGCATCGGCGACGCCGTCCGCCTCTACCGCCGCGCCGTGGCCGCCTGCCCCAACGACGCCGAGTGGCGCCAGACGCTGCGCGAGGCCGAGCGCGAGCTGATGTCGGCGCCCAACTGACCAGAGGCGAACGGCGAGCTACCGGATCCGCGAGCGCTGCATGGCCATGTAGGCGACGATGCCGCCGAACACGGCGACCGTGACCAGGGTGGCGACCACGAACAGCATCAGCGAGCGCAGCGGGGGCACCTTGTAGAAGATCCGCATGCCGAAGTAGGAGCCCACGGCGCCGGCGGCGATGGCCGGGGTGAGGGCCAGTCCGGCCAGCATGCAGGTGGCCTCGGCGGCGATCCAGCCGACCAGCGTCGACATCACCGCCGACCGGAAGCGGCTGGGCACTCCGCAGAGCTCGGCGGCCATGTGCATGAAGATGGCCCAGAACGCCGCCACCAGGGTCAGGAAGACCAGCGCGGTCGAGGGACCCATGTCCAGGCCGAGGAGCTGAGCGTTCACGTGCGCCGCAGTGTAGCGCCGGCAGCCGGCGCGATCGATGAACTATACGCCGGCCCGCTCACTTCTTCCCCCGCGCCAGCTCCCAGGCGATGCGCTCGAGGAAATCACCCGCGCGCAGGCGCTCGGCCTCGGTCTTGGCGCCGTCGCGCAGCCGCTGGAAGGCGGCGCGGCTTCGGGGGAAGTCCTCGGCCCGGAAAGCGGTCTCGCCCGTCATCCGCACGCACTCGCGCACGAACGGCGCCAGCAGCGGCTTGGCCAGCGGCGCCGGCCCGTCGGGGCAGGCGCGCTCGAGGTGGGGCAGGGCCAGCCGGGGATCGCGCCAGGAGAGCTGGCGCGCCACCAGGTAGGGGCCGAGTGCCTCGTCGGGGAAGGAGCGGGCGAACTCGCCCACCAGGTAAAGCGCCAGCGCGGCGTCGGGTGCGCGGGTGGGCGAATCCCCGAACAGCACCCGACCGATGGTGCGGCGGGCGACGGGATCGGCCAGCGCCCGCAGCTTGGCCTGGCCGGTGCGCTCCTCTGATTCCTCCGTGGCCACGGCCAGGGCCCGGCGAACCGCCTCCTCGGCCGGGGCGAAACGGCCGGCCTGGACGTGGATGGCGGCCGCCAGTGACGCCGCTCGCGCCCGCAGCGGCCAGGTCATCGCCGGCGTGCGCTCCACCTCGGCGGCCATGGTGAGGGCCTCGTCCGAGCGCCCGACCCTGGGGAGAGCCTCGGCCAGGTCCAGCCGGAAGGTCGGCTCGCCCGGATCGTCGACGCACACGCTCTCGAGGAGCGCCACCGAACGGTCGGGCGCGCTCCAGGCCTTGCCCCGGGCGTCGGCCACGCGGGCGGCCAGCTCGCGCGCGCACACCTTCTGGAAGATGGCGGGCCGGCGGAAGCGCTCCTGGGCCCGGGCCCGCTCGGCCTGGTCCAGCGGCTGGGTGGCGAGGAAGGCGCGCCACCTCGCCTCCAGCGCCTCCAGGGGCTGGCCGTAGACGCCCTCGAAGTCGCCCGCCGAGTGGTAGAGCGCGCGCAGGCGCTCGGGGCCGCCCTCCTTGAGCAGGAAGTGGCAGAACGAACCAGCCAGGGTGTAGGCGCGCGCGCCGGCCACCGTGCTGAAGCCGGCGCCGATCACGCCGCGCAGGGGCGGCGCACGCCCCTCGGCGATCATCGCCTGCGCCTCCTGGTGGATGGTGGCGCGCCCGTCGGGATCGCCGTAGTCGGCGGCCTCGGCCACCCCCTCGATGAGGCCGCTGGCGAGGCGGGGGAAGGGAAAGCGCCAGGCGAACGAGACGCCGAACAGCCGATCGCCGAAGCCCGCCGCGAAGACGTGGGCCAGCTCGTGGCGCAGGTGATGGGCGGGGAAGTCGTCGTTCTGCACGAAGATCTCCCGCTGCCAGGGCTTGGCGTAGAGCGTGTTGCCGGCGCCGACCAGATCCTTCTTCACCGCCGAGGAGGGGAACTGGAACACGGTGATCCGGCCGGGGGCGGTGCCGAGGATGCGCTCGAGCTGCTGGTAGCGGAACTCGAGATCGCGATGGACGAGCTGGACCTCGTCGGGCGTGCCCACCGCGGGATCGGAGAAGAGGACGAAGTGCGCGGACTCGGTCCGGCGGCTCAGCGCCGCATCGAGATCGCGGTGGCGCACGTGGAAGCCGAGCGGCCCGCGCAGCTGGAAGAGCACCACCGCCAGGACGGTCAGCGCGCCGGCCATCACCACCCAGCGCCACGACCAGCGGGGATGCCGGGTGGGGCGGGGCGGTCCGTCGGGCGTCGAGTGCCCGCCGCCGCAGAAGGCCCCCACCACCGCCACCGCCGCGCCGGCCCACACCACATTACACATCCGGTACCAGAGCAGACGCAGCGGCGGCCGCAGGGCCTCGTCGTAGATGGGACCGGGGAAGTAGCCGCCGAAGGGGTCGTAGGCGAAGACGGCGGGATCGCGGTACAGGCGCAGGAGCGCCCACAGCACCGACAGCACCGGCAGGGCGAAGGCGCAGAGGCGTCCGCGCCGCGGAAAGAGCAGGCCCGCCAGCACCCCTCCCACGGCGGCGTAGGCGGCCGTGCTCACGGGCAGGAGCGCGAAGAAGCCCAGTCCGGACAGCAGGTTGCAGTTCTTCACCCGCAACGCATTCAGCACGGAAACGAGGAGCGGCAGCACCAGCACCCCCAGCGCTCTCCCGAGCGCTCTCGCCAGCAACCGGAACAGCCCCAGGGCCTCGGCCCGCCGCCGTGAGGCCGCCACGGCCCCGTGGCCGATGTCGACCGCCGCCAGCGCCGCCGCCAGCCCCACCGCGAAGGAGAAGTCGTAGCCCAGGAGGTCGAAGAGCGGGACGGCGCTCAGCACCAACGCGAGGACGAGGAGGACGCCGCCCCAGATCAGGGACCGGCGCCCCAGCCTCTCGATCACGAACCTCAAGCTGCGTCGGAGCATCGCCGAAGAGAGGGGAGGATGTCGCAGGAGAAGGGTGAGCGCCACGACCCCGAGGAGCAGCGCGCCGGGGAACGGTCAGCCATCGAGCTGCAGGTCGAGTATGAGCGCATGAACAGCTTCTTCTACGACTACACCAAGAACATCTCCCGCGGCGGAACCTTCGTCAGCACCGACCGCCCCCTCGACGTCGGCACCCGCTTCGTCTTCAAGCTGTCGGTCCCCGGCCTGGCCGAGCCCCTGCGGCTGACCGGCGAGGTCCGCTGGGTCCGGCGCGACGGCGACGCCCCCGGCATGGGCATCCAGTTCATCTTCGACGACGACTCCCAGCGGGCCGCCATCGACGGCGCCATCGAGCAACTCATGGTGAACAGCCTGGGCCCGCTCATCACTCAGCGCCTCCGCTCCGTTTAGAACCATCCCCCCGGCCGTCACCGCCGACGGCGCCCGGATTGTTGCGCCAAGGCGCCAAGGGAACGGACCGGAGTGGGGGGAGGTTCTTGCGTGCTCTGGTGGAATCTTTCTTGTGGCACCGTTGTCCGAAATGGCGTGGCAGGCGCTCCGGCCTTGCGCTCCCACAGGTTCGAAGATCATCGTGGCCGGAGCACCAGCCCCGCCATTTCGGACCCAGCCCAAGGCCGGAGGCTGATGTCGTCGCTCCCGGTCCGGTCCTTGTTGCTGGGTCCGGATTGGCGGGACGGGTGGCTCGGGAGAGGCTGAATCTCCCGCCATCCGCGGAACGCCGAGGCACCTGGCCCGCCAATCCGGACAAAGGTGCAACCAAGAGGATCCCACCACAACACGCAGCGACCTCCCCCCACTCCGGTCCGTTCCCTTGGCGCCTTGGCGCAACAATCGCGGCGCCGTCGGCAGGGCGTGGACGTCCGGATCGGAATCGTCGACGTCGACGCGCCGAACTTGCGCTGTGGCGCCCTACGGAGCCTTGGGGAAGGGCTGGTAGGTCTCGACCACGGACGACGCGCGCAGGACCTGGGGCTTGGTGGGGTCGGTCTCCATCTGGGTGCCGCCCATGAGGACGGCGAGGTGGTTGGGGAGGACGACCACGGAGGCGCCGGAGCGGGGGAAGGCGGGGACGTCGAGGTTGCGGGGGGCCAGGGTGGAGGCGCTGTAGACCTCGGCGGTGTTGACGAGGGCGCCGGCGGCGTCGTAGCCGCCGGCGACGACCAGATCGTCGCCGACGATGAAGGCGGCGAACTCGGCGCGCGGGCGCTTGAGGGTGATGGGGCCGGCGGACAGGGTGCGGTTGGCCTGGTAGAGCACGCTGTCGCCGAGCACGCCGGTGTCGCTGCGGCCGCCGAGGATGAGCACGCGATCGCCGGGCAGCAGCACGGCGGCGTGGTCGCGGCGGGGGACGCCGGCGTCGCCCGTCGGCATGACCAGGGTCGGGCCGGGGGCCGCCAGGATCTCGGCCACGGGTACGTTGGGGCCGGCGCCGCCGAAGATGAGCACCTCGTGGCCGCCGGTGACGTTGACCACCGTGGCGGTGTGCCGCTCGCGCGGGCCGGCCATGCGCTGGGACAGGAGGGTGAAGTCGTTGTCGCCGCGGATGACGGCGATGGTGTCGAGCGCCTGGCCGGCCCGGCCACCGATGGCGTAGGCGGCGTCGGTGTAGACCAGCACGGAGCCCACCCTGGGGACGCCGGCGGCGGTGCTCTCGCGGAAGGTGAGCATGGGCGCGAAGGCGTCGAAGTCGGTGCGCGACACCGCGACCAGATCGAGCTGGCCGCTGGGGGCGGGGGTGGTGTTGGGGACCGCCACCTCGCCGCCGAAGATCAGCACGCGCCCGCTGCTGTCGACGGTGGCCGCGGCGGCCACCCGCGGGTGAGGCATGCCGCCGGGGTTCCCGCCCAGGCCCGCCTCGTCGATGAGGTGGGTGACGGGGTTGTAAAGCTGCAGCACCTCGGAGGGCTTCTCCTCGGTGGCGGTGACGCCGCCGTCGGGGGTGGTGGCGGCGTCGGGCGCGGCGCCGCCGTCGGGGATGCCGCCGTCCGTGCCGCTCGGTGGCGCCGCCGGCACCGTGACCCGGCCCAGGCCGAAGAAGGCGACGGTGATGGGCTTGGCCTTGCTGCCGGCCGCGACCAGCCCGGGCGCGGCCACCGCGATCATGTCGCGGCGAGGGTAGTCGAGGTCGAAGGTGCGGCCGAAGCTGCCCACCTTCTGCATGAAGATGCGGATGGTGGGTGGGGTCGAGAGATCCAGCTCGATCTCCGGCGACTCGCCCACCGCCACCACCGCGTTCCTGGCGTCGAGGGCCTTGACCCGGAAGGTGGCCGAGGGAGTGGTGGCGATGTCGATCCCCGTGCCGCGCACCGTGAAGGGGCTGTCGGGGCTGATCTTGGTGGTGGCCACCACCTTGTCGTTGACCTCCAGCACCGCGCTGGTCGCGCCCGCGAGGTACTTCTGGTCCAGCGCCCCCACCAGCTCGATCCGGTACTCCTCCTGGATCTTGGGGGTGCAGGCTGCGCCCAGGGCCAGGAGCACCAGCAGCCGACGTGCCGTCACCGTCATGGGGCAGTCATACCAGACTTCACCCTATGATTAGGTTCTCGCGCACCAGGTCGCCCTCGGCGAACCGGCGCAGGCGCCACTGGTGGAAGAAGGGGTGGGTGGGCCCCCCGGTCAGGTGAAGGGCGTAGTGCTTGGCCACCACCGGCGCCATCATGAACCCGTGACCCACGAAGCCCGAGCAAAGGTAAAAGCCGGGCACGTCCGGGGCCTCGCCCACGATGGGGCTGTTGTCCGGGGTGAGATCGTACGGGCCGGCCCACTGCCGCACCACCTTGACGTCGCCCAGCCGGGGCATGGCCTCGCACAGGCCCGCCGCCATGGCCTCGAGGAACTCGAGGCGCGAGCCCAGCTGCACTTGATCGTGCCGGGGCTCGTGCAGGGTGATGCCTCCCACGATCTCCCCGCGCAGCGACTGCGAGAAGTAGAGCCCGGTGTCGATGACCGAGACCATCGGCCGCAAGAAGGGCTTGAGCGGCTCGGTGGAGAGGATCTCGTGGCGGGCCGGCCAGGTGGGCAGCTCGAGGCCCATCAGGCGCGCCACCTGCGGTGACCAGGCGCCGGCGGCGTTGACCACCCGCTGCGCCCGCACCTTCCCCTTGGGCGTCTCGAGCTCGAAGGCGCCCGCTCGCCGCTCGATCGCCGTCACCGGCGTGACGGTGTGGATCTCGACGCCGGCCCTGGCGGCGGCGCGGGCATAGCCCCACAGGAAGGGCCAGGGGAAGACGATGGCGTCGGTGGGGTTGTACCAGGCGCCGGCGTACGCCCGTACGTCCAGTTCGGGGACGAGGTCCATCACCTCGGCCGAAGACAGGAGCCGGGTGGGGACGTCGCAGCGGTTCTGCAGCGCGATCACCGCCTCCATGCGGGCCAGCATCTTGGGATCGCGGCACAGGAACAGGTAGCCGCCCTGGCGCATCCACACGTTGGTGCCCAGCTCCTGGGCGAAGCGCCCGCAGATGTCGATCGACTCCTGCATGAGGCGGATGTTCATCTCGGTCGACCACTGCTGGCGGATGCCGCCGCCATTGCGGCCCGAGGCGCCCCAGGCCAGGTGGTGCGCCTCCAGCACGACCACGTCGGTTACCCCGCGCTCGGTGAGGTTGTAGGCCAGCGCCAGGCCCATGATGCCGCCGCCCACGATGGCGACCTCGGCCTCGGCCCGCAGCAGGGCGCTCGAGGTCGGTGGGGGCGCCTGCCGGGACATCAGCCGTTCCGCTTGGTTGTGTCGCGTCCCTTCACGAAGAACTTGAGCTCGGTGGGGGCCAGCGGCGGGCGGCTGGTGAAGGGTGAGAGCGCGCCCGGCTCGCGCCCGGTGGCGCGGGCGAGGTGGAGCGCGACGGCGCGCAGGCACTCCTTGCCCTGGCAGGGCCCGGTGCCGAAGCCGGTGTAGCGCTTGACCTCCTCGAGGTCGCTGAAGCCGGTGGCGACGGCGCGCTCGACGTCCCTGGTGGTGACGTCCTCGCAGCGGCAGAGGATGATCTTGCCCGCCACCGTCCCTACTTCTTGGGGGCCGCCTCGGCGGCCGGCTTGGCGGCCGGCTTGGCGGCGCGGGCCGCCTTGGGCAGCTCGAACAGCTTGGCCGGGAACCTCTCGTCGAACTTCAGCTCGGTCACCTTGGCCACCATGACGATGGGGCCCATGCTCAGCTCCTCGGTGTAGGGCATCTTCAGGCCCTTCACCGTACGCCAGTCGCTGAAGCTGGCCTTCACCGGGGTCTCGCCCTGGGGCGTGGCCCGCACCCCCTTCTGCATGGTCCGCAGGTGGGTCTCGGCGTCGAAGCAGGCGACGAGCGGCTTGCCCAGCTTGGGGGTCATCTCCACGCACTCCCAGGACTTGCCGGCCGGCGGCGGCTCGGGCGGCGGCACCGAGCGCAGCTTCTGGTAGAGCTCCTTGAGGTGCAGGTCGGCGTTCCAGGTCGAGTCGATGCGCGCCTCTTCCTCCTCGGCGCCGGTGAGGACGCGCAGCCCGAAGATCTGGTCCTCCGACCACTGCACCTTGCCATCGGTCCCCTGGCGGGCCTTGGTCACGCCGGTTATCTCCATCACCGTCAGCATCTGGCCGGTGGCGGTGGCCGAGCGCTCCTCGGTGCCGGTGAACTGCATCCCCTTGACCTCGAGGCGGCGCTTGAGGTGGACTGACTTGAGCTTGTTCATGGCCTCGGCTCCGCCCACCGCCTGGACGTAGTCGGCCAGGATCTCCTCGGGCGAACGCAGCTTGGCCGGCAGCTCGGGCCGGGCCTTCTGAAGGGACTCGGGCGGACCGAGGAGGACGAGGGCGAGGCTGAGGCTGGCGATCATGGTGCCGCCGATGCTCGGGCAGCGACGACGCCCGCGTCAAGGACGGGATCGCGCCCGCTCTGCAGTCCCGCCCGGGTCTCGATCACCCGCTTGTTCGGCTGCACCCCGCGCCCCTCCAGGAGCACCCCCTTGGGCGTCTTGAAGTCGGCCACGATGTACTGCATGACCGCGCCGCCGGGCAGCCGCTCGATGGCCGAGGGGAGCGCGGCGCCGAGGGTGCTGTCGCCCACGATCACCGCCCGTCCCGCCTCCTGCAGCCCGGCCGCCAGGATCTCCGAGGTCGAGGCCGTCCCCTCGTCGGTCAGCACCACCACCCGGCCGGTGAACGGCTTCACGCCCAGCGAGGGGCGCGCCTCGAGGACGTTGCCGTAGTCACGGAACTGGATGGTCCCCAGGGTCAGCGGCTTCGACACCAGCCGCGCCGCCACCGGGATGGCCATGGCCCCCATGCCGCCGGGGTTGCCGCGCAGATCGAGGATGATGGCCTTGGCCCCGCGGGCCCGGAAGCCGTCGATGGCCTTCTGCACCTCGGTCAGCACCGGCTCGAGGAGGAAGAAGTTGAAGGCGATGACCCCCACGTCGCCGACGTGGGAGACATGAACCTCGGGGTAAAGCGGCGGCAGAAGGCCGATCTGCACCGCCTTGCCGCGCGGGGGATCGCGCTCGAGCAGCACCTCGCCCGGGCGATCGCCGCCGTCGAGGTACTTCACCGTCACCCGCGTCCCCACCGGGCCGGACAGGCGCTGCATCGCCTGGAGGCGCAGCCGGAAGCGCTCCTCGATCGGGCGCAGCGGCCGGGGCGAGGGGGGCAGGGCGCCGGCCGCTCGTCCGCCCAGGTGAGTGACGATGAACCCCGGCTTGAGGCCGGCGCGGGCCGCCGACGAGCCCGGCCGCACGGCGGTGATGGTGGGGCGCCCCTCGATGATCCGCACCGTCAGTCCGGGATCTCCGGTCTCGCCGCTGGTGGCGATCCCGGGGTTGGCGGTGGGCGGCGGCTCCTCGGCCAGCGGCAGCTCCTCGGCGCCCGGGCCGCTCACCTCCAGGTGGGACTGGCCCAGCGTCCCCAGCATCTCGTTGAGCGTCCGGTAGAAGGTGGGTTCGTCGGGGGCGCCGACCGCGAGCGGCTCGTAGTGGGCGCGCTGGGCGTTCCAGTCGACGCCGTGAAGGGCCTTGTCGTAGTGCTTGTCCCGCACCGCCGCCCATGCGGCCTCGAAGATCTGCCGCCGCAGCTCGGAGCGCGCCGACCGGGGATCGCCCGGATCGCGCGCCGGCGCGGTGGCGGCCTGGAGCGGCGGCGGGGTCAGGCCGGTCGGCTCGGCGGCGGGCGCAGCGGGGGGCGGCGCCGCGGGGGGCGTGCTGGCGCAACCCACCGCGGCCAGGAGGAGCAAGAGGAGGAAGTCGAGGCGTGACCGTCTCACGCCGAAAATCTACTTCAAGGCGCCCGCCACCGCCTGTCCCGCGGCGGCACCCCCGGCGGCCGCCTCTTTCGGGCCCCGGTAGCCGGTGACGTCGCCCGCCGCGTACACGCCGGGCGCGGTGGTGGCAAAGCCGCCGTCCACCTCGACGGCGAAGCCGCCGCGGGCGGGCTCGAGGTGCACGCGGGCGCCGTGCTGGCGAGGCAGCTCCGAGGCGGGGGCGGGCAGCGCCGCCACCGCCGCCACGTCGCGCTTGAGGTCGAGCCGGGGCAGGGCCTCGATCGCCGCCTGGGCCACGGGGATCCCCAGCCGGGCCAGGCCCTCGGCCAGGGTGGCGGCGTAGGGCGAGAGGGCACCGGGATCGGAGATCACCGTCACCTTGCGCCCCGGCCGGGCTCCCCAGCGGAACACCAGCCGCCCGCAGGCCCGCGCCGAGAGCATCCCGGGCCGGTCGCAGTCGGGGAAGGGGAGGTTCTGATCGTAGGCGCCGGTGGCGTACAGGTACCGGGCGGCGGTGATCCGCACCAGCCCCTCGGGCCGCACCACCGCCAGCACCCCCGGCGGATCCTCGGGGTAAAAGGCGATGGCCGTCGCGCCGGTCCACAGCTCGGCGCCGGCGGCGCGAGCGGCGTCGGCCAGCGCCTGCCCGCGCGCCACGCCGCCGGGCTCGGCCAGCAGGGAGCCACCCGGGCGATCCTGCTCGTCGACCAGGAGCACCCGCCGCCCCGGCCCCGCCGCGGCCGCCGCCGCCGAGAGCCCCGCCGGTCCGGCTCCCACGATGCACAGATCGACGGCCAGGTCGCGCACGGGTGGGACGGTGGCCGCCGGCCGGTCGGGGAGCAGCCCCGAGCCGCCCATCTCCCGCACCAGCTTGAGGAAGAGCTCGTTGCCGATCCGGCTCCCCGTCATCATGCGGTGGTGGTCCATCCCCTCGGGGAAGAGCCAGTCGGCCGCGCGCAGGAGATCGACGTCGGCGTCGGGGAAGGCGTTCTGGCGCTCGCAGCGAAGTCCCTCGCGCGCGGGGACCAGGCACGAGCGCCGGTTGGGCTGCCCGTCGATGCGCAGGAAGCAGGAGGCGCAGTGGCCCTCGAGGCAGAACATTCCCCGGGGCCGGTGGTACTTGGGCGAGCGCCCCAGCGTCCGCACCCCCGCCGCCCACAGCGCCACCGCCACCGGCTCGCCCGCGCAGGCGGGCACGATCTCACCCTCGAAGTCGATGCGCACCGACTCGCCGCGGGGCTGTCCGGGAGGAAACGGCCGCGCCTCGTCGCTCATCGCCCGGCTAGTAGCGGATCCGCCCGGGCAGGCCGCGCCAGACGTCGAAGGGGCGGTTCGTCCCCTCGAAGGCGAGGTGCTCGATGCGCAGCGACCGCGACTCCAGCGGCCGGGCGAGCTCCTCGTAGATGGTGGCGTCGTCGAAGCCGGCGGCCGCCGCCTCCTTGCGGGTGGCGGCGAAGTAGACGGCGCGGGGGCGGGCCCAGTAAAGGGCGCCCAGGCACATGGGGCAGGGCTCGCAGCTGGCGTAGACGTCGCAGTCGGTGAGCTGGAAGCTGCCCAGCAGCTCGCAGGCGGCGCGGATGGCCTGGATCTCGGCGTGGGCGGTGGGGTCGTTGCGCGAGGTGACCTCGTTGCAGGCCGCGGCCAGCACCCGGTCGCCCTGCACCACCAGGGCGCCGAAGGGGCCTCCCCGGCCGGCGCGGGCGCCGCGCACCCCTTCCTCCAGCGCCATGCGCAGATATCGTTCGTGCTCGTTCACGCTCTACGTCTCCTCTCGCCGAAGATGGCCGTGCCCACCCGCACGATGGTCGCGCCCTCCGAGATGGCCGTCTCCAGATCGTGGCTCATCCCCATGGAGAGCTCCCGCAGGTCCACGTTGGGGCGCGTGCGCGCGGCCTCGTGATCCCGCAGCTTGCGCAGGGCCACGAAGTGCGGGCGGGCGCCCTCGGGATCGTCGGACAGCGGCGGGATCACCATCAGGCCGGTGCAGCGCAGCCGCGGCAGCTCGGCGAAGGCGTCGAGCAGCGCGGGCAGCCGCTCGGGCGCGGCCCCCCGCTTCTGGGGCTCGGCGGCCACGTTCACCTGGACCAGGCACTCCTGCACCGTGCCCTCGGGCACGCGGCGATTCACCTCGACCAGGAGCTCGGCGCCGTCGAGCGCGTGGATGAGGGCCACCTGTCCGGCCACGTACTTCACCTTGTTGCTCTGGAGCGGGCCGATGAAGTGCCAGCGCGGGGGGATGCCGGCCAGCGCCGGCCGCTTGTCGCGCAGCTCCTGGGCGTAGTTCTCGCCGAAGTCGCGCTGGCCGGCGGCCATGGCGGCGGCGATGTCCTCGGCGGGCATCGACTTGCTCACCGCCAGCAAGGTCACCGCGTCGGCGGGCCGGCCCGCCGCCAGCGTCGCCTGCAAGACGCGCGTCTGCACCGCGGCCAGGTTGCGGGCGATCTCCTCGGTGCGGTTCACGAGGCGGCTCCGAACGCCGCTGGCGGATAATTGGGCAGGGCCCCGGCGGCGCGCAGGTCGGCCACCACCTCGGCCAGCGGCAGCCCGATGACGTTGGTGAGCGAGCCGCGCAGCTCGGTGGTGAACAGGGCGGCGATGCCCTGGACCGCGTAGCCGCCGGCCTTGCCCTGCCACTCGCCCGAGGCGACGTAGGCGTCGATCTCGGCCGGCGCCAGCAGGCGGAAGGTGACCGCGGTGGTGACGGCCCGCTCGACGGCGGCGCCGCGGTGGCGAATGTGGTACGCGGTGATCACCTCGTGGCGGCGGCCCGACAGCCGGCGCAGCATCGCGGCGGCCTCGGCGGCGTCGGCCGGCTTGCCGAAGATCTCCCCCTCGACCACCACCACCGTGTCCGCGGCCAAAAGCGGGGTGGCGTCGCCGGCGCGGGCCGCCGCGGCCGCGCACTTCTCGGCGGCCAGGCGCTGGGCGTAGGGGCGGGCGGTCTCTCCCTCCCGGGGCGTCTCGTCGAGGTCGACCGGCGCCACCTCCAGCACCAGGCCGATGCGCTCGAGCAGCTCGCGACGCCGCGGCGACGCGGAGGCCAGAACCAGGTCGGGGGTGCTCACGACCCGCTTTCCTAGCCGCTTCTCGCTTCGCACACAACACCGGCAGTTCGCTGCCGAGAACCTGGCGATGTCCCGCATCGCCTTGTTCGCCTTCCTGGCCGGCTGCCTGCCCCAGACCGATCTGCGCATGCGCAGTCCCCCGGGCGAGGAGGCCATCGCCTCGGCCGTGCAGCTCGTCGAGCCGACGCCGGGGGCGGTCGCGCCCCGCAACCTGGCGGCGGTGGTGCTGCGGGTGCCGGCGGCGCTGCGGGAGAACGGCGTGGTCGAGCTGCGGGCCGACGGCGCCGCCCTGAACCTGGGGACCGCCGCGCCGCTCGACTGCACCGGCGGCGGGCGTTGCTACGCCTTTGCCCTCGAGGCGCCGGTCGCCCCAGGGCGCTACCAGGTCTCGGGCCCGGCGGGGGCCACCTTCGACGACGGGCGGCCGGTGGCGGCGGCCGCGGCGGGGGCGTTCGAGGTGGAGGCGGACCTCGACGCCACCGCGCCCACGGTCGAGCCTCCCCTGCTCGAGACGGTGGGCGACTGCCTGCGGGCCCGCTTCGCCACCGACGAGCCGGCGCGGGCCTCGCTGGTGGTGCGCGCGGGCGGCGCCGAGCAGGTGCTGGCGGCCGGCGAGGGGAGCACGCTCTTCGACGTGTCGGCCCGCTTCGTGCGCCTGCCGGCGGGGGCGCCCGGCGAGCTCGAGGCGCACGCGGTGGACTGGGCCGGCAACCGCGGGGCCTCCTCCCCGCTGCCGCTGACCGTGCCGTCCCCCGTGCCCCCCATCGCCATCACCGAGGTGCTGCCCAACCCGGCCGGGCCCGAGGCCACCCAGGAGTTCGTCGAGCTGCGGAACCTGGGCGCCGCGCCGCTGTCGCTCGAGGGCCTCAGCATCGAGGACGCCGGCGGCGCCGATCCGCTGCCGCCCGTGACGCTGGCTCCGGGGCAGTACGCGGTGGTGGTGGGCGCGGCGTTCGATCCCCAGGAGGGGCGCGATCCGGCTCCGCGCGCCGGGGCCATGCTGCTGAGAGTCGACGGCCGCATCGGGCGCGACGGCATCGGCAACGCCGGGGAGGCGGTGCGCCTGCGTGCGAAGAGCGGCGAGGTGTTGAGCCGCTACGGCGGCTGGATCGACGCGGACGCCTCGGGCTGGACCGGACGCAGCGTGCAGCGCCAGCC
>Ga0134123_10001533_pt1 | contig 15030 bp, 12 predicted proteins | sample KB303_FD_96460 | JGI IMG/M metagenome (GOLD analysis project Ga0134123, IMG submission 96460) | Terrestrial soil microbial communities without Nitrogen fertilizer from Kellogg Biological Station, Michigan, USA - KB3-0-3 | ecosystem: Environmental > Terrestrial > Soil > Unclassified ...
ACAATCCGATCGAAGGAACGCGGTTTCTCGAATTGACATTGTGACGAACATTCGCGAGATGCTCGAGCGCATCGAGCTCGAGACGCTCGTTCCGCGCGCGGCGCGGAGCGCGGAGACGCGCGGCCGCGACCGCGCCGAACCGGAGGACGATTTCCGTCCCTCGTATCAGCGCGACCGCGACCGCATCATTCACTGCAAGGCGTTTCGCCGCCTCAAGCACAAGACCCAGGTGTTCCTGGCGCCGGAGGGCGATCACTACCGCACGCGGCTCACGCACGTGCTCGAGGTGACGCAGATCGCGCGCACGATCGCGAAGTCGCTGCGCCTCAATGAAGTGCTCACCGAGGCGATCGGTCTCGGGCACGACCTCGGCCATTCGGCGTTCGGGCACGCGGGCGAGGCGGCGCTGAACAAGCTCGTGCGCGGCGGCTTCGACCATTACCGGCAGTCGGTGCGCGTCGTGGAGAAACTCGAGAACCTCAATCTCACGATCGAAGTGCGCGACGGAATCCTGAAACACTCGAAGGGCGAGAAGGGCGAGCTGCTGCGCCGGCGTCCGAAGGCGCGCGCGCTGACGCTCGAAGGCGACATCGTCCGGATCTCCGACATCATCGCCTACGTCAATCACGACATCGACGACGGCATCCGCGCGGGGATCGTGTCCGAGAACGACATCCCGAAGGACATCCGCACGACACTCGGCCGCACGGGCGGCGCGCGCATCGATACGATGGTGCGCGACGTCGTCCACTCGACGCTGGCGAACGGCTACGAGTCGATCTCCATGAGCGCGGACGTGCTCGATGCGCTGGAAGCGCTGCGGACCTACATGTTCGAGAACCTGTATCTGACGCCGACGGTGCGCAATGAATTCGAGAAGGCGCAGAAAATCCTGGCCGCGCTGTTCGAGTACGTCGTCGCGCACCCGGCGGAGTTTTTTCCCGAGGGCGACGAACCGGTCGAGCGCCTCGCGATCGACTTCATCGCCGGTATGACCGACCGGTATGCGTTGAATCTGTACTCGAAATTGTTTCTGCCGCGGCCGTGGGCCGACTGATCAGTGCTTTTTCGCCTTCTTCGGCGCATTGAGCACGTCGCGGAGGTCCTTGCCGGCCTTGAAGCGGACGTTCTTCGAGGCGGGGATGGTGATCTTTTCCTTCGTGCGGGGATTGCGTCCCTCGCGCGCCTTGCGCTGTGTGACGTTGAAGCTGCCGAGGCCGGGGATCGCGCAGCGGTCGCCGCGCTGGCACGAATCGGAAATGTAATTCACGAAAGCGTCGAACGCGGCCGCGGCTTCCTTTTTGGAAATACCGGCCTGCTCGGCGATCGCGGTGATCACGTCACCCTTACCTGCCATGACACATCCTCCTGTTGAATCGGATCGCTCGACAATCTAGGTAATGGTTCCCCGAAAGTCAACGCGATTCGGAGGCATTACGCATTGTTTGCAATGCGTCGAGATACGCGTGGACTACAGACACCACCTGAGCGTGACTCCAGGTCAGCGGCGCGACCGACAGCGGCTGTCCGTCATAAGGGTCGATCTGCTCGGGAAGGATCAGCGACGGCGTTGCTTTCGAGCGCGCCCAGCGCACGAGGTCGAGCGCCTGCTGCAGCTCCGCGACCGTCGCGGCAGTGGCAATGCGATGCTCGGCGAGCCAGAGCGTACAGAGGATCCAGGGATTTCCGGGCACGCGCTCCGTCTCTCCCGAGATGCGGTGATAGGGATCGCCTTCATAACGCGCAATGCCGCCGGCGTCGGTCTGTACCCACAGACGCTCGCGAATCGCGCGCATGGTCCCTTCGACCGTGCCGCTCGACGCCGGAAACGCGCCGAAATAGAACGCCGCGAACGCGGACGCGTCGACAGCGGCGTCGAGCGAGCCGTCGAGCGCGAAGCCGCGCGCGAAACGCGACTCCTCTTCGATCCATAGGTACTTTTTCATCGCGTCGCGCAGCTCGGACGCCGCCTGCGACCAGCTCGCGCGGCGCTCCTGTTCATTGAAGAGGTTCGCCAGCTCCGCGGCCGCCTGCAGGCCCGCCCATACGGTCGCGCAGGTGAAGGTGAACGTGCCCTGCCGCTCCTCCCAGAGGTCGAAGCTCGGCAGCGGCAGCCCGCGAGCATCGCGATACGAGGCGAGAAAATCGGCGGCGCGCACGACGAGGCGCGGATAGACCGCGCGCAGCAGCTCGAGGTCGCGCGTCCGCTCGTAATGGCGTGCGACCAGCCAGATCACGAGGGCGGTCTCGTCTTCCTGGATCGGCAGCTGCGGCACGCCGTCGCGAATCCACGGCTGCCACAGCGGCGCCGGCGAGCCGTCGGGGTTGTACTTGTGCTGGAACCAGCCCTGTTCGTGGATCAGCTCGTTCGCGAGCAGCAGGAAGCGCCGCGCGATCTCCGGGAATCCGGCGCGGTCCATGGCGTCGCTCACCATCGCCGCGTCGCGCGTCCACATGTACGAGTAGTGATCGTTGTGGCCCCACTGGATGTCGGAGTCGTTGGCGGCGAGCACCGCGCCGTTGCGATCGGTCTGCGTCGCGATCACGAGCAGCGAGCGGCGATAGAGATCGATGATCTCGTCGGGCAGGTCGGCGAGACTGTGGTCGGGTTTATTGACCCAGGTGTACCAGTGGGATCCCGTGCGCGCGAGCACGCGGGCCGCGCCTTCCGCGCGGATGCCTTCGTCGAGCGCGCGCACTTCGTCGTACGTGCGTCCGGCGCAGATCCAGTAGAAGAGCGTGGCCGAGCCGCCGGCCTCGAGGTGCAGCGGCGCGGCGATCGTCGACTCGACCGCGCCCTGGGCGATGGCGCTCATCGACAGCGCGCCATCCTCGGCATCGCGCCACGTCCCCTCGCCGCCGGCGACGGCGCTGCGGCCGCAGGCGTATTCGCCGACGCCGCCTTCGCAGTTGATGAGCACGAAACGCTTCGCCTTGTAGTGAATGACGCTGCTCGTCGCCGGATCGAACATCGCCGTGTCGCCGATGCCGCTGCCGTACAGGGCGAAGTCGTGGTGAAAGAACAGCTTCACGTCGCGCGCTTCCTCGCGGAGGTTGCGGACGACGATCTTGCGGACGAAGACGGAGCGGTCGGGATCGACGGCGTCGTAGCAGCGGAGGCGCAGTCCGGCGGCATCATTGAGCAGGAGGACGTCCGTGACGAGCGTGTCGCGCAGGTAGTCGAGCGTGCGTTGCCACGGCGCGTCGTCCGTCGACGACAGCGCGCCGTCCGCGAACACGCCGAATCGGAACCGCGCCGCCGCATGGTTCTCCATCCCGACGTGCGGGAAGTAGAAATCGGCGATGCGGTAATTCGCATCGAACGCGACGAGCAATGATCCGTTGCCGACGGGAAGGTCGCGGGGCATGGGCGCGCGTCAGTCTATACGCGCAAAACAAACGCGGTAAAACCGTCCGCGCCGGATTCGGGGGTCAGACGCAACACGCCGTTCTCGACCCAGCGTTCCGTGTTGATATCGACACGGTCGTAGCCCTCGACGATTGCGTCGTTTTCCTCGGGCTCGAGCGAGCAGGTCGAATAGACGACGTATTTGCCGGCGAGCGTCATCGCCGACGCGAGCAGCTCGCGCTGCAGTTTCGCGAAGCTCGCGAGGTCGCTTTCGCGCAGGCGCCATTTGAGCTCGGGGTTCTTGCGGATCGTGCCTGTGGCGCTGCACGGTGCGTCGAGAAGCACGACGTCGAACTTGCGCGCGAACGGCGGCCGGCGTCCGTCGGAGACGACGAGGCGCGCGTTGCGGGTGCGAAGCGGGCGGAGGCGCGCAATGGAGACGTCGTTGGCGACGACGCGCGCGCCGCGGTGCATGAGATAGATCGTCTTGCCGCCCGGCGCGGCGGCGAGGTCGAGGACGTCGTCGCCGTGCGCGCGCGTGATCGAGGCGATCACCGCGCTGCCTTCGTCCATCGGATAGAACTTCTCGCGATCGAGCTCCGCCGACGAGCCATGCAGTTTCCAGACATCAGGCACGAGCTGCGACGGTTCGGAATCGGGCGGCTGCCCGCCGCCGAGCGAGAGCACGTCGGGATACGACAGCTGCTGATTGGCCTCCGTGATCGCGGCTGCGCGCTCCGCGCCGAACAGTCTCGTCCAGCGATCGATCAGCCATTGCGGATGCGCGGTGCGCGTGGCGACGTCCTGCGGCTCGGGAACCTTTCCCTCCGCGGTGCGGCGCAGGATCGCGTTCACGAATCCGCGCGCGCGTTTCGGCGCGAGGTCCACCGTCTCGGACACCGCCGCGTACGGCGCGACGTCCATGTAGAGCAGCTGGTAGATGCCGGTGCGCAGGACGTCGATCACCTGCGGATCGAGCTTCTTCAGCGCGCGCTGCGCGAGCGTCTCGATCGCGAAGTCGAGGCGCGACCGCCAGCGCAGCACGCCGAGGACGAGCGTGCGCACGAAGCCGGTCTCGTTTGCGAGCACGAGCGACGCGTAGAGCGACTCGCGCTCGATGCGCTGCAGCAGGTGCAGCGCCCGCGCGCGCTCAGAGGACATGCCCCACCCGCCACCCCAGCCCCCGCGCCACCACCGCCGCCGGCATCCGCGGCTTTCCCGGCCGCTGCAGTTCGAGGAGGCGGATCGCGCCCGCGCCGCACGCGACGACGACGCCTTCGTCGCCGATCGCGAGGATGGCCCCGATGTCATCCCGAGCGGGAGCGAGGGAGCCGGGGCTCGGGTGGGGCTGCGAGGCTGGTGCGTCGTGCCCCGCCCGCGCAGGTCCCTCGCTACGCTCGGGATGACACCGCGTGATCTTCAGTCCGTCGAAGGAAATCCCGGGCCAGGGATCGAACGCGCGGAACTTGTCGTAGATCGTGCTCGCCGGTTCTTCGAACGTAATCTCGCCCTCCGATTTTTCGATCTTCGGCGCCATCGTCGCGCGCGCGTGGTCCTGCGGCGTCTCGACGGCGGTGCCGCGCTCGACGTCGCGCAGCACGCGCGCGAGCGCGTCCGCGCCGAGGTGCGACAGGCGCTGCGCGAGCGCGGGCGTGCGCTCGTCGGGGCCGATCTCCGTCGTCTCGACCGCGAGCATCGGCCCGTGATCGAGCTCTTCGTCGACGCGCATGATCGTCACGCCGGTCATCGTTTCTCCCGCCTCGATCGCGCGCTGAATCGGCGCCGCGCCGCGGTACTGCGGCAGGATCGAGCCGTGGACGTTGAAGAAGCCGTGCTTCGGAATCGCGAGCAGCGCGGCGGGGAGGATCTTTCCGTACGCGACGACGATCCCGGCATCGGGCGCGAGCCTGGCGATCGAGTCGAGGAATTCGGCGTTGCGAATCTTCGGCGGCTGCGCGGTCGCCAGTCCCAGTTCGCGCGCGCGCTCGATCACCGGCGGCACGTGCAGTTTCATGCCGCGGCCCGCGGGGCGGTCGGGCTGCGCGACGGCGAGCGCGATCTCGTGCTCGCGTGCGATCGATTCCAGCGACGGAACCGCGAACTCGGGAGTGCCGAAGAAGACGATGCGCACCGGCGCGGATTCTATGTCGTGGTCGTGGCCGCGGTTGTGGTCGTCACGGGCGGCGTGTCCGGCATCGTCGTCTTCTGCGGCTGCGCCGGCGGCTCAACCGGCTGATCCGGCGCGGCTTTCCCCTCGACGCCGCTCGTCGGCTCGGGAGCGGGCTGCACGCCGCGCTGCGGCGGCGACTGCGTGCTGTTCTGCGGCGGATTCGTCATCGCGGGCGGCGCGTTCTGATAGTCGCGCGGCACCGGCTCGCCGCGGCAGGCGGCGAGTGCGGCGATAATCAGCGGCATGATGAAACGTCTCACGCTCATCCTGGCTTTCAATGCCTGTGCCTGTTTGTCGCTGTTCGCGCAGGTCGCGGACGGAGACCGGCATTACGCGATGCGCGCGGAAGGCGCGCAGGGCGGACGGGCGAAGGCGGAGCACATCGACGCCGCGATCGCCGCGTATCAGCGCGGAGGCACGCTGGAGTCGCAGTGGAAGCTGCTGCGCGCGTATCGCTTCAGGGGCGCGTACGTCGCGTCGACGAACGACGAGAAGAAGAAGGTCTACGGCGCGGCGAAGAAGGCCGGCGAGCAGGCACTCGCGGCGGTCAACAGGCAGCTCGCCGCGCGCGGCGTGAAGGCGAATGCGCCGGAGAAGCAGGTCGCCGAGGCCGCGCGCGCGATTCCCGGTGCCGCGGAGGTGTTCCTCTGGGATGCGGTGAACTGGGGCGAGTGGGCGCTGGCGTACGGGAAGATGGCGGCGGTGCGCGAAGGTGCGGCGGACCGCATCCGCCGCGAGGCGACGATCGCGATGCTGATCGATCCGCGCATCGAAGGCGGCGCACCCGCCCGCGTCCTCGGCCGCCTGCACGATCAGACGCCGCGCATCCCCTTCATCACCGGCTGGGCCTCGCAGAAGGAGGCGGTGCGCTTCCTCAACGAGTCGCTGAAGCTCGATCCCTCGAACAAGGTCACGATCGTCTTCCTCGCCGAGGCCATGGTCTCGAACGACGCGAAGACGAAGCCGCAGGCCATCAAACTGCTGCGCGACACGATCAGCACGCCGAACGATCCGGAGTTTCCGGTGGAGCAGGCGGCGGCCGTTGATGATGCGCGGGCGTTGCTTAAGAAATGGGGAAGTAGTTAGTAGCTGGTGGCTGGTAGTTGGTCTGCCCCGAACTACCAATCACCAATCACCAACTACCTCACTGCTGCTGCGCCGGAATCGCGGCGATGAACTGCGAGTCGCCGCTCGGCTCGACGACGGTTGCGAACGCGACGGCGGTGCCGGCGATCACCGTGACGCGCACGGTCATCGTCTCGTCGATCTTCACGCCGAGCGCGTGCTCGAGGTCGTTGATGATCCACACCTGATCCTCGGGGACGCCCGACTCGAGCGGCCGTCCGACCGTCTGTCCCGTCCGCGTGCGCGCGGCGATGCGGAACGTCGCCGGGATGATGCCGATGTTGATCGCGCCGACGTTCACACGGCGCCCCGGCCCCGCCGCGCCGGGGATGCCGACGATCGCGAGCTCCGCGCTTTCGGTCTCCGCCGCCGCCGCGTCGCGCAGGGACAGCGGCGCCTCGATCGACGCGCGCGCGCCGTGCGCCACGTCCGCGGTCTTCACCACCGCGACCGGCGCGCGTCCCTCGCGATGCTCGATCCAGAGCGTGCCGATGCCGCCGCCCGCGGCGAAGAGCGTGTTCACGACGTCCGGCCAGCGCAGCGTCTGGCGCGGCGCGAGCGTGAGCGGGCGGTCGATGCCGGCGCCGTTCGAGACGTAGCGCAGCGTCAGCTGCAGCGGCTCGCGATACGGATTGTGAATCGTCAGGTCCGACTGCCAGAACGAGCCGCCCGCGCCCGGCACCGTGCCGATCGCCGGAAACACCAGCCGCTGGATGCCGCTGCTGACCAGCTCTTTCTTCGACGGCACGCGGATCGTGCGGAGATACTCCGCGATCCCGCGCGGGCGGACATTCGCGCGCCGCGTCCATAGCTCGACGCCGCGCACGCTGCGGTGGAACTGGTACGCGTCGCGGATGTAGGCCCACAGCGCCTGCGCGCGCAGCTCGTTCGTCACGCCGTCGAACTGATCGAACTGCTCCGGCGAGCGGCGGATGACGACCTTCGGCTTCGTGCGCTCGAGCGCGGCGATCGTCTCCGCCTGGAATTCGCGCGGCGAGAGGATCGGCACCTGATAGAAGCGCGTCGGGTTGGGGCGATTCGCAAAGAAGTAGAACGCCGGCTGATTCGAGAAGTCGAAGATCGGCTCGCCGCGCGGCGTGAGCGCGCGGATCTCGTTCGTCACGTCGTTGATCCGCCAGTGGACGACTTCGGCCTGGTCGTCGCGATGCAGCTTCTGCACGCGCGTGGTGTAGCGCACGAAGTCGTCGATGCGCGCGTTGATCAGGTCGGGGATCCAGAACAGGATGCCGATCAGCGGCACGGTCGCGACGACGACCGCCGCGAGGAACGCGCGCGTGCCGGCGTCGCCCTCGGCTCATACGCGGCGCAGCAGGCGCGCGAGGATCGCCGCGAGCAGCACGAGGATCGGTCCGATCAGGAACGCGGCGAAGTACTGGTGGCGGAACTCCGCGCGGCCGAACGCGGTGCGCTGCGTGACGGCGGCGAACACGGCGAGGACGAGCAGCGCGTGGTCGAGCAGGTCGACGCGGCGGCGCAGCCAGCGCTGGATGTAATAGATCGCCGCGATGACGATGGTGAGCGGGCTGACGATGAGGTGGAACTTCTCCCACAGCACGAAGTCGGCGAGCGTGTGGAGGTTGAGGTCGCGGCGGAACGTCGAGACGAGATCGGGGAACGGCAGCGCCCAGACCGCGTCGATGATGCGAGGGATGATGAGGAATGACGTCGCGGCGAAGTCGTCGAGCGCGCCGTGCATCGCGAGCCAGACCGCGAACGGCGCCGCGCCGAAAATCACGCCGAGGACGAAAAACGCCAGCGCCTGCGCGGGAGGCAGTCCGGTCCACGCGACGCGGCGCGCGGAGATCCACAGCAGCAGGGCGACCGCGAATGCGCCGAGAATCGTGTAGAGCCCGATCTCGTAGCTGAAGAAGATCGCGATGCCGGCGAAGACGCCGCTCGCGATCGCCGAGACGCGGCTCCGGCGCCGCAGCGCGTTCCAGAACAGCGCCACCGCGGCGACCTGGAAGAACGTGCGGTTGTTCTCCGCGGTCGTCCACGAGCCCATCGCCACGCAGAGCAGCGCGAGCGGGATCGAGTCGAAGACCACGATGCCGAGGAACCAGATCGAGACGCCGAGGAACGCGCCGAGGATCACCGTGCGCGCGACGGCGACGTCGAGCGAACGGCCGAAGAGCTCCATCAGCCACGCGTCGAGCAACCCGTCCTCGAGCATCCCGTGCAGCGCGAAGACGTCGCGGAACGGGACCTTGCCGCGCAGGTAGTCCGACGCCGGCCCGATCGACTCGCCGCGATGGAAGAGATCGATCCACTGCGACAGCTGCGCGGTCGAGGCGTAGCTGACGAGGTAGATCAGCGCGGGAAAGATCAGATATGCCGCGAGGTTCCACGCCGCGCGCGGCGGCATCGGCCTGCGGATCACCAGCGCGAGCAGCGCGATCGCGGCGAGCGTGCCCGCGGTGATCGCGCGTGCGTGGACGAGCGGCATCCAGACGGCCGCGATGAACGGCAGCAGGACCAGCGGGAGCGCGGCGACGGTGAGGCGCCGGAACACGTCGCCGGCGCGCGCGCCGGTGCTCAGTTCCGCGAGCCGCGCGATGAGGATCGCGGCGGTCCAGAACAGCGCGAGGAACACGGCGACGAACACAGCCTCGAGGAACAGCGTCGGGATGTGCGCGATGCGCCGCGCGAGTACGAGGTAGCGAAACAGGATCCACGACAGCGCCTCGGCGAAGAGCAGTGCGTGGTACGGATGCAGCTCGCGCCGGAACAGCTCGCGCAGCCAGCGGCGCGTCCGCCACACCGCGAGCGCGCGCGGGCCGCCGAGCGAGAGCGCGATCGGGATGCCGAGGATCCAGCCGACTTTGCCGGTGGTCAGGTAGAAGAGTGGTGAGAAGAGATACGGCAGCGTGAAGAGCAGCGCCTCGCCGACGGTCTTTCGTTCGACCGCGCGCGCGAACATGCCGCGCAGCCGGATCGTCAGCGGCGGGACGAGCAGAAAGAAGAGCGCGGCGCCGAGGTAGTCGCGGAGCTTCGAGTAACGCTCGATGGTGACCACGCCGACCGCGACGGGACTCGTCGGCGGCAGCGAGCCGAAGAGCAGCGTGATCGAAAGGAAAACGCCCACGGCGAGACAGAACGCCGCGATCCAGGTCAATGCGGAGACGATGCGCGCGTAAAGCTTCAAACCACGCGAGTGTATCCGCTGTCATCCCGAGCGTAGCGAGGGACCTGTGCGGGTGGGGCTCGAGGCGCGGGCTGCGCGCCCCGCCCACCCGGGTCCCTCGCTCACGCTCGGGATGACAGAGGTTCGAGCGCGCACGCGGCGATCACCGCGTCGTGCAACGCCTGGATCGTGGCGCTGGCCGCCACGACGTCCGGCTCCTTCCCGTACCTGCGGATCGCGTCGCTCGTGGCCGGGCCGATCGACGCGAGGGTCGCGCGCTGCAGCACGCGCGCGCGTTCCTCGCCGGTCAGCTTCTCGAAGAAATGGTCGACGGTCGAGGCGCTGGTGAAGGTGACGACGTCGATGGCGTCGTTCGCGATCCGCTCGCGCAGCTCGGCGAGGTCGTAGTCGGCGGCGATGGTGCGGTAGGCGATGCCGAGGTCGACGTCGCCGCCGCGGCGGCGCAGCTCATCGACCAGCTCCTCGCGGCCCTCGGCGGCGCGGATGACGGCCGTGCGAATGCCGCGCTGGTCGTCGGCGAGCAGCGGCAGCAGCTCCGTCGAGATGAAGCGCAGCGGCATCAGATCGGGCGCGATGCCGCGCGCGCGCAGCGCGTCCGCGGTCGTCTGGCCGACGGCGGCGATCTTCGTGCCGGCGAGCGCACGGACATCGGGCAACCGGTCGAAATACGCGGTCACGCCGTTCGCCGACGTGAAGATCAGCCAGTCGTAGCGGCCCTGAATCACCCGGTCGAGCGATTCCCACGACTCCGGCGGCGCGATCTCGATCGTCGGGAACTGCAGCACCTGCGCGCCCGAGTCCTCGAGCAGGCGCTTCAGCTCCGAGGCCTGCTCGCGCGCGCGGGTTACCACGACGCGCTTCCCATACAGCGGCTTGCCCTCGAACCAGCCGAGGACCTCGTGCAGCTTCACCACGTCGCCGACCACGATCAGCGCCGGCGTCTCGAGGCTGGCCGACATCACGCGGGCCTCGATGTTGCGCAGCGTCCCCGTCACCGTGCGCTGCTCGAACGTCGTCGCCTTCGAGATCACGGCGATGCCGCGGTCGCCGCTCATGCCGTGCGTGAGCAGCTTGTGCACGATCACCGGCAGGTTGGCGAAGCCCATCATGAACACGATCGTGCCGTCGAGCTGCGCGAGAGCGCCCCACCGGATGCCGGTCGAACCGGCGTCGGCCTCGTGCGCGGTCACGAGCGTGACCGAGGTCGCGTGGGCGCGGTGCGTGACCGGAATCCCGGCGTAGGCCGGGCCGGCGATCGCGGACGAAATGCCGGGCACGATCTCCACCGGCACGCCGGCGGCGAGCAGTTCCTCGGCTTCTTCTCCGCCGCGGCCGAACACGAACGGATCGCCGCCCTTCAGGCGGACGACGGTTTTCCCCTGCTTCGCCTCGTCGATCAGCAGCTGGTTGATCTGCTCCTGCGGCAGCGCGTGCGCGCCGGCGCGTTTGCCGACGTAGACGACCTGCGCATGTTTGGGGATGCGCGCGGCGATGTCCTTCGACACGAGCGCGTCGAGCGCGACGACGTCCGCGCGCTCGAGCAGCTCCGCGGCGCGCAGCGTGAGCAGGCGCGCGTCGCCTGGACCCGCGCCTACGAGATAGACCTTGCCTGGCATTCCAGTTCCTCGTACACCGCGTCGATGACCGCGGCCGCGTCACGCCCGCGATGCATCGCGCGCACGCCATGAAAAAATGCTCGGATCGTGATCTCGTCTTCCACGGTCGCATGCACCGCGACCTCGGAATAGCAATCGAGCCGCTCGCCGAATTTCTGCAGCACGCCGCGCTCGCAAAGCGCCGCCATCTCGCTCGGCGCGTGACTGGCGTGCCGCACCGCCTCGTGCACGGCGGCGTTGTCGCGCAGACACTCGATGGCGACGATGCCCTGGCCGGCGGCGGGGAGCATGTCGTCGATGCTGAACCAGCTGGTGATCTCGCTCGCGCGGCCGAGGCGCGTCAGGCCGGCGCTGGCGAGGACGATGCCGGCGTACTGTCCGGCGCGCGCCTTTTCGATGCGCGTGCCGACGTTGCCGCGGATGTCTTCGATGCGGAGATGCGGGAAGAGCGCGTGCAGCTGCGCGCGGCGACGCGGCGCGCTCGTGCCGATGACCGCGCCGGCGGGCAGAGCCGCGATGGCCCTGCCTTCGGGATGCACCCACGCATCGCGCGGATCGGCGCGCTCGAGAAAGGCGGCGAGCTCGAAGTGCTCGGGGATGATCGACGGCACGTCCTTGAGGCTGTGCACGGCGACGTCGATCTCGCCGCGCTCGAGCGCTTCCTCGAGCTCTTTGATGAACAGCCCCTTGCCGCCGATCGCCGCGAGCGACACGTTCTGCCGCCTGTCGCCGGTGGTGCGGATGGGGACGATCTCCGTCTCGCACGAGAGGCGGCGCGCGACTTCATTCGCCTGCCAGAGCGCGAGCTGACTGCCGCGGGTGCCGATCCGGATCTTCATCGCAACCCGAAAATCTTCCGGATCGTGCGCCGGAGCGACTCGCGCTCGTGCGGCTCCTCGGACACGTCCTTCAGCTGCAGGATCGGGTAGTGCAGGATCTTGTTGACCATCTGCGACGAGAAGAGCTCGATCGCCTCGCGCTGCTCGGCCGTCATCGGCCCGACCCGGCGCAGGCACTTCTCCAGCTCCGACGCGCGGATGGCTTCGAGGCGCTGCTGCAGCTCGAGGATGGTCGGCACCGCGTCCTGCGCGACCAGGCGTTTGCGGAACGACTCGACCTCGCGCATCACGATCTGCTCGGCCTCGCGGGCGCGCTGCTGGCGCAGCTCCAGGTTCTGATCCGCGACCTGCTGCAGGTCGTCGACGTTGTAGAGATACGCACCGTCGATCCGTCCGACGCCGGGGTTGATGTTGCGCGGCACGGCGAGGTCGATGAAGAAGAGGTTGCGGCGCTTGCGCGAGTCGAGCGCGCGCTCGACGTGCTGCGGCTCGATGAGGAAGTGCGGCGCGGACGTCGACGCGATGACGATGTCGCAGACCGCGAGGTGCTCGTCGAGGCGGTCGAACTGCACGGCCGCGCCGTCGAAGCGATGCGCGAGCTCGACGGCGCGGTCGAAGGAGCGGTTCGCCACGAAGACCTGCTTCACTTCCTGCGCGTGCAGATGCTCTGCAGTGAGCTCGCCCATCTCGCCCGCGCCGAGGAGCAGGACCTGCAGGCCGCGCAGCCGGCCGAAGATCTTCTTCGCCAGCTCGACGCCGGCGTACGGCACGGAGACCGCGTGCTCGCCGATTCCCGTCTCCGTCCGCACGCGCTTCGCGACGCGCAGCGTCTGCTCGTAGAGCTGCGTGAGGAGCGAGTCGAGCGTGCCGAGGTCGTGCGCGATGACAAACGCCTTCTTCACCTGCCCGCCGATCTGCGGCTCGCCGACGATCATCGAGTCGAGGCCGGAAGTCACGCGGAACAGATGCTTCACGACGTCGCCGTGGCGAAGGATGTAGAGGTGCTTCTCCAGCTCCGCCCGCGTCGTCGACGCGCTCGCCGCGAGCCAGTCGACGATCGTCTCGATCACATCCTCGTCCCGCGTCGAAACGATCGCCTCCACCCGATTGCACGTCGACAACAACGCCGCCCCGTCCACCCCCGGCAGCTCGCGCAGCGCGGCCGTCGTTTGCCCGAGCTGCGTATCCGGCACGTCGAGGCGCTCGCGGACGTCGACGGGGGCGGTGCGGTGGTTGAGGCCGACGAGGATCAGCATCGCCTGGCGCTTCCGCCCGCCGGATGAATGCAGAATGCAGAATGCAGAATTGAGAATTGAGAATCAGAGCGCCGCGACAGCGCCATTCTTAATTCTGCATTCTGCATTCTGCATTCTGCATTCATGCGTTTCATCGACTGATCCCCAGCATCGCCACCACAATCGCCACAAAGGCCCCCGCGGACAAAAGCACCGTGCGGCGCGAGCGGTACGCTCCCGCGATGTACTGCTGCAGCAGCACCGCGAACAGTACCCACGCCACCACCGCGCCGATCTGTTTGACGCGCAGGTCCATCAGGCCGGCGGTGGTGCGGTAGGACCAGAGGATGCCGGCCATGAGGCCGGCGGTGTAGATGCTGAATCCGACCGCGAGAGCGCGGTAGCTGACGCTTTTGCAGACGCTCAGGCTGGGGATCCACTCCCACAATCGGCCGCGGCGTTTTTCCTTCAGGGCGCGGTCCTGGAGGAACGCGAGGAGGCCGAAGGCGACGCCGATCATCAGGCCCGCGACGCCGACGGTCGAGAGGAGCAGGTGCGCGGTGAAGACGTTCGAGCGCAGCTGCGGGTCGAGCACCGCGAACTGCTCGCCGATCAGCGCGGAGAGCGTCAGCAGCAGCAGCACGAGCGGGTAGACGAAGAACGACGCGGCGTAGACTCGATAGCGGATCCAGAGCCCCAGCTCGACCGCAAAGACGACCCACGCCACGAACGCCGCCGCCTCGGGAAGATTCGTGATCGGCGGATGACCGGTACGCGTGCAGATCGTGCCGATCCAGGCCGTGTGCGAGACGAAGCCGGCGATCATCAGGACCAGGCCGCCGTGCTGCAGGCGCTTCACGGGCGTGAACAGCGACAGCAGCGCCGCGAGCGTGCCGAGGGCGTAGCAGCCGAGGGCGACGTACAGCGTGTCTGTGGCAGCGAAGGTCATGGCTGGCTCAGGTACTTGCAGAACACGACTTTGTCGTCTTCGATTCGATAAAAGTCCTTGATCCGCGAAATCTCGTCATAGCCGGCGCGCTGATAGAAGCGCAGCGTCGGAGCGTAACTCTGCTTCGACGACGTCTCGATCAGCAGCATGCGCCCATTCTGACGCCGGACCTCGTTCTCGACGAATTTCAGCAGCAGCTGTCCGTATCCCTGACCCTGATGCTTCGGATCGACGGCGATCCAGTAGAGATCGAACACGCCGTCCGTCAGCGGCGTCCTGCCGAAACAGACGTAACCCTGCAGCGCGCGATTCGGACCGCTGTCCGGCTCCTCGAGGATGTGGATCTCGTACTCGCCGTTCTCCGGATGATCGAGCGCGAGATCGACGAGCTCCATCGCCCAGCCGACTTCCTGCCGCGTGAAGCGCGCGGTCGCGACGAGGATCTCGTGAATCCGCGGCCGGTCCGCCGCGGCGGCAGGGCGAATCTTCACCCGCGGATCATAGGAGGATTCAATGCCGTGCGGCGCGCTGCTTCGGCGAATACCGCAGCGACGCGACGAGCAGCGCGCCGCTCGTCGTCG